>Ga0326728_10018612_pt1 | contig 13659 bp, 10 predicted proteins | sample MB3enrmetagenome_FD_207602 | JGI IMG/M metagenome (GOLD analysis project Ga0326728, IMG submission 207602) | Lab enriched peat soil microbial communities from McLean, Ithaca, NY, United States - MB31MN | ecosystem: Environmental > Terrestrial > Soil > Wetlands > Peat | place: USA: New York... | reverse complement strand
GCCCGCCTCCGCTTCACCGGCCGGAATCCATGGTGTACCCACCGGTCGAAACAGTCAACCACCACCTAACGGGGGCTGGGGAATTTTCGACCGGCGATTTGGGGAGTTTTCATCCGGCGTTGACAGTCCGACCAACTCGACATCATAGAAAGGAGGATCCCTCGTCACGTCCCTTCAGGCTCATGTCTGTTGGAAACAAAATTCACTTTCAGGCTCATTCTTCGATTGGAATATGCCCGGCGGAGACGGGAGTTGGATCAAGTTGATCCAACTCCACTAGACGAGTCTGTTTGTATTCAATAAGATACGAATCTCGGTTGGATCAAGTTGATCCAACCGGCCGGGCGCGCGCGGTCAACCGCGCGGATGCTACCGGGCGAACTCCACTTCCACTTTCCTGGAAATCAGGCCCGCTTCATAGCCCAGGTCGAGCAGTTTCTGCGCGGCCTTGGGGATCACGTCGCCGGCATCCAGGGTGTAGTGATTCACGTACATTCCCACGAATTTCTCGGCCAGGCGCGGTTCCATGTCGCGGGCGAACTGCATGGCGTAGGCCAGGGCTTCGGCGGTATTGTCGAGGGCATACTGGATGCTCTCGCGCATCAGGCGGCAGCACACGCTCCGTATCTCGGGGCTGAGCGTGCGGCGCAGGACATTGCCGCCCAGCGGCAAGGGCAACCCGTATACCGTCTTGAACCATCGCCCCAGGTCCACGATGCGGTGAAACCCTTCGCGGTCGAACGTCAGTTGGGCTTCGTGGATGATCAACCCGGCATCCACGGCATGTTCGCGCACGGCCTCGGTGATCTTGTCGAAGGGCATCACCACCGGTTCGAAATCGGGCTCGAACAGGCGGCACGCCAGGTACGCGGTGGTCAGCACGCCCGGTATGGCGATGCGTTTGCCCTTGAGTTCGTTCGGCTCCATGGGCCGCGTGGAGATGACCATGGGGCCATAGCCGTCGCCGATGCTCGAACCGCTGGCCATCAACACGTACTTGTCGGCCACGTATGGGTACGCGTGGTAGGAAATCGCGCTCAGTTCGTACACGCCGTGCATGGCCTTGCGATTGAGGGTCTCGATGTCCTCCAGCACGTGGCGGAAGCTCAGCAGCGGGGAGCGCACCTTCTTCGTCGCGAGTCCATAGAACATGAACGCATCGTCGGAATCGGGACTGTGGGCGCTGACGATTTCCTGAGATGAACCCGATGTCATATGCGGAACGGCACATCTCAGTTTACAACATGATGGTTTACAAACCGATCAAAAAGGAAACGAAAAGGCGGGTCCTGGAAATGCGCGGAGGCGCAAAAAAAAGATCAGGGCGGCCATCCGCCACCCGTGAACCCGGAAATCCCGGCCCCAGCCTCTCACTTAGCGCTTCTCGCGCGACCCCCGAAACCTCCGGGGAGTTCCGGATCCGGCCGGCTGGCACTTCCGTACTGCATGTTCACGGGACGCGGATGAGGCCGCCCTCATCGCTGCCCGGTTCTATACTGCACCTCCCGCCGGCCTTTCCGGACCGGCTAACGACAACCCGGAATCGATACCGGTTCGATTCCAAATACAGTTTGCGCCCGGCTGCTATGCTTGTCAATAGCCTCATTAGCCCAGTCAGGGTAAGGTTTGAACGTGGCTTTGGGTAATTGGTTTACAGGCAAAACCGCGCCACTCACCGGCGCTCCGGCGATACGCCGGATGAAGACTTACTCCGCGCAAACCGGCTTCGCGTATCGGTATCGTTACCTGGGCCACCGGCCGTTCCGCGCGGGCGGCGATGGCGGAGTGGAATTCGTTTTCGGCGTCTCCAGTGGAAGCCGGGAATGCGTTCCCGTGGCGGTTCGCGTGTCCGGCGCCGCGCTGCGCGCATGGGAGGAAGAGCGCTCGCGGCAACTCTCGTCCACCGAGCAATACGCCATCGCCAAGATGGCCCTGTTTCAGGCTTTCGAGGAGCGCCCCACGCCGGCGCGCATGGGGGACGATATCGCCGTCCGCCACGCCGACCTGCGGGCCATCCTGGAGACCCTCGACTTGTAGCGCGGAAGCCTACTTGGTGTAAACCGCCGGCCCGTTGCTCGCCACGCCACCCACCGTCACCACCACCGGGTAGGCGCCCGGCGACAGGGCTGGCACTACCAGGTTGGCCTGCGCCACGCCGGCGGTGCCGGGAGTCAGCCCCAGGAAGTTTACCCCGGAAGGCCATCCTCCGATGGTGGCGCTGTGGGGCAGCGTGGCTGTCGAATACGGAGACGGCGGCGCGCCCGCGCCGGTCGCCACCGGATTGCTCACCGGCCCGATGCCGGTCACGAAGACCACGATCACGCTGCCCGCCGCGGCGGGGTTCGAGGGCGAATTCAGGGTACCGTCCTGGTTGAACGCCGCCGAGCCGCCCGGGCCACTCTGCCAAATGTAGGGGGCTGCCTGGGACACCTGAAAGATCGCCGGTGCGCTGGCGCCGCACGCGTTCTTCACCGTCACCACCGCGGCGCCGGGCGAAACTTCGTAAGGCACCTGGACATTCATCTGGCTTGGGCTGGCGTACAGAATGGGCGCCGCGATGTTGTCGATGGTCACCGTGGTGCCCGCGGCGCTGGTGGGCAGCGGCAGGGTCTGCGATATGTTCCGCGCGACGGCAAATCCGCCGCCATAAATACTGAGCAGCGAACCCGGCGCCACCGGCCCGGCGGCCGGCGCCCAGGTGCCGGCCACGCCGGAACCGATGGCGGGCATGGCGGGGCCGGCCGCGATGCTGGTCAGAAAGGCGTTGGTGGTGCTGCCGGGATACGTGGCCAGGAACGCTCCGCTGGTGACCGGAAAGTTGGCGGAAGCCGTTCCGCCGGTAACCACCAGGCCCCCGGCGCAGCTTGCGGACACCGCGTCCGCATAATCGCCGCCGCTGCCGGGGCTGCCGTTGCCGCCCAGATAGCTCGAGAACAGCAGCGTCCCGCCGGTAGGATCCACCGCCGCCACGATGGCGTTGGACGTGCCCTGATTGGATGTCTGGAAGGCATCGGACGTGGCCGGAAAATCGGTGGACGCGGTCGTGCCGGTGACGTAGGCGTTGTTGCCCGCGTCCACGGCGATTCCGTATCCGGCGTCTTCTCCCGACCCTCCCAGGTAGGTGGAATAAACCAGCGTCTGCCCGTTGGCATTGAGCTTGGTCAGAAACGCGTCCCCCGCGCCCCCGCCGAAGCCGCTCTGGAGCGCGCCCAGCGTCGGAAAGTCAGTCGAGCTGGTTTCGCCGGTGACATATGCCGCGCCGCTGGAGTCGACGGCGATGCCGTTCCCGGTTTCGCTCCCGCTTCCGCCCAGGTACGTCGAGTACACCATGGTCAGAGTGGGAGACAGCTTGGTGACGAAGGCCGTGCCGGAGCTGCCGGCGTTGTTGTTGTTGTGGGCCTGAAACGCGCCGCTGGTGACGGGGAAGTTGAGGGAAGTCGTGCCCCCGGTGACATAAGCGTTGCCCGCGGAGTCCACCGCAATCCCGTCGATACCATCGCTCCCGGCGCCGCCAAGGAACGTGGAATCGAGCACAGTCCCGCCCGAACTGATCTTCGTCACGAAGCCGTCCCACCCGCCCGACAAGCTGGTCTGCGCCGCCCCGGTAGTGGCCGGGTAGTAGGGAGACGCGGTGGCACCGGCAATATAGAAGTTTCCACTGGCATCCAGCGCCACTGCGTACACGGCATCCGCCCCGGCCTGGAGGCCGTAGTTAGAGGTGTATTGGTTCGGATATCCGGAAAAGAGCAGGTTTCCGTTCGTGTCGAATTTGCCGGCCAGGGCCGTCTCGAGCGCCCCGTTGTAGAAGACTTCGCCGCCGAAATAGACGTTCCCGGTGGGATCCACGGCCAGGGCGTGGCCGTAAGCGCCATAATACTCGCTTCCGGTCCCAAAGTGGCTGGTGAAAGCGTTGGCGCCGGCGGAGTTGAACTTGGAAACCAGGACATCGGTACTGCCGATCAGGTTGGCCGTCGAGCCGATCATGTAAACGTTGCCGGCCGAGTCCGAGGCCACGCCCTCGCCCACGGAACCTCCCGGCGAGCCGGAGTAGGCGACAAACGTCGACCAGCTCAGCACCGGATCGATGACCAGCGCCCGCCCGCGGTCGTATGTGGCCACGGCGAACGTGACGGTCTTACCGTGAATCCGGTAATCCCCGGCGATTTCCCGCCGCGCGCCATCGATCTCCTGATAGACCACCGGGCGGTGCTGGCGGAGAGCGCCGCCGGCCGTCTCGACGATCAGGTCGCCCGCGGCGTCCACGTGCAATCCGCGCGCCCCCTCGTAACGCAGGCGGATCGCGCCGGGATCGGCGCCGGGCGCCACTGCGAAGTCGCATTCCAGCATGCCGGACCTCCCATGGTAGACCAGGTCCACGCCGGAATACACGGCGCGGTAGCGGACGCGGCCGTACCTGGGTATGCCGGCGATCCAGCGGGAGCGGTCGTCTCCCTCGAAGTAATTCACCACGCCGGGCAACCGGGATTCGCCAACGCCCGGGGCCGGTTTTCGCGCGCCGGCCAGCACGGTCGAAAGGCGAGTCTTGCCCGCGATCAGGTCGGCGCGGCCCGGCCGCAGCGACAAGGCGAAGCCGTCGCCGTAAGCCACGAAATCGGCGCCAGAGGCGTCCTGGCCGCGGTTCGGCTCGAAAGCCACCGGCATGGGGTTCATCGCCGGCCGAGTGGCACTCCAGACGCTCCAGGCGAAGATCATGGCAACGGCAAGAGTTCTCATCACTTCTATAGATGGCACAATCCGGGGTATTGGTTCCACTGAATGATTTGGAACTCGCAGGGCCGCCAGGCCCCAACTGTTACTTCCGGACGGGCGCGGCCCGGTCGAGCGCCAGGTTCAGCTTCAACACGTTGACGCGGGGCTCGCCGAGGATGCCGAACTGGCGCCCGGCGGTATGGGCGGCCACGAGCTGGCGCAGGGCGGCCCGGCTCACCCCGCGCGCGGCGGCCACGCGGGCTACCTGCGCTTCGGCCGAGGCGGGCGAGATGTCGGGATCGAGGCCGCTCGCGGAGGTGGTCGGAAGATCGGCCGGCACCGGGCCGGTGAAGTCCGGGTTTTCGGCGCGGAATGCCTTCAAGTCTCCGCCGACGCGGTCCGCCAACTTCTGGTTGGTGGGGCCGAGATTCGCGGCGCCGGAAGCCAGGCCGTCGTAGCCCTTATCGCCGGCGGCGGACGGGCGCCCGTGGAAGTACTCGGGCCTGGTGAACGACTGCCCGATCAGTTCGGAGCCGGCGACGTTCCCGTTGGCCGGGATCAAGCTTCCGTCCGCCTGGTGGCGAAAGAAGACCTGGCACAGCCCGGTGATCGCCAGCGGGTAAGCCAGGCCGGTCAACACCGTCAGAATGAGCATCATCTTGAAGCCGCGAAACATCTGCTTCCACATAGGTCTCTCCCTAGGCCAATCTCAGCCAGCCGAGCAGCCGGTCGATCAGCCAGATGAATGGGAACGGCGCGATGAAACCGCCCACGCCGTAGATCAACAGGTTGCGCCGCAGCATCGCGGCCGCGCTTTGGGGCCTGTACTTGACGCCGCGCAAGGCCAGCGGCACCAGCGCTACGATGATCACCGCGTTGAAGATGACCGCGGCCAGCACGGCGCTCTGCGGCGTGCGCAGGTGCATGATGTTCAGCTTGGCGAGGGCCGGGTACGTCGCCATGAACATCGCCGGGATGATGGCGAAGTACTTGGAAACGTCGTTCATGATGGAAAAAGTCGTCAACGCGCCGCGGGTGATGAGCAACTGCTTCCCGATGGCCACCACCTCGATGAGTTTGGTCGGATTGCTGTCCAGGTCCACCATGTTGCCGGCTTCCTTGGCGGCCATGGTGCCGGTGTTCATGGCCAGGCCGACATCGGCCTGGGCGAGCGCGGGCGCGTCGTTGGTGCCGTCGCCGGTCATGGCGACCAGGCGTCCGCCGGCCTGTTCCTTCTTGATGAGGTCCATCTTGTCGCGCGGGGTGGCCTGGGCGAGGAAGTCGTCGGTGCCGGCTTCGGCGGCGATGGCGGCGGCGGTGAGCGGGTTGTCGCCGGTGATCATGACGGTGCGGATGCCCATGGCGCGGAGTTGCTGGAAGCGCTCGCGCATGCCGCCCTTGACCACGTCCTTGAGGTGAACCACGCCCAGGCAGCGGTCGCGGTCGGCCACCACCAGGGGAGTTCCGCCGGAGCGCGAGATGCGGTCGGCGATGTCCATCAGCTCGGTGGGGACCGTGCCGCCGTTTTCGCGCACGAACTCCACCACCGATTCGGTGGCGCCCTTGCGGACCTGGCGTCCGTCGATATCCACTCCGCTCATGCGGGTCTGCGCGGTGAAGGGAATGAAGTGCGCCTCGTGCTCGGCCACCTCGCGGCCGCGGATGCTGTACCGCTGCTTGGCGAGGACCACGATGGAGCGGCCTTCGGGCGTCTCGTCGGCCAGGCTGGAAAGCTGCGCGGCGTCGGCGATTTCTTCCTCGGCCACCCCCGTCAGGGGAATGAACTCGACCGCCTGCCGGTTGCCGAGGGTGATGGTGCCGGTTTTGTCGAGCAGCAGCGTATTGACGTCGCCGGCGGCTTCGACGGCCTTGCCGCTCATGGCCAGGACGTTGTGCTGCATGACCCGGTCCATGCCGGCGATGCCGATGGCCGAGAGCAGGCCGCCGATGGTGGTGGGAATCAGACAAACCAGCAGGGCGACATACACGGGGATGCTCGGCACGGTACCCGCCCCGGCCGACGCCACGCTGTAGATCGCATACGGCACCAGGGTCGCCACGGCGAACAGGAAGATGATCGTCAGTCCCGCGATCAGAATGTTGAGCGCGATCTCGTTGGGCGTCTTCTGGCGCGAGGCGCCTTCGACCAGGGCGATCATGCGGTCGAGAAACGTCTCGCCGGGATTCGAAGTGATCCGCACCTTGATCCGGTCCGACAGCACCTTGGTGCCTCCGGTGACGGCGCTGCGGTCGCCGCCGGATTCGCGGATGACCGGCGCGCTCTCGCCGGTGATGGCCGATTCATCCACGCTGGCGATGCCTTCGACCACGTCGCCATCCCCGGGGATGGTCTCGCCGGCTTCCACCACCACCACGTCGCCGGAGCGCAGTTGGGTGGCCGCGACGATCTCCCGCTTGCCGCCCACCAGGCGGCGCGCGGTGGTCTCGGTCTTGGTTTTCCGCAGCGTGTCCGCCTGGGCCTTGCCGCGGGCTTCGGCCATCGCCTCGGCGAACGTCGCGAACAACACGGTGAACCACAGCCACACGTCGATCTGCAGCTCGAATCCCAGGTTGTGCGCGCCAGTAAAGAGATCCCGGATCAGGAAGACCGTCGTCAGCGCCGCGCCCACTTCCACCACGAAGATGACCGGGTTCTTCATCAGCGTAACGGGATTCAGCTTGACGAACGAATCCCTTATCGCGCGCCGGAGAAGCTGGGGGTCGAACAGGGGACGCGCACGCGCCAGCTTCGCCGGGATGAGCGTGCCTGGATCTTCAACCGGAGGAGGATTCAAGGTCGTCGTCATCGCTTAGCTCCCAATGAGAAGCAGCATCGAATAGAGCTTGCCCTGGTGCATGAGGAAGTGTTCCACAATCGGGCCGAGCGCCAGCGCCGGGAAGAAGGTCAGGGCGCCGATCACGATCACGGTCGCCACCAGCAGCCCCACGAACAGCGGGCCGTGGGTGGGGAACGTGCCGACCGAGGCCGGCACTTTTTTCTTGGCGGCCAGCGTTCCCGCTATGGCCAGCAGCGGCAGGATGAACATGAACCGCCCGAAGATCATGGCCAGGCCGGTGGTGACGTTGTACCACGGGGTATTGGCGTTGATTCCCGCGAAGGCGCTGCCGTTGTTCTCGCTGACGCTCGAGTACGTGTACAGAATCTCGCTGAAGCCGTGCGGGCCGGCGTTGTTCAGATTGGCGGTTGCCGCCCCCGGCGGATTCCAGTACCCGTTCTTGTGAAATGGGGCAATGGAGCTGGCACCGGCGAGAACCAGGATCAGGAACGACGTCGACAGAATCGGCAGCATCGCCATCTTGACTTCCTTCTGCTGGATCTTCTTTCCCAGGTACTCCGGCGTCCGGCCCACCATGAGGCCGGCGATGAAGACGGCCACGATGGCGTAAAGCAGCATCCCGTAAAGGCCGCTCCCCACGCCCCCGAAAATGACCTCGTCGGTCTGGAGGTTGAACATGGGAACCAGGCCGCCAAGAGGAGTAAGCGCGTCGTGAGCCGAGTTTACGGCGCCGCAGCTCGCGTCGGTCGTGACGGTCACGAACAGGGCCGACGCCGCGATGCCGAAGCGTGTCTCCTTGCCTTCCATGTTGCCGCCAGCCTGCGTGGCCGTGGCGGCGGGCTGCAGGCCCAACTTCGCCAGGATCGGGTTGCCGGCCTGCTCATAGCCGTAACACACGAAGACGCCGATCAGGAACATCGCCGCCATGGCCGCGAAGATTGCCCATCCCTGCCTCGTGTCGCCCACCATGCGGCCGAACGTATAGGTGAGGCCGGCCGGGATCAGGAAAATGAGTACGATCTGAATCAGATTGGTGAAGGGGGTTGGATTCTCGAAGGGGTGCGCCGAGTTGGCGTTGAGGAACCCGCCGCCGTTGGTCCCCAGCATCTTGATCGCTTCCTGAGAAGCGAGCGGGCCCTGCGGAATGGTCTGCGTGGCGCCCTCGACGGTCTTGACGACGGTGTACGGATGCAGATTCTGAATCGCGCCCTGGGAGCAGAACAGCAGTGCCGCGGCGACGGAGACCGGAAGGAGGATGTAGAGAACGGACCTGGTGAGGTCGACCCAGAAATTCCCGATGCTCGATACCTCATGCCGCGCGAATCCGCGAATAATGGCCACCGCGGCGGCAATGCCGACCGCCGCCGAAGCGAAGTTCTGCACGGTCAGGGCGGCCATCTGCACCAAGTAGCTCACCGTCGTCTCGGGGGTGTACGCCTGCCAGTTCGTATTGGTGAGGAAGCTGACCGCGGTGTTGTAGGCCAGGTCCGGCGAGATCAACTTCCCGCCGAAACCTTGAGGGTTGAACGGCAGGAGCCCTTGCAGCCGCTGAAGCGCGTAGACGAACAGGAAGGCGAAGACGCTGAACGCCAGCATGCCGCCCGCGTAAAGAGTCCAGCGTTGTTCCGCGTCCTCCCGGATTCCACACAGCCTGTAGATCAGCCGCTCCAGGGGACGGACCACGGGATGAAGAAAGGTGCGCTCGCCCTGGAACACCTTGGCCATGAACAGCCCAGCCGGCTTTGTGATCAGCACGACGATGCCGAAGAAGATGGCGATTTGGAGGATTCCCAAGCCTGTCATAGAGCCCTCAGAACCTCTCCGGGCGAAGCAGCGCCCACGTCAGATACACCAGCAGAAGCACTGCGGTGATCCCCGCAATTATGTAGTCCATAGAGTGTTCCTCACAGCCGGTCGCAGGCCTTGGTAATGGCCCAGAGAACGACGAAACCGGCAACCCCGGTCAAAACGTACAGGAAGTCAAGCATTCCGCTCCTCCTTCTCTTCTATGTGGAGCAAGGCCACCTGGTGCCCGTCGCGGGCGAGCGAGCGCGCCAGTTTCTCCTCGCGGGTGGGCCAGGGCCGCTTGCGGGTGCCGATCAGGACGATGGAAGCCGGTTTCAGGACGTGGCGGAAGCCGTCATCCCGGTACCGCGCCAATACCACCTGAGGGTCCACGGACGACGGGCACCGGCTGGCCAGATCGACTAGTTGCTCGACCAGGTGGGCATGCAGCGCGGTGGGGCAGTGGAACGGCAGGGGATAGGGAATGGCGTGCACGGCCACCAGGCGAATGGCGGCCTTGAGCCCGGCCGTCAGCACCGCGGCGCGCCGGAGCACGGCTTCGGTCAGCGCCCGTTCGTTGTACGGCACGACGACTTCGATCTCCGCGCCGGCGCCGCCGAAATCGAGAGTCCCGGGATCCATCCGAAGTTTTCCGGAAGCGTTCATGGCGGTCTCCCAGTAATAAGGGTAGACGGGGCCGCATAAGGAAGTCGTAAGGAAATGATCAGGATTGGATTAGCGGCGGGCGGTTTCAGGCCCAGCGGGCCGGAGCGTGGCGCCCCGGCACCCTGCACCATTCACCGACGGGAAAAGCTCTCGGTACAATGAGCGGAAGGACCGGCACGGCGATTCCGGAAGCTTCGGATCAGCCGTGCTGGGTTGCCCAGGAAAGCGGTTGACGCACCAACTGAAACGGGGATGGGCACTTCGAGAGGCGCTCCCAGTTTGGCGAGATCAAATGAAGGCAACCGAAGCGAAACTCTCAAAGTTAATCAGGAAGTCGCCCCAATTCGTGGTCCCGATCTATCAGCGCACCTACTCGTGGACCGAGAAGGAATGCAGGCAATTGTGGGATGACGTAGTACGGGCCGGCAGCAATGACTCAATATCCGCTCATTTCGTCGGGTCCATCGTCTATATCGAGAAGGGCCTGTACCCGATCACAATTCGGTCTCCACTCCTTGTCATCGGTGGATAGCAGCGGCTGACCACGGTGACGTTGATGATTGCCGCGCTGAGCAAGGCGCTTGGTGAAACCGAACTGGTGGAGGGCTTTTCCCCACGTAAGCCGAGGAATTACTACCGGCTAAACCCGGAGGAGGACGGCGAGCGGGACTACAAGCTGCTTCTGTCCCAGACGGATAGGGAGTCTCTCATCGCCATCGCCGGCGGCCGCGAGCACCCAGAAGATCCGTCTGTGCGGGTCACCGAGAATTATTCTCTTTTCGAGTCGTGGATCGCTGGGAGCAGTGGCGATCTTGTAGCGATCTGTAACGGCTTGGCAGAACTGGTGGTCGTGGATATGGCTCCTAGCCGCGACCAGGACAACCCGCAGCTCATTTTCGAGAGCATGAACTCGACGGGCGCGAACTGAGCCAGGCCGACCTGATCCGCAACTTCATCCTGATGGGACTGGAGCCACCGCTTCAGACGCAGCTTTACGAGCAGTACTTGCGGCCGATGGAACTGGCCTTTGGTCAGGAGGCCTACGGCATTCACTTCGACGCTTTCATGCGCCACAGTTTAAGACAGCGTAAATAACTAACTTTTACGACTGATGTTTGTCGCGTGGGTGAATCGTGTAGTTCCATTCGCCGTGGAGTTTGTCGGGCTTCAGATTGACATGGGCATACTCTTCATCCGTGATCTTGCGCCCAACGGGGCACTTGCGGTGATCGAGGCGGCACGTCACGTTCAAGCCCTTGGCCGTCGTCGTCCCAGCGATCAGCCGGACCACCGTCTCGTAATCGCGCAACGGCTCGCCGCGCCAGTTGGACGAGATGAAGGAAAACAACCGGTGCTCCACCCTGTTCCATTTGCTCGTGCCCGGCGGGAAATGGCAGACCGCCAGCGTCAGCCCCGTCTGGTCGGCCAGACGCTGCAACTCCCATTTCCACAGCCGTGGGCGCCAGCCTTTGCTGCCACCGCCATCGGCGGTGATCAGCAGCCGCCGCGCGCTCAGATACAGGCGGCGGCCCTCGGCGCGCCACCAGCCGCGGATGGAAGCCACCGCGAATGCGCCTGTGTCGTGGTCCGTGCCCACGTTGACGAAGCCGGCGTTGCGCCCCAGGTCGTAGATCCCGTACGGATAGGCGCGGGGCACCTCGGGACCGGCAAAATCATGCCCGTTGACCTTGTCTGCCGTCCCCGTTTTGCGCCACTGGCTGCCCCGGTTCTGGTAGTTGCCAATCAACTCCTTCTTCTTCGTGTCCACTGAAATGACGGGCTCGCCCTCCCGTAAAGCCTGTTTGACGGCGCGGTTGATATGCCGAAACTGCGCGTCGCGATCAGGATGATCTGCCCCTTCCTCGGTCTTGCGGTTGCCCTGTAGACTGTAGCCACCCTCCCGCAGGAGTTGGGTGACTTTGGTGTGGCTGACCGGGTGGCGCCGGGCTGTCAGTTCCGCCGCCAGCGTGCGGGCGCTCTTGCAGGTCCAGCGCAGGGGCGATTGCGGGTCGCCGCGCGCCGTGGGCTCGACCATGCCGTCCAAGGCGGGCGCCAGGCCGGGATCGTTGGACGTCAACGCGTGTCTTCCGCCGCCCTCGTGGCGAATCCGGCCAGCGGCCAGCGGTGCGGAATGCAATTCGTCAACGCCCTTGGTCAACGTGACGCGCGACAGGCCGCAGGCGCGGCTGACCCGCGAAATACCTCCATAACCCAGTTCCACAGCTTGACTGGCGGCCACCAGGCGGCGGGCGTGTTCGTCCAGATGCGGCCACATGCCAGCAAAGTACTGGGCGAGTTGGGCATCGGCGTCCATGCCCAACGTAATAGCACATCCGGATGGCAGATGTAAAGGTTGTTTATTGACGCATACTAAGGGCGAGGCTCGTGCCATCGGTATGCACGGCTGCGCCGACGCATCCCGTGCCCGTATCGCAGGCGAAGGCGGGATAAGGCTGCCCCGTCACCCCGTCCAGCTTGAAAACGCTTGCGGAGCCCCCGTCCGGCGGCCCATTGGTCTGCACCACCAGGCCGCCCTGGAAGTCCGGCAGATCCGCAAAAAACGCGAGGGACTGGCTCACATCCGCCGTCCACGCCACCGTCCCGTCGCTGGTAATCGCCTGCACCGTCCGGTCACTCTGGAACGCGAACACGTCCGCCACGCCCGTCGGACTTGGCACCGCCGGCACGACAGCTTCGACACCGCTTCCGTCCCCCGGGTTGGTCCAAATCGCCGTCCCCACCCCCAGCGCCCCGGGCCACACCGTCACGTCCGCCGACCCCGTCCCCGCCGTGATCGTTACGTGTCCCACGGCCACCGCCGTCAGCACCGGTGGATCGTCGGTCGAAAGGCTCACCACGGTCGGATCGCTCGACGTCCAGGTCAGCCCCGTCACCGCCTGCCCGCCCGCGCTCAGCGCCTGGATCGTGTGCGTGTCGCCCACCACCATGTTCAGCAGGCTCGGCGCCACCGTGTTGCCGCCCGGCGCCGGCACCGTGAACCCCAGCGCATTGCTCCACAGCCCGCCGCTCGATTGCACCCGCGCGATCCCGCTCACCGCACCCGAAGCCACCGTGGCCACTACCTGCGTATCCTGCCAACTCACCACCTGTCCCGCCATGCTGCCCAGCCATACCACGCCCTGGCTTGCCCCGAAACCCGACCCAGTAAACGTGACCGAGGTTCCGGCCACCCCCGACGCCGGGCTGATGCTGGTGAGTTGCGGCGTATTCACGGTGAACGCCACCCGGTTGCTCATGACGTTGTTCTGCAACACCTGGGCGCTGCCGGAAGCCGCTCCGGTTCCCACCTGGGCCACGATCTGCGTGTCGCTCCAGCTTTGCACCACGCCGTTGGCGGTGCCCAGCCACACCTGGCCGCTGCCCTGCGCCGCGCCGAAACCGGAGCCGGAGATGGTCACCGAGGTCCCCGGCAACCCGCTGGTCGGCGTGACGCTCGAAATCGTCGGAGTAATTACCGTGAAGGGCACGGCATTGGACCACACGCCGCCCCGCTGCACCTGGGCGCTGCCGGATTGCGCATTGGAAGCCACCGTGGCGACAATCTGCGTGTCGCTCCAACTCACCACCGTGGCTGGAGACGTGCCCAGCACCACCGCGCTCGTGCCCTGTGTCTGTCCGAAGCCCGAACCGTAAACCGTGACCTGCGCGCCCGCCGTGGCAGTGGTTGGGGACACGCTGC
>Ga0326728_10018611_pt1 | contig 13660 bp, 10 predicted proteins | sample MB3enrmetagenome_FD_207602 | JGI IMG/M metagenome (GOLD analysis project Ga0326728, IMG submission 207602) | Lab enriched peat soil microbial communities from McLean, Ithaca, NY, United States - MB31MN | ecosystem: Environmental > Terrestrial > Soil > Wetlands > Peat | place: USA: New York... | reverse complement strand
CATTTTTCCGGGAGGTGAAAATGCGCCTTACCCTTGTGATCTCTCAGAAAATAGTCTTCCATGGGCCCCCCTTGTCTCGTGCGAGAGTGTCCGGCTCACCTGCAGCCCTCCGCTCTCTATACTAACCTGTTCCTGCCCCTCTTCTCCAGTGGGGAGAGCGGCTATCCTTTTGCGAACAATGGATCGAATTCCTTGAACATCTCGTTAAAAGCCTTTATGTCTCCCTTTATGTGATAGGCGTGCTCCTCACCGGGGTACCGGCCATTCTTGACTTCGTCGTCGAATGTCTGCATTGCCTTCGTAATCTGGTCTGCCAAATCGAGGTACTTCTTCACGAACTTCGGGGTGAACTCTTGGAACAATCCCAGCATGTCAGCAAAATTGAGACCCTGTCCGTCACTGGGAACACCGGCGCCGAAAACGGGGACAACGATATTGTCGGCGAGGAATTTCATCACCTCCGCCGGCACCGATTCCACCAGGATGGCTTTGGCTCCCGCTTCTTGCACGGCAAGGCAGTCTTTGACCAGTTCCCGCGCTGGCTCGACGGTTCGGGATTGCGTCTTGAATCCACCGAGCACCCCGGTGCTTTGTGGGGTCAGGCCGAGATGGGCGATCACGACGATGCCTGCCTCGGTCATTGCTTTGATCTGAGGGACAACGCTGCGTCCCCCTTCGAGCTTGACGGCATCCACGCCAGTTTCTTTAATGAGCCGGATTGCGTTGTGCACGGCCTCCGGCACGCTCTCCTGGTATGAGCCGAACGGCATATCTCCCATCAAAAATGTGTTCGGAGCTCCGTGCCGAACCGCCTTGCAGCGATCGATCATCTGTTCCATAGTGACGGGCAAAGTGCTGTCGTACCCGTACATGATCATACCCATGGAGTCTCCGCAGAGAATCATGTCGATGCCGGTCTTGTCAACAAAAGAAGCCCACAGCGCATCGTACACCACCGTTGACGAAAAGGGTATTCCCTGCCTTTTCATTTCCTGAAGCTCCAGGATCGTTTTCTTCTTCTTCGCCATGAGGGATATCTCCTTTGTCTGTTTGTGGGCAGGTAGGCAGTTTAGTCCGGAAAAGAGGAACCCGTCTGGTAGTCTCCTTTCGTTTGGAACACCCTGCCTGCATTCGCCGGTGGAAACACCATATTCGGCATTATCAAACACCGTTCTGAAACAAAAAAGTACCATGGTGACAGAATTCGTGTCAAGCCCTTTTTCAGAGCCCTTTCTCTTCGGGTGACTCCCGCTCGCCGCCGCCCGAAAGGCCTTGACATGTGACGAATCGTCATCCTATACTCTCCACATAATTGCAGAACAACGTTTGCCATGGCCGAACAACAGCGGAAGGACGAGCGAAGCGAGGCTTGAGCGGGGAGGCTCCGGCGGCTCCGCAGACGGAGGGGGTGCTGAACCCCATTAACTGCGCGAAGCGAGGCTTGAGCGGGGAGGCTCCGGCGGCTCCGCAGACGGAGGGGGTGCTGAACCCCATTAACTGCGCGAAGCGAGACCGAGGGGGGAGACTCCGCAGGCTTGTGCAGTTCGATCACCAGACTCACTGAACGCGAGCTGTGAAGAGGAGGCATAGATGGCTTTCAAGGTAGTTCATGTCTTCGACCTGCCGGGCGTAGACTGCGGCGAGAAGCTGCTTCCGCCGCTCGGGGCGACCCTGGTCAAGGGGATGTGGCACACGGAGGATGACATCCTGAGCGTAATTTCAGGCGCCGATGCGGTCGTTTGTGCGGGAGGCGTGCAGCCTTTTACGCGAAGGGTCTTCTCCAGTCTCGATAACTGCCGAATAGTTGCCAGTTCGGGCATCGGCTTCAATAATACGGATGTTGACGCGGCGACAGAGTTCGGGATCGTTTTTACGAATGTGCCCGATGCGAGTCTGGATGAGGTTTCAGGCAGAACGCTTGCGTTTATGTTGGCCCTCAACCACCGCCTCTTTATCCTTGATAAGGCCGTGAGGGAAACTCAACTCTGGTGCGTCGGAAATCGGGAGGGGCAGAATGCGTTCGCCACGCCGATCTACCGCATGAGCGATCAGACTCTGGGCATCATCGGCTGCGGGAAGATCGGGACTGCAACTGCCCTCAAGGCAAAGGGGCTCGGCATGAGGGTTATCGCTTACGATCCCTACGTGTTCGAAGGCGTGATGTTGTCCCACGGGGTAGTTCCGGTCGATCTCGATACGCTCCTCGCCCAATCCGACTATGTAAGCGTGCACACTCCATTGAACGATGAGACGAGACACATAATCTCCGACGATCAATTCAAGAAGATGAAGCGAACCTGCTATTTCGTCAACACGGCCCGCGGCGGCTGCGTGGACGAGCAGGCGCTCATCACGGCGCTTGAAGAGGGACTGATCGCAGGGGCGGGAATCGATGTCACCGACCCTGAGCCCATCCGGAACGACAGTCCTCTTCTCTCTATCCCCAACGTTATTCTCACCGGACACAGCGCCGGCATATCGACAGTGGCGGATCCCAATGTCTGGGGCAAGCCGATGACGCAGGTCGTGAAGGCCCTTCGAGGCGAGTGGCCGCCCTATGCCGTAAACCAGGAGATCAAGCGCAGGTGGCTGGAAAAGTGGGGAAAGAAATGATCTGGACCACCCCAATATTGAAAAAGGGCTGAACCGTCGACTAGACTTTCGACGACGCTTCAGCGTCTGGAGGTCCGGTCAAAGGCTCGGCCGTATGCGTCGGCCGTCTTCATGGCGCGGAACACCGCGAGATGATCGTAAAATCTTCCTTCCCGGTCGGGTTGTGCGGTCCCGCCGGGCATGGACCTGATTATCACGTGCCTGGAGGCGGCGTCTGCGACCCTCAGCAGTTCTTCGTCGGTCACGTTCCCGAGATTCAACTCCTCGAAGGTTGTGGGCAGCCCCACTGTCTTGCAGAATCCGAAGATCGTATCGAGGTATTCAGGCTTCCTCTCTTCGAGGATAAGCTGGGTCAGGGTCCCAAAAGCGACGAGTTCGCCGTGATACATATGGGTTTCGAAGCATTCGTTGATGTGGTGGAATGCGAGCCCGATTGCGTGAGCCGCGGAAAGCCCGCCACTTTCGAAACCCAGGCCGCTGAGAAAGACGTTTGCCTCGGCGATTGCCTCGATTCCGGGGCCGGGGATTCCAGCCTCGGCCTCTGCCTTGGCATGCACCCCGTGGTTTAAAATTATGTCGAGGCACAACCTCGCCAATGCCTGGGCCGTCAACGTGCTGTGAGCGGATGTCTGAATACAAGGCGTTCCCGTTCTCAGTGAAACCGCCGCTTCGAAATGGGTGGCGAGGGCATCTCCCATCCCGGCTACGATGAGCCGTACGGGAGACCTCGCGATGATGCCGGTATCGACGAGGACCATGGTCGGATTGGTCGGAAATGCAAGGGCAGCTTCGGCTATGCCTTCTTCGGTATAAACGAGAGAGACGGCGGATGTGGCGGCATCCGTCGCGGCGACGGTGGGGACGCTCACATAGGGGACACCAGCGCCGAACCGGGGAAGAGCCTCCGGAGGGGATTTCTCGACCATCACAGCCGTTGCCGCCGCTGCAGCGCGCCCCGTGTCGAGTGTCTTGCCGCCGCCGCAACCGATGATCGCATCGTGACATCCCTCGATGCAGGCGTTCTTTACCCTGCCAATCTCCCTGAATGTACACTCTCCACCGAATTCCAGCAACTCGTAGACGATGCGTTGGGCCTCCAGCATGCCGGCGAGGATAGGCTCCACGACCTTCTTCGCGCTTCTCGATACCAGAACGAGAGGCTTACTGATGGCCAGCGCCTGCAGTTGTTGGTCCATCTCCGAGAGGGCGTTGGGACCCTGAACGTACCTCAGCGGACCTATGAGTATTTTTAGCGCCATATCACTCCTTCTTCCCGCGGGTGATGCTCGTCCGCCCGAAAGGTGGGGGGTTCACTTTTGCTAATCGATTATCACGTACTCATAGTCATGTCCAGATTTTCTTTGAGACGCGACTACCTTGGTGAGCCGGATGGATGGGCCGTAATTATACATTCTCCGACTCGAAAAGCCGCAAGACAGCCCAAGGTTCGGCGAAAGCTCCTTTCGCCTCTGCCATTCTTGCCGGCTGAAAGATGGCATGTGCTGATCACGGCACGGACCTAATTCTTACAACGTAAGATAAAAGGCTTGACAAGAAAAGGCAGGCTTTTATATAGTTTGGTAAAGGAGATCATGATTCGGCAATGCCGAACGCTTCACTAAGAACATAGGGGAACTCATTGGGACCGTGGCGGGTTTCGACTGCGTGGCAGCGGTCGCTTTTCGAGCGCGCCGGACAGCCGACCACAAGAATCAGCCCTGAGGGGACGTGATGTGCAAGCCCGACGGGATCGTGACGAAAAGCAAGTCCGGAACAGGGAAAGGCTTCTAAAAAAGGAGGGAAAGATGGTAAGGAAATGGGAAGGTGTGATCGGGCGCCACAAGTCTGTTGTGTCATTTGGATGTATCTGTCTGGCCTTTATCGTTATTGCCATGTTTCTGTTCGCAGCCCCAGGAGCGGCGCAACAGAAAGGTGGGGAGCCAAAGATCCTGAAGATCGGGGGACTCATCTGCCTGACGGGCTGGTTCTCCAGCATGGATCTGCAGATGGGGAATGAGCTCTATCTTTTGCAGGACATGATCAACGAGAAAGGCGGCATCGAGATCAAAGGCGAGAAGTACAAGATTCAGGTTGTCATCGAGGACTGCAAGAGCACCCTGGACGGGGTGACGGCCGCGGCGACCAGCCTTGCGAGCAAGGGCATCAAGTTCACGGTCGGCCCGGCGGCATTCTTCTCGAGCGCTTCCGCCCCCATCACCAACCGCAACAAAATGATCGATGTTCTGGGTTACAACATCCTGAGCCCCGAACAGATAGGCCCGAATCAGCCGTATGCATTTGCCGGCCTCGGCGGCGCCGGCGCGCGCACTCTGTCGGGGATTAACTTCATCAAGAAAAAATTCCCCCAGGTGAAAAACCTCTGCATGGTCTCCCCGGCCGGTGGAATCAACAAGCCCCTCGAGGCGTTCATGAGACAAAACCTTGCCGCGGCAGGCTATAACATAGTCGGCGAATGGGTGATTTTCCCCGACGACGCTAGCGAATGGAGCACCTATGCGGCGAAGGTCAATGCAAATAAACAGGCTGACGGCGTCTTCTGGCTCAACTGCATCACGTTCCACGTAGCCAACATGCTCAAGAGCCTCCGGGAGACCGGATACGACAAATGGGTCTTCGCGTTGAGCAATGCGCCCTGCGCCGATGTGATGAAGATAACCGGCCCGGACGCAGCCCAGAAACTCGTCACGCAGGCCTTCACACCCGGATCGAAGGAGAACCCGCCTGAGCTTGAAGCGTTGATGAAAAGGAGCCAGGCGAAGTACGGGGCGAATGTCCCCCTCTATTTTGAAACCGCGTGCCCCTTGGGCATTCTCGTCGACATGATCCAGAAAGCGCAGAGTACTGATCCGGTGGTGGTCAAGAAGAAATGGGAGTCGATGGATGGACAGACGGTGAGTTCTCTGTTTGGCCCAGCGATCATATCAGGCACAAAGACTTACCACATAAAGGGCCACGGTCTCTCCCACGCCCACCCGAACCAGATCCTTGACAAGGGGGTCGTGACGGATGCGGGATGGGCCGAAGCGGGGCCTCTTCCATAAAAGGGGCGCCGAAAACGCGGAAGCGAAGGCGCCAGAAAGCGCAAACTGTCATTGCTTCTGTGTGGTGAAATCGGCAGCAGTAGGATGGATTAGATAGGAAGACGACCGGGGGCGGGTGAATTCGCGCCCGCCCCGCCGGGTCGGACGAAAAGAGGCCACCGTGGAGCTGGTTGTCGGAACTTTAGCGAACATGCTCGTCATGTCGTCGATGTTCATACTCGTGGCGTTGGGCCTCGCCTTCATTTTCAATATGATGGGCATACTCAATCTCGCCCACGGCACGATCTACATGATAGGCGGGTACGTTACGTACGCCTTTGCGGTGTGGATCGGGCTCAATTCCTGGGTCGCACTGCTTGCCTCGGTTGCCGTCTTCAGCCTTTTCGGCGTATTCCTTGAGAAGTACTGTTTTCGTCCCTTTGCCGGGAATTTCGATGCATCGGTCATCTTGTGCGTCGGGATTACCGTTGTTCTTCAGAATATCGTCAACAACATGCTGGGAACACAAGTGATGGCTGTACCCCACTTCGTCCGCGGCATCTTCAGGGCCGGCTTGGTCTCCGTGAGTTACGAACGGATATTGACATTCGCAATCGGCGGTCTGCTTACGGCACTGATCATCTGGCTCGTACGGGCGACAATGCTGGGACAGCAGATGCAGGCCATAGCTCAAAACCGCGAATCTGCGTATTTACAGGGCATTAACGTGAACCGCGTCCAGTCTCTTGCCTGCGCCATAGGTTGCGCCCTCGCTGCCATAGCGGGCAGCCTGATGGGGGCCTACACGAATCTCAACCCTTTTATGGGCGATGACATGTTCGCCATGGCGCTCATGCTTGTAATTCTCGCCGGCGCCGGGAGCATAGGAGGCGTGGTTATCGTCGGGCTTATCCTGGGAGGCATGAATGCCGTTCTCCCGGTCTTGCTTACCGGTGATTATGCACAAGCGATCTACGTGGCAGTCGTGGTCATCATTCTACTGTTCCGGCCCAAGGGGTTTTTCGGCCATGAAGCCTAGGGAAGCAACGATCAAGAGGATTCTACCGTGAATAACGAGGCGGTCCGTTCAAACGAGACAACCGGCAGAACTTGGGGCAAGCGCGCTATCCTCGGGCTCCTGTTGCTGCTCGCCTGTCTCTTGCCCTTGGCGACGGACGATCCCTATTGGATGCATGTCTTTATCCTCACGCTGATTTACATAATTGTTTCCTCCAGCTTTCGCACCGTATCCATTTCCGGTCAATTGCCCCTTGCCCATGCCGCCTTTATGGGAATCGGGGCTTATCTCGCCGGTATGGCATCGACCTTACTCGGTTGGCCCGCTTGGGTCACAATTCCTCTGGGGGCGATCTTCGCCGCCTTGGTCGGAGCCCTCACGGCCTATCCCTTTGCCCGACTGCGAGCCCTCTACTACGCTCTGGCAAGTCTCTTTCTGGGCATGGCAATGATCTATGCCATCGTCGCCCCGCGAAATTGGACGGGAGGCCGCACGGGCCTCGTCGGCATACCGGCTCTCTTTCCGGATGACCGGATACTCTTCTATTACCTCTGTCTCACCCTCGTCGTGCTAAGCCTCCTCGCGCTTTACAGATTTGAGCACAGCCGAATCGGCATCACCTTAAAGGCGATCGCCCAGTCGTACTTGGTGGCGGGCAGCGTCGGGATAAACGAGCTCTTCTACAGGATCCTCGCTGTTGCGGTTGGTTGTTTCTTTGCCGGCCTGGCAGGTGCTACCTATGCTCATTACAATACGGTTTTGTCCTATACAAGCTTTAATCTGGGGGCAACCCTCTGGATCGTGATTTACGTGCTGGTGGGCGGCATCGGAAGCTTCGCAGGACCCATCGTCGGAACCGTGCTGCTCGTCGTAGTGCCGGAGATTTTCCGAGAGCTTAAAGCCTTTGTTCCGTACGTTTCGGCCGGCATACTCCTGCTGGTTGTCTATCTGATGCCGCAAGGCTTGGTGAGCTTACCGCGGCTGATAAAATCCTGGTTCGCGGAGCGTCAGCGCCGGGAAGAAGAGTAGGCCGTAAAAATGAAGGGTTTAAATAGGGAATAATCGTCTTTTCTGGAAGGCCCACATCCAACCGGGGGCCGTGCTTCCTAATCCTTTGCCAACACCTTGCCCCAAGAGCCAAGGGAACGGGAGATCTCCCCGGCAGCGACGAGGAGCTGCTTGACAAGGCCTTCTATCTTATCAGCCTGTCTGGGAGAGAACTGCTCTGAGTTGCCGGACAGGCTGATGGCCGCCTCCACGCCTCCTGCCCGCCCCACGATCGGTGCCCCTATGCATTCGAAGCCGAGCACCGTCTCTTCGCGGTCGATCGAATAGCCCTTTTGGCGAATTTCTTCTAACTCCGATAGAAGGGTTTTCCGGTCGACTATGGTCTGCGACGTGTAAGGGGTGAGTGGCGTTCGTTCCAGGTACGCTTCGAGTTCCTGGGGCTGCAGGTGGGCAAGAATCGCCTTGCCGAGGGCCGAGCAATAAGCGGGAATGCTAGGACCGATCTGGTGGGTGAACAGCGAGTGGGCCTTCGGATCGATATGCAGCACAAGGAGGGCCGAGCTGCCGTCCCAGATGGCGATCTTGGCGACCATGCCGGTTCGTCTCGCCAGTTGCGCTGTAGGCCCGGCCGCCTTGTCATTGATTTCCAGGGTGCCCGCCAGTATCATCCCCAGCTCATAAATCTTGAGCCCCAGACGGTATTTCCTGGATTCGGGGTCTTGTTGAAGAAAACCGGCTTTCGAAAGCGTCCGCACAAGCCCGTGAACCGTCCCCTTGGCAAGGCCAAGGCTCTGGCTGATCTCCGTAATGCCGAGCTTAGGACGGTTTCGGGTAAAGAGCAGGAGCATTTCCATTGCTCTGTCAATCGATTGTATGGTCGTCTCTTTTTTCAAACCCTCTTGTCCTCGTGTTTTTCCAGTATTGTTGCCATTGCCGAACTCAATACATTATTATCAAACTACATGAGATGGGCGCAGCTTGTCAAGCCGGTTTTATGGGGAAACACTTTGGGAAGGAAGCTTGGAGCGTTTGGCGGCTAGCAAGAGGATTTCGATTTCTCCATCGCTTTTCCCTTTTTGTTTAGAGAGGCTTTCTTCAGCCTTTCCAGGTTCCCCTCAGGCACATCCCTGAACTCCAGAATCCCTTTCTCCCGTGCAATCTCGATCAGCTTCTTCCCCGTCTCTGTTCTTACGATCACCTGGTTCCAGGACTTCGCTTCTTCCCACCCTTCGGGCAGCCTGGCGGATCCTACCGAAATGTCGCTGAATTCGGCCGTTAGGTCGCGACAGGAGCGACACGAAGACCGAACGCATTTCTCCACCAGATCGAGAGAGATGCCTACAGGGCCGCCTTTCGTAAGAACCTCAAGGCTATGGTACTGACTCGGAGGTATGTCCATCCCGATAATGGTGTCCACATCCACATTATCTCGCAGGAGCTGCGCGAAAGGGGAGGCGGAAAGGGCCCAGCCGCAAAAAAGGCCTACGACGAGGCCGATCTTTTTGCTGTTCTCCCTGATTCTCTCGCTTTTGCCAATTCTCATCTTTGCCAAGGCGAGGGCTTGGCAGGGAGTCGCGACTACTCCGATCGAGCGGGCAGGTCCTTTCGCAAGCTCGTTGAATGTCGCGACGCTCGGAGTCGCGACGAAATGACTCTTGCCCGAAGTGCGGGCCTGATCGGCCAGAGAAACTGCCGAGCTGACCGGCTGCAGGGGCCCATCCGTCTTTGTGAGAACCGCGGTGTCGATCAGCCCTATGCTCAGCGCAAGGTCCACCAGGGCAGTCACCGTTCCCCCGTGCTGTGCATTTCTCCGTATGTTCTCATCCCTCGCCCTGGCGACGAAGAAGGCCTTGACGGCACCTATCTCTGCGGTCAAGTCCTTCTCGTCGAAGAGAAGCCCGGCGAGGGCCGAAAAGTCAGTGGGCATTCGCGGACACACATCATGACACGCTCCCTCCGCCAGGCCGCACTCGTCAAGGACGGCAGCCCGGTCGTTCCAGGACGCATAATAGGGACAAAGGTTGACGCACGCCCCGCAGTTCGTGCAGAAACCGGCATCCATGACAAGGTGTCGCAGGGATTGAGTCGCGCCCGTTTGATTCGTCATAACATATCTCCGTGTATGCTCGAGAGTTTCCGGACTCACGTCGAGGCTTCGACGGCCCCGTAGCCGAGCTCGAAGGCCCTCAGGTTCACCGACAGTTTTTCGCCCTTGAAGCTCTTCTTCAGCTGCTCCTCTATCTGAGACCGCTCCAGAGGAAGCAAACCAGTGCCGAAGAGTGCGCCAATCATCACTATGTTGGTGAGAAGGGCGTTTCCCAGGTTCAAGGCATGCTCGGACGCATTGATGTACCAGGCTTTCCGCGAAAGCCGGTTCGTGCAGTCGCGCAATACCTCCGGGGAAGGATAATCTGCTTCTCCTATGGCAACTTCGAGAGAGTGTATGGGACGAGTGTTAGTCACAACATACGTGTCCGGAGAGCCGTAGGACGTCAACATGCGCAAAGATTCCGTCGGTTCAAGACCGACGATTATGTCGGCCTTGCCTCGGGGCGTGACAGGGCTGTAGGGCATGTTTTCCTTGGAGATCCTTACATGGCTTGCGACCGAACCTCCCCGTTGGGTGGCCCCGTAGGTTTCCCCGATGGTCACGGTGCGGCCCTCCTCGATAAACGCCTGGCCTATCAGTCTCGATATCAGTATGTTTCCCTGTCCCCCGACGCCGGTAATGATCAGATTGATAATGGTGCTTTGCTCGAAACTCATTGCACGGCCTCCGCTGCTATCGCCGATTGGGGACATACGCTCACGCATACGCCGCATCCGCTGCACATCGCCTCATCGATGCGCACCTTCCCCGATTCTTTGTCCACAATGAGGCCGGGACACTTGAATACCCTCGTGCAGTATCTGTCGCAACCGCAGTCGTTCCCAAGACAGCGGGCGGTTTCTATTCGCATTTTAGCAATCGGACCCGCCTGCCTGTTTGCCCTGATCAGCGCGCATTCCCGGCGGCTGATCACGACGCGTGTCTTGCCTTTATCGTTGAGGACCTTTAGAAAGGCCTTCTGCGTTGCCGGCACGTCGTAGGGATCGACAACCATTGTCGGCACGCCGAGGGCTTCGCAGATCTTCTCGATGCCGATCTCAGGCCTGGAGACGCCCATAGCGTCCTTATCGGTACCCGGATGCGGCTGAAACCCGGTCATTGCCGTGCCGGAATTATCGAGGACGACCAGAACAACGTCCGATTCGCTGTGGACGGCATTGATAAGCGCCGGGATTACCGCATGGAAAAAAGTAGAATCGCCACACACGGCCAAGACGGGCTGCCTAAAATTGAATCGCTCCAATTTGCCCAGACCCGATGCAATCCCCATTCCGGAGCCCATGGCGTGAACCATTTTCACCTGTTCGAAACCGGACGGTTGAAGTCCCATGGAATAGCAACCGATGTCACCCGCGACAACACCGTCGTCGCCCTGCAAACGGAGCGCATTCTTTATCGCCCAGTAGGTTGCCCTGTGAGGACAGCCCGGGCAGAGCTGCGAGCCCCGGGGCGGGATATACTTGTCCGCCGCGTCCCTGCTCTTCTCTTCATAAGACTTGTCCCTAGATTCGTACTCAGTACCCATGATGGTGGTGATTGCCTGAATCGCGACGTCGACGTTGAGCTCTCCGTATGGCTTTATGTGACCCGAGGCTTTGCCGAAGAATATGTAGTCGCGCCCTGCCATATGGTCGACCACGAACTCTTTGAGATTGCTTTCGAGGAAAGAGTCGACTTCCTCCACAACCAATATCTTTTTTGCATTCTTGAGGTGAGCGCCGAGAAAAACGGGTGGCAGAGGCCATGTTGTACCGAGTTTTAGGACGCCCACGGACTTCTGTTGGGCGAGCGTCCTGACCGCCTCCATTGCGTAAAGCCATCCGCTTCCACAAGCGGCGACGAGTAATTCCGGTTCTTGCGGTCCCAAATAGAAATTGAAAGGCGACGATTCGTAGAGAGAGATGATCCTTGCGATTTTCTCATGAACGGCGCGATGGAGCTTGTCGGCCATGCCTCCAATTCCCGCATAGGATCTGGACGTATCGAAGTGGGCCTGTTTCTTGGTAGAGGGCAGCTCCCCCAGTACCACGTTGCCCCTGGCATGGGATATTCTTGTCACGCTCCGGAGCATGCATACGTTGCCAATGGCTTCCGAGACCTCGAAGGCCCATTTTGCCATGTCCTTTGCTTCCTGAAAAGTGGCGGGCTCGAGAAGCGGGAGATCGAGCGCCCTGGCAACGTGCCGGGAATCCTGTTCGTTTGTGCTCGACAACCCACCGGGATCGTCCCCCACCATGAGAACCAGTCCCTGATTCACGCCGGTAAGGGCAAGGTTCGCGAGAAAATCAAGGGCCACGTCTAATCCATTCTGTTTCATGCCCGTTATGGCGCGCACGCCGGAAAGAGAGGCAGCGGCGGCAACTTCGAGCGCGACCTTCTCGTTGACCGACCACTCCACGTAGAGCCCGCGGCTGTTCGCGACCTTCGCGAGCGTTGCGATGACTTCCGACGAGGGCGTTCCCGGATAGGCGCTGGCGACCCCTACGCCCGCCTCCAGTGCACCCCGGGCGATTGCCTCATTGCCCATCAGGAGCTGCACGCTTCCAGGTTCGTCTGATTCAATGCCCATTGTTTCCCCTCCAACGATGCGTCAAGGCTCCGTTGCGGTGAGCCGCACGGAACTTAAGCCTTGCCGGCGTCGCAGATCTCCTCTGCGAGGAATTCCATTAGAAAAAAACATGCGCGTCCACCGATAATTGCGGACTTTGGCGATACGGCCGGGCCTCTTCGCAGTGTTTTCGATAATGTCGAATGGTAATTGTACTGGCTGAACATGATAGTTTTTTACACTACGCTGCTAGGCGCTGTCAAGCTAGTTCGGATGGGCGCCCCTGTAGGAGAATCTTTTTTCTTGACAATGTTCGCTTAAAGTGAAACCATCTTCACCACAAAGAGGGAAACGGACAACTGAAACGTGAGGGCGCAGCCGCGCGCACCGTGGAGGGGTGGAGCATTATGAATAGCGGATACCCGCATCTTTTTAGCCCGATAAGAATAGGAAGCGTCACATTCAGAAACAGAATATTCGCTACCCCGACCACTTCATTGTCCGATCTGCAGAGTCAGATCGCTTTCTTCGAGAATAAGGCAAGGGGCGGGGCGGCTCAGGTCTGTCTTGGTGAAACCGCGGTGAGCAGCAAATATCTCCTCGAGCCTAAGGGGACCACATTTATTCTCGATGGCGACGAGCGGGATATGGGCCTGCTGACTGAGTTTGTCACTTCCATGAACGCCTATGGTGCGGTCCCTTCCGTGCAGCTCAACCATCACGGGCAGCAGGTTCGGCCGGATAGGAATGACGGCAGGAGTCCCATAGGTCCCATGGGCTATGTTCGCGAAGATGGCGTCAAAGTCCTGGCCATGGACGAGGACATGATCGAAGAAGCCATCGAAGCGTATGGGAATGCGGCTTTCTTCGCTAAACGGGCCGGATTCGAGATGTGCCTGGTCCATGGGGCGCACGGCTGGATCATCGCCCAATTCCTTTCACGATTCAATAACAAGCGGACCGACAGGTGGGGAGGGAGCCTGGAAAACCGGGCTCGCTTCGGGATGGCGGTCATCAACCGTATCCGTCAGAAATGTGGGCGGGACTTCCTCATCGAATACCGGATAAGCGGCGATGAGCTCATTGAAGGAGGCATGGAGATCGAAGAAGTCATTGACTTCGTGCAAATGATCGAAGATGGCATCGACATCATCCATGTGTCGGCCGGCATCCATGATAATCTCTTCACGATAAAGAGGATGTTTCCCGTCATATCCTTTACTAAACCAGGCTGCAATGTGTACCTTGCCGAAGCAGTGAAGAAACGGGTAAAAATACCTGTGGTGACCGTTGGCGGCATCAACACTCCCGAACATGCAGAG
>Ga0326728_10018610_pt1 | contig 13661 bp, 19 predicted proteins | sample MB3enrmetagenome_FD_207602 | JGI IMG/M metagenome (GOLD analysis project Ga0326728, IMG submission 207602) | Lab enriched peat soil microbial communities from McLean, Ithaca, NY, United States - MB31MN | ecosystem: Environmental > Terrestrial > Soil > Wetlands > Peat | place: USA: New York... | reverse complement strand
GTTCGAGAACCTTCACCGACAGGGCAACACCATCATTCTGGTTACGCACGAAATGGATATCGCGCAGCATGCCCATCGCGTCATTTTCATTCGCGATGGCAAGATCTTCTCCGACGAAAAAGTCACCAAGAAAAAAGCGGAAACCGACTGAACGGCGTGGTGCGGTTGAATCGACTGGACCGGTCCGACCGGCAATGTCCTAATCGCTTATAAACGTGGCTCTATCGCGTGGCGGTCGCCTGCGTCACATCAGTCTCCCCCAGAATCTCCGGCGAAGTCAGATAGGTCCGCGAGAGCCGGTCATGCCAGGTGAGAGCATCTTCGTCCCAGATCGCCCAAAGAAACCCAAGAAATAGCGTGCCTGCGGACAACATGTAGCCCAGCGCTCGCAGCATATACTGCTTCGAGGTCGGGCTTTCTCCCGAAAAGCTGGAGACTTGCAGACCGCGCACCATCATTCCGGGAGTGGTGCCCCCGAAAATCGTGAATAGGCCGAAATATTGGACATAAACGAACGCGAAGGTGAAGAAGCACACTGCCGCGCTCAATTTGCTGAAGGTGAAGTGGCCCCCCAACGAACCGAACAGCGCCAGGAATCCCCCGTAGGCGAAGGCTAGACAGGCGGCGTCCACAAGCGCTGCTCCACGCCGCTCCTCGATCGAGGCAACTGGGAACATCCCTGAGGAAACTCGCGTCCCGCTCTCGGCCGGCAGTTCGGGAAGCGCCACTTTTTGTTCCGGACGTTCTGGCGGCACACTCACGTCAATCAGGAGCCGCGTTTCCACGGCCTCCTGTTTCCGGGGAGGCCGCCCGATAGCCACCGTAAACGCAAAGTCGTCGCGCTCCTGGGCTGTTTCCTCGGGTTGCGAAAACACCTCGACCGCGACGTTTTCAGGCCCGCTTGCGTCCAGGCTTTCGAAGGGCAGTTCAGTCTGCCCCTCGCGGGCAGCTACTTTTCGCCGTCGGGCACGGTAGGCCTGGAGGCGCTGGTTCAGTTCACCGCGCCATTCCTCGTCGGCCTTCGCGTTAAGCGCCAGGTTTCCTTGCGTGGAATGGGAGTCCTCCCCTTCGGGATAGGACTCCGGAGAATCACAAAAAACACATGCGCGCGCGCCCTTGGCGAGCACTGCGCCACATTGCAAGCAGATTTTATTCACCGGTGCGTTTTGCGCTGCGGACGCTCTCACTCCGGTGAGGAGGAGCCTTTTCAGATTACCACGACCGGGGGAAAGTCAACCACCATGGAGTGCAGGGGAGTCGCCAAAGAGGCAGTAGTTGCGGGGCAAACTAAAGTTCAACCTGTTGCGCGAGCATGGCGCGGCTCTGGGCGATACGCCGGTCCAGCGCGACGGCGGCGAAGTAGGCGCAGCACGCCTGCTCATGCTCTGTCCAGGAGCGCAGCGAGGGAGCGATCCAGGCGAGCATCCGTCTAACCACGGTCAACGACGTATAGTAGATGCCCACCGCCTGCAGTCCCGCGCGGTCTTCCTGGCGCTCGGGGCACAATCGAAGCAACTGGATCACCCGCGCGTAATCTCCCGCCGATGCCACGGTGCGAATGCCGGTCACATCCCGCACTTCGGCCGACAAGGGATGCCGCGAAGACGACGCCACCAGCGACCTGCAATACGAGACAAAGAACATCCCGAGTGTGGCCAGGGAAACTACGAAGATCAGGGAGGCCATCATCGCGGCACCGCCACAAGCTGCGCCGGCACCAGGCGCGCTTCCTCGTCATGGCGCAGGATGGTCAACGACCATGACAGCGGCAAAAAGCATCCGAGCACCGGAAGGATATATCGGACCACGCTGATTCTCGCTGAGAAATTCAGGAACGCATAACTTGCCGCATAGCCGCTGAAATACAGACCCAGCGACAGGATGATCTGCACCAGCCGCGTGCGCGTTTCGCGCAACTTCAACACCGCTCCCCAGAGGATATACGTCAATACCAAGCCGACAAAATACAGGTTCTGGGAGAGTTCGTAAGCGAAGCTGGTGGAAAGGCGCTCGGCCGATTGCGCCACCACCGCATAGGAAAATCCCGCGGTTCCCAGCAGCAGAAACACAGCCCCCCATTTCACATATTCACCAGCGCGAAGTTCTCCAAGCACATGCGAATAGAGGCTGATCAGTGCGACAAAAAGAGCCAGCGTAAGCAGGACATCGCTGTAATAGTATGAATACATGTACTGGGGGGAGCGCTGGCCGTAGCTCCATAAAATGAGAAAACGCCCGATGCTCACTGTAGTAGATATGAGCAGGTAAAGATTGAGGAAAAAGTAGTGGAGGAAGGACTTACGCGCGAGCGAACACACCACAAAGAGCAGCTCTAGGGCTGTTCCCAAGAACCATATAATCAGATCAACCCGCCCAGGCATAAACTCCTAATCCGCCTGGCCCGTGACCTCCATCCATCCAGAAGTGCGCTGGACCCGGATAGAGTTACTAGGAGTTCGGCGGCGTCTGCTTCGGCGGCGGCGGCGGCGGAAGTGGTATCGGTGCCGGTCCGTTCGCCATCATCACCGTCCCCTTCGAGTTGCTGGAGAGGGCGGTCTTGATGCCCATCGCTCCCACCAGTATACCCATAGCGAGAACGAGTGCGCCCAATTTGCGTGACATTGTGCCTCCGTGGAACGTGCTGGGACGTACGGAGACACTCTATCCTTTTGTAGGATAGTGTCAAGCAGGGTACACCACGCCTATGTTATATAAGCGTTACGGGGAGGTGGTCTGACCTTTTCGCCATTTGTTCGTATGGCGCCAGGATAGACTCCTACCCGCTTCGCTGACGATAGCCGCGAATTCTGCTCAGCAGCAACGGTACCGACGTCCCAACATCCGTAGTACGAAAGTACCAGCGGGCCGACCACAAGCCGCGCGGTACACAGCATCGTGACGCGTGGATCGTTGTGCTTCGCTCGCCTTTCCCCGGAAACTGGAAATGCTGATAGGCTCGCGATAACCGCGAATTCCGCTGCCCGCAGACGAGCTCCGCGCTGGCTGGCCCTCCCCCCGGCCGGCCCGCTAACTCCATGCAACGCTTCGCACTCAAACACTTCGACCTCGCCAACGGGATACGATGTGAGTAGGCTCGTCCACACACAGGCATGTGCTTGACACTTCCCGCGAATACTTCGTAGCATGAAGAATTGCATTATGCCGGCGTAGCTCAGTGGTAGAGCGAGGGTCTCATAATCCCTAGGCCGTGGGTTCGATTCCCCCCGCCGGCACCACTTCGTCCGGGCTCCCGGGAGCGTTATAGGATAGAGTCACCGCCAGCAGAACCGACCTGTGCCTAACCTCGCTGCGCCTCCGCAAACGATCCCAGACTTAGTGCTCGTGAATCCTGCAGCTGGCGGAGGGCGTGCGCTGGAAGTCCTCCCCTCTCTCAGACAATTCGCCGGTCGCCGCGGGTGGCTGGTCGAGTTTCGGCTTACGGACAGTTCGCAGGAACTCGCTAGCGAGGCACGCAAAGGCGCTGCCGAGGGGCGCACGCGGATTTTCGTGCTCGGCGGCGATGGAACCTTCCAAGTGCTGTTAAACGCGCTGGCTGGAGTCTCGGACGTGGTTTTGGGGGTAATTCCGGCAGGCGGCGGGAACGATCTGGCTGCCGCTCTCGGCCTGCCCCAAGATCCCCTGCTGGCCGCCGAGCTTCTTCTGGATGGCCAACCCGTCTTTCTTGACGCTGCCCTGGTACGCACTGCGGACGGCACGGAACGCCTCTACACTGGTGGCGGCGGTGTGGGCTTGGATGCTGAAGCCGCGCGTTACGCCGGCGGCGTCTACCGCAACCTGCGAGGCCGCCTCCGCTATCTTCTTTCCGCGGTTAGCGCCCTCATTGGTTTTCATCCTATTCGTGTCAGCGCGCTTATCGATGCCGATCCGCCAGTAGAGATCAACGCCAATGTGCTGCTACTGGGCGTGCTCAATACGCCCAGCTATGGTGCGGGTTTGCGTCTTGCCCCTGATGCGCAAACGGATGATGGGAAGCTCGACCTTGTGTTATTGGAGGATCTCCGATTTCTGCAAGTGCTTGCGCTTATTCCTTCCCTGGCTCATCGCGGCGAATTGCGAACGGCGCGCGTCCGGCGTTTTCGCGTGGATCGCGTGCGCATTGAGACGCACCGGACGTGTTCGTTTCACGGTGACGGCGAGATTCTGGGAAATACTCCGGTCGAGGTGGAAGTCGTGCCCAGGGCCGTGCGGATTCTCCGCCCCCGCAGCCCCCATGCAACGCGCTAGTTTGTGCCCGTGAGGGCCGGTGCCGCGCGCGGGTCTGCCGGTGGCTGGTGCTTTTTCTTGGAGTGCCGCCGGAGGAACGCGTTGAGGTCCGGCGTAAATTCCTTCAGTTGGTTCCAGCCAACGTTATAAGTCTGGTTGACCGCCCATCCCACAAATAGACCATGCACGTCGCGATCCTGCTTGGCGTAGTACGTCAGGGAAATGCCCGCCTGCCCCAGCTGGCCGAAAACCTGCGAGGCATTGAAGGTGTTCTGGCCCGAATCGGTGCGCGCGATGAGCACACGCGAAGCTGCGTAGGCGATGCGATACAGTGGGGATCCCCGCCCTTTCCGAAAGTAGCGCGGATCCTGGTGCAGCACAGTTGGCAATATTCCGTAGATTATATAACTGCCCGTGAACTGGTCGCCCTCTTGGGCCAGGTATCGTTCTCCGAATGCACCCCAGCCTTCTCCATAGTGGGGAATCCCGTCCGCCGCTTGAGAAATGCTCGCTTGGATCAAATTGCCAAAATGCGCGCTTTCGTCAAAGAACTGGTGCCACGCGATATTGAACTTTTGCTTGGGGGTGAGCGGCCCTTGATTTTCCGGCTGGTCGTTGGTCGTCATGAAATTGGGAATGATCCAGAAAATCCGCTTGGGCACCTCATCCTTGGCTTCGCGGTCTTTCTTGTCCGTCTGTGGGGTCGTTTGGGAAGCTGTCGATGACCCAGCGTCTTGCGAGGGTGACTGGATCTTGGGCTCAGGGCTGTCTGGCTTTTCGTGACCGAAAAGAGGCAGGCCGGAAAGAGCCAGCGCGCACAGGGCTGTTCCGAAAAACACATGCATTCGTCTGCAGGCCATCTTCCTCCATGCCCTTAGTCCTCGAAAGTGAGCTCAAGAACCTGAATCGTGGCGAGATATTCAGTTTACTCGATTTGCCGCGCAATCCCAAATGAAGGCGGCCAGTCCAGTTCTCAAGTCGCTAACTCTTCTTGCGGTCGATCCTCAGATTCAGAGTAATGTCCCTGCGGTTGTCAAACGAAGACACCGTCTTGACCGAGGACTTTTCGCCATCCAATTCCGCATGCACCTCGTAATCCACGTTCGGATCCAAGCCGCTGAACTTGTAACTGCCATCCGCATCCGCGAAGCTGCTGCGCACTGCATTGGTACGCAGGTTTTTCAGGAATACGATGCTGTTGGCAAGCGGGTTTTCCGCTTTGTCGCTGACGATCCCGCGCACGGTCCTCAGTCGCGACTCCTTCTTGGAATCCTGCGCGCCAGCGGCCAGCACGAACGCGAACATCAGCGCCACCAGCCAAATCCAGGCCTTCTTCTGATGCGTGGTCATTTCTTGTCTCCCGCTTTTCCCGGTGTGGCCGGTTCCAACCGGAAGGACAACCGCTGCTGAATCGTGCCGGCATCCGCCTTCACCGTCTGGGATTGCTCTTTGAATTTCTTTGCCTGTACCTCCACTTCGTACTCATTGCCTTCCGGAACGCGCACGGCAAATTCCCCGCGGGAATTGGTGTAGGTCTCCCAGCGAAATTTCTTTTCACTGGTCTGGCGAATGCGCACTCTCACGTCAGGAAACGAAAGCGCCCTCTCGTCAAAGACCGTGCCGGTGATCAGGTAAACGGGAAGTGGCTTTTTCTTTCCCTTCGAAGACGAACTTGCGCGCGACGCTTCCGGGGTTGCCGTCGCGGGTGGCGCGGGCGCCGCAGGGGGCGCAGGTTCCGCCGGCTGTTGAGCCGCAACTGGGTATGCCAGACACAGCAAAAGTCCCAGATAAGCTGGCGTTGGTTTTCGCATGGGAGAGAGTTTGCCCCGCAATGACGTCATCCTTGATTAGACGATGGTTAGAGGGCCGCAGGATGCTCCGATACGTCCGAGGCGGGGCTACTCATCCTCTTCATCTTTATCCTCTTCGTCGTCCTCGTCGTCATCCGGGAGGTCTCCATCTTCTTCAAATTTGTCCTCGTCCTCTTCGAGGTCGTCCTCGTCCTCTTCTTCTTCATCCATGTCATCTAAAATGGGGTTCAGCACGACCGGGTGTACCTGCGACACCTCGACCTCGCACTCGCATTCCGGGCAGCTTAGGATCTCCCCCTCTTCCACTTCGTCTTCGTCCACATCAATTTCTGCGCTACATTCTGGGCAGCGGAGCACGTCTCCATCCTCCGTGTTGATCTTCTTCTGGGGATGCCGCAAGCGCGGCTTTCACCTTCCGGCGTATTATATACCCCAGCGGAAGGAGTCAATTCAATGACCCTTCCCCAGCATTTCAGTGTAACCCAACAGTCGGGGCGAAAGAAAAGCCTACCTTGTCTCGCGAATATCCAGAACGGCCAGTGGTTGGCGTCGGTGGCGTTGTCATTGAGAACGGCCGCGCACTCCTAATCCGTCGCGGCAGCGAGCCGCTGCGCGGGCAGTGGTCCATCCCGGGAGGAACCCTGGAACTCGGTGAGTCCTTGCAGGAAGGCGTCGCGCGGGAGTTGCTCGAGGAGACCGGCTTGCAAGTCCGTGTGCTGGAGATGATCGAGGCTTTCGATCGCATCTATACGGAGCAAACAGATGGAGGCGGCGGCACCCCCGAACGCCCGCGCTTCCATTATGTAATCATCGATTATCTCTGCGAGTGTGTCGCTGGAGAGGCCCGCGCAGCGAGCGACGTTACGGATCTCGTCTTCGCCGGCGAAGACGAACTTCCTTGCTATCAGCTCACTGAGACCGCCACGCGAATCCTGCGCAAGGCATTTGCCATGGATCGCCAACGCCGCGGATTGCCTTGACCCTCCCGGAGTCTTTGCCGCTCGTCTGGTCCACTACTTAGCCAGCTTCAAAATGTCGATGTTTCCGTTGGCATTCGTGAGCGAAAGGGTGCAGCCGCCGTCGCCAATCTTTCCGTTCAGTGAATCGCCGCCAATTGCGCCGCTGGTCGTGATGGAGAGTTCACTGTTGATGCGTCCAAACGAGGTGCGCGCGCTCACGTTGTAGCCGGCCCCTTCCGGCAGGCGCACCTGGATCGGCGAAAAGGAGGTTTTCACGATGATGTTTTTGCAGGCCGATGACTGGCGCGCAGCGGAAAGCATCACCGCACCATTCTGATTGTCCACGGTAATGGATCCTCCAATGTCGTCCAGTGTCGCGGGTCCAAAGCTTGTTTTGGCGGTTGCATCCCCGCTCACCGAACTGGCTGTCACCGGGCCGTTGGAGTTTTCGAGCGTGAGGGCGCCGCTGATGCGCTGCACGTTTACGGCGCCAAAGCTGGTTTTTGCAAAAGTGTCGCCGCCAATGTCACTCAGAGAAATTCGGCCGTTTCCCGTGACGGCTCTGACACCTTTGTGGATGGTGGCCGCATCGATGGCGCCGAATGAAGTATTCAACGTTGCGTGCCCCTTTATTTCCTTTGCGTTGATCGCTCCGTTGGAATCCTCCACCTCGATCGAGCCACCGATTTGCTCCAACTGCACTTCGCCAAACGTCGTCTTCACGTAGACGTCCTCAGCCGCCGGCCCACCCTTCACTTTCCCGTTGGCCGAAGTACATTTCACGTGGCCGTTCACGTTGGTGAAGGTGATGGCGCCGAAATTCCCGTTCAGGGTTGCGGCACCGCTCACCGTGTTCGCATCAATCGAGCCATTGTTGTTGTTCACGGTCAGATCACCGCGGATATTGCGGGCATTCACGCTCCCAAAGGAATTGCTCACCGTTGCAGCTCCCGCATCGGTGATCTCCACAGCGCCGTTTCCACCAGCGACGGTGACTGCGCCCTGAACGTTGCTTACGGTTATGCCCGCGAAACGGTCCTTGACGTCCACTGCGCCCTTCACCGTTGAGACGCTCACCGCGCCATTGTTATCCACGATGGCCAGGTTGCCCTCCACTCCGCTCACTTCCACCTGCCCAAAGGAGTTGGTGAGTTTGGCCGCCCCGCTATCGCGCACTTCCAGGTTGCCATGTCCATTCTCGACATCGGCCCAGCCGCGAACGTTGCGTATGTCCACGTTCCCAAAATTGTTGCGAAGCCAAAGTTTTGCGTCGCTCGGAACCGCGATGTCGTAGTCCACGGAGTAGGAAGGCCCTTTCCCCACGCGGATGTACCAGGTATGTCCCTCTGGATAAACGGTGCGCACCTTGATGCCTTCTGCGTCCTGCGAAACTTCAATTTTGATTTGATCCACGTTGTGATCTGCCTCGGCCTGTGTTGCGGCTTGTACGCGGATGGTCGCGGAGATTTTCACTTCCCTGCCGTTTTCACCGTGGATGCGGACCTCGCCGAATTTGTGCTCCATGGCAAACGTCTGATTCGCTCCCAGCGTCAGAGTCTTTTCAAAATTCCGGGTGGCCGTATCCTGAGCGGGATTCGCTGCCAACACCGGCATCGTATACACACACACAGCCATCACGAATAGGGCAAAACCTTTCACTGCTATTGAACTGAGGGGGGGCTTCATTGTTTTATCTCCAGTACTTCCTGCAACGTGGCCTGTTTCTCCTGGTACATGGCCAGAAGTTGATATCGCAAGTGCGCATTCGAGGGATTCTGCCCGGCCTGTATGCGCAGTTCGTCGATGGCGCTGTCCAGCACGAGCAATTTTTCGCGGTAATTGGCCATCAGCGGGGAAGAGGCTGTTTCCAGTTGAGGATTTGCCTGCGAAGCCAGCTTGTCGATGGCATTCGTGTAGTCGCGCTCCGTCCGTTCCACTTCCGCAAGGGCGTGATCTTTCAGCAGCGGGTTGTTTGGATTTTCCTTGGTTGCTCCGGACCGGAAATACACATATCCGGCTGTAACTGTCATCAGTAACACCAGGGCTCCGGCCATCGCGGTCTGCCACCCGATCGGGAGATTCCGCCAGAAAGCGAGCCGCTCAATCCAGGATTCTCGCAATGACGATTGTTTCGCTTGCTCTGTCAGCGCCGCCGAAATCCGCGGCCATAACCCTGGGCTTCCCCTGTAGTCCCGCAATTCTTCGGCAGCCGTACTCAGCGCTTTCCATGCCCGCACTTCTTCCGCGCATTCGGCACACGACACGGCATGTAGTTCCAGCGCCGCCCATTCTTCGGCGCTCCCATCCAGAAAAACCCGCTCGCGATCTTTGCACGTGATCTGCATTACGCTCCTCCTACCTGACTGCTCCGGGGAGCCTCCAGCATCTGCCGTAAACTCTTCTTGGCCTGAAACAGCGTGTTCTTCGAAGCCGTTTCCGAAATCTCCAGCAGTTCCGCAATCTCCGCGTGGCGGAATCCTTCCACTTCATACAACAGGAAAACGTCGCGTTGGTGATGTGTCAGTTGTGCGATCGCGCGTTCCAGGGCCAGTTTCAACGTGGGGTGCGCTCCCGGTGCGCGCGGTTCCGCCGGCGTGGCTCCTTCTTCTCTTTCCTGTGCCACGATTTCCTTACGGCGCATGCGGCTGCGCCGCACATCGTGGCAGGTGTTCACCAGAATGCGAAAGATCCAGGTGACAAACGACGATTGCCCGCGGAAGTTGGCGATGCTTCGCTGCACTTTCAGGAAGGTTTCCTGCACGGCATCTTCAGCGTCGCTCACTGTGCCCAGCAGGTTTCGCGCAAGGTTCCTCATTCGCGCGCCTTGAAGCTGGTACAACCGCTCGTAGGCGTGCAAATCGCCGGCACGGCATGCGGCGGCCAGCGCGGCGTCCTCTGGATTCACCATTGCAGGATTCGCTTGCGATCCCCATTCGGAAGGTTCCACTCGAGATATCCCTTCGCGTGCCACCGATGCGATTCTATGCCCCCATGGCAGCATAACTCCTGCGGATCCCATTACTTTCTCCTGGGTTATAGACGACCCGGAAGGAGGAATCGTCAGGACGCGGATCCGCGGCTCTGCAAGTCTTGCAACGCTTGTATAATGAATGTGTTACGAGGACTTCGGTGAATTAAGGGCGCTCTCCGGCTCCAGGCTGAAGCTGATTTTCTTGTGCCATAGGCTATTCTCGTCGCCCCACAACAGCGCGTTCACTTCATCCGCCGAAGTTAAGAGCAGGCGGAAGCCTCCTGCATTGGCAGGCACCTCGAACACAAGATAAGAGACGTAGGACTCGCCCGGACGCAGCGCCGTGCGCAACGGCGTGGACGCCAGGCCCAATGTCGCCAGCACCGCGTCTTCGCGAGCCGATTGTTCATAGAAGCACCCCGAGGCGTCCTCCAAACGAACTACACGGCCATTCGGCGTGAGCGGCCCATTCCCGCGGTGTGCCGAAATTGTTGCGGGGTCGAACCACGTCTTCAATTGGATCACCACGAACTTGCCGTTGCCAGCCACCTGCGCCATCTCCGGGCCCGCACTCGCGATTATCCGCATGTCGCTGACCGAATTGGCCACGTGGCAATCGAGCTCACAGAAATATTTCCACCCGCCCATGGGCAGCACCACTTCCCGGCTCAACAACGAAAGCCCCAGCAGGATTCCGCTGTAGCCGAGAAGCAGAACAAGGCCGCTGATCCATCCCAACCGCAACACGGCACGGGATTTCCCGATCAGCCCGCCAACCAGCAGCAAAACACTGACGGCCAACAGAAAGCCGCAACCCAAAAATGCCAGGGCGACAATGGGCGCAAACTGTGGTGTGTACGCCGACATCCCGTACCTCCCGTGACGAATCGCGCTAGATGGTACACTCCTGCGGCAGCGCGCCTCGCGTCCGTTCGCGCTGTTCGAATTCCAGAACGGCGTTCCGCAGGTCCAAAGGCGAAAAGTCCGGCCAGCGCTTGGGCAAAAAAACGAACTCCGCGAAGGCGCATTCCCACAATAGAAAGTCGGAGAGCCGTTGCTCTCCACCGGTACGAATGAGAAGGTCCACTTCCGTGGAGCCGCCGCGTTGCACTTCGGAAAGCAGATCGCCGAACGCCTCGCTGGAGAGGCTGGTCACTTTGTAGAACTTACTGGCCGCTTGATAGATCGTGTGCCGAGCCGAATAATCAATCGCCAATCGCAGGTGCAGCGTTTTTCCGTTCGCGGTCAGCGCTTCCGCGTCCGTAATCGCTGCTCGCAAAGCCGCGGGCAGGCGATCTCTGCGCCCAATGATGCTCAAACGGATGCCCTCCTCAAGGCAATGCGACGTCTCCTGCTTGAGGTATTCCAGAAGCAGTTCCAGAATGGCGCCCACTTCTTCGGGCGGGCGTTGCCAGTTCGCGGAGGAAAGCGTGAACAGCGTAAGCGTGTGAATCCCCAGGTGCGGCGCACACCGGATAATGCGCCGGCCCGCCTCCGCCCCGGCGCGGTGCCCCTGCGTGCGCGGCAAGCCGCGCGAAGTGGCCCAGCGGCCGTTTCCATCGCAGATGATAGCCACGTGGATTTTGAGCGCCGTATCCGCCAGAACCGGGTGGAGATGATCGAGAACCATGTTTTCCATGAGCATGCTGCTTTCCCCGCCGCCTCGTTTCACAATGTACTTTGCAATACAAAGTCAAAGGACAAATTTTTTACCCTTCCCGGGTCGCCCGGATCAGCGCTTCCATGTGATTCAGGTAGCGCTCCAGCGCGCGCCGGCCCCCGGCCGCCAGCCGGTATTCCGTTTTCGGCAGGCGTCCGTCAAACGATTTCGTGCACACGATGTAGTCCGCTTCCTCGAGCTTCCTGGCGTGCACGCTCAGGTTGCCGTCCGTCGTCTTCAGCAGGGCCTTCAGCTCGTTAAAGGTCAGCGAGCGATTCACCGCCAGGGCGCTGACAATGCCCAGCCGGATTCGCTCATGAATCAGCCGGTCCAGATTCGCCGGCACAGTCTCGCGCTTCTGGCTCGGGACCGCGGAGGGCCCTTCCTCTTTTTGCGGGCGCACCTGCCGGACTGTTGATGATCTCGCCATGACTTCTGCGCTCTCCGAAATTCGCTTAACCGCCGTGCCGCAATGCAATCCACAGACCGAACCCGATTTGCACCGCTCCGAATCCCGCTGCCATGAATAAATTTGCCCACTGTGCCGGGGCAAACAAGGCTCCTGCGCCAAGCCCCATCAGGCAAAGCCCCATAATCGGCACCGCGCGCACGGAAAATGCTCCGCCGGTGACAATCGCCGTTCCATAGAGCAACATCCACATTCCGGGCAGGAACGCGAAAGCCCCCGCTTGGAATAGTGCTAGTGTCAAGAATCCGCCCACGACGATCGGTGGAGCAAAGCTCAGTACAAACTTGCGTCCGGGCCCGCTGAATAAGGAAGAATTCGCGCGGCGCGCCTTGGTTGCTGCCGCAGGTGCCGCAATCGCCACGGCAACAAAAGCTTCCGCTAACCACACCGCAACCCATCCTTGTGGTGTGCTCTGGCGCGAGGCCAGCACCGCTGCCGCCAGCGCCGTAATGCCCATAGCCACGCCACCCCAGCCGGGCACGGCCGTGAATTCAGCGGCCCGCTCCATGGTTTCGCGGATGTAGCGGAGATGGTCCGCGGCGCGGGCATCAATGGGAATGGGCTCGCGTGCGGGAGCGCGGAGGTGGCTGGTGGAAGGCACGGTGGCAGGATAGCGCTGGGGCGAAGTATTGTCAAGTACTTTGTTCTATAAAGTGCAGTTCACTTTCTCTTGTGGTATTTCCCCAGCACCGCGTTCCACCGGATGATCACCACGTCCAGGAACATCTGCACGCTGTCCCTCATCATGCTCACCTTGGTGGCCGGTGAGTGCGCCCAGCGCACCGGCACCTCGACGATGGACAAGCCATGATGCCGGGCCAGGTACAGCAGTTCCGGGTCGAAACCAAAGCGCTCGATCGTCTGCTGCTCGAAGATCACCCGGCAGCGCTCTCGACGGAAGGCTTTGAACCCGCACTGCGTGTCCACGAATGGCAGCCGGAGAATGATGCGCACGATTCTATTGAAAATGATGCCTGCGAATTCCCGGAACGCCGATTCGTGAACTTCGATCAAGTTGCGGTCCACGGCGCGCGAGCCAATCGCCACATCGTGATCCTTCAGTGCCGCAAGAAGCTTATTCGCCTCCTCGATCGGGGCAGAAAGATCCGCATCGGTGAACAGGATGATTTCGCCCCGCGCCTCGAGCGAACCGTGGCACACGCTGAAGCCCTTGCCCCGGTTCACGCCGTTCGCCAGCACGCGCAGTTGCGCGATTCTGCCACGGAAGGACCGGGCCACCGCGGCGGTGCGATCAGCTGAACCGTCGTCCACCACGACAACTTCGATGTTCTTCTGTTCCCGCTCGATGTAACGGGCGATCTTTTCGAGCGTGGCGGGCAGCCGCAACTCTTCGTTGAACGCCGGTACGATAATTGAAAGTTCCGGGGCGGAATCGCTCATCAAATCCACTCGTCCTTCCAGCCGTGACGGCCCAGAAGGGGCACAAACCGGCAGGGTTCTCTTCGTTCTGAACTCAATTTTTCGCCGTGCCTTGTCAGAAGCATAAGCACTTGGTGCTCCTCCCCTCCAACGGGAACCATCATTCGCCCGCCTTCCGCCAGTTGCC
>Ga0326728_10018608_pt1 | contig 13662 bp, 15 predicted proteins | sample MB3enrmetagenome_FD_207602 | JGI IMG/M metagenome (GOLD analysis project Ga0326728, IMG submission 207602) | Lab enriched peat soil microbial communities from McLean, Ithaca, NY, United States - MB31MN | ecosystem: Environmental > Terrestrial > Soil > Wetlands > Peat | place: USA: New York... | reverse complement strand
GAAAAGTAGGGCACCACCGTCGCCATCGCTATCCCGCCGACGACCGCAAATGCCACTAGAATCAACGCCGCTCTGGAGATGCTCCTTCCCGGGACCATGCCCACGGACGAGAGCGGCTGATGTGATTACCCTTTGTCCCACCAGTCGGACAAAAGTATTTAGCATGAAAGAGCTGCTTTCCCGAATCCGATGAAGTCTGCCGTCCTCTTGGGCGCCCTCATCGGGTTCGCGCTGATCAATACCGCGTTCCTCGGCGTCTACCTCCTCTCCACGCCCGCGGAGACGGGAACCTCGTTTAGCGGGACCGCCAACTATGCTGTGACATCGACCGCAAGCCAGACCGCCAACTACACTGTGGCGGGAACGGTGAGCCAGACCGCCGCGAGCACTCAGACCGCCTTGAGCACCACCCAGGCGTCCAGCGCCCCTCAAAAGGTCTCCAACCTCACGAGCGGAGTGTCGTCCTACACCGCCGCGGGAGCGATCGTTGCGGGTCCGCGCGCACCGTTCACCCTGCTGACGATCGCGCAGTTCTTCGAGGCCCGGTCCCTCGTCCTCGCGCCGACCAGCTGGTTCTTCGTCGGCGGGATGTGGATATGGAGGGGGAGGATGAAGTCCAAGTGGACCGACCTTGGTTTCGACTCCGACGTTTTCGGGCTGTTCGTGAAGATGAAGGGAGCGAAGACCAGGATCAGGCTGCTGGATGCCCTGTCAGCCCCCAAGGACAGGCTGCAGCTCGCTCAGGAGCTGGGGTTGGACTGGAAGGCGGTGGACAGGCACATCGAGATCCTGGACAAGTACGGCTTCGTGCACGAGACGGTGGCCTACGGAAAGGTGAGGATGTACGCGCTGACGTCCACGGGGAAGCTCCTGCTTCAGCTCCTCGACGAGTTGAACCGCCAGGACGACTTCCAGGGCGCGCCGGGCGTTCCGATCCCCATCCCCAGCGGCGTGGAACCGGGAAGCTGACCCGCAAGGTTAAAATTGCTTCAGGTCTGCCTTCTCGAACAGTGAACTAGTTGGGCGGAACAAAGAAGAAGACCATGGCCTCGATGGAGAAGTCCCAGGACGAGGATGCCACCGACGCGAGCGGCACAGGCAAGAAGAAGACCGCGACGAAGGAAGTGAAGGGCCCCGGCGAGAGGCGGAGAGTCGACGTACTCATGCCAAAACTCACGGACCAGGAGCTGATGAAGCCGCTGCACCCTATGAAGGCGATCACGATCTACACTGCCGCGAGGAGCCTGAACGTCAACGCCTCGGTGGCGCGCGTAATCTTGGCGTCGCTGGAGTCGAAGGGGTTGGTCAGGCGGGTCGGCGGGTTCAGCGGGCACTACATCTGGGCCCCGATGTCCAGGGTCTGAGAGAGCTCCATAACGTCGCCTGCGGTCAGCCTGTCCAGGACCTCGTGGTTGGCCTGCAGCTTGCCTACCGGGTTCAGTGGGCTCGCGCTCTTCACGTTCGCGGTGAAGAAGCAGATGGAGCCGTTCGCCGCCAGGAACGCTATCTCCCCCTTTGAGAACTCGAACCGTTGCTTCTCGACGCCGGTCTTTATTCCCGTCAGGACGCACACCATCGCGCGAGGGTAGACCGTGACCCTGGAGCTCATGGGAAGGGCGCGCATTATCGCATTGACCGTGATCGGCGCCAGGTGCTTGTAGAGCTCGATCACAAACTCGCCCTTCCCCCTCACGGTGACCTTGCATTCCACTCTGGAGACTGAAGCTTCCTTCTTCACCGCTGCATGGTCATCCGACGACAAGATTGGGAACCGTGCTGCAACACCACTATTTCATTATTGCCCTAGCGTGGCCAGCACAATAGCGGCTCCTTCCGGTTGGATGCGTGGAGGACCAGGGCGATATTCGAGAAGACCGGGTGTGACGAACCAGCCTCATGGTTCTTGGTAGCTGATTAGTCTCCACCGTTCGGGTAAAGTATTATATGCGCCATCTTCCTCGTCGCCAGTCATGGCTGCAGATTCAGTAACGGGCAAGAAACTTTCAAGACGGCAGTTCGTGGGAAGCGTCGCCAAGGGTGCAGCGGTACTAGGCGCTGTGTTGGGGGCGACGAGCCTGGTGCCGCAGGCCGCGGCCGCGACGGGCGCGAAGGCGTTCGCCGGAGCGGGAGTCAGAGCACAGCCAGTCCCTGTGCCGACCAACTGGTCCCAGACGGCCGACGTGGTCGTGGTCGGGTACGGGGGGTCCGGCGCGATATCGGCAATCACCGCATTCGATGCGGGGGCCAACGTCCTCATTCTCGAGAAGACGCCCAGCTTCGCCACGCTAGGGGTAACCAAGCCGCCGTACTCGGGCGGAGGGGGGAGCACCTGCATGAACGGCGGGCACTTCGACTATCCGGTTGACCCGACCTTGGGTGCGACGTACCTGTACCAGACTTCGTGGGGTGCGACGCCGATGGAGACGTGTCAGGCGTGGGCAGCGGTCGCCACCCAGATCCCGGCCTGGCTCACCCAAATGGGGATAAAGTACACCACCAGCTCCGGGGGCGCGGGCTTCCCCGCGGTCGCAGGCGCCTCGACGATCAACAGCGGTTCGGTAGCCGGCGGGGGTTTCGCGTTCTTCGAGGCCCTTGACGGGCTGGTCCAGACTAGAGGGATCCCTATTATGTTCAACACCCAAGCGACGGACCTGATTCAGAACCCGACGACGGGAGAGATACTCGGCGTCAAGGTCCTCGCGAACGACAGCGAAGTGATGAACATCAGGGCCAACCGGGGCGTGATACTCTGCACCGGCAGCATAGAGTTCAACGAACAGCTGAAGGTGAACTACTTCAGGTCCTATCCGGCGCACTTCTACGGGTGGGCGTTCTCCACAGGCGACGGGCTCATCATGGCTCAGAACGTCGGAGCCGAGATATGGCACACTGACTGCGTAGCCGCGACGCTGGTGCCCTGGTTCCCGGAGTACGCTCAATCGTTCGGTATCAGCAGCCCCGCTCAGGATGGATGGATCTACGTCGACAAGTACGGCAACAGGTTCATGAACGAGCCGACGATCAACCGGACCAACACCTACATGAACCTCTCAGACTTCAACCTCGCCGTTCCCGAGTACACCCGCATTCCCTCCTTCATCATATTCGATGAGACGTGCAGGAAGGCCGCCGCCATCTCCAGTGGGTCGAGCGGGAACCTTCCATCCTATTTCGACGCGCGCCCCAAGTGGAGCAGCGACAACAGCGTGGAGATAGGCAAGGGCTGGATTCAGCAGGGCGCGGACATCCCGACGCTGGCCGCGGCGATCAACAGCACGACGTATGTGAGCCTGCCCCCAGGAACCGACAACTCGGCTCTGCCGAGCGCAATCACCGTGAACATCAATCCCACCAACCTGACGAACACGATCAACACGTACAACGGTTACTGCGCGGCGAAGCTCGATTCCCAGTTCGGAAGGCCTGCAACCACTCTCGTCCCAATCGTGACGCCACCGTTCTACGCCATGGCCCTCTGGCCGGGAGGGGAGGCCGCATTCGCGGGTCCCATCCGCAACGGGGAGGGGCAGGTCTGCGATGGCAACTTCAAACCGATCCCGCGCCTCTACAGCGCTGGGGAGCTCGGCTCCATCAGGGGCTCCGTCGTCGACACCGTCTCACACAACGGCGAACTCATCGTCTTCGGCCAGATCTCGGGACACAACGCGGCCACCGAAAACCCGTGGACGTCGTAGGTCGGCACTGATACAGGGAAGTTCGCCAAAGGAGCTCCCCTTTCCCTCCTGACGTTGGAGGGAGAAGCGACCGGGGACGCTCGCGATGGGGCTAGGATTCCGCGGTCACGGGCGGGCTCATGCCCAGAAGCTGGATTACCCTGTCGTCGACGTACTTGTTCAGAGCCGTGTAGTACGTGCCTCCGCGAAATCCTTCAAGAATTTTCTTTATCCCCATCAATTCGTACAGCTCGTGCGTCGTCTCGGCGCTCACGTTTCTCGACGATGGCCCCATGCCGCGGCGGGGCGTATATTACTTTGGCCCACGAATCTGGACGCGGACAAATCCTGACTTAAATACGCCGGGCCGTTTGTACCGAGCCATGTCTGTGGTGAGGACGTTCTTCCGGCACTGCCCTTCTTGCGGCCGGCGGTTCGAGATCAGGCTCGAGAACAAGAAGCTCCTCAAGGAGGAGAGAGTGACCACTATGCTCACGCAGGAGGAGGCCGCCGCAAGGGCGGACCTCTTGATGAGCACTCCGCCGCCGCTGATAGTGGGAGGGGAGGTGCCCGTAGTCGTCGACGTGGACAGCTTCCAGTACACCTACAGGTGCAAACACTGTGGGCACGAGTGGTCCGAAGTGCGCAAGGAGGAGCACGGGGAGGGCGGGCTTCCGGAGGACTAGCGCAGCACTTTCGCTGAACCGGCGGGGGGAGAACCTTTATACAACGACTCTCAAGGGCGTCGTATCTTCGTGCATTTGTTTGGCGCCCGTAGCTTCTTCGCGTGAAAAGAAAAAGACCCGCCGGGCGGTTGTCGAGGGTTTTGAAATCAAGGTGGGGCCACCCAAGTTGACGCGCTTCGAGAAGGCAAGGATCATCGGCGCCCGGTCCCTGCAGCTCGCGATGGGCGCGCCCCCCTTCGTCCCGATTGACGAGACGACAAAGGACCCCATAACCCTCGCGATGGCCGAGCTGGCCAGCGAGGCCCTACCCCTGTCGATCAGAAGGTCTCTGCCCAACGGGATCTTCCAGGACATTCCGATAAAGTACCTGCTGTAACCACCTCTTCGCCGCGATGGACGAATCGTCCATCTATGCATAAATACTGAGACGGAAATGGGGGCGGCACCAACATGTCCAGCAAACCAACCAGCAGCAGGAGGCAAACGAAACAAGAAGATCTAAAGGGCGCCGAGGGAGCAGAGGTAGAGTCCGAACACCACGAGTCAACGATTCCTGCCGGAGCTCCACAGAACCACATCTACGTGGGGAAGAAGCCGGTCATGAGCTACGCGATGTCGGCGTTGATACAGCTCTCGCAGGCGGGAGAGGTCGTCGTCAAGGCTCGAGGTCTCGCAATCAGCAGAGCCGTGGACGTAGCAGAGATCGTCACCAAGAGGCTTGGGAACGGCGTGTTCAGCATAAAGAACATCAGCATCAACACCGAGCAGGTCAAGAGCACCGAGACCGGCGAGATGAGGAACGTCTCCTCGATCGAGATAGTCGTCGGCAAGTAGAGACCTAGCTTCCAGCCATCGGGAGGCCGCAGTACGACGCGAACCCCAGCGTCGAGCACATCGCGCTGGCCGTTACCCCCGGAGGGGCCCCCCGTTTCGGCGTATACAGGACAACGATCCGAACGGGATCGACACTGACCCCGAGGTTCGCCGAAACGCCGCGCAGGTCTGCGGTTTCGGCCGACGCTGTGCTCGCGATATAGGGTTTGGACCGCCGAGCAGCGAGACGACGCGTTTCTTCTGACGAAAAAGTCCCGGCCGCGGAGAAAAATTTTTAAACAAATCGTCCGGCACTTGGGCTACAAACAATTGCCTGAAACACGGGCGAATCCGGTCACTAGGACCCGGAATGAATCACCAAAGTTCTCCGACCAAGAATTATTCACCCTGGCCGAGAAATTTGGCACACCGTACTTCCTGATGGACGAAACAACGCTCAGGAAGAAGGTAAGCGAGATAGAGCAAGCATACCAGGGCTTCAGGGGTCCGTTCAGAGTCGCCTACTCCGTGAAGGCGAACTTCAATCCCTCCGTAATCAGGACCTTCGTCTCCGAAGGAATAATGTTCGACCTCACGGCCGCCAACGAGCTGCAGTTCCTCCTCCGCTGCGGCGGATCGCCGGAGAGCGTGATATACACGAGCATAACCGAGACCTCGGCCGAGTTCGAGGAGGTAATCAGGGAAGGCGTCCGCAAGATAGCCGTCTCGAGCAGCAACGGCCTCCTCAACCTCACCGAGGCTGCCGCTAGGACCGGAGAGAGCGTGAACGTTCTTATCCGGGTCAACCCCGAAGTTCACGTGAGGGCGGAGCTCAGGTTCTCGATTCGCCACGGCAAGTTCGGCGTGCAGCTGGACTCGGCTGGTGAGGACACGGCGATGTCAATGCTGAAGAAAATCCTCGCAACCCGGAACCTGCAGCTCGATGGCTTCCACTTCCATCTCGGCAGCCAGATAGAGGACCCATCCTGCTTTGCGGCGGCCCTCGAGAAGCTAGAGGGCTTCGTCCTCGGCGCGAAGAGGGAGCTGGGAGACTTCCCGATCAACACGCTCGATATCGGCGGCGGCCTGCCCTCCCCTTACGGCAAGTCAGTCCCCGCGCCGGGCGACTTCTCGGCGAAGATGCTAGAACAGCTGAACAGCCTTATCGAGAGCTTCGGGCACAAGTTCACACTGATAGCGGAGAGCGGTAGGTACCTCTCGGCCGAGTCGACGATCATGGTCACGAAGATCGTGAACACGAAGAAGTTCGGCGAGAACAAGTACATCTACGTCGACGCCGGCTACAACGACCTGGCCGATGCTGCGCTGCTGAGGCACGAATATCCCGTCGAGGTCATCCCCGGAAGCAGCGCGAAGACGTTCCAGAGGACGGTCCTCGTGGGTCGCCTCTGCGACTCGCTGGACGTCTTCACGACCTCGAGCAGGTCCAAGCTCGGAGGAGCGGAGGTGGGCAAGCTGGTGGTCTTCAGAGAGGCGGGTGCATACTCGTTCGTGCTGGGCTCGCCGTTCCACTGCCAGCCCAGACCGTACGTCCTGATGAAGACCTCCCAGGGCAAGCTCGTCGTCGTCAGGAAGGGGCAGACCATCGAGGAGCTGTTCGAGGAGGAGGGCGGAGACGTCCTGGATGGGACCGAACAGACGCGCCGCGCGCCCTGAGTGGCGGCGAGCAGAGCACTCTTTCTTCGGTTGGTTCGCCTCACGCGTCGGGCGAGAAGAGCTTGGGCAGGACGCGGAATCCTCTCATCGTCCCGAGCGAGCCTCTGGCTGCGTCGCGCTCGGTGAACCGGCAGCAGTCCTTGTCCCTATCATCCGAGGTGATCATCAACGGGACTGGGTCGCTGGAGTGCATCTTGAGAACGCACGGCGTGGAGTGGTCGCAGGAGATCCCCATCCTCACGTCCGCCGTCTCGCCGGAGATTCCGCCGAAGAAGACCCTGTCGATGAGCTCTATGTTCCTCTTCTTTCCGGGAGCGTCTCCGTCGTGGCCGAACTCGTCGGGACCCTTTATGTGAGCGTAGACCATCGTCCCGTCGGCAAGTTCCCTCGAGAAGAGCTCGGCCTTCCTGGCCAGATCCCTGTGGTCGCTCAGCGCGACCTCCTTCATCCCCAGCAGCCTCGCAATGCCCACCTCGGCCGGCATCTCCACCAGGGCCACTCCCTTGACGCCGTACTTCTCCCTGAAGGGGGTGACCTGCGGAAGGTGGTCACCCGCGTCTCTTAGCAGGAGCAAGTTGGCCGGCATCTTCCCCCGTCTTCTCCTCTGCCCGTTTACCGGTGAGGCGTCCAGCAGCTTGATTGCTTGGGACAGGAATTCGTTGATCAGACGTGCGGCCCTCCTGGCCTCCTCGGTGCCGTCGAGCGCCCTGCACTCCTGCACCCTCTCCGGGCCCTTCACCTCCCTCGCAGCTCCGTAACCCTTCGTCCTGACGTAGGCAGGGTCCGTGTTCGAGACCTCGGCAGAGAGCGGGCCGCTCGCCCTGATGACGAGCACGCCTCTGTACGACACGGTGCTCTTGAAGTCAAACTCCGCATCCTTCAGCTTCACCTGCTTGAGGGCTTCTTCGAGACCCCGGGTCTCGTCCTTCGTGAGGTCCCTCCCCGCCCTCCTGTCCGTTATGTAGCCGCCCTCCGCCGTAGCGAAGTTGGCCCGGAGGGCCAGGTCTCCGTCCTCGAAGCGCAGCCCCGCTCCGACAGACTCCACCACTCCCCTGCCCGGGTACCCCTTCGGGAACGAATAGCCTAGCATGTTGAAGACCGCGATGTCAGACTCGGGTGCGATCCCTCTTCCCACGGTGATAACCCTGCCCATCTTGCTTCTGCGGGCCACTGCGTCCATGTTCGGCGTGTTCGCGGCCTGAAGAGGCGTGGTGAGGTTGAGCGAGGGGGCGGGCCTGTCGCCGCAGCCGTCGAGGAGCACGTATCCAAACTTCATGTTATCGCCGAACGCCTAGACGTGGGTTATTATCTTTGTCAAGGTCTCCGACATGGCTGACTCGTACGATCGCTACCCTGGCCCTTTGCAAACGACGACGCGGAGCCAGAAGTATATATCCCAACGAAGCGGGGTGGTTAGTCGTCAGCCTTGGCCGAGATCAGAAAGGATTACTTCACCGACAAGCTATCGGTCGTGACGGGCGAGAGGAGCCCCAGGATGCAACTGAAGTCCCACCTCGACCACGGCGGGAAGTGCCCGTTCTGTCCGGGAAACGAGGAGATGACCCCTCCCTCCGATCTTGCCCTTGTGAAGATGGGCAACGCGCTGGTGAAGCAGAGCGACTCCGAGGGGGACGCTATTAAGGGCTGGGTGGTGCGGGCGTTCCTAAACAAGAGCCCCATCGTCACACCCAATGCTCCCGCCTCGTACGGCGAGTACCCGCACTACAGCGAACCGGCGGTGGGTTACCACTACATCGTCGTCGCGACGCCGAAGCACGACGACACGTTCTCCAAGATCGACATCGAGCAGTGGACGAACATCCTGGCTACCGTGCAGGACAAGGTGAGGTGGCTCTACGCGCAGCGCGGAGTGAGCTACGTCCTCACCTTCATCAACCACGGCAAGAGCGCCGGAGCCACCATCGAGCACCCTCACCTGCAGATTGTTACCATCCCGAGGCTGCCGCCGGCCGTCGAATCTGAGGCCGTCACCGTCCAGAACTCCCTCAACGAGCTGGGCGTCTGCCCGATGTGTCAGGTGGTCGCGTCGGAGAGCGGCGGCCCGAGGCAGATAATATCGACCGACTTTTACATTGCGTTCGCGCCCTGGGTCTCCTCCCTCGCGTACGAGTTCTGGATCTATCCAAAGAGGCACCAGACGAGCATGTTGAAGCTGTCACAGAAGGAGCTGATGGACCTTGCGCTGCTCCTCCGCTCCACACTCGGCGGGATGTCCAAGGTCCTGGGCGACTGCGGCTTCAACCTGGTGATCCACAGCTCCTCCGAGAAGAAGACGACGAAGCAGATCCACTGGCACATCGAGGTCTATCCTAGAGCGTCGAACTGGGCCGGCCTCGAACTCGGCGCAGGGGTTTTCGTAAACGACGTCTCGCCGGAGGCGGCGGCCGAGCAGCTGGGTGCGGCGAGCAGGAAGGAGCTTGCTCAGCTGGTAGGAATCACCTAGACGTCTTCAGCTCGCCTATCAGGTCTATGGGGTAGGGATTGACCCCTCGGAGGATCGCTACGTAGTACGATGCGACGTCAAGGGTGTAGCAGAGCGTGATGAGCTGGGACAGGTTGCCCCTCCCGATGGCGTCCGCTCGGTGGGTCTTGACCCCCCTGCCCGCGAGCAGGTTGTAGAAGATGTCGAGCGACTTGGACTCGAACGGCGGCTCGTTGTGGCGCCGCAGGAATATCGGCTGCTGCCGTTCGTCCTGGACCTGCCAAGCCTCCACCTCGTTGTGGAAGAGGTCGGGGGCGTAGTCGAAGTACGCGTGCATCTTGGCGTTCTCGTTCAGCGAGTTCTTGAAGCGCGCCGCGACGCTCTTCGAGACCGACGCCGCGTAGATGGAGGGAACGGAGTCCGCCATCTCGCTCGCGATGCTCTTAGCGGGGTTCCGGGAGGTCGGGACCCCACCCGCGATGGAGAGACCCGTCTCCCGAAAGTTCGCCATGGCCTCGTCGAGCTCCCATTCGAATCCCTCCAGGAGCGACGCGCTCCTCAGGACGGCGATCGACGCGAAGAGACTGTGCGGCAGGCTGAAGCGTGGCATCTCGGCCATCTTGATTTTGACGTGCTCGATCCCCCTGCTCTCCGCGAACTCCATGAGCTTCCCACCTGCGGAGATCGCGACCATGTCGGGGTTCTTCTCGATCACCATGTTGGCCATACGGAGCGTCTCCTCGGTGTCGCCGGACGTGCTGCAGACGACAACCAGCGAGTCGTCCAGCCGCATCTTCGGGAGGTATCCCCTGAATACTGAGACCTCGGCTCCCCCCGATGACAGGAACCAGTCGGAGATGATGTCGCCGGACGTCGCGGACCCTCCGACGGCGAGGAAGACCACCCTCCCGTACTTTCGGGGCTTGAGCTCGACCTTCGTCCTTAGGGACTCCTCGGCTCTCGCCGGCCAGGATTCATAGAGTTCGTATAGCTTCCTTCCATCGACCTTCTTGATTTCACGAGGCGACAGCGGGTCCTGTTCGTCCGAGATGTGTGTGCTCGTTCTTCTTTCTGTCCAAGAACCGCAAAACGCTCCCATTTAAGCTGCACAGGACGCGCGCCCAGCTCGGCTCTCGCCGCTGTCCTCGGAGCCTTCCGCCGCGCCGGGATCTCAGGGTCCTTTCGCGCGAGCGTAAAGGCGCTCTATCAGCCTCCGCCTCGCCTCCGACAGCTCGGCTCCTCTCCGGCGCATCATCCTCGACTGGGTCTCGATGACCGAGTCCAGCCTGAGCGTGAACTGCGCGCCAGTACTTCCCCCCTCCCCGAAGCTCGTGAAGTCCGGAACGTCGCGGTCAACGAGCCCGGAGCAGTGCGACGACACCCCGACCGACTTTCCGCAGTGTATCATGGTGCCCGACGCAATCTTCGCCATGTCTCCCACCATCGCGCCCAGCTTGACCATCCCGCTGTCCACCCTGGACCCGCCCCTGACAAGCTTGATGGTCCCGTACGTGTTCTTGAGGTCGCTCGCCACGCTGCCCGCCCCGACGTTCACCCAGCTCCCGACCGCTGAGTGCCCGAGGAAACCGAGGTGCGCCTTGTTGGTGAAGGGGTACAAGATCGAGTGTTCGACCTCCCCTCCTATCCTGCAGCCCTCGCCTATTGTCGTGCCTCCCCTCACCAGGGCGGAGCGTATGACGCTGCCCCTCCCAATGAAGCACGGTCCGCTTATGCGGGAAAATGACTCTACGCGCGCCCCCGCTTCGACGATGACAAGGCCGCCGCGCGTATCGAACGAGACCCGTTCTTCGATCTCAGCCTCCGGGCTCGCCATTATCTCTCCGCGCCCGCTCGGGCCCGCTGCCTTCCTCTTCGTCCTACGCGCTTCCGAGCCTCTAACTATAGCCCGGTCGTTCAGGGCGATCATCTCCCAGGGATAGCGGAACAGGAGGCTCTCACGCGAGACTAGCACATCCAGCCCCTTGCAGAGAGAGACCAACTTCCTCTGCGAGACGGTCCCGTCCCTCGTCACCGCCTTCTCGTACCGGTCTCTAGCGAGGGCGGCTACGACGACGCTCCCGCTGGCGTCGACCAGAGCGAAGTCTGTCCTTCCCGAGACCATCCTGCCGAGGTCGGCGAGAGGGTTGGTTCTGGCGTTGATGAGGAAGACGTCCTTTTCGAAGGGTCCGTTGAAGTCAAGGCCCGTCTCCTCCCTGGCGACCTCGGCGACCAACTCCCTCCCGGCGAGGACCACCTCGCCTTCCAGCAACCCGGAGAGGTGGCCGAGGATCGTCGAGGTCCCGAGCAGCTGCTGGGAGACGTGACGGGTCAGCGAGAGTGGGAGGAAGTTCCCCCAGCTCTCATCCTCGAAGACGACTACGCTCGACACTGCACATTCGCTCCTCCGCTACGGTGCCCTCCCGTAGAGCTTCTTGAAGTGGGCGTCAGCCCCCCTGTACGCCTCCTTGTCCCCTATGTCCCAGAAGGTCCCCCGGACCCTGAGCCCGTAGATCGGCTCCCCGGCCTTCATCGCCGCGTCGAACGTCTCCTTCATCCCGGCCTCGGGGCCGCGCGGTATGTAGTCCAGGTACCGCTTCTCCATGACGTAGCAACCTACGTTGATGTCGTTCTCTATCACCGGCTTCTCCCTCCAGAGGGAAACCCTCCCGTCCCGGCCGAGCTCGATCACCCCGTACTTGGTCTGGATTTTTTCCTTCATCAGGGCCATGGTGAGCAGCGCGTCCTTCCTCCGCCCGTGGAACCTCAGCAGCAGATTGAGGTCGAAATCCAAGATTGCATCGCCGTAGAGGCAGACGAACCGGGAAGGAAGCTTCGAGGAGGCGTTCCTGAGCTGCCCCCCGATCCCGAGCGGCCTGTCCGCGACGGCGTAATCTATCCTCATGCCCAGCTTGGAGCCGTCCCCGAGCCGTTTCTCGATCATGGTCCCGAGGTATCCCGTCGAGATTACGACCTCGGTTACTCCGTTGGCCTTCAGCCACTCCAGTATGTGCTCGAGGATCGGCCTGTGGCCAACCGGCAGGAGGGGCTTCGGCACGGTTAGGGTGTAGGGTCTGAGCCTCGTTCCGAGGCCTCCCGCAAGGATAACTGCCCTGACCCGTTTCGTCTCGTCGTGTGCGTCGTTTCTATTGGCTCGCTTGAGCAGCGCCATTCGTCCCTCGAAGCCTGAAGGTCGATACAGCGTCCCTATATGCTTCAATGCCCGGCTCCATCGAGGACGGGTCGAGGCTGATTCCCCTGAGGCCTGCGTCGAATATCGTCCCCATATCCTCGACCTCGATTCTCTTCTGGGTCCTGAGTATCACCGGCTTGACGGAGAGCTTCGCGATCATCCTGAGCGTGGCGAGGTCGAGGACGCTGAAGACGTGGTTCATCCCCTGCGCCGAGACGATGGCCGCTTCGAGGGCGAACACGCCGTCCATCTCAGAGAGGTTCCTGATCTGCTCGACCATGTACCCGGGACCTATCGTCACGAGCTTCTCCATCCTCGCGTCCTGAAGGACGAAGGGGGGCATGTGGTGCGCGTACATGTTCACGAAGCTGAACTTCTTGGCCACGATGCGTTCCCAGTTCTCGCGGGTGAGCGGCCTGGAGTCCCCGATAGAGATACCGACGGGGATCGAGGAGCTTGAGATGATGCCGGAGATCGAGTCCTCCTGGAGGTCGAAGCTGCCGAAGAGACCCGGGAACGTGGACTCCGTCTTGTCTATGCCGAGCACTATCGCGTCCGCACCGGCGACCTCGGCAGCGAGAGCGTACTCTGCGTTGTTGTGCGGGAGGATCGCAATGAGCGGAGGCTCAGCCCCCGCTGGGTCGAGCAGTCTAGAAAGTCCCCTGACCTCCGTCTCTAAGCTCTCCATGGCCACTTGAGGCTTTGTCTGACGACTCGATTAGAAAGGGGGCTGCTCAATATCTGTTCGTGCCTCAGTGAATTGCGCTTGACCCTTTGGTATGGTGGAAGTAAATACGCCCCTTTTACAGGGTAGGATGCAGAAAGAGCTAGTCAACGTGCGAGGGAACCTAGTCAACCCGAACCTGAAAGACGTGTATTCTTGGCTCATGCAGAAGATTTCACTTGTGCATTGACCGTGCAAGAGACTTTACAGAATCCTCGAACTACCAAGCCTTAAATACAAAAAACCTCTTATCTTCGCTTGGGAAATTGAGTTATTCTAGCAAATTCGCCGTTTTTGCTCTGCTGCTGTTGCTCATTGCAGTCGCTCCGTCGGTGGTACCCCGAGCCCATGCCCAGTCGGGCGGGTCCGTAACGTACGTCCTCGACGGTTCGGAATCTGATTGTGGATACACACTCGCAAACAGTGTAAGCTCAAACACTCAAATCCTAGCCAGC
>Ga0326728_10018607_pt1 | contig 13662 bp, 11 predicted proteins | sample MB3enrmetagenome_FD_207602 | JGI IMG/M metagenome (GOLD analysis project Ga0326728, IMG submission 207602) | Lab enriched peat soil microbial communities from McLean, Ithaca, NY, United States - MB31MN | ecosystem: Environmental > Terrestrial > Soil > Wetlands > Peat | place: USA: New York... | reverse complement strand
GCCTTTTTGTCATCCTGAACGAAGTGAAGGATCTAGAATTTATACTATGACTAGATTCTTCGGCCCGGCCACTCAGTTATGCAACGGGCTTATATGATATTAAATAGTAAAATCAAAACCCTTTTCCTTGAAAAGAGTCAAGCAGGCATCAACAACTTTCTGATCGTAAAGTATACCATTGTTCCGTGAGATTTCATCCAGGGCTTCTTCTAAACTCAAGGCTGGCCGATAGGGTCTGTGAGAGGCAATTGCCTCCGTTACATCAGCCACTGATAGAACCCTTGCCTCCATAATAATATCTTGACCTGAAAGGCCTAAAGGATATCCTGACCCGTCGAGCCTTTCATGGTGCTGGAGTATAACCTGTGCCACAGGCCACGGGAATTCTATCTCCTTTAATATATCATAAGCTATTTGGGGATGGGCTTTAATGATATTAACTTCATATTCGCTTAATTTTCCGGGCTTGCATAATATTTCTGCAGGAACAGCCATTTTCCCTATGTCATGGAGAAAACCCATCACTCGCAACCCGTCTATTCTACTTTGAGAGAACTCCAACTCCTGAGCAATGGCACAAGCAAGTTGTACAACTCGCCGCTGGTGGCCAGCAGTATAAGGGTCTCTCGTCTCTATTATAGAGGATAAGGCCATTACGGTTCCATTCAAAGTCTTTTGCAGCTTCTTTAAAGTATCTTCTTTTTCATCCTCGACCTGCAAGCGGTAAGTTATGTCACGAATATAGTTAATCACTCCTTGCACTTGCCCGCTAAAATTATTTCGCCAAGGGAAGGAATAGACTTCCAGCCACCCCAAAATTTTACCATTGATCCCTTTTAGAGCTCTTGTCTCGAAGTGGGGTTTCCCTGTGAGAATAGCACGGTGCGCTGGACAAGGCCGGCAGGGGTAGTTTTGTCCATGATAAGCTTGATAGCATTTTTTTCCTACCAGCGGCATCGCATGCGCATACCATTTTTCCATGCAAGGGTTAACCTGGAGAATACTCAAGTTTAAGTCCATGATGCTCATGCCATCCTGAATGCTTGCAAAGATGCTAGAGAGAAAGCCCTCATCCTCCCACGAGGTGCTATCCAGATATTTGGCCCGGGCGGCGCTTTCTAATGATATAAGTTTACTCTTTTGGGGGCATATTACTGTGCCGTTCATTGCATTCGCCTCATTTCCACAATTTGTTTGTAAAGCCAGGCCATGACCTGCGTTGCCACCATAACTATAGGCATACTTTTCATTCTTCCGGTGGTTATAAAGTTAACAATTGATATATTATTATGATTATTTGATCTCATTCCTTCTGACTTGTCCACTTCACTAAGCAATTTATTAATGACTATATTCAGATCCTTTGGGCGGATAGGAATACCTTATCAGAATAATCAATCGGAAGATTTTTCATCGCTTGTGCTCTGACAACTCGGAGCGATCTTCCCTCAGCCTAAGAAGCAGCTACCCCCCAGACTTCCGTAGCTCTTTCCGCCTCCTCCCGAACCACGGACGCCACCACCACCCGGTCCCGGCCCTCCTCCTTGGCCTGGAAGAGGGCTTTATCGGCCGTCTGAATCAGGGCCTTGGGGGTGACCCCATATTCCGGATAGGTGGCCACCCCCAAGGAGATGGTGGCCCGGCCCAGGTTCTGTCCCTGGTGCACGATGGTGAGGTGTCTGAACTGTTCCCGCAATTGCTCGGCTTTTTTGGCCACCGCCGCCATGGTTCCCGGCATGATCACGATGAATTCATCCCCGCCGTAGCGGCAGACAATGTCGCTTTGTCGAGCCTTGGCCCTGAGAAAGTTGCCCAGCTCCCGCAGTAGCTCATCGCCGGCATCGTGGCCGAATCGGTCGTTGAACTGCTTAAAATGATCCACGTCCAGCATAATCAGCCCCAGGGAGCTTTGATTGCGGGCGGCCCGGTAGATCTCCCGCTCCATGGCTTCTTCCAGGTAGCGGCGGTTGTACAAACCGGTGAGGGGATCCCGGATGGACTGCTGTTGCAGGGTCTCCCGCAGCAGCAGATTGGCCAGGGCCAGGTTGATGTGCTCCGCCACGGTCACAGCCATCTGCCTCTTGGATTCATCCATGCGAGGGTTGCTAACCCCGCATTGAACGCGCAACACTCCAAGGGCGTCGCCCTGGGCCACCATCGGCAGGCAGAGAAATTCGACACCCCGGGGGGCATCGGGGTGGCGGCAAAGACCGGTGTGGCTCTCGCTGGTTCCCAAAATCCCCCCGGTCCGCAGCGCCCAGCACTCCTCTTTGGGAAAGACCTCCTGGGTGATGGAGATGCCCCCCCAGACAACCACGACCTTCAATAATTTGCTGCCCGCATCGATTACCGAGAAGGTCCCGGCATCTTCAGGGAAGATTTTCTGGAGGAAATTGCCGATGACCCCGTGGGCCTCCGCGGTGCTGACGCAGCTCTGCAGCATGTCGCCCATTTCGTTGAGCAGGGTGAGTTCGTAATTGCGCTTCTCCAGCGCCTGGACCGTGTAGGCCAATTCCTCCTTGGAACTTCGCAGCGCCTCCTCCGCCCGCTTGCGTTCGGTGATATCGATCATGACGCCCAGCAACCCGGCCAAGGTGCCATCCGCGGCGGAGTAGGTGGCTTTGTGGAAATTGATGTCACGTCTGGTGCCATCCCCACGGTCCATGGAAAAATCGTAGATCTGAACCCCAGGCTGCCGGAATAAGGCCGCATCCATTTCAGAGTACTTGTCGGCCAGATCTTTGGAATATACGTCATAAACCGACTTGCCAATGATCTCTTCTTCTGGCAAACCTAAAAAATCAGCAAGTGCCTTGTTACATCCCAAATATATCCCTTCGACATTCTTATAGAAAATGGGACTTGGGATGCTATCGATCAAGGTTTGCAAAAAATACAAATGCTCCCGTATCGCTTCTTCCACCCGCTTGCGCTCGCTGATTTCGACCATCAAGGCGGAATTAGAGGCTGTTAGCTCAGCGGTGCGCTCTTGAACGCGCTCCTCCATCTCGGCATAAGCTTTGTTCAGTGCCTCTTCCGCTCTCTCACGTTCAATATTCCTGGCTTCGAGCATCGAGGCCATATCATCGAAGGATCGGGCCAATTGCCCCAGTTCATCGGGGCTGTGAGGCAGACCCGTACGTGTGTCCATCTTGCCCATACCGAATCGCTGGGTGGCAGCGACCAGCCGATTAATGGGCTCAATGAGAACCAAATTCCCGAAGACCAACGCCAGAGACAGGGCAAGTAGGGCGGCAATCCCAAGGATCGATAGATTGCCCATCATATCTTGGTTTGCTTTGCGGAGAATTGGCTCTTTGGGCAGGCCGACAATTATATACAAATAAGGGGGCAAATTTTCCTTGAGGCGCAACCGCTTGAAGGCCATAATCCGGGTTACGCCATCCGGAGACTTCCAATCAGACAACCCTTCTTCAGCTTTGCCCGATAGGAAGTCAAAGAAATGCTGGGTTACGGGCTTGCCGATGGGAGCATCGTCATTCTCAGGCAAACGATACAAACGAATTCCTTTACAATCCGTAAAGAATATGATGGAGCCTTCAGGCAAATTGACTGCGGAAATGAACTGGCCAAATTTATGCAGGTCTAAGCCGGCGGTTAGGACGGCAACCAGCTTTTTGTTCGCATTCAGGACCGGGACGCTGTAGTTGAACGAGGTCGTTTTGCTGACCCTGCCAATGATGTATTCCCCGGCAGAAAAATCGAGCGAGCTGATGGCATCCCGGAAGTATTTCCGGTCCGACTGATTTATCCTGCCCGGCTCTAAAGGCGTGTGGGCAGCAAAGACGTAACCATCCGGGGTAATTGCCAATATGGACGCGTAGAAAGGGTACAGCCGATGTAATTCAGCGAAAATTCGATTACAGGCCGGGGCATCCAAGTTCTGCACCTCAGGCAACTGGGCCAGGGTGCTCAGCATCGCCTTGGTGGCGATGGCGATCTGCTCCTGTTGGGCCACAAGGCTCCGGACCAGCAGCAGGGCATCGTCCTGGGCCTTGACTATGGCATGTTGACGCTGGCTAAGCCCGGTGGCGACGATAATCCCGAGGGCAGGCAGTAAGATGATCAGCAAAAGGAGCAACAATTTACTGCGAAAAGGCCAATGGGTGAAGATTCTTTTTATGTCCACGTATAGCCTTCTCCTGGCGTTAGGTTTCATGTTAAATTGATAATGTATAAGGGTAAATCAGGGTTTGCCTGATTCTGCTCTTCGTAATACCTTAATTTATGGGTGGGGGAAGTCTATACAGAGAGTCGAGAATTTATCGCATTCACTTTTCTGGACACAAGTTTTTCTAAGCCGCCCGAGTGAGTGAGCTACCGGCTAATGCTGCCTCCCGCGAAAAAAAGCTGTTATCGTGACAGTTTGGACCTTGCTTTAGAAAATTGGGGGCTATTGTTCGCATTCGTCCTGGATAGGTGGGTTCGACATTGAAGGTTACTGCTATTGATACGCTATTTAAATAATCCAAAATACATTACGATAGCCGGACCATGTATCTTATTTATAAAATCATAATATCTCGTTCCGGCTTCCTCTAATATCCCACCAGACATTATCTCGAATTAAGGGAAAACCTGGAACATGACACTTACTCAAAGCCGCTCTGGTGCCGAAGTGGAGCAATCTTAGGGCCCGCCTGCTCCTGCCGCCATTCCCCTGGCATCACCTTGACAAGCCTCCGTTACGACCCCATTTTAAGGTTGCCGCCGTCGCGGTGATGGTTAGATTGGCGTTGTCTGAGGGCTTGTCCCTGGAGAGGAGAATCAATTCCTTTGAAAATCATGGGCCAGGGGAAGGGCAGGTCTGACGGGCTGATCCTGGAAGAGGCGCAGGGGGCCACCGGAACCCCGGCCCAGGAAACCGGGGTCCTGGTTCGGGTCCGGGCCGCCCTGGAGGCCGCCCCGGAGCACCGGCGCCGCACCGGCCGTCCTCTGGTCACCTTGAGCTATGCCCAAAGCCTGGACGGCAGCATCGCCGCCCGCCCCGGCCACCCTTTGACCCTGAGCGGCCCTCAATCCACGGTGTTGACCCACGGCCTGCGGTCCTTACATGACGCCATTTTGGTGGGCATCGGCACGGTGCTGGCCGACAACCCCCGCCTCAACGTCCGCCTGGTGACCGGCCGCAACCCCCAACCGGTGATCGTGGACAGCCGCCTGCGCTTCCCGCCCTACGCCAACCTGCTGGAGAACGGCCGCGCCCCCTGGATCGTGGCCAATGAAGGGGCCGAACCCGCCCGCCGGCAAGCCCTGGAAGCCGCCGGGGCCCGGATCTTTTGCCTCCCCTCCAGCAATAGCTGGGTGGACCTGGAGGCGCTTCTAAAAAGGCTGGGGGAATTGGAGGTCAACAGCCTCATGGTGGAGGGCGGCGCCCAGGTTATCACCAGTTTTCTGGCCGCCCGCCTGGTGGACCAGGTCATCCTGACTATCGCCCCCTTGCTGGTGGGGGGCCTGCGGGTAGGGGACGGCATGGGGCCCACCAATCTCCGGTGGTTCCCCCGCCTCAGCAACCTCACCTATCAGCGTCTGGGGGAAGACCTGGTCCTCATGGGCGAACCCGAATGGAAGGCGTAAATGCAGCGGCGAACCCTCTATTTTACCGCGCCCCGGCAGGTGGCCCTGCGACGGGAGACCGTCGCCGCACCCTCCTTCGGCCAGGTGTTGGTGCAATCCATCGTCTCGGCCATCAGTCACGGGACCGAAGGCCTCATCTACCATGGCCAGGCCCCCCAGGAACTGGCCAGGGACGAAAGCATCGCCGCCCTGGCCGGCGACTTCTCCTTCCCCCTGAAATATGGTTATGCGGTGGTAGGCCAGGTGGTCTCCCTGGGGCCCGGGGTTTCCCCGGATTGGCAAGGCAAACAGGTCTTCGCCTTTCATCCTCACGAGAGCCACTTCCTGGCCACCCCCGATGAACTGCTAAGGTTGCCTGGCCACCTCACCCCGGAAGACGCGGTCTTCTTCCCCAACATGGAGACCGCGGTCACCTTTATGCTGGACGGCCAGCCCTTGATAGGGGAGCAGGTGGCCATCTTCGGCCAGGGGATCGTGGGACTGCTCCTCACCTCCCTGCTGGCCCGCTGGCCCTTAAGCTTCCTGGTGACCCTGGACCTCTATCCCAAACGGCGGCTGCTCTCCGAAAGCCTGGGGGCCCACCTCAGCCTCGACCCCGCCACTTCGAACCTGGAGGAACACCTGCTGGGGCGCCTGCAGGGAGCAGGGACCTACCCCGGCGCCGACCTGACCTATGAGGTCTCCGGCAACCCCGAGGCCCTGAACCAGGCCATCGCCATCACCGGCTTCCATGGCCGGGTGGTCATCGGCTCCTGGTATGGCCGGAAGCGCAGCGACTTGAACCTGGGTGGCCGCTTCCACCGCAGCCGGCTGCGCCTGATCAGCAGCCAGGTGAGCAGCCTCCCCCCTGAACTCAGCGGCCGCTGGAGCAAATCCCGGCGCTATCAACTCACCTGGCAAATGCTGGAGGAGATCAAGCCGGCCCGCTTCATTAGCCATCGTTTTCCCATCACCCAGGCCGCCCGGGCCTATGAGCTGCTCGACCTGAACCCCGGGGAGGCCATTCAGGTGATTTTCGATTATTGAGTTCTCAGTTTTGGGTTTCCACTCCGTCTAAACTCGAGACTCGAAACTCGACTTTCAAGGAGCCGACCATGCACATGTTATACACCCTGGCAGTCAAGCGATCCTTCGTGGCCCGGCATTTCTTGGCGGGGGGTGATTGGGGCCGGGAAAACCAGCCCCACTCCCATAATTACCAGGTGGAGGTGCTGCTGGAGGGCAAGGTTCTCAATGCTCACGGCTTTCTGGTGGATATTGTGGACCTGGAGGCCCATCTGCACGAACTGGTGGCCTATTATCGGGATCAAACCCTGAATCAGCTGCCGGAATTCGTCGGGCTCAATCCCAGCATCGAGCATTTCGCCCGAGTCCTCTGCCAGGAGCTCTGCAGCCGCCTCAAGGAGCCGCTCCACGCCCTCACCGCCAAGGTTTGGGAGGATGACATCGCCTGGGCCGCCTATCGGGAGGAACGCTAGTTGCGTCTGGGCCTGTTGCTTTATGGCGGACTTAACCTGGTCTCCGGCGGCTTCCTCTATGACCGGCGACTGGTCCGGCATTTCGTGAGCCGGGGGGACGAGGTGGAAGTCATCTCCATCCCCTGGCGCGCCTACGGCCGCGGTCTGCTGGACAACCTCTTGCCGGACCTCGGTGAACGCCTGCGCCGGGCTCACTTTGAGGTGCTGCTCCAGGATGAGCTGGCGCATCCCTCGCTGTTCCTTCTCAATCGTTGGCTGCGCCGCCGGGTTTCCTATCCCCTGGTAGCCATCGTTCACCATCTCCGGAGCTGCGAAGCCCGGGCCCCCTGGCAAAACCGGCTCTATCGGTGGGTGGAGGGCTCGTACCTGGCTTCGGTGGACGGCTTCATCTGCAACAGCCAGACCACCCGGGCCGAGGTGGAGTCCCTGGTGGGGGCGGGCCGGCCGGTGGTGGTGGCGCCGCCCGGGGGGGATCGCCTGCCCGGCAAATTCTCCGCGGCGCAAATTGCCGCCAAGGCCTTAGCCCCGGGACCCTTAAAAATCATCGCGGTGGCCAATCTGATCCCTCGGAAAGGAATCCATACCTTGATAACTGCCCTGGCCAGCCTGCCTCACCACCATTGGCAACTCACGGTGGCAGGCAGTCTCGATCTGGATAGCCGATATGTCGCCAGCCTTCGCCGCCAGGTCGAGCAGGAGAAGGTAAGTCACAGGATAACCTGGCTGGGTTCGGTGTCCGACCAAGAGTTGGCCGTGCTGCTTCCCCAGCATCACTTGCTGGCCGTGCCCTCCTTTTACGAGGGTTTCGGCATCGTCTACCTGGAGGCCATGCGCTTCGGCCTGCCCGTCATTGCCGGAGCCGCGGGCGGAGTTCGGGAAATCGTCCGCCACGGGGTGGACGGCTTCCTGACGCCCCCGGGTGACCCCGTGGTCCTGTCCCGGCGCCTCGCCTCACTGATGCAAGACCGGGACCTGCTGAGGCGCCTGAGCCTGGCGGCCCTGGCCCGGGCCGCCTCCCATCCCACCTGGGAGGCGAGCGCCGCCCAGGTGCGGGAATTTTTATGCGGGTTTAATTAAGCGTATCTTCAACCTGGATTATTCAGCGCAAAGTGAAGGAACCTAACATAACTATATGATATAAAGAAGAATAATCAGCAAAGGGTGGGTCTCCAAGATGCTCGCTAGTGGTGAAAGCCGGAAAGGGGTGAGCCGGCCGGATTTTAACCGGTCCATCATGATAGATTTTCAGGCGCCAAGATCACCTCAGACGTGGGTTTTCTCCCGGTGTGAGAGAGAGACGAACGTTTCAGGATCTCTGTTTGCTGATAATTAACAGGTAAAGGGGCCATAAAGTCTAATTCAGCAAGGGCGACCCAAGCAATTTTGCGCTAAAACATGGGAGAATAAGGTGACCAAGGCCCCTTACCACCTGAGTAGGAGATCACTTGGGAATACCCGGTTTCACCAATACCTCGCCCTCCTGCTCTCTTGCCTTTACTGTCTGGTTGCCGGGGCGCTCCCCGTTATCGCTCAGAAAAGCACAACGAATCCCGGGCCATTGGGGAACCCGATTATTTCGGCAGAACCAAACAGGGCAGGACAGGAAGCCAGGCCGCTGGTCCTGGCGTCTACAGGGCCGCCGAGAGCGTTGCCTACCCATCTGATCGGCGCTTCGGTTTCACCCTTCTTCGAACATTTGCTGAATGATCCCCAGAAGATTGCCCTTGCCAAGCAGATGCATCTGGGGTTTGTCAGGTTTCCCGGCGGTTCCGATGCCAATTACTACCAGTGGCAGACTGGGCTTTTCTCCATTGAGGTGTTTCCAAATAGCTCTAATTACACCCACTTTTGGGAAAAGGTCATGCCCAACATCCGACGCGGTCACCCGGATGGGATTTCTCTGGAAGAATTTAGCAAATTCGCGGCTGCCATCGGCGCTCAAGTGGTGTTGGTGCCGAATCTAGAGACCTCCAGTGTCGCTGCTCAGAGGGCCTGGTTCCAGCGGCTTCGCCAAGATGAGAGCCTGCCAACCCACATCGAGATGGGCAATGAATTCTGGGTGGCCATGGGAAACGATCCCAACGTGATCAAAAAATGGCCGGATGAACCTACGACCATGCGCACCACCTGGCAATATCTAGAAGCCTTGCGGCCATATTTTTTGCCGGGGACCAAAGTCGCCATTCAATCTGCGGGCAGCGCCTTCATGATCCCGGGATCCCCCAAAATGCCGTTTGCACGGCGTTTAAAAGAGTGGGATGAGCACCTCAAGCCGGAGCCGTGGTTCGATGCGGTGACCTTGCATCTCTATCCGCACTTGAAACAGGTTCTGGGGCGCGCCGCGCAGACCGCCCCGGAAGAATTGAAATTTCGGGCGATGATGGCTCGGGTGGACAGTGGGGTGGAAAGAGTGCTGCGGGATACCGAACGGCGACTGCCAGGCAAGGAAATCTGGATCACCGAGTGGAACCCTCGAGGGGTGGACCACACCCAGCCTGACCCGTTTACCGCCGCCGAAAACATGCATTTGGTAACGAAAATGAGCTTGGCTTATCTCCGTCATCCTTCGGTGACCATGTCGCTTTTCTTTATGTTGAATTTCAGCGGCAGTCGCTACAACAAGCTCTACCTGCCTGGAAACGATGGCGCCTATGTGCCAACCCCCACCGCCGTGGTTCTGCGCTGGTTTAATGAGGCGGCCAATGGCGGCAGCTCTTATCAGGGTTATCTCGAACCAGCCGGAAGGCGGATCAGTGGCGGCGGACTTTGGGCAGAGGACTTCGCCCCGGTGGAAGCGGCATTGTTTCGCGCCAAGGACCACACCACCCTTATTGTCCAAAATGCCACTCCCGAGTCGCGATCGTTGGATTTGACGCAAGTCGCCGGAGGCGCCCCTCTAGTTAGCAGCGAAAGCTTGGCCACCCCGGATTTGTACGACCGGGACCAGGCGGCAGTTTCCCAGCAGCGAACCGGCCAATCCTCCGGACCCCTATTAATTCCGGCATACTCCGTCTGCCGGTTAATCTTTACTGCCGCGCCATAAGTTGCAGAATTGAATCAGCCGGGCGTGAATTCTCCGTTTCTCCATTGTAGGTTGCTCAAATTGAAAAAATTACTTTTTCAAAGAAACTTTGCTATCTTGGCGTTGACGAGAGGATTCGGCTTCAAGAACAGAAACTTTGGGGGATTATTTCCGGACAAGAGATCCCAAAAACCATTTTTTAAACTGCGGTGGTCGAGGCTGCTGCATAATCTCGGATAACAGGAGGATCTTGGTGGGCTTACTGCGAAATATATTATTAATCTCATTAATTCTGCCATGCCTTGCTCTTTCGGCTAAGGCTGCAGATCTGCCCAAAGGCGCAGAGAGTCAGTTCGCGCAGGTGAATGGCATTCGCATGCATTACGTAAAGATGGGAGAAGGCCCTTTACTTATTCTTCTCCATGGCTGGCCGCAGACTTGGTATGAGTGGCATAATGTTATGCCAGTTCTTGCGAGCGAGTTTACTGTTGTTGCTCCAGACTTGCGAGGCTTGGGGCTTTCAGAGAAGACCCAGACTGGATACGACAAACACACTATCGCCAACGATATTGCAGCACTAATTAAGCATTTGGGAGAAAGATCAGCAATTGTCGTGGGCCACGATATGGGCGGAAAAGTTGCTTATGTCCTAAGTTTATTATACCCCGAACTTGTGACGAAACTCATATTAGTGGATTGCATGCCGCCCGGAACTGAGAATATGGATCCCGCCAAAGGCGGGATGTGGCACTATGGATTTCATATGGCTGCGGAATTCCCAGAGATGCTGACCAAAGGTCGAGAACGAGAATACATTTCCGCGCAAATGACGAATTGGCTGCACCAGAAAGGTGCAATAACCCAAGATGCACTCGATGAGTATGCTAAGCACTACGCCAGTCCAGGAGGGATGACCGCCGGGTTTAATTACTATCGCACCTTGCTTGACGACGCCAGGTTTCTCGCGGCTTATGCGGACCGGAAGTTCGCCATGCCGATCCTGACTGTTGCGGGGCGATACGGAGTTTCGGATAATCTATTCAAGGCAATGATGCAAAAGGCTGACAATCTCAAGGGTGCCATTGCCGAAGAAAGTGGACATTTTGTGCCAGAGGAAGCGCCGGTGTTTTTGACAGAGCAGATAATGAATTTCGCTTATGTCGGTAAACGGATGTAGCACCAAAAGCGGATGAAGCTATATTGGAAGATTAACATATTAATGAGAGCGGAAAGAGATCAATTCCACCTGATCCTAACCCTCTCCCCCATCGGGGCAAATGGGATAAATAAAGGACCCCATAATGCTCCCATTAATAAATAACAAGGAGACCGAGAGATGTTGGTGAAAAAGGTTCTGGCTGGCATTTTCGCTCTGATTATTCTTTTAAAACTGGTGTTCGTGCTTACCAGCCCTCAGCAATGGATGGGCTTTGCCGCGGTTTTCCTGGGACACTATGGGCTTTTTATGGCAATCTATCTGATTTTATTAGTAATAACCGGTTACTATATCTTTTCGAGCCTGAATCTGATTGATATAGCTCTGGTAATGTTCTTTACCTCATTACTTACTGCCATTGCTCTTATCCCATATACAACCTTGCTCCTCTCGCTAAATGAACAAATGATCGCCAGCGGCATGGGCAAGGCCTGGCTGGCCGTGGTGATTTGGGGAGTCCTGGCTGTAGCCATACTCTTCAGGGTGTTTTCCCAGGACCGGCGGGGCGGCTGATGGACCTCGGACCGGAGGAATACAGCTTCAGCCGCTATCTGGCCGCCAAAGCCGGGCTGGACGACCGCTCCCTGAACCAGCAGGTCCGGGAGGCCCTGGCCGGCCATTTCCGGGAGCAAGGGAAACCGTCTCCCTTCCGGGTGCTGGAGGTGGGCTGCGGCATCGGCACCATGCTGGAGCGCCTCCTGGACTGGCGGCTGCTGGATTTTTTTTTAGGGGGCTCCACCTACACCGGCATCGACCTGCAAGCCGAGCTCCTTGACGAAGCCCGGGCCCGTTATCAAAGCTATGTTACGGCCCGGGGAGCCGATCCGGACCGGGAGAGCGGCGATCTCCCGGATCTCCAAAGGCCCCGGCCCCTTGCCGTCACCTTCGAAGCCATCGACCTGTTCCGGTTCCTCGCCCGGGAGCAGGACCGCCACCGCTGGGACCTCATCGTCGCCCATGCCTTTTTAGACCTGGTGGACCTTGAGACCACGCTACCCGGGCTGCTGGGTTTGCTGGCCCCCGGGGGCTGCTTCTATTTCACCCTCAACTTCGACGGGGCTACCATCTTTGAGCCGGTTATCGACCCGGAACTGGACCGGCTCATCGAAACCCGGTACCACCGCACCATGGACCAGCGCCGGGTCCAGGGCCGGCCCTCCGGCAGCAGCCACACCGGCCGCCGGCTCTTTGCCCATCTTGCAGCCGCCGGGGGCACGGTGCTGGCCGCGGGCGCCTCCGATTGGCTGGTCTTTCCCGGCCCGACCGGCTATCCCGGGGACGAGGCCTACTTTCTCCGCTTCATCCTTCGCACCATGCAGCAGGCCCTGGAAGGCGACCCCCTCCTGCCGGCCGCAGATTTCCAGGATTGGCTGGCGTGCCGCCGACAGCAGCTAAAGCTGCAGGAACTGGTTTATCGGGCCCGCCAGCTCGATTTCTTTGGTCAAGTCTGAGTCTGGAGTTTCGAGTCTTGTTGCTGGGCGCAGGTTTCGACAAAAAATAGACGCAGGCGCCGGAACCCAAAAAATGGAATCGGTCAGCATGCGAAAAATACGTAAAATCCGAAAACTGAAAGGCGAAAACCGCAAACCGTCCCTCATCATTTATGACTGCGACGGGGTCCTCATTGATTCCCGCCGGGCCAACCATGCCTTTTACAACCACATCCTGGCCCATTTCGGCCGGCCGCCCCTGACCCCGGAGCAGTTGGACCTGGTCCACGCCGCCACCGCCCAGGAAGCCATCCAGTTTCTCTTCCAGGGCGCCGCCTGGCTGGCCCAGGCCCAGGATTACCAGCGCCACCTGGATAACGGCCCCTTTTTGTCCTTAATCGGCCTGGAACCCCACATCCGTGAGGTCCTGGCGCAGTTGCGTTCTTCGGCCCACCTCGCGGTCGCCAGCAACCGGGGCAAGAGCCTGGTCCCGGTCCTGCGGACCCTTGGCCTGGAGGGCTTTTTCGAGCTGACGGTGGGCTCCTCTGAGGTCAGCCGACCCAAGCCGCACCCCGAATGCCTCCGGAAAATTTTGGCCCACTTCCGGGTCGGGCCGGAGGAGGCCCTGTATATCGGGGACTCCGAGGTGGACCGGCTGTTAGCCGAGGCGGCCGGGGTGCCGCTGGCGGCTTACAAGAACCCCAGCCTCCAGGCCCGTTATCATCTCCGGGATCATCTGGAGCTGCTCCCGTTGCTTGGGCTGACCGCCGCCTAAAGATGAGCCGGCAATCGGACCTCTGCGGTAGATGACTGCCGGGGGCGGCGTCTCCGGGAGCCTCCCAGCGGGCGTTTTGCCTCACTCCGGAAAAGCAGCCGCCGGCCTGGCCACAGGCAGCAGGGCGGCCCCGGCGTGCAGCG
>Ga0326728_10018606_pt1 | contig 13663 bp, 18 predicted proteins | sample MB3enrmetagenome_FD_207602 | JGI IMG/M metagenome (GOLD analysis project Ga0326728, IMG submission 207602) | Lab enriched peat soil microbial communities from McLean, Ithaca, NY, United States - MB31MN | ecosystem: Environmental > Terrestrial > Soil > Wetlands > Peat | place: USA: New York... | reverse complement strand
TGTCGACGTTGGACGGTGCGGTCATCGGGGATTGCATGCCGCAGCACCGGCACCAAGAGTTCATCCGCTTCCTGAAGCTGATCGACCAGCAGACGCCGAGCGAAATGGACCTGCATCTGATCGTGGACAACTACGCGACCCATAAGCATCCCGATGTCGAACGTTGGTTGGGGCGCCATTCGCGCTTTCATTTGCACTTCACACCCACGTCCTGTTCCTGGCTCAACCTTGTCGAACGTTGGTTTGGCAACTTGACCCAGCAGCGCCTGCGCCGCGGCTCGTTCCATAACGTGAGGGAACTGACCGGGGCGATTCAGAGTTACATCAGCTGCCATAACCAAAACCCGCGCATCTTCGTCTGGAGCGCCTCGGTCGAACGCATCCTCGCGAAGGTCGCCAAATGTAAAGAAGCGTTGGACGCACTACACTAGTATTTAGTGACGTAAATCACCGTAATATTTCTTGAGTCCGATACTATGCACGACACGTTTTCGCCATTCAAACGGCGCCGCCTGGACGTTGTAAGCCGCCAGGAAACTGTCGATGGCTTCCCGGACCTGACGAGGCGAGGTAAAGCTGGCCCCGCGCAGAGCTTGCCGAGTCAGAATGCTAAACCAGATCTCCACCTGATTGAGCCAACTGGCATGGGTCGGCGTGTAGTGCCAGTGCACGTTGGGATGGCGGACCTGCCAACGATCCCGCTTAGGATTATGCGTGCTCAGATTATCCAGCACGACGTGGATCTCTTGCCGGGGATAATCGCTCACCACCTCGTTCATGAAGTCCAGGAACTCCCGGCGTCGCCGACGGTGATAATGACCGGCCTTGACTTGCCCGGTGGTTACGTTCAGGGCCGCAAACAGCGTGGTGGTACCATGCCGTTCGTACTCGTGATTAAATCCCTTGAGAGCCTGCCCGTTGGGAAGGCGCAGGTAGCCCTGCGCCCGTTCCAGCGCTTGAATCGACGGCTTCTCATCCACACACAAAACCACCGCGTGGTCCGGAGGCGACAGGTAGATGCCGACCAGATCCGCAGCTTTAGCGGCAAATTGCGGGTCGGTGGAAACGCACCAACTGTGTCGCCGCTGCAGACTAATTCGGTGACGAGCCAGGGCTCGCCAGACTTGCCGGGCCGAAACCGTGCCCATGGCTTGGGCAATCAAGCGACCATTCCAACTGCTATAACCGGCGGGCGGAGGTTGATCCAGCAGAGCCAGGATGCGGCGCTCTACCTCCTGGCCATAACGCCGGCGGCGGCCCGGGCGGGGTCGATCCTGCAGGCCCCGCAGCCGCTGGGCGGCAAAGCGACCTCTCCACTGACTCACCGTCGCCGGGCGGACACCCAACTGTTGGGCGATGGCCGCCGTGGTAGCGCCCGCTGCGGCCGCCAGAATCAACTTGGCCCGCAACACCAGGCGCTGCTCAGTCGTCGAGGATCGTACCCAGGTTTCCAAAGTTCGTCGCTCTTCAGCCGTCAATTCAACGGGGGTTGCTGGTCGCATGCCCCCATTATACGTTATGTCGGTCTTTTATGTCACTAAGTACTAGCTCAGCTTCCGACAGTCGGGCAGCGCACTGACCACGTATCCGACGCCATGACAGCGCATGACCTCGCAATACAGCGCGAATGATGCCGGGACAGGGTGATGGCAGCACACGACGACGGAGGCTAGATCGAGACGCCGCAGCTATGCCCGTTACTTCGTTCTGTTAGGTTTCCTGGTCTCTCGAATCACAGGCAGACTTCAGCGGCGTTTGCGGGTATTGCAGGTCGAATCGAAAGGGGTCAGCGGATTCTTGAGGTTGCTTGTCGTGAACGACTGGGTAGGGTAGTGGGTAGGCTGTGAACATCCCGGCATCCACTTTATCAGGCAGAATGTCGCACAATGTAACACTCTTGTAACATTCCCTTAACCTCCATGCAACTATTCCCATCAGCTCGCCTCCGTGGTGCTAGAATCACCTTGCGAGCCTGGGGGTGGATTTTGTGCCCACGTCTACCCGTCTCCCACAGCGCAGGCTGGCCGCACTGCTTGCAAGACTTCTCCGCGGTGCGGCTTACCTTCCGTCATCCTGCCTCGACAAGGAGGGAAATCCGATGAAAAGATCTCACTTCGAACAGGTATTGCTGGCAGCAACCGCGGCGCTGCTGCTGCTTCCAGAGATGGTCTTTGCCCGAGCGGTCCGTCAACACAAGGAGGCCGTTCCTACCGACAACATCGTCGTGATCGGCCACATCGCCCTACCGAATGCAACGGTCAGCTCCCTGAAAACCTCTGAGCACCGGAGAAAGCAACTTCTTCAGCTTCAGGACACGAAGCACCGGACGCTCATGCTGGTCGATGTCACAGATGCATCTCATCCCGCCGTCGTCAAGCAATTCCAACTTCCCGCAGAACCGGCCGCGTCCACCTTTGCAGCACTGGCTGGCGATGTTGCGCTAGTCACGGATACTCAAACGCCCGAGGTGCACATCAGTTCGGCGGCGGTGGTCGACTTCGCCGACCCTGCCCATCCGGCCACAGTCCGAAAGTTCAACGACGTTTCCGCGCTGCGGACGGATGAAGGACGAGGACTTATCTATCTGGTGGACAAAGACGGGCTCTGGATTCTGCAAGAGAAGTCAGCAGCGGACAAGCAGCTCGAGCAGGAGTACTCACGTTACGTTTTCTACAGCCATTGAGCGCGCTCACAGATAGCTCAACCACCAGTCTCGGCGCCGCCGCTCTAATTGCGCGTACCAGCGGCGCAGGGGATACAGCACCGCGACCACGCCGATCCAGAGGGCGTAGACTACCCACAAGCTGAAGCCGAACCCAATCATGACGAAACTGATATTCCGCCGCTTGGCCGCCTGAAAACTCGATAATCTGGGGATGAATTGTCGGCTCGCCGCCGGAGAACTGAACCACTTCAGGTTTGCCCTCGGTCCTCACAAAATCGTCGAGCATCTGCTCAACTTCCTCCAAAGTTAAAGTGAAACCGGGGCTGGCGTCAGAAAAGCACAGCGGGCAATCCATGTTGCAGACGCTGTTGACCTCAATGATCCCGAGGCACGTATGCTGCTGGTGGTCGGGACAGAGGCCGCAGTCGTGAGGGCAGCCCCTGCGGATTTCCGTGCCATATGCCAACGGGATAGTTCCTGGTTTGTTAAACTTGCCGAAGCTCGTGTAGGCCTCGGCGTCGCTGTAGACCAGTGCTTCGAACGGGCCGCAATCGGCGCAGCGCTTGCGCATGAACACTTTGTTGTCGCGGAGCACGATCTTCGCGTCGATCACCTTCCGGCATTTCGGGCAGATGCTTCGGGTCAGTTCATAAAACACGTAGTCGGCATCCTTCTTCAACACTGCATCCGACATCGTCAACGGCCTCCAAACAAAGGCTCAACCTACCGCAACTGCCAAATCTCCCACAACAGAACCGGAGAGAGTACAGTCGTAAGCATGCAATAGAAACAGAAGCTGCCGAGATTCATCATGTCCCGGACGCCGAGGATATTGGCGAGCGTGGCTAAGCCTGCAAACACCAGCAGGGGTACCCATATCCAGAGTCTCGTTGTCGGCGCCATCAGGAGCAGAAAGATCAAGCCGTAAAGAACTGCCGCGATATATCCGTCCGGGATGCCGAAGGGCTTTGCAAACGCGGCGTCAGCGACCGCCTCACAGCCTCTCGAAAACACGGGACACCAGATGTGGCGGATGGCCCGACTCTGGTAAAGCCCCACATACAGCATGGCGCCCAGGCTTGCCGCGGCCAGCCCCATGGCCCAAACACGGTGGGAAGGATGAAGAAGATGCAACGACGCCATCGTGATTCCCAGTTTTCCCGCAAGTCTCCTCAATGCATGATTCCCCAGATCTGGACTGGTTACAAGAGGCAGGCAGCGGCTTTTACGACTTTGCCGTGACGCGCGCCTTGCCGCCATGGGGAGCGGCTCTCAGGTACTGCACGGGCCATGGGGCGGGATATCCCAGGTCGCGAGCCGCCCGCAAGGCCCAGTAGGGATCACGCAGAAACTCCCGCGCCATGATGGCAACGTCGGCCTGGCCGGTGCGGATGACGTGGTCGGCCTGTGCCGGAGCCGTGATCATGCCCACCGCACCCGTCAGGATCTGTGCTTCGCGCCGGATCCTTTCGGCGAATGGTGTCTGGTATCCCGGCCCCACGGGAATTCGGGTCGGCGGCACATTCCCCCCGGAGGAACAATCGACCAGGTCCACGCCGGAATCCTTCAGGCGCTTGGCCAGCTCCACGGAGTCGTCGAGGGTCCATCCGCCTTCTTCCCAATCGGTTGCCGAAATGCGCACGAACAAAGGCGCACTCTCCGGCCACGTTCCGCGGACTGCGAGGACCACCTCGATCAGCAGGCGCATGCGGTTCTCGAGCGAACCGCCGTATCCGTCGGTGCGGCGATTGGCGAGCGGCGAAAGGAACTCCGAAAGCAGGTACCCGTGGGCGGCGTGGATCTCGATCACGCGGAATCCTGCCTCGCGGGCACGCCGGGCGGCTCCCACAAATGCCGCGACGACGGATTGAATTCCTTGCAGCGTCAGGGCTTGCGGCTGCACATAGTTTGGAGCAAAGGGAACTGCGCTGGGCGCCACCACGTTTGTCCAGCCGCCCGCCCCTTCCGGGACGGCCCCATCCCCGTCCCAAGGCCGGTATGTGCTCGCCTTCCGCCCTGCATGAGCCAACTGCATGCCGGCGACGCTGCCCTGGGAGTGGATGAAGCGGGTAATGCGGGCAAGAAACTCGACATGGTCGTCGCTCCAGATTCCGAGGTCTTGCGGACTGATCCGCCCTTCCGGGGCAACGGCGGCGGCTTCCGTCATAACCAGTCCCGCGCCGCCCACGGCCCGGCTTCCCAGGTGGACCAGGTGCCAGTCGTTGGCAAACCCGTTGGTGCTGGAATACTCGCACATCGGCGAAACGACGATGCGCTTGGGAAGAGTGACGTCCCGGATAGAGAGTGGATCGAACAGATTGGGCATAAGTTTGGCTCCTTGTCGGTCGTTATCCGGTCGAGCAGGCGTCGTTCCAGCCAGACCGCAGACTTTTGGATCCCGGTGTTCCTGTCGTGTGCCGATTATCGCATTCTCGACTTCAGCTTGATCATCTCGCCATCCACAGCGAACCTGCCGTATCCGTGATGGTGGATGGTCTTCGGATCCTTCTGCGCCGGGTCGATCCAGGCCTTGAGCACTTCCAGGACGAACATGCAGTACCTGTTGACGAAGCGACCATCGGCCACCCTGCATTCGAGGTTTGCGAAGCACTCGGCCACGAGGGGCGGGGCCACAAGCTCGGCCGGCACGGGGGTCAGGCTGAATCTCTTGAACTTGTCCACGTTCCGGCCCGAGCAGTTGCCGACCTCCACGACCTTGGGCGCCAGTTCCAGCGCCGGGATGGCGATCACGCACTCCTTCGTCGCACGCAAGGCGGCAAAGCTGTGGTTCCTGTTGCTGACGACGCAGGCGACCAGCGGCGGCTCAAACTCGACCATCATGTGCCACGACAGCGCCATGACGTTGGCGCGGGCCCTGCGGGCGGTCGTCAGCGGGACCACCGGGCCCGGTTCGAGCAACTGGTAGACTTTCGACAGAGGAAAGTCTCTCATCATAGCCCCCCAGCCACGGTTGGCTTCCTGCCGACCATTGTCAACTACAATCCCTTCATGGCATGCGCCTTTGGGCGTGATTCCCAAGGCATCCTCGCTCTGGCCCTCCCGTTCCTTGACCCACCGACTTGTCCGGGCTACACGCAACGGCCTGTCAGGCCGTGTGGCCGCCCGCGAACTCGTCCTCTTCGCTTTGCAGGTACCCTGCGGCGGCAAACAGGCGGACAATCCTTCGGTAACGCGGGTCGGCGCTGTCGACGTAACCGCTGAAATACCAGCCGCCCTTGAGCCCGGTCTCGGCTACGGTGCGCCCATTCACATCCTTGACTGCCTCCGGGTAACGGAAGAACCCGAAGATGACCTCGTCCCCCTGCTCGTTGGTCACAACGAGGACGGCTCCGCTGGTCGGCATCAGGCGGCAGCTTCCATCCTGAGGGCTATGTCTCTGCACGGAGGCATCGGCAGCCAGTGTCGCGCCGGCCAAGCGTCCGTCCTCCACCCGCAGGCCAGCCGTCAGCCGCCTTGCGAACTCCTGCCTCTTCGCCGTATCGAAGGGGGCGTCAAGGACCAGCGTCCGATAGAACCCCATCCGCTTGGCCTCTGTCTCAACTCCTTTGAGGAAAGCCACCAGCTCCTCGGCCCTGGTTTCCGGCCTTGCGCTGAATGTGAAATAGTAGCTCAGGCTCATGCGCCCTCTTAAATCCGGGATTCCGGAGCGTCCGGCAGAACGGCGGCACCCAGGGCTGCCGGTCCCGCCCCTGCCGGCCACGGCCGAGGGGGGTCCCCGCCCCAAGCCGCTCCGTTCCAGAGAGCGGCGGCGAGGGCTTGCCCCATCCAGTCCCACGTGCAGCTGGAGCCCGGCGCGGATGCCTCGGCCCTCCCTCGCACTTGCGGGACAAACAAGGTCTAGCGGGCCGCCGGCTTCGGCCGCAAAGTTAAACGCGATGATAGCATACGCCAGTTGATCGCCTGCCCAGCGCAATCGCCATTTGCCGGAACAAAAGCTCGTGACTTTCGGTTCCCAAGCCAGAGCCCGTACCTCACCAGCCAATTTCTCGAGCGCTTTCAACTTTCCCCCCGGAAAACCGACGCGCCGAGTGTATACCATGTACGTGAGGCCTCTCTCCGACAGCACTCCCCGCATGTTCGCCAACGAGTACCGGCATCCGCCGGGGTGCCCGGTCTTCACGGTTGTCAGCCCGGACCAGGCCCCGCAGTCTCCCATGGAACAAGCGCCGAGCCCCCGCCCGGTAGCAACCAAAAAAAGGAGAGCCTCATAACATGCGTGTCGCGCTCTACGCCCGAGTCAGCACCCTGAACGGCCAGAACCCCGAGACGCAGCTCGTCGAGCTGCGGGAGTATTGCGCTCGCCGTGAATGGAGAATCGAGGGGGAGTACGTCGACGCGGGCGTGTCCGGCTCCAAGGACTCCCGACCGAGCCTGAACCGCCTGATGGCGCACGCCCACCAGCGCCGCTTCGACGCCATCCTGGTCTGGAAGCTCGACCGCTTCGGCCGCTCGCTCAAGCACCTCGTCACCGCGATAGCGGAGCTGGAGGCGCTGGGAGTCACTTTCGTAAGCCTCAAGGACAATTGGGACCTCAGCACACCTTCCGGGCGGCTGATGTTCCAGATAGTCGGTGCCATGGCCGAGTTCGAGCGCTCGCTGATTGCAGAGCGCATCCGGGCGGGCATGCGCAGGCGCAGGCTGGAAGGCTACAGCCTGGGGCGGGCGCCTCTCGCTCTCGACCACCAGGCCCTCGCCCGCGACCGCCTCTCGGGAATGTCGCTGACGAAGGTCGCGAAGAAGTATTCCGTAAGCCGCGCCAGCGTAGTGCGGTTCACCCGCGAGGCCCTGAAGCACGAGGCCGCGCAGGGCGTGGAGTTCCCGCTGGCAGCGGCGGCCCAAGCGCCGGCCTTATGCATGGCGTGATGGCGGAAGCCGGTTCCTCGCCCCGGAGAGGCGGACAGAATTCTGAACAGGTTCATCATGGCAGTCGGGGCGGTTTGCTGCGCCGCCGGGCTCGGCTGTGCGGCATTCAACATCGGCTTCGGCATCGCGGGCTCCCGGAATCCCGCTGCCGCGAAAGATGTGGGGACGGGGCTCCTGCTGTCCATGGCCGTGGGCGTGTGGGGAATCTTCGCCCTGCAGCTGCGCCGGAGGCCATGAAGGGGCAGTCTGCCCGCACCGCATGCGATAGGCCCCCAAGCGCATACTTTTGCCGGAGGCAAGATGTTATGACAGGTTCCACCCTAGCATTGCCCGAGAGCATCGAGTGCCCGCTCTGCCTTGGCAAGGGCGAGCTCAGCCGCACGGAGGTCCTTGAGCGGCTGGGGATGAAAGACTTCGCCCGAGTCGCCCAGCTTAGCGCAGAAGAAGCCATACGCCTCATTCTGAGGAAGGAGAAGGATGCCGAGCAGGCCCGCTGGGCGAGGTTCGACGCAGAGCTGGCAAGGCGGGTCGCCGAGGTCACGGGCAAGCACAACGCGGAGTTGCAGAGGCTCCAGGCCGAGAAGAGCGAGCTGGCCGCCCGCCTGAAGGGAATCGAAAAGAACGCCTCCGCCACGCTGGACAACGCCCGCCAGGAGGAGCGGCTGGCCGCCGAGAAAGAGTTGCAGAAGCAGCTCTCTGCATTGACGAAGCAGATTGCCGAGTTAGAGGCCGCTCAGGCACTCGGGGAGGAGCAGAAGAAGGCCGAGGTGGCTGCAGCGAGGGCCGAGCTTGAGGCTGCGCTGAGCAGCGAGAAGGCGAGGGCAAACGATCTCAGCCGCCAAGGGAAAGACTACCTCCACGAGATAGGCGCCCTCCGCGAGCGGAACCAGGAGCTTGAGTCGGAGATGGCGAAGGTGGCCCGCGTCGGGAAAAGGGAGGAGATGGACTTCGCCGACGAGGCGCGGTCGTGGCCGGGCATCTGGGTCGGGGAGAAGCTGCCGCGCAACGGCGACTACCTGATGGCCTTCGCCGACGCCGCAGGGAACGCCCTTGAGCCGAGCATGGTCGTGGACAACAAGGACAAGGCGACCGTCGCCGAGGCCGACGTCAGGAAGCTGGTGCGGGACGCCAAGGAGCGTAAGCTTGCGGCCGCCGTGCTCGTCACGCGTGACGAGTCGCAGTTGCGGCAGGCCGACCGGCAGCGCCGCTGGGGGCAGGAGGACGGGATATGGCTGCTCCGCTCCACCCGTGCCTGGCTCCCCCGCGACCTCGATGTGCTGCGCCCTGTGTTCGAGCGCATGCGGGCCGAGGGGCCAGACTTCCTCCAGAGGAACGCCGCCCTGGCCGACGTGGTCCGCCGGACGCTCGCCGACATCGACGAGATTGAGGGCCAACTGAGGAAGGCGGAAGCCGCCATCGGCAAGGCGCAGGCGCTCACGGCAAAATACCGGTCGAGGCTGGCGGGGCTGTGCGACTGCACCGCTGCCGCAGCCTGAAAAGGGACCGATGTGGTTCGTGTACGAGCGATGGCTGCTGTACCTCCTGCGGAGCGACTCCGTATTCCTCAGGTCGGCGGGCATCGAGCCGTGCGTGATTGACGACCCCTGCCCCGGGCCGCCCCCGCTGCCCAGAGAGCGCCAAGCCCGCCTCACCGAGAGGGACGCCGAGTGGCTCAGGGCGTGCGGCATTGGGTGGGAACAGAGGCCAGCGGTCCAGCTATCCCTGGGTTTCTGCGGTCGCCAGGAGGACGTGCCAGGGGCCTATCCATCTGCGGAGGTTCGCATGAAGAAGGAATGCAGCAGTTGCAACGGTACGGGCAAGTGCCCGCAGTGCAAAGGCACGGGCCGCCTCGGGTATCCGGGCTATGGCCAGGTGGACGCATACAAGACGCCCTGCCTTGCGTGCCAGCAGTCGGGCGTGTGCCGGGTGTGCAGGGGAACCGGCCAGCGGTAGGGATATGTTTCAGGCTGGCCGATGCCGCCGGCCAAAAGGGAGGAGCGGTGACCCACGAGCATTTCTGCTACGTTGCTGGCCATTACTGGCAGTGCGAGGGAACGGTCCTGCGTGGTGGCGACACGGAGCCTTCCGTTTGCGTGTGTGTTTGCGGCCTGCCGCTGGAGGGATTCGACCATAGCGGGTGCAACGACCCCGTAGAGCTTCTCGCCTGCCCCGAGCACCGGGAAGAAGGGCGGCGGAGGAAGGAAGAGGCAAGGAAGGAACACGAGCGCCGAGCCGCCGAGTTCGGCTTCGACTGGAAGTGGGCAAGGATGAAGGCGCTGCCGGACGGGCCGGAGAAGCATGCACTCGCCGAGGAAATCGTGGAATGGCTTTTCCGATAGGCGGCAGCCGTGAGCAGCAGCCTGATGGGAGCGGACGATGGAAGCCGGAAACCCGAGCGACGAGGAACTGTGGGAGGCGTGCCGGAAGCTGCCATCCGACTGGGAGCCGCACGGTCAGCGCAGATGGCATGGTCGGCGGCAAGCCCGCCCCGACTGCGACACATGCCGCTGGTTCGTGGAGCTATTCCGCACACGACCGGACTGGGGGGTCTGCGCCAACCCGGAGTCCGAGCGTGCGGGGCTGCTCACCTTCCGGGAGCAAGGGTGCTGGCAGCACGAGCCGGAGAAGCAGCACTGCCGCCCGGCGACCCACCCCGCCCGCTGCGGCTTCATGCGGGTATTCGAGGCGTTCCTGCGTGAGCAGGCGGCCGACTTCATCAAGGATCAAGTCCGCAGGGCAAACGACCCTTCGCCGGAGGACGAGCCTCCGGCCCCCACGCCGAGGCAGATTCGCCAGACCCTGCTCTTCGCCGTCATCCGCCGCCTGCTGAGGCACGCCGACGAGGACTTCGGCCGCCCGGCTTTTGACGTAATGGCTGCGAGGGCCAGGAAGGACACGAGGCGGTACTGGGAGTTCGCACGCTGGTACTGGTCGAGAAGGGTCGGAGAGGAGATATCCGAAATCCGCCTGCCCGAGAACATGCGGGAGCTGGAAGAGAAGTTCTGGAGGCGTGTTAACGCCACCATCGCAAAAGCCCTGAGAGAGCGAAGGTCGTGGGCAACGAATAACCGCAGGAGGAATGGCTAGCCAGCAAGGACTACGACCATGCGAATCGTGCTAATCAGCGACACCCACGGCCTGCACCGCCAGCTCGACGTGCCGGGTGGCGACCTGCTCATACATGCGGGAGATATCACGACAAACTCCAAGCCTGATTGGATGTACCTTCACTTCGACATCTGGCTCGGGGAACTGCCCCACCGCCACAAGATAGTCATCCCCGGAAACAACGATTACCTGCTGGAGGATCCGAAAGAACGTAAGGTAATAACGAACGCAATGCTGCTAGTGGACTCGGGCGTGGAAATCGAGGGGCTGAAGGTTTGGGGTTCGCCGGTCACGCCGCTATACGGCGGAGCCTTTGGCAAGTCAAGGCCGGAAGACCGGAAAAAGCTCTGGGCATCCATTCCCGATGGTCTGGACATCCTGGTTACGCACACACCTCCCTTTGCGATTCTTGACCACAGCCTTCCCTCGGGGCCACGGGAAGGCTGCCCTTATCTTTTTGCAGAGGTCTTCCGCGCCAGGCCGAGGCTCCATGTGTTCGGTCATATCCACGCCGGATACGGCACGCTACGGACAGACACGCTCTTCGTGAACGCCTCCCTCATGGGCGAGGACGGCAGCCTAAGCAGGAAGCCAGTCGTGATTGACTTCCAAATCCGCTAGACATTGCGGCCTCTTTCTCCGCCTGCATGGAATCCCTGCGGGAGGATTCCGCCGCTGACCTGTCTCCAGCGCATGAAAGGGCGCTGCTGATGACCAAGGACGAAATCATCGAGAGGGCCTTGCGTGAGGCGGGCATCTTCCCCCCTTCTGTGCTGGACGGCAATTACGGCGAGAGGCAGGAATTGACCAGGGCGGAACTCATCGTGAGGACCCTCGAAGAGATGGGCTTGCTTTCGCTGTCGGAGCAGGACCCCCGATTCGGCGAAAAGATTAGGTTCATCCCTATCGTCATCGCAGAGCTTCAGCGCAGTCTGCCCGACGGCGATATCGTGACCTGCGGTGCCTTCAGTGCCCTCAATGTGGGCTGCTGCAATACATGCCACACCGACCCGCTGCACGGGATGAGGCTCGTCGAGCTGCCTTGCTGCGGCTGGGCCTGGCTGTGCTGTTCGGTCGATGCGGCAAGCTCTTCCGAGCCAATTCTGATAATCCATGAACGGGAGCTGGAATCGTCCGAGGGGAAGATGCGCACGGGCAAGCCCCGCAATGGCGGCCGCAGGGAAGACTAGCGATACGGAGCTTTCCCCGTCCGGCGGGAATGCGCCACGTGCGAGGCGACTATGTTCTGCAACTTCTGCCTGGCGAAGTTCCACAACGAGACAGGCTGGGAGTCAGGCGCCATCCCTCCCGGCTACTGCGAGATCGCCCGAATCAACAAGCGGGTGGCCCGGGAGTACTTGGCCGCCGGGCATTGAGGAGGCGAGCGGGCGCTTCCCGGCTCGTCATGAGGATGCCCCGGCACGGTCGGAGAAAAGGGAACCTCTGCAAAGAACAGCAGAAGCGCCTGAAGCGGCAGCACGGTCGTGGTGCGCTAGCTGTTCAGGCGGAGGTCAAAGCAGGGAAGGATTGGGCCATGGCCGAAAGGAAGCTGTCGGAGCTAAGGGATAGACGGGAGAAGATGAGCACGGACGAGTACTGTGCCCTGGGCAATGCCGAGACCCTTGCCTACATACTGTCGGAGGTGGGGGACGAGCATGACAGGGAATGGTGGGAGCCGTCCGACAACGTGCGGCTGACAGAGGACGGGACCGTCAAAGTCTCATCCCTGACCAACAGGCAGTTCGAGTTCTACTACGGCCTGCTGGAGGACAGCCTGGAGGACGACAGGAGGCTCGGCCACAAGCCGTCGGAGAAGGACCTCAAGGCCTGGAGGGCCGTGCGCAGGAGGGAGATAAGGGAAAACAGGGAAGCAAGAGAAAGGGCGAGGATGCCCTTGAACAGGCTCAAGAATGCGGGGGTGCGGGTGCTGGCATCGCCCATCATGCTGCTTGCCTGGATATTCGATGCCTTCTCCTCCGGGCGGCACACTGGGGTGGCCCGCACCAGGGGACGGGCGGTGGTCCAGGGCGGCGGCAACCGGCTGATGGCCGTTGTCATACCGTTCTTGCTGGTCGTCCCGTTCTTGTACTTGATAACGGGGGACAACGGCGTCGGAGCGGCGGCATTTTGGCTCGAGATTCCGACGCTCCTCCTCATGGTCTATTACGCCCCATGGTATACCGTGGTTGGCCTGTTGCCCTTCTGGCTGCTCTACGCCGCCGTGAGCGGCATCATGCACGGCCCGAGAGCGGAGAGCCCGCAACGGATGGCGGGCTGGTACTGGGCGTGGACCGTCTACCCGCTCCTCAGGGGGCTGTTCCACATACGGCGGTGGGAGCGGGAGAGGAAGGCCGGGAAGCCCAACCATCCGACGACAAGGCATCCTGTGGCGCTCGGGGTGGCCAGCGTCGGGGCCGCAATGGCGGGGCACTACTTTTTCCGTCGTGGCAAGAAAGGCTGATAGCAGACGGTCCGGGAGGTCCGGCCGAAGAATCCTCTCGGAAATCCAAAGCCGGAAGGTATGTTACAGGCATGGGGCACCTGCGTGAGAGCGCTCGGGTCGACGCACGCGCGGGCGAGTGGCGCTTCAGCGACGAACACGCCGACTGGGCGATGCGCCCCGGCGAGAGGCGAGAAGGAGGAGCAATGAGCCACCGGCATTTTTGCCATGTCGCCGGGCACTGGTGGGAGTGCAACGGTTCGGCCCTGCGCTCCGGCGACACCGAGCCGTCCGTCTGCATCTGCTTGCCGTGCGGTCGTCCGCTCGAAGGCTACGACCACAGCGGATGCAACGACCCCGTCGAGCTTCTCGCTTGCCCCGAGCACGTCGAGGAAGAGCGCCGGGAGGTCGGGGAAGCCAGGAAGCGATGCGGCGGGGGTGCCGCCGGGCCCGGGCCCGAGGGGGCCGACGCCGCCCCGGCAGAGGAAGTCGAATCCCCTGTCGAAACGGCTCCCGAGCAGGCCGCCCGGTCTTTCGAGCGCTTCCCGCTCGTGCCCATCGGGCCG
>Ga0326728_10018605_pt1 | contig 13664 bp, 11 predicted proteins | sample MB3enrmetagenome_FD_207602 | JGI IMG/M metagenome (GOLD analysis project Ga0326728, IMG submission 207602) | Lab enriched peat soil microbial communities from McLean, Ithaca, NY, United States - MB31MN | ecosystem: Environmental > Terrestrial > Soil > Wetlands > Peat | place: USA: New York... | reverse complement strand
AGACCGCGAGGGAAATAAGGAGGGAGATGATGACCGACATGATGATGGCGATGAGGCCCGGAATGAGAAAGTTCCTCGACTTCAGCTCCGGGTTGTACCAGACCCTGTTCCTGAGATCGATAACAGGCCGGACTGAGACGCCGCTCTCTCGCCTGTTGAAGGCTTCCGCAATGCTTGCGATGTAACCCTGGGCGATGGTCGCCGTGTTCGACTCGCTGCCGTCAATGACTATCTCTATGGCGGCAGGTCTGCCGGTGTGCAGATCCTTTGAGAAGTCGGAAGGTATAGTAATGGCTACCTTGGCCCCACCGGAGTCGAGGTATCGGTCTATCTCGCGAAAAGAATCTATGGAGGCGACGATGCTGAAGTATTTCGACTCGGCAAATCGTGCGATGAGATCGCGGCTCGTGCTGCTCTTGTCCTGATCGTAGATGACCGTGAGAATGTTGTCCACGTCGAAGGTGATGGCATAGGCATAGATGACGAGGAGCATGGCAGGGAGAGCGAACGCCATGGCGAGGCTAAGGCGGTCCCTCCGTATCTGGATCCATTCCTTTCGCGCCATGGCCCTTATTCTGAGGAAACTCATGAATCAGGCCTTCTCGATGAGCGTCACGAAGACGTCTTCCAGGGAAGGGACGATCTTCTCTACCCTTTTTACGGAAACACCCGCGGATTCCAACGTGCGCCGTATCTCCGGCGCCGCAATCCGGGCATCATCCACTGTTGCATGGAGAACGCTGCCGAAGATCGCGTTCTCCATGCCTTCTTTAAGGAGGATCTCCATGGCGTCGCCCACCCTGTCCACCTCCACCTCGAGGATGTCCCGCTTCATATGTTCGCGCCTCAGTTCCATGGGGGTCGCTTCTGCGATGATCTTACCCCTGTAGATCAGGGCGAGCCTGTCGCAGTAGTCCGCCTCTTCCATATAGTGCGTCGTGACGAAGGCCGTCGTGCCTCCATCCGCGAGATCATGGATGAGCCCCCAGAAATTGCGCCTCGACACGGGGTCCACGCCGGAAGTCGGCTCATCGAGGAATATGATGGGCGGCTCGTGAAGGATCGCGCAGCCCAGGGCAAGCCTCTGCTTGAAGCCGGTAGCCAGGGTCCGTGCCACGGCCTCCTTTCTGTCTGTGAGACCCGCCATCTCCAGCACCCACGCCTTGCGCGCCGCTCTTTTGACCTTCGGCACCCTGTAGATGCCTCCGTAGAAATTGATGTTCTCTTCCACGGTGAGGTCTTCATAGAGTGAGAATTTTTGTGACATGTAGCCGATTATGCGCTTGATGGACTCGGCCTGGGCAAAAATATCGTGGCCGCCGACCGTCCCGGTTCCGCCGCTGGGCATGAGTAAGCCGCAGAGCATCCTGATGGTGGTCGATTTTCCCGCTCCGTTCGGCCCGAGGAAGCCGAATATCTCCCCCTTCTTGACCTTCAGGCTGATATTGTCCACGGCGACGAAATCACCGAACGTCCGGCGCAGGTTCTTTACTTCGACGGCTATCTCGACGTCATCCACCCGGCACCCCCGGTCCTATCCCGCCGGCCGCCCGACTCTTCGTGATGGCGATGAAAATGTCCTCGAGGGAAGGAAGGATGGGCCTTCTGCTGGTCACGGTGATGCCCTCGGCAGTGAGACGCTCCACCACCCTGGTGACCACTCCCTCCTCGCGAAAGGCGACATGCAGCCTGTCACCGTAGATGGTGACGCTCTCGACCCCAGCCTGTGCGCCCACTATCTCCCGCGCTGCCCGGGCGTTCGGCGTCAGTATCTCTTCCATAGACAGGCCCAGGCCCGACCTTGCGCGTAGGGGCTCGTCAACGAGAAGCAGTCTCCCTTCATTCATGAGCCCGATCCTTGTGCATCGCTCAGCCTCGTCGAGATAAGCCGTTGAAACGAGGATGGTGACGCCTTCCCTCAGCAGGTCGTAGAGTATCCTCCAGAAGTCGCGTCTCGACACAGGATCGACGCCTCCGGTGGGCTCGTCGAGAAAGAGGATTTCCGGGGTATGGATAAGGGCACAGGCGAGTCCAAGCTTCTGCTTCATCCCCCCGGACAGATTGCCCGCAAGACGGTTCTGGAAAGGGGAGAGGTTGCTGAAGCCGAGGAGGCGCTCGATTCTGGGCGGCCTATCCTTTTGCGGCACACCGCAAAGGTCCGCGTAGAACAGGATGTTCTCTATGACCGTGAGATCCTCATAGAGGCCGAATCTCTGCGACATGTAGCCGATGCGCTCCTTGATCAGCTCTTCCTCGCCCGGGATGGGATGGCCTGCGACCCAGGCATTACCCGAAGTGGGTCTCATGATGCCGGTGAGAAGCCTCATCGTGGTGCTCTTGCCTGCGCCGTCCGGTCCTACGAGGCCAAAAAGCTCCCCCTGGACCACCTCGAGATCGAGGTGGTCCACCGCTTTTGTCCGGCCGAAGCTTTTCGTAAGACCCGAGGTCTTGATCGCGATCGCGCCCATGTACCTCCTATCCGCGCCTCATAAGCTTCGCCTCTGGACAGGCTCCAGCGTGCTTTGAGTTGGAGGCTCCGGAAGGCTGGCCTCCGGAGGGGGCGACGCGAGCCGACGGTCCGAGCGGAGCGAGCATTGAGGGGGAGGCTCCGGAAGGCTGGCCTCCGGAGGGGGCGACGCGAGCCCCATTAATAGCGGGCCCCTTTAGTTGTATTCGTACGTCCGCCGGCATACTGGGCTTGAGCTCCTGGTTCGGGTTCTCCACACGGACCTTCACACCGTAGACGAGCTTCACCCTCTCCTCCTGGGTCTGCACGCTCTTCGGGGTAAACTCCGCTTCGTTCGAGATGTAGCTGACCCATCCGTCGTAAGTCTTCTTGGGCCTATTCCGCTCGGTATCGACCGTCACATAAGCCCGCTGGCCCAGCTTGACCAGCGTCAATTGCGGCTCCGGCACATAAACTTTTATCCATGGACTCGACAGGTCTCCCATGGTGAAGATGGGCACGCCCGCTGCCACGGTTTCGCCGAGCTCCACGTTCTTTCGCAGGACGACGCCCGGGGCAGGGGCAGTGATGACCGTGTCCTTCAGTCTCTCTTCGGCTGTCTTTATGGCCGCCTTTGCCTGCTCCACACGGTACCCGGCCGCGTCGATGTCCTCTTTTCTCGGTCCCTCCTTCACGAGGCTCAGCGATTCCACGGCGCTTCGCTGCTGGGCCGCCCGTGTTTCGTAAGCGCTCTTTGCGGCGTCGAACTGGGCAGTCGAAATGGCGCCGTTCTTGTAGAGCGTCTCCGCCCGTTCGTAATCCTTCTTGAGACGGACTGTCTCTGCCTCCTCGGACCGGACGTTGGCCCTCGCCTCCTCGATCTCCTGTGGTCTCGAGCCCGCCTTCAGCTCCTCGAGGCGGCTCTGCGCTTCCCGGAGGGCCGCCCTGCTCTGGGTCACGATGCTTGCAAGCTCGGCGTTGTCGAGGCGGGCCAGGACCTGTCCTTTCTGTACCTGCTGCCCCTCGTCAACCGAGAGCTCTACCACCCTTCCCGCAATCTTGAACCCTATATTCGTTTCCGTCACCTCCATATTACCGGACAGAAGGAGAACCCCTTCCTCAGCCTCTTTGTGGAAATACCCCCGCCACAGCAAGAAGGCCGCGACTGCCATGAGGGCCAAGATGATGATGCCTGCCTTCCGCTTCTTCATTTGAGGACCTCCTGCTCGACGGTCAAGATTCCCATGCCTTTCTTTAGCGAGGCGAGGCCTATCTCCCTGTCGTAGGCAGCCTGAAAAGAGTCCGTCTCGGCCCTGAGGAGGGCGGTCTCGGCATCGATAACGTCCGTGGTCGTGCCCGCCCCTGTGACATACCTGAGGTGTTCGACGCGGAGCGCCTCGCGTGCGCTTTCTATGGCTGCCTGAGCGACCGACATCCTGTCGGATGCGTTGTCGATGGCTATTCGGGCATCTTTCAACTCGCGGGATATTGAGAGCCTCGTGGCCCGTTCCTCCTCCTTTACCTTTTCCAGCTCGGTCCTGTCCGCGTTGACCTGGGAACGGATGAGCCCCCCGTCGAACACGGGGATGGTGAGGTTCACCCCTACATAGTAGTCTTCCTTGAAAGTCGTCGAGTCTCCGGCCCTTTTGATGTACTGGCCGGTCCCTGAGATGTCTGGAAGCCATTGTCCCTGGGCGACCCTTATCCGGTCCTCGGCAATTTTCTTCCTTCGTGCGATCGCGCGAAAGTCAGGTCTCCTCGCGAGGGCCGTATCGAGGGCTTCTTGGTCTGAAGGGTAAGCCGCCTGGGAGAGGGGCTGATCCGCGATGGAAAAGGGCGGGCTTGCGTCATCCATACCCATAAGCTCCCGAAGGAGGGAGAAGGCAGCCTCCACATTGTTTTTCACCGCCATCATGCCGTCCCGGGCATGGGCGAGCTCCACTTCCGTCTTGAGAAGATCGAGGCGGGGGGCTGTCCCTGCCTCGAGAAACGCTTCCACGTCCCGCTTGTGGTTTTCCAGTTCGCTCACCTGGGCCCGGTTCGACTCGAGGAGCTTTTGCAGCTGAAGGATCTTGTGGTACGTACTCGTGAGATTGTAGATGAGATCCTGAACGTTTGCTGCATAGTTATCCTCGGCCAGGGCTTTCCTGGTCTGGGCAATGCGAAGGTTCCTGACAATCCGTCCGCCCTTGTAGAGGGGCAGAGTGAAAGATGCGGAGGCGTTGTATATCGTCCTCTCGAAATCAGGCAGATCGAGGTTCGGGGTGAGGGGCAGCTCTATAACGATGGGGGTCAGCGGCGTGGGGTACCGGAACCGAGTGACGCCCGATCCGAAGTTGACTTTCGGCAGCAAGTCGGACCGGGCCGCATCGATCCCGAATTTTTCAGTCTCTATGCCCTTCTGAGCGACGCGGAGATTGGGGTTGTGCTTCAGGGCATACCCTATGACCGACGTAAGATCGAGGGATGATTCCGCTGCCATCAAGGGAGACAGGCAGAACGCAAGACCGATTGGAAGAACGAAAAACACGACGAGCAAGCCCTTTCTCATGCCCTTTCTCCTTCGTTCCTGGCAGCTATCTCGCGGATCGCGTAAATGGAAAACGCGGTAATGTGCGCGGCGACCGCTTCGATTTCCTGCCTGTTGAGACTCTCCCGGTTGAGGAGCCTGCGCATCACGTGCCTGCCCATGTAAAGCTGGAAGACCTGACCGGCGATGCTCAGGCAGCAAAGGTTGATGGTGTTATCAGGGGGCGGGGTCGAGAAGAGCTGCCTGACGGTGGTGGAAAGGAAGGTAAAGAAGGGGCGCACCGTCTCTTCCACGATCACGTCGAAGTAGCTCGTGGGACGGATGAATTCCTGGATCATGAGTTTGGCGAACCGCGAACCCTCTCCCTCGTCCAGCACACGGAGCAGAAGGATCCGTACGAAAGTCCCCAGCCTCTCGGCGGGGGTCCCGGTCGAGTAGTCCGTGGGATCGAAGGGATATTTCTCGAATGCCTTCGCCCGCCAGTACTTGAGCGCGGCAAGATAGAGGTTCTTCTTGCTGCCGAAGTGGTAGTTGATCGCAGCGACGTTCACGCGCGCCCTGGCGCAGATGGCCCGGACAGTAGTGTGATTGTAACCCGAATCGGCGAATATCTCCCCCGCAACCTCGATTATTCTGCGCTGCGTTTCTGTTGGATGGTCGAGCTCGCCTTTGTGGTCCCCTGCCTCAAACATATGTTTCAATTAATAGTTTTAAACAACTGTTCTAATTATGTCAAGTCTTTTTCTGCAGCGCGATGTTGTAAATGACGTAGTCAAGTATGATATTGCGTTGTGGCTTACCGTATTTTCTCCAGGTGAGCCTTCGGAAAGACGGGCGATTAAGGCGGTGCGTAGGCCTGCGGCCTTCACAAGAAAGGACAGGAGAGAGGCTCCGGCGAGAAGCGTAATTTCCCAGTTTTCCCTTGACTACTGTGACCTTATCTGCTAATTTGAGGCCATGAACAAAGAAGAAGTGAAGAGCATCTATTCAAAATACTCTTCTGTGTACGATAAAGTGTTCGGCCATTTTTTCTCGCCGAGAATCAGGATGGCCATAGACAGGTCGCTCATCGCCGATGGCGACAAGGTGGTTGAGGTCGGCGTCGGCACCGGCATCTCCCTCACCTCATATCCCCGCGAATGCAAGGTTGTGGGCATTGACCTGACGCGGAAGATGCTCGATCAGGCCAGACGGAAGAAGGATCGCCACAAGCTCGATCACGTGGAGCTCTTCGAGATGGACGCAGAGAACATGACGTTCGGTGACGACACCTTTGACCATGCAGTTGCAGCCTTCGTCATCACCGTGGTCCCAAACCCCGAAAAGATGGTTTCCGAAATGAAGCGCGTCACGAAGAAGGGTGGAAGCATAGTCATCCTCAACCACTTCTGCAGTGACAATGCCTTCATATCCGGCATGGAAAAGGTCTTCTCTCCCCTCTGCGAGAAATGGGGATGGAGGTCCGACATCTCCCTCGATCTTCTTTCAAACCATTGCAACCTCCACATCAAGGAAGTGTTCAAGAAGAACAGGCTGGATCCCTGGTCCATCATAATCGCCACGAATAACAAGTAGAATGAAGGCAGCCGGGAGAAGAGTTCCCGTGTTCGGACCGCTTGGAGACGAACGCGCGGCAAGGATGGTTCAGGGTGGCATACGCAACACATCGGGGAAGAGATAAGGGCTCGAAAGGGTTCTATAGTGAACACGTGACAAATCTCGCCGAGAATTGGCGGACTTAAGGGAGATGGCGAGGAGAAGGTTCAGATGATAAGAAAGCGGATCGAGCAGGTTTTGAAGGCGGCCATGGAGCGCACCAAGGAAGATGGCGCTCTCCCTCCGGATATCGAGATCGAGCCGATGGTCGAGATACCGAGGGAGAAGGGGCACGGCGACTACGCGACCACCGTCTCTTTTCAACTTGCGCGCAAAGCCAGGAAGAACCCCGAAGAGATCGCCCGAACTCTCGTCCGCAACATGGATGCAGGGGCCCTTTGCAGCGAGGTGGCGGTGGCGGCCAAGGGCTTCATCAATTTCTACGTCCGCGATGAGGTATTCAGATCGGAGCTGGCCGAGATATCGAGGAAAGGCGCAAAAAGCTTCTTCCCTTCTGTGGGCTTTGGCAAAAGAGTCATCATAGAGTTCGTCAGCGCCAATCCCACCGGGCCGCTCCACATCGGCCACGGCCGCGGTGCCGCGGTGGGCGATGTGCTCGCCGCCATCCTGCAAAGGACGGGCTATGAGGTTGTCCGGGAATACTATGTGAACGACGCGGGTCGACAGATAGGGACCCTGGGACAGTCGGTTTACCTCAGGTGGAAAGAGCTCCGGGGTGAGAAGGTCGAGTACCCGGCTCATCTCTATCAGGGGGCCTACGTACGGGACATAGCACGGCTGCTCCTCGGCGACGGTGACCGCGTGCCCCGGGAGGAAGGAGAGGCCGTTGCATTCATGGCCAGGTTCGCGGCCGATCTCGTGCTCGCCGGCATCAGGAAAGACCTCGAAGACTTTCGCGTCTTCTTCGACTCCTATCACAGCGAGAACGATCTCTACGAAAAAGGGCTTGTGGACGAGACCATACGGGACCTCAAGGAGAAGGGCTGCCTCTACGAGCAGGACGGCGCCCTGTGGTTCAGGACATCCGTCCTGGGTGATGACAAAGACAGGGTCATCATCAAATCGGGCGGAGAAAAGACGTATTTCGCTTCCGACATCGCCTACCACCGGGAGAAGTTCGATCGCGGCTTTGAGACCCTCGTCGATATTTGGGGCTCCGATCATCACGGGTACATCGACCGGCTGAAGGCCTCGATAGCCGCCCTCGGCAGAAACAAGGATGACCTCAAGGTGCTCCTCATTCAGTTCGTCACCCTCCTGAAGGACGGGAAGCCTGTAGGGATGTCGACGAGGTCGGGCCAGTTCACCACCTTGAGAGAGGTGGTGAACGAGGTAGGTGTTGACGCGTCCCGGTTCTTCTTCCTCATGAGGAAGAGCGATGCTCACCTCGAGTTCGATCTGGACCTGGCGAAGAAGAGCACCAACGAGAACCCTGTCTACTATGTGCAATATGCCCACGCAAGGATCGAATCGATATTCAGGATGGCCCGGGAAGGGGGCATCGACCTGGAGAGAACGCAGGACGCCGATACAAGCCTCCTCGTGCTTCCGGAAGAGACGGATCTGACGAAGGGTATACTCAACTTCTTCGACGTCGTTGAAATGAGCGCCCGAAGCCTCGAGCCCCATCGCGTGACCTTCTCCCTCATCGATCTCGTCGCCGCGTTTCATAGTTACTACAACAAGGCGAGGGTGCTCGGAAACGAGCCCCCCCTCACTTTGGCGAGACTCGCGCTCCTCAAGGTGCTTCAGGGGGTGATCCGGGAAGGACTGGAGATGCTCGGCGTTTCCGCCCCGGAGAAGATGGAGCGGACCGAGGAACAAGCCGCCGGATAAGGGGCGGTTCGTCCTTGAGACGAAGGGCAATTAAGGCTAAAGAGCATCCCTGAAAGCCGCTGCCCGACACCGGCTCATTCCTTCAACGCGGCTCCCCGAACCGTCCCCTTTCCCTCACATGATAAATTCCTCGTTTTAGGTTATATTTATGCAGCGTTCATAGGGAGCAAGAAATGGTGCAGAAAAGCAAAACAAGAGAATACGTAGAATCGCTTCTCATCGCGGCAGTTATCGCGTTGCTGGTCCGGGGATTTGTCGTTCAGGCGTTCAGGATTCCTTCCGGCTCAATGGAGCCCACCCTTCTCGTCGGCGACCACCTGCTGGTGAATAGATTGAGCTATGAGATGAAGCTGCCTTTTACCGATGTCGTGCTCCTCGATCTGGGCAGCCCCGAAAGGGGTGACGTTGTGGTGTTCACATACCCGGAGGACAGAAGCAAGGACTTCATCAAGCGCGTGATCGGAATAGGGGGGGACACGGTCCAAATCCGGAACAAGGTGGTCTACGTCAACGGTGAGCGAATAAAGGATGGCCACGCCTTCTACCAGGATAAGGCGGTAATCCCGGGCACCTTCTCTCCTAGGGACAACTTCGGGCCTGTTACTGTGCCCAGGGGCTCCTGCTTCGTCATGGGCGACAACAGGGATCGCAGCTACGACAGCAGATTTTGGGGATTTGTGAGGAAAAACGACCTCATCGGAAGGGCTCTGGTGCTCTACTTTTCCCTGAACAGCCGACCGGACGACCTGCTTCACGTGGTGAGGTGGGAGAGGATCGGGGAGGTCATACGATGATGGCGCCCCTCCTTCTACCCTTGTCAGATCAAAATGCGCGAAATGCGGTGACAACCATATGAGAAAATTCTTCGCCATTCTTTTGCTTATTCTCCTTCCGTGCGGCACAGTCGCCGCCAAGGAGACGAAAGGTTCGGCCTACTTCGCCTTCCTCCAGGGCTACGAGGAAGCCCAGGCAGGCCACTACGACGAGGCTATCGGGTACTACAAGTCAGCCCTCTCTCTTGACCCTGGCTCTGCTTCCCTGAGGACCGAGCTCGCGCTCCTCCATGTGAAAAAGGGGGAATTCGACAAGGCCGAGACTCTCCTCAAGGAGTCCGCACGAATTGATCCGAAGAATCGCCATACTCTGATGCTGCTCGCAGGCCTTCTTACGTCAAGAAGTGAATTCGAGAAGGCGGGGCAGTTGTATGAGCAGTGCATAGCCATGGACAAGGAGGACACGGAGGCCTACCTCTACCTTGGCTCCATCAAAGCCGCTCAGAAGCGATACCAGGAGGCCCTCGACACATACAAGAGGGTGTTTGCCTACGACGAAGAAAACGTCATGGCCCTTACCTACGCAGCCAGAGTGTGCACGGAGATGAAGAAGTTCGGCGAGGCCCGGGCGTACAATGAGAGGATCCTGGCTAAAAGGCCTGATTTCGAGCCTGCCCTGCTCGACCTGGGGAGAATCTCGGAGATAGAAGGTAACCTTGACGCGGCGAATGGCTACTATGAGAAGGTTCTGCGGATCGATCCCGCAAACAAGAAGGCTCTGGCCCGGATAGCGGCCATTTATGTCCAGAAGAAGGACTTTGACAAGGCTATTCACGAGTTTGAGAAGCTCTCCGATCTCGACAGGGATGATCTCTCGGTGAGGGAGAATATCGGACTTCTCCTCATCGAGGAAGGGAAGTACGAGGATGCGATCAGCGAGTTTAGTCTGATTCTTGCGTCCAGGCCCCACTATGACAAGGCGAGGCTCTATCTCGCCATAGCGCTCCAGGAGACCGGGCAGCCGAAGCGGGCCATCGCCGAACTCCTGAAGATGGATCACAAATCGCAGGAGTTCAAGGGAGCAGTGAGAAGCTTCCTTCCCCTCTATGTGAAGGCGGGAATGGTCGATGACGGAATCCAGGAAACGGGCAGGCTCATCGAAAAGGACAACCGGAATATAGACCTTTACCTCCTGCTCTCCGCCTTGTATGAAGAGAAGGCAGACTTTCGCAAGAGCATATCAACCCTCGAGACAGCGAGAGCCTTCGAGCCGAAAAACACGGATGTCCTTTACCAGCTCGGCATGCTTCACGAGAAAAACGGGGACTCGACCAAGGCCATCAACTACATGGAGGACCTCCTCAAGATAGAGCCTGACAACGCAGGCGCCCTTAACTTCATCGGATACAGCTTTGCCGAGCGGGGGATCAATCTCGACAAAGCCGAACAAATGATAGTGAAAGCGCTGGAACAGAGGCCCGATGACGGCTACATTCGGGATAGTCTCGCCTGGGTCTTCTACAACAAAGGCGAATACGGTAAGGCCCTGGTCGAGATCATGAAGGCGCAGGAATCGGTGGCTGACGATCCCACCATCATCGAGCACCTTTCCGACATCTACGGCAAGCTCGGGGAATACGACAAGGCGATAGATTCGCTCAAGAAATCCATAGACCTCGAACCAAAGGCGGATAAGAAGAAAGTCCTCGGGGAGAAGCTGAAAAACCTCGAGCAACAGCGGCGATGAGGAAGCTTCTTCTTCCATTCGTCCTCTTCCTCTCGGGATGCGCGCTCCTGCAGACAAGGGTTCCCGTGGTCGAATGGCCGGAGGATGTGACGTTTCTCCAGGGCGAAGGGGACATCGACGCCCGATGGCAGGGCGAGAAATCATCGGCCACGTTCGCGCTGAAGATGGAGTATCCCGACATGCTCCTCTTCGAGGCATACGGCTCACCCTTCGGACAGACTCTCCTCCATGTCGAGAAGAAAGGCGGTAAGCTCCTCGTCATTACCGGAAGCAAGAAGACCACGGACGAGGCGCCTTTCAAGGAGAGGTACGGCTTTGGGGTGGAACAGCTCATGGATGCCCTCGCCATGAAAGGGCAGAAAGAAGAAACCCCCGAGGGGCAGCTCGTGCGGACAAAAGACTACTCTGTCCTCTACGGCGAGGACCGGCGGGGTAGAAAAACCATGTGCCTCGAAAGAACGGACGGCAGGATCTGCCTTGCCTTCAGCCAGATAGCCTTTGCGGACCGCTGATGCCTTCACGATGGGGATGGGGGTTTGCTTGGTTAGGCGGATTTCCTGTGCCGATGGTGCAAGGCCAGGGCCTTCCTCGGCCTCGCGCCGCTTCCCCCGGCTCTCTTTTTTACGGTGTGTGAAGCGAGGGCAATCCTCGCGGAATGGGAATGGTGACCCTTCTTGGGGCTCGCGAGGGCGATCACCTCATCCTCGTCCGAAGACGGGCGGCTCACCTGCTGGTGAGGCGTCATTCCGTGCCGGGCTCCGGCGAGCTTGACCGGAGTTGTCTCTTCCTGCGCCGCGTCCACGTCGGTCTTGACCGCCGCAAATTGCGGAACATAGATGACACGGCTTTTGTGCGCCCGCAGGCCGTCCCCGTTCACGAGCACCAGGTCCGACCTGGAAACGTCGTATCTCTTGAGGATCCGTGCGAGTGAGTCTCTCTTCGTCACGCAGGCCCTGACTACTCCGACCACCTGTCTGCCGTTTTTCAAGTCGGCTTCGAGCTTACTGCTGACCACGTCGAGCTCAGGGGTCCCCGGAAGCTTGATCTGATACTCCTTCCTGTCCGGCGGGGTTATTCCCTTGAGTATCTCGGGATTGAGGGCCCTTAGCTCGGCAAGGTCCAGGGAAAGCGCATGGGCGATGGTCCTGAGGGGTATGCCGCCGGGCACGGCGATCCGTGTCAACCTATAGACCGGTGCCGATTCGACGTCGGTGAAGCCGTATTCTTCAGGGTCCTTCGCGATGAGGGCCGCGGCGATCAGCTGAGGCACATACTCCTGGGTCTCCTTGGGCAGGGTCTTGTATTTGCGCAATTCCCAGAAGTCCTTGGTATCCTCTTTCTCGATCGCCCTCTTGACTCTATTCTCGCCTGCGTTATAGCTGGCGGCAGCCAGATACCAGGATCCGAACCGCTCGAAAAGGGTCTTCAGGTAGCGGGCCGCGGCCACCGTCGATTTCTCGAGATCGTACCGCTCGTCCACCCAGTAGTCTACTTTGAGTCCGTATCGCCTCCCTGTTTCGTTGACGAACTGCCAAGGACCGCTTGCTTTTGCGCGGGAGCATGCCTTCATGTTGAAGCCGCTCTCGATCATGGACAGGTAAACCAGGTCTTCCGGAAGCCCATTCTTCTTGAGGATCGACTTGATGGTGGGGGCATATCTCTCGGAGCGCCAGAGCCATCGCGCAAAGACATCACGTTTCGGCCCGGTGAAGCATCGTATGTAGCGAGCCACCGCGTCGTTGAAGACGAGGGGAATATCAAAATCATCCGTTTCGGCTCCCTGGCGAAGGGAGGCGCGAAGCGCTTCCAAGGCTTCTTTTACCTTGTCGGTGAGCCCCTCCTTCTGTGAGAGAAACCCTGCCTCCTGCGTGCCTTCCGTTCCTGCGGCTCCCGGGTCGGATGCGCCGCCGATCAAGGGATTGTCGGGCAGCTCTCCTTCATTGTCGGCCCCCTCGCCCGCCAGCACATAGTCACATTGTGCCTGGTTGTCGCTTTTGATGTCCGCGCAGAACCCTCCCGTTCCGCTGAGGAGCAGGAGGAGAATGAAAACTATGGCGCCGATGCAGTGTCTCATCTTTAGCCGCCCGGGAAGAATAGCAGAGGTCATATGGGAGACGCAAGAAAAAAAAGCAAAGGGGTTCATTTCAGCATCGAGAAGGTGCCGGCCCTCACGTCGTATAGTAGGCGTTCTCCTTGACATACCCTTCAGTCAGGTCGCAGCCCCATACCTTTTCGGAATACGGGCCGTCCCCAATGACGACTTGTATGCAAATCTCATTCCTCTTCAGTATCTCGGAAATTCTGCCAAGGGGAACCTCATCGCGATCGAGGGTCTCGGCGTCGATCATCGGCCTCTCGCTTCCTTCCCCAAAGATGATCTTCAGGCGGGCGATGTCGACGGAATAGGCGAAGACTTTGCCGATGGCCATGACGAACCTTCCCCAGTTCGGGTCGGCGCCGTATATCGCAGTCTTGACAAGGGGCGAGTTAATGATCGATTTGGCGGTGAGGAGCGCTTGCTCGGCCGTGCCGGCGCCGGATACGAGCAGTTCTATCAACTTTGTCGCCCCTTCGCCGTCCCGCGCTATTTCCTTGGCCAGATAAATCGCCATCTCTGAGAGCACTTCCTCGAACCTGTCGGGGCTCACCGTGCCGGCAAGGCCGTTGGCCATAATAACGACGGTGTCGCTCGTCGACGTGTCAGTATCGATCGAC
>Ga0326728_10018604_pt1 | contig 13664 bp, 2 predicted proteins | sample MB3enrmetagenome_FD_207602 | JGI IMG/M metagenome (GOLD analysis project Ga0326728, IMG submission 207602) | Lab enriched peat soil microbial communities from McLean, Ithaca, NY, United States - MB31MN | ecosystem: Environmental > Terrestrial > Soil > Wetlands > Peat | place: USA: New York... | reverse complement strand
CCGCGCGAGAGCGAATTAATGCCGGCGCTGACAGCCACGCCATTGGTAAGTGTGACCGGGCTGCCAAACGGGGATCCGTCTATTTGGAACTGCACCGTGCCGGATGGCACCGCCAGGCTCGGAGCCAGTGTGCTCAACGTGGCGGTGAATGTGACGCTGCTTCCTGAATCAGCCGGGTTGGCTGAGGAAGAAACGACATTGGTCGAAAGGGCATTAGTCACCGTCACTGTGAACGCATGGCTCGTGCTGCTGCAGCCTGTGGAACTATAGTTGACCGTCAGCGTGCCGTTGTAGGCGTTGGTTCCGGCTGCAATCGGCACCGTAAGCCTGATCGGGCTGGCGGGCAGGGAGGTCAGCGCCAAATTCAAAAAGCCCGCCGCTTGGGCGGTGGAATCGTACGTAATGCTGTATCCGTCAGGACTGCCCGACGTCGCGGTATAGGGCAAGCTTGCGTTGGTCGAACTGTAATAAGTCAAAATCGGACTGGCCCCCAAAGTGATCGTCGGCAATGGGTTGACCGTCACGGTGCCCGAACCGTTGTTGGCACAACCCGTCGTGCCATCGGTCACCGTCACCGTGTAGGCCGTCGTCGAAACCGGGGACACCGTGATCGATGCCGTGGTCCCACCGCCCGGATTCCACAGATATCTCGGACTGCCGGCGCTGGTTGTTGCCGTCAAAGTGGCCGAAGAACCCGCGCATACCGTCGCCGAGTTCACACTCACCGCCGGCAATGGGTTGACCGTCACGGTGCCCGAACCGTTGTTGGCGCAACCCGTCGTGCCATCGGTCACCGTCACCGTGTAAGTCGTCGTCGAAGCCGGCGATACCGTGATTGATGCCGTGGTCCCCCCGCCCGGACTCCACAGATATCTCGGACTGCTGGCGCTGGTTGTCGCCGTCAAAGTGGCCGGAGAACCCGCGCACACCGTCGCCGAGTTCACATTCACCGTCGGCAATGGGTTGACCGTCACGGTGCCCGAACCGTTGTTGGCACAACCTGTCGTGCCATCGGTCACCGTCACCGTGTAGGCCGTCGTCAAAGCCGGCGACACCGTGATCGATGCCGTGGCCGCCCCGCCCGGACTCCACAGATATCCCGGACTGCTGGCCGTGGTTGTCGCCGTCAAAGTGGCCGAAGAGCCCGCGCACACCGTCGCCGAGTTCACACTCACCGTCGGCAATGGGTTAATGGTCAATAGCGCAGTGGTGGAGGCCGCATCGCCCGCGCTGTTGTAAGCAATGGCATAATAGAGATCGCCGTTATTGCCGGTGGAGGTGGAATAGCTGGCGTTGGTCGCGCCGCTAATCGGCGAAGCATCACCCTTGTCAAAGCCGCTCCAATTGCCGCTGGCGACGTAGTTGTCGGCATTATCATAAGCGGAGCCGGCATATATGCTGTTGAAGTAGAGGTTGAATTCAGAGCCGGCGCCGTTGGTGTCGTTATTATACAACAACACTGAGTCGGGAGCGCCCGTCGTCGCAAAGGCGCCCGAGTATTCGACGGTGCTGCCGCCACAAGGAGTGATCAGCAACACATAGCTTGCAGGGCTGCCTGTTCCCACAATCACCCGGACCCGCAACCCATTTACCGTGTAACCGACGCTGGTGGTATTGTTGCCGGAGCCGTCGTAGTAAACGTAATCACTTCCGCCGCCCAGGAAATAGAACGAGAACAAATTGGCGTTGCTGGAGTTGTGGAGGCTGAACCCAACCGACAGGCCGGTGTTCACGAAGCCATTGTCCATGTCAATCTGAAATATCTGGCCGTTCGTCAGGGCGGCCGGGAAGGCGCGGGCCACAGACTCGCCAGTGGCGTCGCCGTAGAGACCCCAGGAGTTGCCACTTGGCGTGTTGATGTCGCCGAGACTGTCGAAACTATTGCAGTTTGGCGCGCCGTTATTGTTGTCGGTGGAACTGCCCAGGAAGATGGTCCCGCTTCCGGTTCCGGTCCACGCGCTTCCCCAACCCGCGTTCGCGTGCTTGTACCAGGCGTAGGAGCCGGCGCCGGAGGCCGCCACAGTGAAGGTCGCCGTGGATCCGCTGCACACGGTCTGCGGCTGCGGGTTGGTGGTGATGACCGGCGCCGCGCCCGTCACCGTCACGGTGTAGGCCGTGCTGCCCGTGCAGCCGTTGGTGTCGGTCGCTGTGATCGTGAACGAATAAGCGCCCGCTGCCGTCGGCGTGCCGGAGAGCGCTCCATTTGTGGAAAGACTCAAACCCGTCGGCAACCCGCTGCCGACCGTGAAGGTGGATGCCCCCGAGCCGCCACTGGATGTAATGGTCGTGGTGTAGGCCGCGTTGACCACTTCGGTCGGCAGACTCGCCGGCAATACCGTGATCGTCGGGCAGCTAATCGTAACAGAGGCGGACTTACTGCCCGTGCATCCCGATGTATCCGTCGCCGTTACCGTGAAATTGTAAGTTCCCGCCGCTGTCGGCGTGCCCGAAAGCACACCACCGGAGGAGAGAGCCAGCCCGGTTGGCAGCGCGCCACTGGTCTTGCTGAACGTGTACGAGCCGTTGGCGCCTCTGCCCGTGAAGGTCGTGCTGGAGTAGGTTGTTCCCGTCGTCCCGGCCGGCGGGGTGCCCGACACGGTAATCGCCGGGCAGGCGGGTGTCACGGTGTAGGACTGGGTGCCAGGGCAACCGTTGGCATCCGTGGCCTGCACGGTGAAGTTTGCGGTGGCGTCCGAAGTTGGTGTCCCGGAAATCAGGCCGCCCGAACTTAGTGACAACCCGGCCGGCAACGTGCCGGTCAACACCGCATAGGTATAAGGCGATTGGCCGCCGCTGGCCGACAGTTGCTGGCTGTAGGAGGCCGCCACGGTTGGAGTCAGGCTCGCGGGCGTGATGGAAATGGTCACATTGCAGGCGATGACAAGGGTCAATGCCGTCGAGCCGGTGCAGCCATTGCTGTCCTCCACCTGCACCGTGAAATTGTATGTGCCCGGCACTGTCGGCGTGCCGGAGAGCACGCCGCCCAAAGAGAGCAATATCCCTGTCGGCAGGTTGCCGCCAGTTTGCGAGTAGGTGTAGCCACTCCCGGAGCCGCCGCTGGAGGCCAGTGATCGGTTATAGGCGACATTCTGCGTGCCGGGGGGCAACGGCGACGCGGTCGTGATGCCCGGGCTGCTGTTGATGACAACGCTGCCAGTCATATTGGCCGTGCAACCACCCGAAGTCATCGTTGCCATAACAGTGTACGTGCCCGGCGCCGTCTGGCTGCCAAAGGAGATGGCGCTGCCGGTACCGGAGACTGCCGACCCGGCTGTACTCGCACCGTTGTACAACTGATACGTGACTCCACTTTGAGAACTGCTGAGACCGATGGTCGAACCGGCGCTGGAGCAAGCCGGAGTCGTGCCGGTGAGAGTCTGTGCAGTCGGCACAGCATTCACAGTCAACAGCGCATTGGTGGAGGCCGCATCGCCCGCGCTGTTGCAGGCAATGGCGTAATACAGATCGCCGTTACTGCCGGTGGAGGTGGAATAGCTGGTGCCGGTCGGGCCGCTACTAATCGGCGTAGTATCGCCCTTGTCAAAGCCGCTCCAATTGCCGCTGGCGACATAGTCGTCGGCGTTATCATAGGCGGAGCCAGCATACATGCTGTTGAAGAAGAGATCGTTGGCGGAGCCGCCGTAGGGATTGTTATTAAACAAGGTGATTTGGCCGGGATCGCCCGTCGTCGCAAAGACGCCCGAGTATTGGACGGTGCTGCCGCCGCAAGGAGTGATCAGCAACACATAGCTTGCAGGGCTGCCTGTTCCCACGATCACCTGGACCCGCAACCCATTTACCGTGTAACCGACGCTGGTGGTATGGGAGGATGTATCATAGTAAACATAATCACTTCCGCCGCCCAGGAAATAGAATGAGAACAAGTAGGCGCCGCTGGAGTTGTGGAGGCTAAACCCATTTTGTACGCCGGTGTCCACGCCGCCATTGTCCATGTCAATCTGGAATACCTGGCCGTTCGTCAGGGTGGCGGGGAAGGAGCGGGTCACAGACTCGCCACCACTGGTGCTGCCATAGAGACCCCAGGAGTTGCCACTCGGCGTGTTGATGTCGCCGAAACTGTCGAAACTATTGCAGTTTGCCGCGCCGTTATTGTTGCCGGTGGAACTGCCCAGGAAGGTGCCGCCGCTTCCGCTTGCGCTCCACGCGCTTCCCCAACCCGCGTTCGCGTGCTTGTACCAGGCGTAGGACAACGGCGTGCCGGAGGCGGCCACTGTGAAGGTCGCCGTGGACCCGCTGCACACGGTCTGCGGTTGCGGCTGGGTGGTGATGGCGGGCGCCGCCAGCGACGTGCTGACTGTCACTGTGGCGACCGAGGAATTGGCTGAAGAGCAAGCGCCACTGGTGACCACAGCCTGGTAATAGGTGGTCTGTGTCAGTGCCGGTGTGGTGTAGGTGGCGGTCGTCGCACCACTGACATTGTTGAAATTGATGCCGTTTGTGGACGACTGCCACTGAATTGTGCCGGTGTAGCCACTCAACGTGATGGTGGTGCTCAAACCGGTAACAAGATTAGTCAGCGCGGCTGTTACCGTTCCGCCAACGGATGTTGGGCTGATCGTCACGGTCTGGTTCTGCGAACCGCCGCTGCTGCAACCCGCGCTGCTGGTGACCGTGCAATTCAAAACCACATTACCGCTGGCGTTGGCGCTGAACGCAATCGAGCTGGTTCCCGAACCGGCAGTGATCGCGCCACCGGTAATCGTCCAGTTATAGGTCGCGCCTGAAGTCGTTGGCACCGAGGCAGTGTTGCCGGCGGAACTCGCGCATACCGACGATGGCGCCGTAATCGCCGAACCCGGCAGCGCGTTAATCGTCACGGTCTGGTTCTGCGAACCGCCGCTGCTGCAACCAGCGCTGCTGGTGACCGTGCAATTCAAGGTAACCGAGCCGCTGGCGCCGGCGGTGAAGGTGACGGTTGAACCGGTCTGGCCGGCCGTTATCGTGCCACCGCTGATCGTCCAGCCATAGGTCGCGCCCGAAGTCGTCGGCACCGAAGCCGTGTTTCCGGTGGAGTTGGCGCAGACCGATGAAGGCGCCGTAATCGCCGAACCCGGCAGCGCGTTGATCAGCACGGTCTGGTTCTGCGAACCGCCGCTGCTGCAACCGCCGCTGCTAACGATCGTGCAATTCAAAACCACATTGCCGCTGGCATTGGCGCTGAACGTAATCGAGCTGGTTCCCGAACCGGCAGTGATCGTGCCGCCGCTGATCGTCCAGCTATAGGTCCCGCCCGAAGCCGTCGGCACCGAGGCAGTGTTGCCGGTGGAACTCGCGCAGACGGAGGATGGCGCCGTGATGGTGGAAATTGGCGATCCAATTGAAATGGTCGTGTTTTGCGAACCGCCGCTGCTGCAACCGGCGCTGCTGGTAACCGTGCAATTCAAAACCACATTACCGCTGGCGTTGGCGCTGAACGTTATCGATCTGGTTCCCGAACCGGCAGTGATCGTGCCACCGGTAATCGTCCAGCCATAGGTCCCGCCCGAAGCCGCCGGCACCGAGGCAGTGTTGCCGGTGGAACTCGCGCAGACCGCCGTAGGCGCCGTAATCGTCGAACCCGGCAGCGGGTTGATCGTGACGACGTCCGTCGCCGTGGCCGCACCGCAGGGTGAAGATTGGCCGGTGGTGGTGAAGGTCAGAGTGACGGTGCCCGCGGTTACATCTGCCGTTGAAGGCGTGTAAACTGTGGAATCTGCGGTGGTACTGGAGAAACTGCCCGTGCCACTGCTCGTCCAATTGCCGCCCGTAGCCCCCCCACTGGGCGTCGCTGTCACCGACTCCGTTGACCCCGCGCAAATCGAGTCCGTCGTATGGTTGAGCGTCACACCAGCCGGCGTGTTGACCGTCAAGGTGGCCGCCGATGAATTAACGGACGTGCCGCAGGCATCCGTCACCACACAGCGATATTGATAGCCATTCATGCTTGTCGTCGTCGCCGCAGTCGTGTAGCTGGCCGTGGCGCCTCCGGTGCCGCTGCTGACATTGTTCCAGGAAGAGCCGCTGTTTGTGCTGACTTGCCACTGATAAGTTGGGCTTGCTGCAGTAGTGGAAGCCGCTGTAAATGAAGCCGTCGAACCCGAGCAAACCGTTGTCGAACCCGGCTGCGTCGTCACCGTGGGTGTCGGGCAACTGACGCCCATTTGCCCGACTTGGAGATTGTTGCCACTGCCGATATCGTAGGTGTAAAAGCGCAATTGGGTAATGGATTGGCCGCCAGTGGGACTCAGCAAGGTGCCGGTGTAAGGACCGTAGCTTGTGCCCCCGACCGGCACTTGGACCGTCAGCGAGTAAGTGGTCGAGGAAGTGAGTGTGAACAAAACCCGACAACCACTGCCTGAGTAGGGAATCGCCGACGCCGGAGAAACGCTGCCAGCACTGATCGTCCAGTAGGTCGCACCACCGGGAAAGTACAGTTCCCACACGTTGTTGCCGCTTGAGTTCCAGAGGCTCAACCCTTCCGAACCGGGGCTGTTGATGCCGCCATTTTCCATATCCACGGTGACTATCTGGCCAACCGACAAGGTGCCCGAATTGGTGAATGGGCGTTGGGCGCTTGTCGTGCCGCCGCTATCATACATGCCCCAATCATGCGTGGTGCAGGCATCACCGCTGATGCCGCTTGATCCATAATAGAAGTCTCCGCTGACGCCTGTCCAGGCAGCAAAACCGGTGCCGGTGTTGAGCCCATTGGCCATTGCTGAACTGGTATTGCACGGGTTGTCGCTGGCGGTGGCGGCGGCATTGGCGCGCGGCGGAGCGAGAACGGCGAAAAATGCAATTACTGATAGGGCCGCCAATGTTCGCGGCAGGGTGCGCTTCGTGGAATGTTCGATTAAAGCTTCCATACTTCAGGTTTCTTTCATCAGGATCGGCCGATTGGACGAGTGCATCCTTCGATTTGCCGGCCACGCGCCCCGCGACCGGGTCGTGGTCTGGATTGCGGCGCCGGATTCGACAATTGGAATGGAAATCACCCTGCCAGCGGTGGACTTCGTTGACACGGCACGTTGCATGGCAATGGTTTAGTTCAGTTGCTCTCGGGATTTCTTAATGTTGTCAGCCTTGGTTATAGCATTTATTCCCTCCCCGCACATCCGCATAAACATGCGGTATGCCACACGGCTGTTTGGCCTGAAAAATGCCGGGAAGAGCCGCAGGGAAGTTACCGCATGAAGATGCTATGGATTTTCTGCCTGGAAAGGTGAATACTGCCTTGTTGCTCAGGCCCGAAGCGTTGTCGAAAGTGCCATGATGGGCGCTTGAATCGCGGCGGGGGCGCAACTGGTTACACATGAAAACTCGATTCTGCCCAGGGCTTGCCGTCGTCGTTGCGGCAGCCTGCTTGATCCCCGTGCCCATCCGCGCCTACACAACCAATGTTCACACCACCTGGCTCTGGCACTTGCACCAGCCGATCTACTGGCCCAACCAGCGCATAATTACTGCCTGGGACATTGACAATGACTGGGACACGAGTCCCGTCTCTCATTACGAAAATGCCTGGGACACGATTCAACAGCAGAATGCCGGGCGGCCGGATCCGACGCCGGAAGTGTTGACCTCGGTTTTCGACGATGCCGACCGTGTGGCCGCCTACCAAGGCGAACCGAGTTCTGTCGTCAGCGGACTGCTCGAGTATCCGAATGCCGGCGTGCAGGTGAATATGTCCGGCGCACTCATGGAGAATGTCCAGAGCCTGGCCAGCGCCGGGCAACTCGGTTACGCCAACGGCTGGAACAATGGCAACGCCACCGCGCGCACCTGGACGACCAGCAGCGGCAAACCGCGCATGGATTTGGTCAACTTCACTTATCACCACGCCATTGCGCCTCTTGTCAGCGATGAAACTTTGGCCATGGAACTGCAAATTCACCAACGACAGATGCAGATTTTTTGGGGTACCAACGTCCCGTTATCGCGCGGCTATTGGCCGTCGGAAACCTGCTTCTCCGAACACATGATTCCGATTCTCAACCAGTACGGCATCGCGTGGACCCCAGTTTCCAACGAACATCTCGCGCGCTCGTGCGCGGATTTTCCGCTCGTGCTCGGCAGCGGCGGCGTAAATTGCGACATCCCGAATCCGGCCGACCAGATCAATCCCGTGCAAGGCCCCGGGGCTTATCAGCGCACCAGCATTTCCGTTGGCTGCGGACCAACCCAGGTGATGCCGTTTGGATTTCAACTGCACCACGCCCGTTACGTGAACCCGGGCAACGGCGCGGCCAGTGAAATCATTCTGGTGCCGGGCGACCAGACGTTTGGTTGGCTGGACAGTTACAGCACCTGGAACCTGGGGCTCATCGCGCCCATCGCCGCGCTCAACAATCCGGCCCAACCTTCACTCGTTTTGTGCGCGCACGACGGCGACAACGCCTGGGGCGGCGGCTATTCCTACTACAACCAATGGGTGCCGCAAATGGCCAGCACCGCTGTTTCGGACGGCTACGAGCCGACGACCATCGAGCAATTCATGTCTGATTTTCCGCCGGCCACCAACGTGGTTCACATTGAGGACGGCGGCTGGGTTAATCCCGCCGGCGATTTCGGCTCGCCGAATTTCATCAACTGGAACTGGCCTCCGAGCTATACCGCCGCCAACGGCGCAAATGTGGTGGACCCCAGCATCGGCGTCACCGGCAAGGGCGACAACTGGCGCGTCATCATCGCCACGGAAAACCGCGTGAAAACCGCGCAGCAAATCTCGGGCATCACGCCCAACATTGATCAAGTACGCGATCCCGGCAGCTTTTCGGGCACGCCCAACGCGGTGGATTTGGGCTGGCATTATTATCTGGCTTCCTTGGACAGCGGATTTGTTTACTACGGCTGCACCGGCGATGAATGTCTGCGCGCCATCGTTGCCCAGTCGAACGCCTGCCGGAACGTGGACTCCATCATCGCCGCAAATCCGACTGCCGACACCACACCGCCGACGGTTTTCCTTCCACAACGGCATCCGTGGAATCCCGGCGCAACCAATTTCGGCGTGCAATATGGTTACACGCTGACCGTTGAGACCAACACCGATTTCTGGATTTGGACCTACGCCTATGATGTGTCAGGCATCACGAACGCCACCCTGTTCTACCGCGTCAACGGCACGAATCCGCCGACGAGCGACCAGTTCAAGACTTACGCTGGCGGCCCGCTCGCGGGCGCGTGGCAGACCTTGAACTTGACGCGTCGCGTCGCCACCAACTCCAGCAGCTACACGCCGCAATACAGTGCGGATTATTATTACACCCAGGTCATCGGCGTCTCGAACGCGTTCGTGGATTACTACGTCAGCGCGACCGACAGGTATAGCAACACCTGCAACTCACCCATCCAGCATGTCTGGGTTGGCGCAGGTTCGGGCGGCAGTGGCAATGGCAGCGGATGCGACGGCGTCGTCTGCATCACGCCGGCGGCGCCAGTGGCCGGGTCGCAGGTTACCATTCAATATAATCCCGCGGGCGGCCCCATCGCCTCAGCCACCAACGTGGACATTCATCTGGGTTGGAACGGATGGGATCCCGTCGTCTCGCCGGACGCGCCCATGACTCTTCTGGCCGCATCCAACCTCTGGCTATACACCGTGGTCATTCCTAACACCGCGACGCAGTTGAATTGTTGTTTCAACAACGGCAGCGGCACCTGGGCCAACAACAGCGGGGCGAACTGGAATTTCAGCGTCACGGCGAACACCAATCCCGTGATGCCGTCCCAACCGCTGAATCTTGTCGTCACCCCGGTGCGGACCAATCAAATCAATCTGACCTGGTCGGCTGCGACGGATGCGACAGGCTACCTCGTCAATCGCGGCGGCTCGCCGATCGCCCTGACCAGCGGCACAAGCTACTCGGACACGAGCGTGACGGCGAACACCGCCTATTGCTACTCGATAACGGCCTCCAACAGTGTGGGTTTCTCCACACCGAGCGCGACAGTCTGCACCAACACGCTGGCCGTCACCATCCCGGCATTTGTGCTGGACGGCGCTTTCGATTACCCCGGTTATCTGCTGGCTTCAAACTCGACAATGGTGCTTTACGCGGCCTTGCGTGGGACGATTCTTTACGTTGCCACGGAGTCGCCCGGAGACAGTGGGCCGAACGACTGCTTCATTTTCGTGACCGACCAATTGACGGCCAGCGCGACCAATCCCGCGCCTTGGGCCAAGGCTGGCATGGTGGCCGTAGCCACGAACAAGCCGTATCTGGCCGCTGAAAGCCAGGATACTTACATAAGTTGGTATCTCAATGACACCCAAACCAACTATCCTTGTGCCAAGTCCGCCACCACCAATGGCGCGATGGAAGGCACCATCAATCTGATGCTCGCCTTTGGTTACATTCCCACGAACATTTATCTCTGCGCCGCGGCCTACGTCACCACCAACGGTGGCGCGCTGGTGGGCCAATGCCCCGCCGGTTCCGGCCCCAACATCAACCCGGGCGGCTTCCTGGAAATTCCCACCATCGCGTTGAATGATTCCAATGGCAGCGGAGTATTTAACCTGCTTGATCCAACGCGCGGCTTTGTTCTGCTCGGCGCCTCGCTGACCAATGGCGTGGGCTTCACCCTCGATTGGGCGTCGATGCCGGGGCATGGCTACCAGGTGGTCTATCGCAACGCCCTGACCAACCCCTGGACCGATTTGCCCGGCGCGTCCAACGTCGCCGGACCGCTGCAACTCATCCTTTCCTACACTGACCCCGTGCCCACCAATGCCGTTGAGCGTTTCTACGGGGTAAAATTAGCGCCTTAGAACCTGTTTTAAAACTCAGAGAAACCCGACTTTAACGCCATGACCTGTCTGAAAACTCTTTTCGCTTGCGTCTGCGCCGCGTTGTTCATGGCAACCGCGGTGCTCGGCCAATCCAGCCGACCCGGATGGGGCTCCACGCCATACAGCAACTCCCTTGGGTCCGGCGTCACTTTCCGGGTCTGGGCACCGAACGCGACTAGCGTCCATGTCCCCGGCTCGTTTAACAGTTGGTCAACCAGCGCGACCCCATTAGGCAAGGAGTTGAGCAACAGTGTTTGGACCGGCGTCTGGTCCGCCGACGTGTCCAGTGCGTCCACGGGTCAACAATATAAATACTACATCAATTCCACCTACACTAACGGCAGTCCCTGGAGACACGACCCCAGAACACACTACGTGGTCCAGGCCGGCTCCGCCCCCGGCGACAATGACATCATCTATGACCCCACGGCTTATAACTGGACGGGCGACGTTGCGGTGCGGCCGCCGCTGGAGGATCTAGTCGTCTATGAACTTCACATCGGCGACTTCTATGATCCGCGTTCCCCGAATTACCCGTCGTCGCTCCCGGGCCGCTTCATCGACGCCACCAACAAGCTCGCTTACCTGCAAAGCCTGGGCGTCAGCGCTGTCGAAGTCATGCCCATCATGGAATTTCCCGGTTTAAACGATTGGGGCTACGACCCGTCCGATCCTTTCGCGGCCGATAATTATGCCTATGGCGGTCCGGACGGATTCAAAACTTTTGTCCTGGTCTGTCATGAGCACGGCCTGGCCGTTTTGCTTGACGTGGTCCACAACCACTATGGGCCGACCGATCTTGATCTGTGGGATTTCGACAGATGGGCCAGCGGGACAGGAGGGGGCATTTACTTTTATCAGAGTAATGATCTTTGTTGCACCAGCTACGGTTCCCGTCCGGACTACAGCACGCAACAGGTGCGCAATTACATCCAGGATAACTTCACCATGTGGATTGACGAATGCCATGTGGACGGTTTCCGCTGGGACACCCCCGGCCTGATGATGAATGCCTACGGCTATTGCTGTAATCCCATCGCCGATGCCGTATCGCTTATCGCCGAAATCAACGAAATGATTCACACCAATTCCGGCATCCTCAGCATCGCCGAGGATGTGACCGACTACGGCTTCGACAGCACTTGGGACGGGAATTTTTACCAATGGCTTACCCCGCAACTGGCCGATACCCTGGATTCCGAGCGCGACATGGCGGACATCGCCTATCCCATCGTCACCAATACCCTCTTTGGGGGTCAGGCACGTTTTAACCGGGTGGTGTATCTGGAATCGCATGATGTGGTCGGCGGTTTGAATGGGACCAACGCTGTCCGCCTGGTCACCGCGATTGACCCCAGCGCGCCCGGCAGCTACCGGGCCAGGAAACTTTCCACCCTCGGGGCCGTTCTGACCTTCACCGCGCCGGGCGTGCCGATGATATTCGAGGGCCAGGAAATGCTTGAGAACCAGCAATTCGATTCCAGCCGGCCTGTGGATTGGACCAAAACCAACACCTACAGCTACATCGTCCGGCTTTACCACGATCTCATCAGCGTGCGTCGCGACGCGCAGGGTTACACTCCGGGTTTGGAAGGAGGCCAGTGCCAGATATATCAGGAGGATAACGCGAACAAGCTGCTGGCCTATCGGCGATGGGCCAGCGCAAACAGCAGTCAGGACGTGTTCGTGATCGCCAACTGCTCCAGCAACATCCAAAGCAACTACTCGCTTGTTTTCCCCGAGGCGGGCGTCTGGTACGTTCACTTTAACAGCGACTCAACCAACTACGGACCGGACTATGCCAACACCGGGCCGGCCACAGTGACCGCCCAAGGCTCCCCGGTCACGGGCAGCGTCACCATCGGGCCTTACAGCGCGCTCATTCTTTCGCAAACCCCGCCCGTTCCGCCGCAGCTCACCATCGGGCAGACCAACGGTGTCCTGACCCTTTCCTGGCTGAATACATACGGGTGGTGGGTGCTGGATTCCAGCCCGGTACTAACGGGGAATTCCACGCCGTGGGCTCAAGTGCCGTCCACGCAATTCCAAACCAACGCTGCGGCGGTTTTCATCAACCCCGTTGCCTCCGCCGGTTCCGTCTTTTATCGTCTGCGCAACACCAAGCCGTAAAGTCGTTGCCACCCAGCCCGCATAAACATCGAACCCGCACAAACATGCTGTTGCCCCGGCCCCTGCCCCCGTGTATATTATCACAATGCCGCGCCGCATCCATTACTGTGTGATTTTTGTGCTCGCGTTTCTGGTTGTCCAGAGCGCCCGGGCCGAAGCCATGCTGTCGTTGTTCCAACAAACCTGGAAGCAGGTAACCCAAAGGATGCCGGAAATGGCCGAGGCGGGTTACGACAGTCTGTGGCTGCCCCCTCCGACCAAGGGCAACAGCGGGGCATATTCCGTCGGCTACGATGTATTTGACCCGTTTGACCTGGGCAGCTCCAACCAGTGTGGCACGATTGCCACCGCTTATGGCACACAATCTGATTTGCTGAACATGGTGCAAACCGCCCATCGCTTCGGCATCCGCGTCTATTTCGACAACGTGATGAACCATCGGGCAGCGATTATACCGGGACTTCCGGGTGGCGCGCCGACCAATTATTTCCCCGGCATGGTTCCGGCGGATTTTCATTTGAAAGTCATTACCGGCGGCTTTACAAACTGGCCGAACATCAGCGATTGGTGCTATACCGAGCAAGTCCAAAACGACCCCCTTGACGGCTTGTGTGATATTGCGAATGAACCGGGCACGGTCAATTGGAACTTTGGCACCGTTTGGGGCGATGTGACGAACAAGCCGGTGTTTGTCCGGTTCCCGGGCCGGCCGGATTTATACATGGACACCAATGGCGTC
>Ga0326728_10018603_pt1 | contig 13665 bp, 13 predicted proteins | sample MB3enrmetagenome_FD_207602 | JGI IMG/M metagenome (GOLD analysis project Ga0326728, IMG submission 207602) | Lab enriched peat soil microbial communities from McLean, Ithaca, NY, United States - MB31MN | ecosystem: Environmental > Terrestrial > Soil > Wetlands > Peat | place: USA: New York... | reverse complement strand
CACACTACGGCACGGCAAGCCGTTGCCGAGACATCAGAATGATACAAGTACAGCAAAAAGTCCCGTGGCTGTTCCGTAGCTGTCACAGAGCGCTCTCGTTTTGCCGAATACGAAGCTACATCTCAACAGGAAGAAAGCAAGGTCTGTCGGTGATCGAAGCCGTCACAACGCATTCGAGAAAGATCTGACTCTATCGGATTGCCCTTAAATGTAGAAAACGGGACTTGACCTGTCAGACAATCGCAAGGACGATGACCTTGATCTGACAAGAAACTATGACACTCAGAAGAGAACCTTCGGGGAGCGCCGATTTCCTTGGATAATTAAATAAAATAGGGATGTAAAACATGGTAGATAGAAGAATCCTTTTTTTCATCAGCCTTTTTGCGATCGTACTTGGTTGCACGGCATGCCAACTGCGAAGCGCCCAAGCGCCTAACTTCAAACTCTTTTTCGTTGTCAATAGATGGTACGACAAAGCCGCGACCATTAGGATGTTTCGCAACGACGATCCCGCTGGACTTGAGAACCGAGCTCGAGTCGCAGGGGTTGATCCTGCCGTAGCTCGAAAGATCCACGATGAAGCCAACCCTTTTGTTGTTGTGAGGTTGGCTAACAAGCTCGTCGAGGACCGCTTTGGAAAAGAAGGGCAAGCCGTTGAGGCATCCAAAGAGGACCTATGGGTCCAGTGGAAGGATCTCCTTCCGGTTTTTTCAAACGTGGTTGTCGAAACAACCGAATCGCCTTGGGTTCATTCCAATTATATCTGCTTTGTCTCCTCGATGTTTCCTGGCCTTAGCGACTGGTGGGGGAACAAGGTTGGAGTCGGGTTCAAGCTTAGTCCGCCGGAATATAAACGAAGGGCGCTTGCACAAGAGATCTTGCTTTCCGATGTTTTTCAGCTTCTGCGAAAGCGATATCGACGTTCTGAACTCAGCGATTGGCAGGTCTGGGCATTTTCTGAAATCACCCCTAGCTTTATTCTTGATGATCAGATGCTAAAGCCATATTGGCCGAATGTCCCTGATGATTGGGGACGTGAGAACTATGCTCAACTTCCCAGGTTGGAGAAGTCGCTCAAAGAACTCTTTGACCATAGAACCAGCTACGTTGATTACGAGGACAAGGCAGCTCAGGTCTTAAGGGGTTTTCAGCCGTTTGTCGCAAGCTGGCTCGGAGTTTTCGACGCAGACATCCAGGGGAAAGGCACCTATCGGCGTGTGGCCGTAGACATGAATTTGACGGGCGCCAAAGGGGTGTTGATCCTGGGCCTGCATGAGGGCTCTCCGGCGGACAAGGCGGGTCTTATGCCCGGCGACTTCGTCACTTCTGTCGGGTCCACGCACATCGAGAACGCCGCTCAGTTCAGCCGGGTCATTCGCTCCCTCGAACCCGGCACGAAGACGGGCATAACCGGGCTTCGCCTAGGGGAACCGTTGACGCTATCTGCGACCATTGGAGAGCTGGACGCCAGAGACATAGCGAGTCAGAACTACTGGCCGGGTTTCACCGTGGCGAAAGTTTCGGAGAATGCGGAGGCCTCCGGAAATTCTGGTGGGGTAGCGGTGGCCACGATCACGGGCGTGAAATCTCCGGCTGTGGCCGCGGGTTTGAGGCCAGGAGACAAAATCGGAGCGGTGAACGGAATCAGGGTGAGAACCTTAAAGGGCTTCTACAAGGCCCTGAATGCGAATGGTGGGCGGAGCGCTTCCTTTGTGATCATGCGCGAAGGAAAGGAGATGACGCTGGATTTTTAAAGCATGGCACCTTAGCCAGTCCATGAAACCAACTCCTCGACAGCCGGCTATGGAGTCAGCAGTGAGGCTTGCCAGAGCTAAACGCGAGTCGCTATGTGGCTTCGGACGCCAGGGTGGCTTTGAGGTTGTTCGTCCGGGACGCTGAGATTCACTTTGTTCAGGGTGTAAGGTCGGACTTTGTTTTCCACACGTCAAACTACCTGAACAGATACCGCCCTTTACGATATGCCATGTTGATGCTCTACCAGTGGACTACGGCCCAAAACGCGCTTTTCGGATGATGATCGACGTCGAAAAGAAGGGGCCAATCCTTTCGCCCTGTGACGGGAAAGGAGTCCAGCCAAGTGTGGTCATCAGCGATTCCCCAGAAAGTCACGCCGCTGAGCTTCCCGTGCCCTGAGGACGGAGCGTCTCCTCCGACTGCGGCCTCGTCGCGAAAGACCTTGAAGAGCGCTCCATAACGCGCTGCCTGCTGGCTTGCCAGGTTAGGCTGCAAAGCGGTCAGAGAAGAGGAATCCCCCCACCGGTAGACGGAAAGGTCCAATTCCGTGATCTGGACTTCCACTCCGAGGGAGGCAAAACGTTTGATCGCGTTGCGGACTGTCTCGGCATCGGGACTATAGATGGACCAGTGTCCCTGGATGCCAACGCCATCGATCAACCCTTTTTCCTTCAAGGCTTTGACGAGGCTATACGCCTTCTCGAGCTTTTCTCCCGCCTCGATGCCATAATCATTGTAAAAAAGCCTGGCGGTCGGGTCAGCAGACCGCGCGTACTCGAATGCCTTTACAATGTAGTCGGGAATTCCGTCCCCGTTTTCATCATCCCCTGCCGCTTTAAACCAAGGGCTTTCAACGCGCCATGTTCCACCGCCGTCCGAGAGCGCCTCGTTCACAACGTCCCAACAGTAAACCTTACCTCGGAAATGAGTCAAAACAGTGCTGATGTGCTCCCGCATCCTCTCGAGGACTTCCGCTCTTGTAGCCGTCCCCGAGTCCCCTCGAAATACCCAGAAAGGAACTTGATTGTGCCAGACTAGTGTATGGCCCCGGATGAGCATCCCATTTTGCCTTGCGAAATCAACGATTGCGTCAGCTCCTGAGAAATTGTAGGAGGATACATCGTTGCCTCGCCTGGGGTGGATGTGGTCCCACTTCATGGCATTTTCGGCGACAAGGCTGCTCACCTGGGCTACTAGAAAGTCTCCTTGCGTGTTGAGGGACTGCGGTTCGACCGCGGCACCGATAGGGAAATAGTGCTCATACGCAGCAGCCAGTGACGGCACGACAGCTTCCGGGGAAGGGCCAGAAGCTGTATTGTCGGACTGCGAATGAAGGCACCAGGGAGCTTCGATCAGAAACATAAAGATAATGGAAACGGCGAACGAAACTGCTCTCATACATTCCACCGTAGCCTTTCGCGCCAAAGAACAAAACCAGCGAAAACTCGGTTACTTGGTTCGGATCGGACACTATGATGGCATAGGTTAACTATCCGATTTTATTGCCAGAAGCAGATTTGGACGCTGGCGCGCTTCCGCGCTCTCCGCTGTCCCGGCGGCTTTCGACCAATTCCACGGCACAACGTCTTAGATCTCCCGCGCTCTCAAAGAGCAGCTTTTCCTTAATATGCTCACGATACGCATTTACCGTTTTCACTGAAAGGGTGAGCGCCTTGCCGATCTCCGCGGCGCCATAACGCTGGCCAATCAGTTCTAGCCCGTCCCGTTCTTAGCCGCTCAGCTGACAATGCGTCCGCCTCTTCGCGCTTACGGGTCATCGTCTCGAGAGTCTGTCGCGGATCGCGGCGGACACGTAGATTTTGCCTGAGAGCACCGTCTCAATTGCGTCCAACGTCACCGAAACTGCCTCTTGCTTCATCGCGTGGCCCTGTGCACCTGCCTTCAAAGCACGCTTCGCATGGACAATCCTGTTGTGAATTAAGATGATTAGCACCAGCATCTCACAGCATCTCTGGATGCATTGCCTTCAGCGTCTTCACCAGGTCCAGTTCGCTCTGTGCCACAAGTCATATATCCGCAAGCGCGATCTCCGGCACTCCGCGCTCCGACGCCGCAAGTGACTCCGTCGCGTTGTCGGGTTCCGCGCATACCTGATAAGGCGCGTTGCTTCGAATAAACGCCACGAGCCCTTGGCGGAAGATTGGGTGATCGTCCACGACTAGAAACGTTTCGAGTTTCTTCATGATGGTTCCTGCCATCGGTAAAATGTTTGATGCCGCCTTAGTTCGAATCGCTCATCAAAAAACGCTCCACTTTTCGAATAAGTTTCCTGTATTCGCGCGCTCCGAAGGCCATTCCATAAACCGTAACGATGCCCGATCTGGTGATTGTGCGCCAGTTTTCTCGCGCACAAGAGACGGATTTTTCGAAACCCGACCCGCCCCGTGGACGTTGGCAATCTGCAGCTTGCCAGCGTCCTCTATCATGCTTCCATTCGAGTACCGTCGACTGAGACGGCACCCGTGTGCAAGTTCTTGTCGTACATAGGGAGGAGAATCAGAGCTCAATCAGATTGGCACGTGACTGGGTGGTCGATGCCCTAAGCGCGCATCGTCAGATCTTAGAGCCGGCGCTCCCGGCAGCGTGACGTCTTGCCGCCGTTTCAGCTCACATTAAGATGTGCGTTCAGGAAGTCCTTCATGTACATCGTGATCTCCCACAGGTCGGCCACCGGCTGCCGGGTCCACGGAAGCGTAGGCATGTAGGGCACCGGTCCGAACTCCGGGCAGACAGTGAGCTGTGAGGCGCCTTCCCTCTGGTGGCGGGAGGCGATCCGCTTCCACCAGCCCACGTGTGCCGCTACGGCATCCTTCCATTCGGGTGCGCCTGGATGCGTGACTTGGGGCCCCTCGGCGTGGCCGACCCGGGCGTGGATGTGTCCGCTTGCATCTATCGCTTTCTGGACCGTGTCTTCTTGGTCCTCCAGCAGGGATTCGTGCACGCAGCACCAGTGGGAAAAATCCGCGGTGAGCCGTAGACCCGGCAGCGCATCGAGCAAAACCGAAGTCGCGGGGGCCGAGTACAGCGCCCGTCCGCGGTGCGTCTCGTGCAAGACCCGCGTCCCGACCTCGCCTTCCAGGTGCGCCGCCGCACGGAAAACCAGCAAGTTCTGCTCCAACGTGAAGATGTCCCGTCCTGTGTGGGAGTTCACGAACAGGGGACCCATGTCAGCGGCCCGGCGGTACTGCGCTTCGAAGCTCTTGACGTGCTCCTCGGGCGTGCGTCCGGCCGTCCATTGCTGGGCGATAAAAGCGAGGCCGGTGCGCTCCAAGGCCAGTCGCAGCGCTCGACGCTCGGCGGCGTCCGCGGGCACACCCATCTCGACTCCGTCGAAGCCCCCCTGCTGTATCTTGTCCAGGCCCGCATCGACGCTCGGCAGATCCATTCCCCATATCGCGCGAATGAACAGCGTTTTCATGAATACACTATGCGATTTCCGTGGCGCGTAGGCAAGCAACGCTTTAGTTTGCAGCGGTCTTTCGCTATCTTAAGGACCAGGCGCGCGCACTCCCGTACCAAGCCCAGCCGTCTCCTGGCTTCCATGCAGGAAAAGCCTTTCAACGCGATTCTGACGCACTTTCCCGATCCGGACATCTGAAAGAGGTTGTCGCCCAGCTCAAGATCGAGTCCGCTCGTGGTCATCTCGCCTAGAGGGATGGCGGTGCCGCCACTTCCCGGCGGTGGCCGTGCGCCTCAGCTCTCCACTGTGGGCCGCAAATCCCTCGACCGTGGCCGAGTGTGTCTGCTCGCCAGGAAATTGCGCATGCTGCCACGGACGAATTACTCGCTCTATCCCGCGAGGAGAGCTATCTTCAGAACTCGCATTACCGAAATCTAAGCGTATGAATAAGAACCGTAGAAATAGAGCTGTTCGCTCTAAAGCGCGCTGGATAAACGAGCTCTGAAGGTCTTGGCTGTGCAATAGAGAAGGACTTTACCCGAAGCGAGCGGCTAATTAGCTTGGTCCCATGCTAGCAAGATCGCCTGTTGCCGCCTTTCTGCGCGCCGTGGCCATTTTTGCCATTAGCCTGCTTCTTTCGTCCTGCTACGCCACGGTGCAGGGCGCTCACTACCTCAGTCTTAGGGCCAAAGCCGTCCCTGTGGCCGATGTCCTGGCAGATCCCCAAACGAGTCCCAAAGTTCGCGTGCTCCTCGAACGTGTCGGTGAGGTCCGCTCATTTGCAGTCGTCGAACTCGGCCTTAGAGAAACGAAAAACTACACGTCAATAGTCACTCTTGACTCAGATCGCCTCGTCACGGTGGTCTCAGCTTGCGCCGAACTCTCCTTTGACCGCTACCTGTGGAGTTACCCGCTGGTAGGGAAGTTTCCTTTCCGTGGCTATTTCGACTCCCACGAAGCTCAGGAGGAAGCCGCCCGACTTAAGACCAAAGGTTTCGACACGATCGCTCGACCGGTCGACGCCTTTAGCACGTTAGGCTGGTTCACAGATCCTCTCTTTTCCTTCATGGCGAATTACGGCGAGGCGGACATCGCTAACCTCATTCTCCAGGAGCTGACACATGCGACGATATTTGTAAAGGGCCAGGGCGATTTCGACGAGGAGCTTTCCGCGTTCGTGGGAAGCCAAGGGTCTCTACTATGGCTCGAATCAAAGTACGGAGCGAACTCACCCCAGGTCGATGAGCTCCGCAAGAATCGAGCCGACGATGCCGCCTTTTCGGCCTGGCTTAGGGGAACGGACGAGGAGCTTGAGGACGTCTACTCCTCGGGCTTGACCACAGCCGAGAAGCGGGCGCAAAAGGCGGCAATCATAATTTCCCGTGCGATAGAGTTCAAGGCCGAGTACGCACAGCACTTTGTCACCGACCGCTACAAAGACTTCCCTATGGAGAAACTCAATAATGCCTACCTCGACCTCTACCGCATCTACGAAGGCGAGCCTAAGCTGTACAAGGACTATTACGAGAAGATATGCGCTTCTTCGATGAAGCGATTTATAGAGAAAGTCGAGAAAATAGCCAAGCGCGAGGGGGATCCTCGAGAGGGAATGCGGAAAGAGCTGGCCGCCAACGAGCCATGATTGCGCCTCCGAAGCCGGCCCCGTCCTCGCAACGCGTAAGGCTTTGTTTGACCTTTCAGCCGCTTCAACAAATCACGCGTTTTCTTATTGGGTGCCGCTGTTCGATGCACTGCTCCTCTGAACCGAGTAGCCGTGGGCCTTTCCGACGCCATTCTTCGCGCCTTCCATGATATAGGGAAGATCTTCCGCGCTGCGGCCACCTGATGCGAAGGAAGGTCGCCCCACCAGCTCGGCCACCTCTTACCAGCCGGGTGCGTCCTCCACGTACATGTCGAGCGTGATCGCAGTCGATCTGTGCCCCAGCTGTGTCGCCACCTTTTTCGCTGACCAGCCCGCCTTAATCTTGGCTCTGAAATTTCCCCGAGGAACTAAGCATCAACGAAGGGTATATATTTAAATAGCAGATCCGCCGAAGGTTCGCTGTAGGAGAAAATGAGTGATGCCTCAACCGACCGCCCCAAAAGACATGACAGACATTCTTATCGTTGACGACGACCCCGACAATCTCCAGGTGCTCGAGAGATTTCTGAAGAAGAAGGGCTACAGAATTCGGCTTGCGCAGAGCGGCAGCGTGGCGCTGCAGACAGCGGAGCGCGACCCGCCTGACCTAGTGCTGCTCGACATCAACATGCCCGATCTGGGTGGATTCGAGGTATGTCGTCTATTCAAGGAAAACGAGCAGCTACGAAGTGTTCCCATTCTTTTCCTCAGCGGTCTGGATAATACGACAGACAAGGTGAAGGCTTTCCAGGCGGGCGGTGTCGATTACGTGACCAAACCATTCCAGTTTGAAGAGATCCTTTCACGCGTCGAAACCCACCTGAAGATCCGCAGGCTCCAGATCGAGCTTGAGAAGCACAGCCGTAACCTGGAGAGTCTCGTCAGGGAGCAAGTGAAGGAGATTTCCGATTCCCAGCTAGCGGCAATCTTCGCCCTAGCGAAGCTCGCAGAGTCTCGAGACGAGGACACAGGCAAACATCTGGAACGCGTGCAAACTTTTTGCAAGCTCTTGGCCGCCAAACTTAGTGAACAACCTCGATACCGTGACCACATCGGCTCTACCTATACTGAGAACATCCACCACGCAAGCCCACTGCACGACATCGGCAAGGTCGGCATCCGGGACAGTATCCTTCTCAAGCCGGGCAAACTGACACTGGAGGAGTTCGAAACGATGAAGAACCACGCGATCCTCGGCGCCCAGACCCTGGAGGAGGTGAGGAGCAAGTATCCCAAGAATGCCATTATAAACATGGGAATAGCCATCGCAAGGTCCCATCACGAGAAGTGGGATGGCAGCGGGTATCCAGATGGCCTTGCGGGTGAGGACATCCCGTTGTCCGCGCGGATCATGGCGGTAGCTGATGTGTACGACGCGTTGAGGTCGAAGCGCTGCTACAAGCTGCGATTGTCCCATGAGAGGAGCTGTGCCATCATTCTTGAGAACAGCAGCACACACTTCGATCCCAGTGTCGTCGAGGCGTTCGGCGAACTGGAAGGTCGGTTTGAGAAAATTAGTATGGAGGCGTGAAGGTCCGGGGGCGAACGCCGGGAAGTTGCGTATGATTAGTTTGTCCGACCATGCCGTCCGGCGAGAAGGGAGATTGCGTCGGGTTCTATCGATTTCAGGTGTCCAGACAGAAAATCGTTGACGACAGGGTTAGCGGTCCAACAGCGCGAACAGGTGAAGGTTTGACAGTGGCTCTTTCGCATATCTCTACCTGCGTCTGTCCCTATGTCTCCAAGATGAAGAGCGCCACTCAAACATTTCTGAACTCATCGTCCTACACTTTTGCTGGGAGACTGCCGGCTGATCTCCCCTGTATATGCTACGTCGGGTGCGGGTCGTGAGAAACCCGCCGGCGCGAGAGCCTGTGTTGTTATGATCAAAGCAACGTTCAACTTCAGCTATCTCCGGTAGTTTAACTACGCTACCGTCTTGGTACCGACCCGCTAACAGCAGGTTCCGATGTTCGGCCCCGACTTCGATACTGAAGGTTGGCACTAGGGCGAATTTCAGCCCGATCCCTCCCGCCAGGTAGGGATTGGTGGCTCAACCGCCGCGGGGATTCGTTCCCGATACACCGACAAGGAAGGAAGCCGTGTCCTGCCAATAAGCCTGGACATCCATGGGGCGATTATGTACACGTACTCGTGCCCCCGCATCGCCTCGCCGTACAACGTCGGGGTTTCAGCACAGATCGGCACACCCTGCTGGTCAGAAGTCGATCAGGAGCGCAACGTTCCGCGAACTGTGGATCAAGTTGGGACAGGTGGAGCAGGACTTCAGGCTGGGCATGTCGAAGGCTGGGCGCACCTTAAGGGAAAGCGGGGAACGGCCCTGGGCTTGCGTGCTTTGGGCATTCATCGGCAGACAACTGACGATAAGAGCAAAGAGTAGTGGACCTCTTACTCTGGACGTTCTCATTGACCGACCCCCTACTGGGTGCCGATTAGTACGCCTTATCAATAACTCGCGTGTGGATGTTGACGTTGGTACGCCTTCGCATTTTCAGACATGCAGAAGGAAGGAGGTTTCGCGGGCTTTCCCCCGTTGACCGTCAGCAGGATTATAGAGCCTGCAATACCAGATCTTCCCTCGGCGGTACAATGAAAACGGCGCATCTTCCGTGCTCCCTGGCGGCTGTGCTACACAGCCGTGCTACAGTGATTGCGGACACGCGCCAGTTTTCCGGTAGCGGTCTCTAACCCTTTATCTTGTAAGACTCTATATAGCAGGGGCAGGATTTGAACCTGCGACCTCCGGGTTATGAGCCCGACGAGCTTCCAACTGCTCTACCCTGCGTCGATGCCAAGAATATAGGGGAATGAAGCCTTTGCGTCAAGGGAGCACCGGAAAGTCTTCAGTGCGAACCGGCCAATTTCTTTGAATCTCTTGACAGGCCATCCCGTTCCGTGAATAACGTCTAAACATACTTAGAAGGAGGTATCTATGCTCAAAAGAGTTTTGGCAGGCTCAGTCCTTGTGCTCGCCGTGTTCGGGGTCGTAGCGTGCGGACCGAAGCAGCCCTCGAAGATCGTCATCGCTTCCGACGCCACCTTCCCCCCCATGGAGATGGTGGACGAAAATAAGGCCATCGTCGGGTTCGATGTCGACCTGATGAACGCAGCGGCGAAGGCGGGCGGGTTCGCCGTCGAGTTCAAGAACACCGCTTGGGACGGGATCTTCGCCGGGCTCGACGCCGGTAAGTATGACGCGGTAATGTCCTCGGTCACGATTACTGATGACCGCAAGAAGACCATGGATTTCTCGGTCCCCTACATCAACGCTGGACAGGTTGTCGTCGTGAAGAGCGAGGTGAACAACGTTACGAAGCTCGCGGACTTGAAGGGCAAGACCGTGGGATGCCAGATCGGCACCACAGGCGCTTTCGCCATTGATAAAGAAAAGGACGCGGACAAGATCACGGAAAAGACCTATGACGAGATTGGCCTGGCGTTCGAGGACCTCGCAAACGGCCGCATTGCGGGCGTCGTGATCGACAGCCCTGTCGCCGCCAACTACGCTCTGCAGAACCCCAACTACAAGGGCAAACTCAAGATCGTCGGCGAGCCGTTCACCCAGGAGTATTACGGCGTCGCAGTGAAGAAAGGCAACACGAAGCTCCTCGACATGATCAATGCCGGTCTTAAGAAAGTCATTGACACAGACGACTACAAAGCGCTCGAACAGAAGTGGCTGAAGTAAAGGAACCTCGTCGCGAGTCGAGGATCGAGGTTTCCGACGGGGCATTGATCCCCGGAAAAGGGGAAAAGTCGGCCTTTTCGGCTTGGCGGATCTCCTTTTTCGGGGCTCTTGCCCTCCTTGTGATCCTCCCCATCGTCCATCCGGAACCGTACCAGAGGATACTCGAGTTCATTCCGGATGGAATTGCAAAGACCTTCGAGGTCACGCTTCTCTCGATCGCCTTTGCGCTTGTGGTGGGGCTGATCACCGGTATCGGCCGCATCTCGCGGATCCGCATCATCAACAGGATTGCCACGATCTACGTGGAGATCATCCGCGGCATTCCCCTGCTCGTGCAGATCTTCTACATTTACTACGCGCTGGGAAAGGTCGTGCAGGTCCCCGACATCATGGCTGCCGTCATCGCCATGACCGTGTGCTACGGGGCGTACCTCGGGGAGATATTCCGAGCTGGCATCCAATCGATCCACAAGGGGCAGATGGAAGCCGCCATCGCCCTCGGCCTGACGCGCAGCCAGGCCCTTGCCCGAGTCATCCTGCCGCAGACCGTGCGCGTGGTCCTTCCCCCGTTGGGCAACGAGTTCATCGCGCTGCTCAAGGACTCCTCCCTAGTATCCATCCTGGCGGTGTCCGACCTGCTGCGCCGCGGGCGGGAGTTCGCTTCGAAAACGTTCTACTACTTCGAGGCCCTTACCGTCGTGGCGCTGGTCTACCTCGTTATGACGCTGTTTTTCTCCCGTCTGGTGGCGCTCATGGAAGAAAGGATGAACAGGCGTGGCAGATAGGGTCCGCATCATCGACGCATGCAAGAACTTCGGGAAGGTCGTGGCCCTTAAAAACGCCACCCTTTCCGTGAAGCCCGGCGAGGTGGTTCTCATTATCGGGCCGTCGGGCAGCGGGAAGAGCACCTTGCTGCGTTGCATCAACAGGCTCGAAAATCTCACGTCGGGTCAAATCTGGATCGATGAGGATCAGGTGACAGACCACGGATCCGACATCCGAAAGATCCGTGAAGAGGTAGGAATGGTATTCCAGTCGTTCAACCTCTTTCCCCACTTGTCAGCGCTCGAAAATATATCGCTCGCTCCCCGTATCGTGAAGAAGATGCAAGGAAAAGAGGCCCGCGAGCTCGGGAAAAACCTGCTAGCCCGAGTAGGCCTTTCCGAGAAAGAAGGCTCCTATCCTGAACAACTCTCCGGGGGGCAGCAGCAGCGCGTTGCAATTGCGAGGGCGCTGGCGATGAGTCCCAAAGTGATGCTTTTCGATGAACCTACCTCCGCTCTGGATCCGGAAATGATCAAGGAAGTCCTTGACGTCATGGTGGAGCTAGCACGAGAAGGGATGACGATGCTAGTCGTATCACACGAGATGGGGTTTGCTCGGGCGGCCGCTCACACAGTGGTGTTCATGGACAACGGAGAGATCCTCGAACGCGGGGCGCCGGAATCCATCTTCTCCGCGCCCAAAGAAGAGCGAACCCAGCGGTTCCTGAGGCACATACTCTAGACGAAAAAGGCCCCGATGAGGGGCCCTTGTACGGTCAATAGCTCTTCATTTGCGAAACTTTTCGGGCTCTCTTCATCCGTTTTCGCTCGAGAGCCTTCTTCTTGCGGTTGAGAATGGCGGAAGGCTTCTCGAAGAACTCCCTCTTCTTCCACTCTCGGATAATCCCCTCTTTCTCTACTTGGCGCTTGAAGCGCTTGATTGCCTTCTCAAGGGGCTCATCATCGCTCACTTCGATATAAGCTATGTCACTCACCTCCCTTCGGAGCTTTTCCAGTCTCACTTTCTCCCGATTCTGTCGTTTTGTCAAGAATCGGTCCGGCCACAAGCGCATCAGGGTCCACGGGGACGCCCAGCGCGTCGATCTCCCAATGCAGGTGCGGCCCAGTGGCAAACCCAGTCATTCCGACTTTGCCGATTACGTCGCCTTGTTCCACAATCTCCCCGGCTTTGACATCGATCTCGGAGAGATGGAAATAGAGGGAAAAAAGTCCTGGCAGCATTTCGACCACCACCGTTTTGCCGGTGACGATCCTCTCTGTTGCAAGCACCACCCTCCCCCTCCCGCAAACTGGAACTGGCGTTCCCGCAGAGACCGCTAGGTCGAGCCCCTCATGCACCGAGTACTCAGAGGTGTTGTCGGGGTAAACGTATTTCCTTCTGTCGCCATACCCTGAGGTGCGCCGCGCGTTAGGAAGTGGGTCGTGAATTGTGCCCGTTTCGAAAACAGCATCCGCATGGGGCGTGCGGATGACTTGCATGAGCTCGCGCACCTGGGCAAGCTTGCGCGGATCGTCTGAGGTCCGAATCTCCTCCATTCCGGGCGTCACGGCAATCCGTTCGGATTTGAAAGTCCGTTCGCGAACGGAAAGGACGGAAAGATTCACCGCGCTCCTGGCCGCTGACTTGATCTCCAGCGACAAAGTGTAGCTGCCCACGGCCGTAACGTTGGGGAGGCCCACCAGAATAACCCACGAATCCTTCTGCTGCGCTTGCGGACGAAACCCTATTCCATGCGAAAGCACCTCTTGCTTGGGTCCCAGGACCTGTGCAGTCACTGAGTCCACATCTTCTGATTCGGTCACGTGCATGCGGAGAAGATCGCCGGGAACTGCGTGCTGCGGCGCGGTAACATGCGGTGATAGCGGTGTCTGCCCGATCGGTGAAAAAGAAAACAGCCCGGCTTCTGCCTGCAAGACCCCCCAGTGGTACTCGTATTCAGCATCCTCGCTCGTAACGCAAATCCCAAGCTGAGGCGAGGTGACGAGAAGCGTCGCGGGCAGGGCGCGTTGGGACGATTCGAGCATTGCCAAGAGAAATAGGCAGGAAACAAGTCTTCGGAAGATCATTTCTTCAGATCTAGGACGATGAGCTGGAGATTCTCTCCCCCGCCATAGGAGTTGCGCGACAATCGATAGACGATGTCGACGGTGTCACCGATGGTGAACTCGCCCGGGAATCGTGCAGCTGCATTCCAGTAGACTGCCGGCCATTTCGCTTTTCCCGCATCGAAGAGCAGCTTCAGGTGGTTCAGCTCGCGGCGTCCAATGAGCTCGCAATGGACCACCTTGAGGCCACGGGAGAGAAACGAAAGCGGCGGATTCCCTTCTCCGAACGGCTCGAAAAGATCCA
>Ga0326728_10018602_pt1 | contig 13665 bp, 10 predicted proteins | sample MB3enrmetagenome_FD_207602 | JGI IMG/M metagenome (GOLD analysis project Ga0326728, IMG submission 207602) | Lab enriched peat soil microbial communities from McLean, Ithaca, NY, United States - MB31MN | ecosystem: Environmental > Terrestrial > Soil > Wetlands > Peat | place: USA: New York... | reverse complement strand
CCCCGCAGGAGGCTGCGCAAACCTTGCCGCTGAGACTGAAAATGTAGTGCCGACCTGGGCAATCGATTTGATGAAAAGAAAACACTTACGACTTCAATCTGCCCTCAACTGCGAAAGTTCGGCTAGCGTGAACGCCGGTTGCGAGAATGTCTGAAAGCCTGCTTTGGAGATCTCCATCTCGTAGCGGCCGGGCAAGAGATCCATAATCACGTAACTTCCCGTCGCATTGGTTTGGGCGACGTGTTTGACGTTCGTCCCGAGGTTGGTGACGGTGATAGTGGCGCCGGGAATTACTCCCCCGGACGAGTCGCTGACAATGCCATTGATTGCGCCGCTGCCCACTTGCGCCAAGCCCCTACTTGGGATCAGCAAGCTCACTGCTACAACGAGATACAACAATGCCATTTTTTTCATGGTTCTTATCCCTTCTGTCGGATTTCATTTTCTGTTGCCCGGCGTGCGTGCCGCGCGGGGATTCCTGCCATCCGCGCGGTGAGTGTAAAAATGAAGGCAGCAACCTTGGCATCAGGGATCACCGTCCCGGACGCATTGGAAACACGCCCCATGTTGGACCCCGTGGTCGCCTGCGGGAAGCAAGGCTGGGCCCCAACCTCTTGGCTGATAAGGATCAGTGGTACGGTCGAAATAAGGCACTGATTACATCTCATCGTGTTACTTTCCACAGATGAATCAGTGGTTTTTGGGTACCGAGATGACCCGGCGTTGCCGCCGAACCGCATCACGGTGGGCTGCACTCTACTTCCCACAAGCTTGATCGTCAAGGCATTTTTGTACCGCTATAAGACTGATACTCTGGGACGGCAAGCCGGTAGACTTCCCAGGTGGCGCTCAATCTGAGATCGCCCAAAGCGTTCAAAGAAACAGCTCGTAGGCAGTCCCCTTTTGACTTTCACTCCGCCCCCCTCGGGAGGGCGGCACCACTCGTCTTCGGCAATCGTGGTTGGGAAGGCTGCGAGCTGTCGTTTTTACTACGCAAGAACCGCTTATCGTGAATGGGGCATGTACGTCTGCTTTATTTGTAGATCTTCAGCATAACCACGCCGTGTGTCGGTACAGGAGTAGTGTAAGTCCCGTGGAGTGTCCCCAGGTCTTGGTGTGTCCAAAGGTCGCGGACTTTGGCGGGGGCTTGGACGCCCACATCTTGGAAATCCATGGTGATGGTCATGGGGACTTCGTTGCGATTGAATATACCGACAGCTTTGCTGCCATCCGCCAAGGGCTTCACCCAAATCTCCGTCGGCCCCTCCTGCCACACCCGATGCCCTTGAATGCCCGCCGGATCCTGGTTGACCGCTATCACCTCGCGATTCGTAAGCATGGCCAGCGTCTCGGGAGACATCTTCGTCAGGTCGTTGCTGGCAAAAAGCGGGGCGGCCAGGATGCACCACAGGCTCATCTGGGTGCGGTATTCTTCCTGCGTCATTCCCCCCATGCCTACGTCGAGCGCATCGGGGTCATTCCAGTGGTTAGGTCCGGCATACTTTTCGAGGCCGTTTTGCCCGAAGCCAATGTGATCCATGAGATAGTAATGGTCGGCAATGTCTTCGGTGGTCCGCCACATGTTGCCTCCCACCGAGGCCCCCCACTTCCAAACGTCCTCCATACCGTATTGGCACAAACTATACAAAATGGGCCGATGGGTGCGCAGCAATGCCTCATACATTTTCCGGTAGGCCGCCTGCATCTCATCGGCCTTATAGACCGTGCTGCCGCTGCACCAGTCATACTTTACAAGATCGATTCCCCATTGCGCGAAGGTCTCGGCGTCCTGCTCTTCGTGGCCGTAACTTCCTTCCCGCCCGGAGCAAGTCACCGGGCCGGGCGTGGTGTGAATGCCCACCTTCAGGCCCAAGCTATGAATGTAGTCGCACAGGGCTTTCATGTCGGGGAACTTGAGGATGTTGGGGCGGAAGGCGCCCACCGCATCGTGGTAGCCTTCCCACCCGCCATCGATGACCACGTAATTATAGCCCGCCGCTTTCATGCCGCTGTCCACGAGGGCTTTGGCCTGGGCGCGGATGAGGCGGTCGTTGATCTTCAACAAATAGAGATCCCAGCTATTCCAACCCATGGGGGGAGTGGGCGCCAAGCCCGAGGCTTGCGCCCACAATACGCCGCCCGGCCCGCACGCCATCAGGACGGCTAAAAAAGACACCACGCCTATGAACTTTCGTCTTTCCATGTGTCTCCTCAATCAGAACTCAATATGCGCTCCCAGCTCAACAACCCGAGGGGTGCCGGTGGAGGTAATTTTGCCGAAGGACCCATTCGACAAAGTGGTGTTGGGATTGCCTAGCGCGGGGTGGTTAAAGACGTTATAAAATTGCCCGCGGATCTGCAAATGCATGCCTTCCCGGAGTTTGAACGCCTTGTAGATTCCAAAATCCGTGTTCCATAGGCCGGGTCCGGTTAAGATGCTGTCCCCGGCAGTTCCAAAAGTTCCGGTGGCCGGTTGCGTAAATGCCAGGGTATTGAACCATTCGGCAATTTGAAGGTTTTTCGGACGACCACCGATCAAGTAGGGGTTTCCTACCAGATTAGCGGTCTCCAGGTTGTCACCGTTCAGCAAGGGATCCTTGCCGGAAAGAACCGTGAGGGGTTGCCCGCTGTAGACGGTATTAATCGCGTTGACTTGCCAACCCGCGATCACCGACCGGACGAAACGTGAGGACGCGTGTTCTCCGAAAGGCAGATCCCAAATAAAAGAACTCACCCAATTCTGCGCAAAGTTGAAGCTTAACCGGCCATAGTCGAGTGCCCAATCGGACGGATCTCGCGGCCCCAATCCCCCTTCTCCCGTCGGTGCAGTTAACCCCAGGGCTTGCGACCATGTGTACGTCGTCAGCAACATAACATGTTGGGAGTATCTTTTTCGGAAGGTTACCTCCAGCGCATTGTAATTGGAACTCAAGGCATTGGAATCGTTCTCGATGGGACCGATGAGCGGGTAGAGGCGCCGGCTTTGAATGTTCCCCGTGGTGGCCGTCGAGGAATAAACGGCGTAGTTTCCGTCGAAAGAAGTGAATTGATCGGCGGCGGCGGAACCAATATAGGCAACCTCCAGGCTACTGTTTACACCGATCGCTTGCTGGACCGACATACTCCATTCCTGATTCACCGGGGTTTTCCAGGGCAACCCCAAAACGGTAGTGGAAACGGTGGCGGGGAATGGGATTTTTGCGAGTTGGGCGAGATTTCCGGGAGCGGGGAACGGGAAGGGGTTCACTCCATTGAACGGAGAACCATTCCATATGCTACCCAAATTAGTATTCAACACTTTGATATCAAAGTCAAAAGGCGGGACATTGGCGAAGCGATTCATATTGATTGCGTCGCTATTCGGAATGAAGAACGTGGCAAAGCTCGCCCGGAGCGCGGTCTTTCCGTTTCCGAAGACGTCCCACGCAACCCCCACGCGCGGCGCCATGTTGTCAAGGCGATTCCCCACGATGTTGCTCGGCAAGCCTTGATCTCCCGGATAGAGCATGCCGGGAAAGGCCAGAGGAAACAGGGTAGACTGCACTCCGGTCTTAAAGGTGGACATCGACGCATCCTCAGAGTTGTAGCCCGAAGTCGGGTCCCAGCGGAGTCCCAGGTTGAGCGTCAAGCGCCGCGTGACGCGAAAGTCGTCCTGAACATAGAAGCTCGGCAAAATCTGACGAATGCGGCTGATGGTCGGTTCTTGCTGCTCAAATAGCGAGGCATATCCCAGCAGGAAATCGGCGCCGGCATTCCCCGATTCAAACCCGTTATACGTTATGTTGCCATCCGTGAGGTAGTTCTGAAGCTCATTGGCCCGGTTTTTATAGATTTGAGCCCCAAAGCGCAGCGTATGGGCGCCGTGTACCCAGGACATCATATCTCCGATTTCGGCGTTGGGTATTCGATCGCGGGTTGGGGCCGCATCGCTGTCATTCCAAAAACCTGAGACGCTCATGTGTGATTGTTGTCCCAGAGATGGAACCGCGTCACCCAAATTAACGCCGAGGCCGAGCTGATCGAAATACGGGAAACCGCTCGACGCCGGGTCACTCACGCCAAAAGCATCGCGATTGTAGGTGGCATGGAACTCATTTAACAGGCTGGAGGTGAAAATGTGCGTATACCGGAGGGTAAAGTTTTGGTGCCGCGTGGGGAAAATTGAGGCCTGAGAGGCCATGGTCGCCGTGGTCCGCCCCACCGTCTGGGGAATATTGTCCATGAAGTACAGGAAGGAGATCCGGTCGTGCGTCCCCATATTGTAATCGACATGGCTGACCACTTGATTCTGATCAATCAGGGTGACGGGCTGAAAGATGTAGTAGCCGCCGGTAGGGTCATTGGGTGCAGGCAGTTGTTTCTGCATATAGTTTGCGGCAAAGGTACTGATCGGGGAAATGATATTACCCGCGAAGGTTCCCCCCGCAGGATTCTTGAGGCAGGTGCTGGGAGTCGTAGCACAAGTTGTGGATATGGCGGAGAAGTTCCCTTGTCGCTCGGCGGCGGTGAGGGTGGGGTATTGAGTCACCCCCGGAGTGCCGTTCTGCCTCGTTCCTTGGTAAGAGGCAAAGAAAAAGAGTTTGTTCTTGATGATCGGCCCGCCAATCGTTCCCCCGAACTGGTTGCGCTTGAAGATCGAGGTAGTGGGTGAGAAGAAGGAACGCGAGTCCATGTCATAGTTGCGCACGAATTCAAACGCACTGCCGTGAAATTGGTTGGAGCCCGACTTGGTTTGCGCCCAGACTTCGGTGGATCCACGGCCCTGCGTGGCGCTTACGCCTCGGGTTTCCACCGTAAACTCCTGGAGCGCATCGGGATTAGGGTAGGTGTCCGACAGGTCGTAAAACGTATCGTTGTTTGTACCCCCGTCCAGGCTGTAGTTGAAATCGTTCGTCCTCGTGCCCGGTGCACTGAACTGGAGTTGAGTCATTCCGAATTGTCCGCCGCTCCCTTGGGCGATCACTCCGGGAGTTAGGGCTAACAACTGCACCGGATTCCGGCCGTTGAGCGGCAGGTTGACGAGTTGGCTCGATTGCACCGTCTGATCGATCGAAGCCGAGGAGGTGGTGACCGGCGGGGGAGTTCCGATCACCGCCACGGTCTGGGTGGTCGTGCCCAATTGGAGAATCGGCTGCACGGTCATCTGTTGCCCCACGTTCAAGTTGAGATCGTTCATGTTGAGCGTCTCAAACCCTTTGGCGGTGACACGCAGGCTATAGCGGGCGGCGGAAAGATCGGTGAAATTAAAGTAGCCTTGCGCGGAAGAGACTGCTTGCCGCGTGGTGCCTGTTCCGACATTAGTCAAAACCAGTTGCGCGCCGGGGACCGCCGCGCTGGTGGGGTCGACCACGGTTCCGTTAATTGACGCTACTTGCTGGGCAAGCAAGCTTCCAGATCCCATTAATCCCAGCGCGATGAAGGCAACCACACTAAACCCTATAAGGACACGATGAATGACCTGCCCTTTACGAAATTCCATACACCCCTCCTCGATTTCCTTGCACCTTCGATGTTGGTCCAAAATTGAGAGTTTCATTCTCTCTTTTCGTATGCGTTCCGATCCTTCGGCGAAATCTTGTGCGGCTCCGATCTGCCCGGCCGCACCCCCCGATCTACGTTAACGCACACGTAACTGACCCAGCACTTGTACGCCCGCAGCCCCTCGATGTCAAGCTCTTTCATGATAAATTTTCTCTCGACATTTACAGCTCCCTGAGGTATTTCTAGTGGCCAAGTGACGTGGAAGGAAGCAGGGGTCGAGGATTTCCTATCCCGTTAACGCAAACGTTGCCGAGGAGCAGGATCGTCATGGAGCGGAACACCAGAATTCGAGACATTGCGGACGCTCTGGGGCTGTCGATCGGGACCGTGGACCGGGCACTGCACGACCGCCGGGGCGTGAACCCCATGACCAAGGCACGCGTGCTGCAGATGGCCAAGACGCGGGGTTACCGGCCGAACCCGGCTGCACGTTTGCTCTCTTCCAAGCGCCGGCTGCGCATATCGGTGAATCTCCCCTACCAGATCGCGTCGTTCTGGGATTTAGTGCGCGAGGGAATTCAGGAGGAGGCCAACCTGTTTGCCTCTTCCGGGGTCGACATTGAGACCCGCACCTTCCCCCATTTGGCAGCGGGCGAAGAAGCGGCTTTCGAGGTCGCGCTGGCCTCCAACGTGAACGGAATTATCATGGCCACGGGGCGCCCGCGCAACCTGCGTTCACTGGTTCGCAAGGCGTCCCGCTCCCGAATCCCCGTGGTCTGCGTCGCCACGGACGCGCCGGGGACGGAGCGCATCGGGACGGTATCCATAGATTCGCTCATCAGCGGTTCCATGGCGGGCGAACTGTTAACTCGCATCCTGCAGGGGGGTAGCAAGCTCGCCGTCATAACCGGTGACTTGGCAATTACCGACCACGCCGAAAAATACCAGTCGTTCCAGAGCGCTGTCCATTCCCTGTTTCCGTCGGTGCAGGTACTGGAGCCCATTCAGAATCACGAGGACGAAACCGAGGCTTACGAAAAGTGTCGTAAGCTGCTGTCCCATCACCCCGACTTGAACGGTCTGTACATTAGTACAGCAAACTCGACTCCGGTATTTCGAGCCCTGGAAGATGCCGGTTGTATGGGCCGGCTGACGGTCATCACCACCGATCTGTTTCCGGCGTTGGCCCGCCATCTTGAAAGTGGTGCGGTGGTTGCCACGCTGTATCAGCGGCCGCGCAGCCAGGGCCGATTTGCCCTTCGCATGCTGCTCGATTTCATTGTGGATGGCCGCTATCCTTCGCACCAACTGCGCCTCGCGCCTCACTTGATCATGAAGAGTAATCTCAGTTTCTACTTACAGCGGATCTTGCACGAGTTCGAGGCGGAAGGATTGGATGGGTTCAACGAGGCGGGCGCCGGGACATCAGGAGAACACGCGAAATCGAGCGAGCGCAGCGCGGCCCCCCCGTTTTGACGTCCGCGGTTTTTACGGCGGGGTTTAGGCGACGTACCGTGGCGAAGAAGCCAACCGGTGACCCTGAGACTTCCCAATACATCCCATTTTGCCTCACCAAGATGCGAAGAATCTGATTAAGGTTCAGGCCTGCTTATGCCGATATCAGGGATTTGAAGAGTGCCGTGTCCCCCTTGGGCAGGAGGCATACGTTAGTGCGCTCAATTCCCTGGAAGCAGATCTTCCTCTCGCTTGGGGTCATCGTGGTGGTCGTCTGGCGCGTCCCCTTCGCGGGTTTGCGGGCGGCATTTCGCACCCTGGAAGTGGGCAGCCTGTTTCTGGCGCTCTTCTGTTTTCTGGTGCTGATTTTCCTGCGCGCCTACAAGTGGCACCGTCTGATGGCGGCGGCGGGCAAGGGCCGCCTTCGGCAGTCGCTGCGCGCACTTTTCGGGGGCTTTGCGCTGGGATTGATCACCCCCGGGCGGCTGGGAGAACTGGGGCGATGCGTTTTTGTTCGTGAGGAGGAACGCGCGCAGGTGGCGCTGCTGACGGTCTATGACCGTCTGTTGGATTTCTGGGCGCTGCTGACGTTGATGGGGGCAAGCCTGTTTCTCCTCACCTCCCGCCCCGCCGCCCTTTTCGGAGTGGCGGTCTGGCTGGCCTTGCTCCCCGTGGTGATGGGTTTCCCCTCGCTGGTTTCCCACCTTTCCCATCTGGCGCGAAAGTCACGGCATTTCCGGGGGCATTTTATGGATGCGGCCGCCGGGATGCCCATGGTCCCGACGCATCGCTTCGCCCTCCTGGCAGTGGGCGCGATGTGGACGGAACTGGCCTCGTTCTTCTTTCTCCTCCGCGCCTTTGCCCCCACGGCCTTCAGCACCGCGCTCGCCACCTACCCTTATATCGTGCTGGCGGGGGACCTGCCCGTTTCCTTCAGCGGCATGGGGGTGCGCGAAGGCGCTGCGGCGCTGTTGCTGTCGCCGTACGCCGTGTCCTCCGGCGCCGCCGTAGGCGCCTCATTGATCTGGTTTGTCTTCGCGATTCTACTGCCGGCCGCCCTGGGCGCCCTATGGCTTGTCGCCGAACGCGTCAAGTCGCGAGCGCGGAACTCCGATGGATTTGCCGCGAAGGCCGATCCCACCTGGATACCCGTGGCCTTGGCGCCGGTCGAGGTCCCTTCCTATGAACGCCCGGAGCGCGCCGCCACCGGGGCAGGTTCAGCGTAAATGTAGTCGTCCTCCGTCTCCTTGCGAAGTTCTTCCAGGCGCCGGCGAAGTTGCCGGCCGAGCGCGGCGTGGGAGGGATCACCATGAAGATTGTGGAGTTCTCCGGGGTCCTCCTGCAAATCGTATAATTCGAATTCCTCCGGGGCTTCATAATAGTGAATCAGCTTGTACCGCTCCGTGCGGACGCCCCGGTGTTTCCGGATGTTGTGGGGGCCGGGATACTCGTAGTACTCGTACAGCCAATCCTTCCGCCACGACTTCGGTTCTTCGCCTTTCAGCAGGGGAACAAGGCTCTGCCCCTGTATCCACTCGGGAACGGGGACGCCGGCGAGATCGAGGAAGGTGGGAGCGATATCCGTAATCAGCGCCATGTCCTTGCTCGTTGACCCGGCGCGGATCATCCTGGGGTAGCGAACCAGCATGGGAGTGCGGATGGAGGGTTCATGCATCAGGCGCTTGTCGTACATGCGCCATTCGCCCAGGAAGAACCCGTGGTCGGAACTGAAGAGCATGGCCGTATCATCGAGCTGGCCGAGGTCGGTGAGCGCCTGGAAGACCTTGCCCACGTTATCGTCCGTATCCACGACGCCGGCATAATAGTCCTTGACGACTTCCTCGAGCGACCGCGCGCAATTGCCCGCCGTCTCATTGTGCTTCGCATAAGGGCCGCCGATTTTGTTGTCGGCATTGGCGAAGACGCTGGGTTTCCCCGGGTATCCCTTCAAGTCTTCGTCAAACGTGCGGGGCTTGGGGATCGACACACCGTCGTACAAATCCAGATAACGCCGCGGCCGGAAGAAGGGAGAATGGGGCGCCTGGAACCACAGGCAAAGACAGAAAGGCTTTTCGCGCTGCTGTTTCATCCAGGCGATGGCCCGGTCCGTAACCAGATCGTCAACATATCCCTCGAAGACCTGGGGGGGCTTCACTTTTCCATTCGCACCCTCGTCAATGACCGGCCAGAAATAATCCGTGGCCGCCCCGGGAAAGCCGAAATAGGAGTCCCATCCGCGCTCGCCGATTCGGGGGATGTGGGTCTTTCCGAACAAAGCCACCTCATAGCCGGCGCTGCGCAGGAGCTCGGTGAAAAGGGGGACTTCCAGGGGAACCATCCGGCCTTTGTTGTCCACACATCCCGTCGTGTGGGTGTAGAGGCCCGTCAAGGCGCAGGAGCGTGCCGGAAGGCACAGTGCGTTCACGGTGAACGAATTCGTGAACTGCATCCCCTCGCGCCCGATGCGGTCGAAATTGGGGGTGCGAACGATGGGATTCCCGTTGAGGCTGAGCGCGTCAGGGCGATGGCCCTCGCCGAGCAAGAAGACGAAGTTGGGCCTCCGAGGGGGCGGGGAAGGCGCTCCCGCCGCCTGGAAAGGAGCGGAACCCATGCCCACTGCGCTTACCATTCCCACTCCCGCCTTCAGAAATTCCCGGCGAGATGCTTTGTCATCTTTTTTTCCCATAGGCCCTCCTGGAGGCGGAATCTCATTGTATCTTTGTCTGTACGCAAAGCAATACTTTAGGCCATGATGGGTTTATGCCGTCAACCTTTTTAAAAGCCCTGGATGAATTACTGGTCTCCAAAGATTTTATGGAGGATCCCTATCCCATCCTGCGCCGGCTGCGCGAGGAGGATCCCGTCCATTGGAGCGATTCCATCGGCGGATGGGTGCTGACCCGATACGACGACATGGTGACCACGTTCAAGGACGTGAGCCATTTCTCCAACGAGGGGCGCCTGGCGAAGGCCGTCGAATACTTGCCGCCCGAATCGCGCGCCGAGTTCAAACCTTTTGAGGATCACTACCGCCAGAAGGGGCTTATCCATTCCGATCCCCCTGACCACACGCGGTTTCGGGGGTTGATCAACAAAGCGTTCACTCCGCGCGTAGTGGAGTCCATGCGGCCGCGCATCCAGGCGATTGTGAATGAGTTGCTGGATTCCGCGCAGCCGGCCGGGCGCATGGACGTCATCAAGGACCTCGCCGTTCCTCTGCCCGTCACCGTGTTTTCGGAGATCTTTGGCGTGCCCCAGTCTGACGTGTACCTCTTCAAAGGCTGGGCGGATGGCTTGCTGGCGTTCCAGGGAGTCAACAAACCGCCGCTCGAGGTCATCCAACGCTCGCAAAAGGCGCTGGTGGAACTTCGCGCCTATCTGGGCGAACTGATCCAGGAAAAGCGCCGCCACCCGGGCGAAGATTTGCTTACCGAACTCGCGGCCGCGGAGTCCGAGGGCGACAGGCTTTCCGAATCGGAATTGCTCAATACCTCCATCACCCTGCTGGTGGCGGGACACGAAACCACCACGTCGCTGATCGGCAACGGGATTTACACCCTCCTGCGCCACCCCGAGCAGTGGCAGCTCCTCCAAAACGACCCGGCGCTGCTCACTTCCGCCATCGAGGAAATTCTCCGCTACGAAAGCCCCATCGCCCGCCAACCGCGCTTGATGAAGCAGGATGGGGAAATGGGCGGCAAACCGATTCACGCCGGCGAGATGGTTTTTCAAATGCTCAACGCGGCCAATCGCGACCCCGCCCACTTTGCCGATCCTGACCGGTTCGACATTCGGCGGCAGAGGAACCGTCACATTGCGTTTGGATGGGGAATTCACTTCTGCGTGGGAGCGCCGCTGGCCCGCGCTGAGGGGCACATCGTGTTCTCAACGGTTATGGAACGCCTGCCCGCCATCCGCCTCGTGGAGGATAAGCCCAACTGGGATTTGCAGAAACCCAGCACGCGAATGCTGAAGACCCTGCCCGTGCAGTTCTAAAAAGGGCAGGTTTGACTGAGAATGAGTTCAAAAATCTACCGGGCGGCAGCCTGCGGGGGTGACGCCTTCAGATACTGCGGATCAAAGCGTTGGAACTTCAGCCCGCAGTGGGGACACGCCACCAGCCCCACGGTGGGCGCAAGAGTGGTGGGGCTCTTGATTTCCAGCCGAAAGGCCTTCTTGCAAGCAGGGCAGCGAGAAAGCGGATAGCTGCTGATCATATAAATTGTCTCCTTAGGAGGGCAGAGCGAAACAGAAGGCTATCACCGAAAATTCACGGAATCAAGTGGGCGCGGGTTGGTTCAGACATAATGTCAATGCCTTTCGAGCCCCCCATTCCCCCCGCAAGAGGAAACGCATTAAGCGATAGAATTCTTCCAGCATACGGAGGATTGAAATGAAGAACCTAGTGCTTTGCTTGACGCTTTTCATCCTCGTGGGAACAGGATTGGCGCAGCAGAAACCGGCTGAGCAGAAGCCGGTTCAGGCGGGCGGGAGTACGGCTCTCAATCCCGGCGGAGTGGGGACGGAGATTGGCGCCATTGAAGAAGAAAAAGCTGCCATCGCGGACATGCTTCCCGACGACTGCAAAGACTGGTCGATTTACAGGGTCAAACCAAAAGCCATCGACAGTCTGTTTGTTTGCAGAGGCGGCGAGTGGATTGAGTACGTTCCCAGGAAGGCTTGCTCGGAATCCAAGACCGAAGCGAAACCTCAAAAGACCACGGACAAAGCAAAGTGATGCAGGAAGTAGCCTCTAAAAATAGCTAATTCTCTTGACACGCGTATCGTTCAGGTATACAATTTAAGGTGTGGGAATGGAGGCGGAGTTGTGTCCCTGCGTAATTCTCCCAACCCGACTGCTGAGCTGGTTACCTGCCATCGCTGCCACTCGCAGAAGTCCACCGGCCCCCGGACCGCGCGGGGCAAGGCCCGGGCACAAATCCATGAGATGAAGAAAAGCCAACGAAGGGCCGCATTAATGTTCGCAGAGCAATACGACGCAATACCATAAGCTGGCACCTGCCTGGGAAGATGGGGCGAAAAGGGTGGGGGTGGCACGGGCGTCTCGCCCGTGAGGGTCATGGCCGAGACGGCCATGGCACAAGGCGGGCGGTTCGCGAACCGCCCCTACGACGCACGCGGAAATTGGCGATCTCGCACTGCGCCGGATTGACCACTCCTTGCTCTTTCCGACTTCTAGTCCGATCTAGTCGGACCATCGGAGCCCACCAATCGGAACGCAGATCGGACCTCTTGGCATAAACGGGAAGGGAATGAGCGCACACGGGTATTTCATATTGTGATAAGAACTACCGGTAGGAAAAGTGAAAGAAAAATCAGACATAATGCCCCCGTCTTAACCCGTTTTGGGCATGTCCGCATCCCTGCTGGCCGTCAACAAGCTGCCTATTACAGTGGATCGAGGTTTCAGGGTGGAATCGCGCAATGGACCGAGGTGTCCGGCATCGAGAGTCAGGAGTTCCGATTGGCGATTGCTTAAGGCTCAAAACTGATCGTGAAAAACAAGAAATAGAAGATTTCCTCAACAGATGTTGCTGATAATAAATATACTTAGCGGAATTTACTCTTGCCCAATAAAATACTCAAGTCGCTGAAATTAAGCTAGTTAGCGTGATATTGATGCACTGTGGCGCGAAAAAAACGGGAGTCAAAATCGGGGGTGAACGTCCGTAAGTTGCTTAAAACAAATGTAGAAAAAATGTCAGTTTCACTGTCTGAGCAGAAGTTTATGAAAATAAATGACTTATTTCGAAACTGAACATAAGTTTATGAAAAGGAGGGAGTTAATTGAAATGCTTCGTTTACGTAGATCAGGGCTCAGACTCATTTTTGGTGTATGAATATGCATGAAGAAGTTGAACATCCAGGTGCCTCGCGAACTGGTTTTCCAGGCTTGGGATTCCATGCGGCTGCCTCAACCTGTTCATCGCCTCTGGGCTCCTTCCAATCTTGCGATGTGGCACCAGCCCACGGCGCTTCGGAAGCTGGGCCGAACGGTCGCCGCGGCGACCCCTACGAGTCCCCTCTCCCCGATGCTCGGGGAGAGGGGCGTGGACTGAGTGGCGGGCGCAATTGTTCAGCAAACCGGAGCGAGCGTGGAAATAGCCTGGAACAGTTCCTGCGGGCGGATGGGTTTCGCGATATAGCCGTCCATGCCCGCGCCGATGCACCGTTCGCGATCGCCGGTCATGGCGTGGGCGGTCATGGCGATGATGGGAAGGTGTTTGCCGATGGACCTTTCCTTGGAGCGGATAGCGGCGGTAGCCTCAAACCCATCCATGTCGGGCATCTGGATATCCATCAGCACCACATCGAACTCCCCGTGGTCAAGCGCCGCCAGGGCCTCGCGGCCGTTGGTGGTGACGGCCACCTGGTGGCCGCATTTTTCCAGCAAGCGGAGGGCAAGGCGCTGATTGATGGCGTTGTCCTCCGCCAGCAGGATGCGCAGGCGATGCTGAGGGGCTTCCAGGATCTGGTGCGCCACCGGGGCGGGTACCCGATCCCACTTCGGCCGGGCGGGAAGCGATTTCAGAATGGCATCGCGCAATTGGGATTGGCGAATGGGCTTGGTGAGGTAAGCGGCGATGTCGAGCTCCTGACAGCGTGCGATGTCGCCCCGCTGGGGGCCGGAAGTGAGCATCATTACGGTGGTCACGGCAAGGTCCGGGTTCTGCTTCATGACATCCACCATGGCAAAGCCGTCCATAC
>Ga0326728_10018600_pt1 | contig 13665 bp, 11 predicted proteins | sample MB3enrmetagenome_FD_207602 | JGI IMG/M metagenome (GOLD analysis project Ga0326728, IMG submission 207602) | Lab enriched peat soil microbial communities from McLean, Ithaca, NY, United States - MB31MN | ecosystem: Environmental > Terrestrial > Soil > Wetlands > Peat | place: USA: New York... | reverse complement strand
TTTCCCCGACGCAGAGAATAGGCTTTAAACCGGTCTTCAGTGCTGCCCGTACTTTTTTGTTGATGATTTCGTTGGTTTCACCAAAATACTGCCGCCGTTCGGAGTGCCCGAGGATGACATATTCGCAAAGGCCCGCCAGCATTAACGGCGAGACTTCGCCGGTAAAAGCGCCCTTTTCTTCGAAATACATGTTCTGGGCGCCTAGTTTGATGGTACTGCCCTTCAATGTTTCCTTGACCGCGGTTAACGAGACGAACGGTGGGCAAACCACTTTTTCGACATTATTCACCGCGTCGAGTTGGGTCCTTAATTCCCCGACCAATTTTACCGCTTCGTTAATGGTGGTGTTCATTTTCCAGTTGCCGGCAATCATCGGCACACGCATGCTGTTTCCTCCTGCAAAAGACAAAAATAATTAATCTAACAATTCCAATGTACCACAGAAAACAGGCAAAAGAAAAGTGTGCAGAAAGTATAGACAATTGCCCGTACGGGGGTTATGATTTTCTTGAACGTCTGAAAGGAGACATCTGATGGAACAGAAAGAAAAAATCAACCTGTTATTTACCGAAAAATACGAGCACAGCGTTTTAGCTCACTTCGTCAATGACCGGGAATATTCCACCAAAGCGGACAGCTTTATCAAAACCATCTTGTCCGATGTTCACCCCGCACCGCATGAAATCGCCTGCGACTGTTTGTTCTGGAAGACTAAAGAAATACCCTTGCTTGCCTTGAAGGGTGACACCGTCGACACGACCCGGGCACTGCTGATTTATCAGGGTGGACTTTACGAATTTGTCTTTAACTCGATGAAATGTCACTATTCCGTCTGTCCGCTGCGTTCCATTCACCGCGTGGAAAGAACCGACTATTCGCTGATTATCGTCACGCAAAACGCCGTTGTGCCTTGTTCGGAAATAATCATCTTCGGTAAGTACCAGTTCTCTTACCGGTTCAGCGTCGAAGGGCACAAAGAAATAGAAGAACTGGATAAGTTCCTGGCGAAACTAAAAACTGCCATGATGAAATAAATACAAGTGGCGAAAGCTAAGCGCCGTATTTGTTTAACTTCAGTGCGTTGGCCATTGCCAGCGGCATAATATCCGTGGCCGGGAAAATCCCCATCCCTCCGCCGAGGCAGCCCGATTCCGAAAACTCGGTAACTTTGTCCGGCCGGCAATATTTTGAATAGATCATCGTCGGGACAGTGTGCCAGCTGTGGCCCTTAAGCATTGCCGGTGTCGAATGGTCTCCCGTAACCACGAGGACGTCCGGATTCAGACTCAGGAGGTCAGGTAAAGTTTTATCAACATCTTCTAAAATTTTAACTTTACTGTTAAAATCGCCGTCCTCACCAGCCGCATCAGTCGGCTTTACATGGACAAAGAGGAAATCATAATCGTTGTAGTGTTCTTTTACTGTTTTAATTTCATCGGCAAAGGTGGCACCTGTCGGCAAATTATCCATTCCTACCAGCCGGGCCAGTCCGCGGTACATCGGATAAGTAGCCACCACCGCCGGTTTTAGTTTGTAAATCGCTTGCATGCTTAGAATTTCCGGCTCCCGGGAAAATCCGCGGAGCAGCAGCATGTTCGCCGGATGTTTATCCGCCAAAATCTTTTTCGCCCGCTCGACAAACTGGTTGGCAACATTGGCGGTTTTGATTGCGCCGGCAGTCGTGGCTGTCACCTGCAAAGGCTTCATCCCTTCATGCTGGGGGTCAGTTTCCGAGACGGCATCACGTAAGGCCGCGCCGCGGAAACAAACCACAAAACGATAATCTTTGACCGGTGCTGTTAAGACTTGAATATCGTCGATTTTCATATCGAGTAATTTGCAAAGCTCGGCATTCAAATCGGTTGCAATGCGGCCGGCCCGCCGGTCGGTTATAACCCCGTCTCTATCAACAGTACAGAAATTACCGCGGGCCAAAACATCACCCTGCTCAATCGGGAAATCGATGCCAACCGCCTCAAGCACACCGCGTCCGATGTTAACCGCGAATGGGTCGTAACCAAAAAGAGCCGTATGTCCGGGAGCGCTGCCGGCAGTAATGCCGGGGCCAACCGGCTGACTTAGACCGCAGATACTTTTAGTGGCCAGCTTGTTAAAATTAGGAAGGTGGGCGGTCTCAAGTTCCGTTTTACCTGTTTCCGGTCGGGGCAATCCGCCAAGCCCGTCCAGGACTAACAATATTATTTTACTGGGTGTCGACTGAGCGAGTGCTTTTATCTGGTCTTGAGAAAACATGTCAACCCCTATTTTTTATTGGTCAGCGCTTCAACCCCCGGTAAAACTTCGCCGCTCAAGAAGCTCATCGAGGCCCCGCCACCGGTAGAAACAAAAGTCATTTTGTCGGCTAATTTCATGTCATAAACCATATCGGCAGTCGAGCCGCCGCCGATGACGGTGGAGGCTTTGAGACCGGCTAATAATTGGGCCATGGCGATACTGCCTTTGGCAAATTGTGGAATTTCGTACACGCCCATCGGTCCGTTCCAGAACACGGTCTTGCATTTCTTGAGTGTAGCGGTGAATGAATCAACGGTTTTAGGGCCGATATCAACAATTTTCATGTCTTTCGGTACTTTATCAGTCGCTACTACCTGATATGAACCCTTGTCACTGACATCATTTGTTATCACGACATCCAGCGGCAGCACTAAACTGATGTTGTTGGCTTTAGTTTTGGTAATCAAATCGGCAGCTGTTTGAATGCGGTCGGCTTCGATTAAGGACTGACCGACTTCATAACCTTCAGACTTAAGGAAAGTCGCTGCCATTCCGCCGCCCACTAGTATAAAATTCACCTTGCCCAGGATATTTTCAATAAGAGCGACTTTGTCGCTGACTTTAGCCCCGCCAAACAGCGCGGCGAAAGGATGTACCGGATTGGTAAGGATGCCGCCGAGGTTCACTAATTCTTTTTCCAACAGGAAACCGCAGACTGCCGGCTGCAAATACTTGGTCACACCGACAATGGAAGCATGGGCACGGTGCGCGGTGCCGAAAGCGTCATTGACGTATACTTCAGCGAGGCTGGCAAGCGCTTTGGAAAAATCGGCGCCGTTTTTCTCTTCTTCAGCATGGAAGCGCAGGTTTTCGAGTAAAAGTACATCGCCGCTCTTTAGGGCTTTAGCGGCGGCTTCAGCTTCCGGACCGATACAATCACGCGTAGTCGCGACCGGCTTCCCCAGTAATTCGGATAATCTTTTTGCAACCGGGGCAAGGCGGAATTTATCTTCGGGGGCTCCTTTCGGCCTGCCCAGATGTGAACAAAGAATAACTTTTGCTTTGTGGTCAATTAAATACTGAATCGTCGGCAAGGCGGCACGAATACGGCTGTCATCCGTAATGACACCGGTATCTTCATTCATCGGTACGTTAAAATCGACCCTGACTAAAACCCTTTTGTCTTTGACATCGATATCCCTGATTGTTAGCTTGTCCATGTTCTCCTCAACATAAATATATTTAATTAAATTAACGAACTATTTTAGAAGCCGAACCGGTGGGGACTGTCTCTAAAACATGGTTGATAATTCCGGCGGCATCCAAACCATATTTTGACCGCAGAAAATCCTGTCCGCCGTGCTCGATAAAAACATCGGGTAAGCCGACATTTCTTATTATAACATCCCTTAAATCTGCTTGTCGGATGGCATCATTGACATAATTCCCGAAACCGCCGGAGAGTGTATTTTCCTCAACGGTAACAATACGTTTAATGCGCGTTGCTATGTCAATAATCAGTTCGGTATCCACCGGTTTTACGAAACGGGCATTTACCACGGTGATTTCGATACCCTGCAGGGCCAATTTCTCTGCAGCTTCCACCGCCGGCGCGACCATTGAACCTACAGCTAAAATCGCAACATCTCTGCCCTCTTTTAATATTTCACCTTTCCCGATGGGCAGTTCTTTGAATGCCGCGTCCATCTTTACCCCCAAACCCTGACTGCGGGGGTAGCGGATCGCCATTATTTTCCTCGACTTAACCGCCGTGTAAAGCAGGTGCTGCAGTTCGTTTTCATCTTTTGGTGCCGCGACAATCATATTTGGGATTAAAGAAAGATAGGAAAGGTCAAAAATACCCTGATGCGTTTTACCGTCGTCACCGACAATGCCGCCGCGGTCGACCGCAAATACCATGGGCAGTTCTTGAAGACAGACATCATGGATTATCTGGTCGAAGGAACGCTGTAGAAAGGTGGAATAAATCGCCAGCACCGGCAAATACCCCTGGGTGGCTAACCCCGCCGCAAAAGTAACCGCGTGCTGCTCACAGATACCGACGTCGAAGAGACGTTTGGGGAATTCCTGCTGAAAGATGTTTAAACAATTACCTTCAGGCATGGCCGGGGTTACAACTACCAGTTTGGGATTCTCACGGGCGATTTTTAAAATTGTCTCGGCAAAAATATTACTATAGGTTGGGATTGTTTTATTATTTGGTTTGCCATTGGTGCCGGCAATACCATGGAAATAGACAGAATTGCCTTCTGCCGGTAAATACCCGCTGCCTTTTGTGGTAATGATGTGGACTACGATAGGACCGGCAGTATAATTACGCGCTCGTGTGAGTGCTGTCTCGAGTTTTTTAAAATCATGTCCGTCAATCGGGCCGATATAGTTGAAGCCGAAATTTTCCCAGAACCGGGTAGGTCGAGAGATGTCTTTCAGCCAGCTTTCAATCTGCAAGCCGAAACGCCAGACCTGTTTACCAAGCGGCAAGCCTTTCAATAATTTCTGACTTTTCTCTTTGCTGACCATGTACCGGTGGTCGAAACGGATCCGGTCTAGCACACGGGCAATCGCCCCGACGGTGGGGGAAATTGACATTCCATTATCGTTCAGTACGACCACCAGGCGCGTGCCGATGTGTCCCGTCTGGTTCAGTCCTTCAATTGCCATCCCGCCGGCGATGCCGCCGTCTCCGATTACGGCAACAACATGATAATCCTCAGCTGCAAAATCACGGGCCACCGCAATACCCAAAGCCGCAGAGATTGAAGTGCTGGCATGACCGGCGCCGAAAGCATCATATTCGCTCTCCTCTCGGCTGGTAAAACCTGATAATCCACCGTATTGTCTTAAAGACTGAAAATCCGTTCGCCGGCCGGTAACTAATTTGTGGGCATATGCCTGGTGTCCGACGTCCCAAATAATTTTGTCCTGCGGTGCATTATAAACACGATGCAAGGCCAAAGTAAGTTCCACAACACCTAGATTTGAAGCCAGGTGACCGCCATTTGCTGAAACCACGGTCACCAGTTCTTCCCGGATTTCAGCAGCCAGCTGCTTCAGCTCCGGATAGGTCAGGTTTTTCAGGTCGTTAGGGCTATCAATCCTATCCAATATTTTAGCCATCTTGATTGACTCCATAGTAAGATGTCCGCCTGAGATTGTCAAGGCTGGAAATAGAACAAATTGACTCAAACTGGAGAGTTTTGTTATACTTCACAAGATGTCATCATTAGAGTCCGCTCTTCTTAATTTTATTCAACATGCCTATAATTTGATGCAGTGGCCCGGTGTAGTCACTCTCATGGCCATAGAAAGCGCCTGCATCCCAATTCCAAGTGAAATCATCATGCCGCTGGCCGGTTGGATGCTGATCAAAAACCAGTCCTTACCGGTTTCTTTCAACTTGCTTGCCGGTGTTTTAGGAGCATTGGGTTGCACTATCGGTGCAACCATTGCCTACATCGTCGGTACAAAAGGGGGACGTCCTTTCCTCAACAAATATGGAAAATACATACTGATATCACACCAAGATATTGACAAAGCCGATGCCTGGTTTCAAAAGAACGGCGATTGGACGATTTTCATTACCAGGATGATACCATTAATAAGTAGTTTTATCAGTCTGCCGGCCGGAATTGCCAAAATGCGTTTCGGTAAATTCCTGATTTACACATTTGCCGGTTCCTTTATCTGGTGTACCGTATTATCCTTTGCGGGATATCTACTCGGTCAAAACTGGGAAAAAATAAATACGGCGATACGTCCGTTTGAGCCGGTAATTTTTGTCCTAATCATTCTCCTGGTTTGTTTCTACATCTATAATCATATCAGGCGCAGTAGACAGAAAGATTGACTCATCATACATTCATGTTATGTTTGACACAAATAATCCAGACTAAGGAACTATGAATATGGATGGAAAAGATTTCAGGATAAAACACCTCCAGGAAAAACCGGCAATAGCCGACGTTCGAAACATCGTTACGCATGTGTTGGAAATGGTGTTACCCGAACAGGCGTTAAGGCGTTATGTTTCGTTTAATCAGAAAACCAATCATTTGATGATAGCCAAAAAGAAATACAATCTCAACAGTTTTGAAAGGATAATCGTGGTTGGCGGAGGCAAAGCCGCAAAACGTACCGGTGTCGAACTGGTGCAGATACTGGGAAATAAGATTACCGCAGGAGTTTTGAATGTTTACCGGGACCAGGCGGAAGAACCCATTTCCGAGAAGATTAAATTGTTTGCCGCGGACCACCCTATTCCCAATGAGGAAGGATTAAAAGGTGCTCGGCAGATGATAGAATTGCTGAAAAATGCCGATGCGAAAACAATGATAATTGCACTTATCTCCGGTGGGGGCTCGTCGTTAATGGCAATTCCGGCTGGAGAAATCAGCATCGGTGACTATCAGGACATCAGCAGAATATTAATGACAGTGCCAGCTACGATTGACGAAATTAATGCCGTGCGTAAGCACATCGATTTGCTAAAAGGCGGCAGAATGCGTCGTTATGCTTCAAAAGCCGGCGCTTTTATTTCCCTGGTTTTGTCAGACGTGCCGGTAACAAAAACCGGCATCGTAGATGATACATCCGTAATTTCTTCCGGCCCTACTGTTGGTGATGATTCCACTTTTGAGACCGCTAAACAAGTCCTGACTGGATACAATATCTGGGATAAAACGCCGGCCACTGTCAGAAAATATATCCAGGATAATATCGGTATAAAAGAAAATGAAACGTTGCCGAAAAACTCCCCGCTGCTTAACGCCGACAAAAGCCAATACGTGATTATTGCGAACAACGACCAGGCCATGGAAGCAGCGGGAGAAAAAGCCAGGGAACTTGGCTATAAAGTAAACTTAATCGGATGGAAAACCGGCAACACCGCTGACAAGATAAAAGCAGAGGTTATCCGGGAAATAGAGAATATTTTTGAGATAATCAATCCCCATTTAATGGATAAAGACAGGATTACATTTGCGAGTTTTTCAACTGACGGCATCGACGGACACAGCGACCTTGCGGGTGCAATCGCAGATATGGACACCATCCAGGAAGCGCATAATCGCGGGTTAGATGAAAATTGTTTTACGGCGGCCTATGATTCTGCCACTTTTTTTAAAAAGCTGGAGTTGGAAATTGAGACCGGACCGACCGGGACTAATGTGGCGGATGTCACCATAGTATTAATTAATAATACCGATAACCCTCAGCGAAAGGTGGCTTTTATTTTCGGCGGCGAAGCAACTGTGTCTATTGCATTACCCGACGGTAAGAAACCAGGAAACGGCGGCAGAAACACCCATCTCGTCCTCCTGGCGGCGGAAAAACTAAACCAATTGTCTGCCAGTAGCCAATAACCGCAAAACTCTAACGTCATAGACGACCACCCAATATATCGATATTAAAACCGGTTTCCGATAGCTATCTTAACATTCTTTCAATTTTAGGTTAAGCACTCATCAGTTTTCAGCGTATGGAATTTGTTAATGTTTACATTACTGCGTCCGCCTCAGACGGCTTCTAGCTTTAATCTCTCTGCATTCGATTTGCTCAGCACCGAAGACCAAAGGTCTTCGTTTTTAAAAGGAAGGAGAAGTAATATTCTCGGTTGTGCTGATAGTTTTCACTTCAGAGTTAGGAGTGGCGAGTTAGAGGCCTTCGACCTCCGGCACTGCGGCGATGTAATTCTTTCGCAACGGATTATTATATAATTATTGCAGCCCAACCCAAATTTTTAGAATAATAGTTTAGTCCGGGATTTAAAAAAGTCAGATGAATAAATTAATTGGAATTATCGGGCCGACGGCAATCGGTAAGACCAGGCTGGCGATCGAGCTGGCGTTGCAATTTAACGGTGAAATCATTAACGCCGACAGCCGCCAAATCTACCGCTACATGGATATCGGCACGGCCAAACCGACAAAGGTAGAACTGGCAGCGGTGCCGCACCATTTAGTTGACATAATAGAACCAGATAAAGAATTCAGTCTGGCGGAGTATCAGCAGTTAACGGATAAAACTATTCACGATATCCAGACACGGGGTAAAATCCCGTTTTTAGTGGGCGGCAGCGGACTGTATATCTGGGCGGTACTGGAAGGCTGGGTTATTCCCAAAATCGCGCCGGACAGCGGATTCCGGCAGGAACTGGAACAGAGAGCCGGGATGGGGCAGGGGGCAGAGCTGTACGAAGACCTGCGGCAAATCGACCCGGCGGCCGCCGCAAAAATCGACCCGCGCAACATCCGGCGCGTCATCCGCGCCCTGGAAGTAAATAAGCTCTCGGAGACACCTTTTTCCGAATTACAGAAAAAACAAGCGCCGCCGTTCCAAACGCTGATTATCGGGTTAACCGCCGGCCGGCAAGAATTATACCGCCGCGCCGATGAGCGCGCGGACAATATGCTGAAACAGGGTTTTATTGAGGAAGTGCAAGCACTGCAAAAAATGGGCTACAGCCTGAGCTTGCCGGCGATGTCCGGCATCGGCTACCGGGAAATAGGGCAGTGTCTGAACGGCAAAATGACACTGGACGCCGCGGTTTACAAGATTAAAACGGGCACGCACCGGTTTATCCGCCATCAGTACGCCTGGTTCCGTCTCAAAGACGAACGCATTAAATGGTTTGACGTGGAAAAATCAACGGAAGCGGAAATTAACCGGACGGCGGCAGAATTTATCAAGAAGTAAAAACGAACGCCGAGCGGGAGAAAACGGCATGGATATTTCAACCCCGGAAAAAGAGGGCCTGGATTCTCAAATACTGACCCAAGCGGACGAGGCCATCCAACAAAACATGCCTTCCGTACTGAGTTTTATGGTAATCCGGCACGGCCGCATCGTTCACGAAAAGTATTACCGCGGGAATAATCAGGATTCACTCGTGGTCGTTTATTCGGTGACGAAAAGTGTCATCTCGGCGTTAACCGGCATCGCCATCAGGGATGGCTATCTTTCCAGTGTCGACCAAAAACTGACGGATATTTTCACGGATTATTTTACCGATAATTCAGACCCGCGCAAAAGAGAAATCACGCTGAAGCATTTGTTGACGATGACGGCGGGATTGGAAATTGCCGATGAAACTATCGAAGCCTGGGGCAAAAGTCCGGACTGCTGCAAATATGTAATCGACCGGCCTTTACTGAATAAGCCGGGGGAAAAATTCGCGTACAACAGCGGCTTGACGAATGTTTTATCCGTAGCGTTAACGAAAACCACCGGTATGAACACCAAGGCATTTGCCGATAAGTTTTTATTCGGTCCGCTGGGAATCACCAATTACACCTGGGCGCGAGACCCGCAGGGCTATTATATCGGCGGCTGGGGGTTAAGGTTGACCCCGCGGGACATGGCAAAGTTCGGTTACCTGTATATCAGAGAAGGCATGTATCACGGGCAGCAGATAGTGCCGCGGCAGTGGGTGCAGGAATCGGTTGCATTACACTCTTATCCGGAAAAAACAGACGGCTATGGGTACGCCTGGTGGCTGGATAACCTCGAAGACCGGGTGCACAATAAACAATACCAGGCGTTTTTAGCCCTGGGTTACGGCGGACAGTTTATCTGGGTGGTGCCGGAATTAGACATCATCACCGTGATTACAGTGAAAGAGGAAAGCCCTGAAGATACTCCCGAATATGTCGCAATTTGGCATTTGATTCACAATTATGTGCTGCCGGCGGTGAGGTAAGTAAGGGAAACGGATTTAAGGTTAGGATGGCGGAGAGGGTGGGATTCGAACCCACGGTAGCCTTACGGCTACAAGCGCTTTCCAGACGCTCCTGTTAGGCCTCTGCAGTACCTCTCCACTACTATGATTGGCCTAAATCTAAGTTTACGCTGAAAGACCGGTTTTTGTAAAGAGCTTGAGCTGATTTAACCGGGTTTGGCGCCTTTGCCGGCTATTTTCAGCAGTTTCACAATCTTTTTTTCATCAACGTCGGCAAGAGCACGGAATTTCAGGTGACGCAGCGTCCGGCCGCTGCCCGGGAAAAGGGCAATTTGTTTTTCAGTCAATCCCTGAATTGAAATCCCCAGATTCACCTGATTTTTTCGAACCCTGATAATAAACAGTCCCCCGGCATAGGCAGGCACGCCGGATTTCATTGCTTCGGTGATGTCCGGGAACACCTGCAAGATGATTTGACGTAATTTAAGGCAGATTTCTTTTTGCGGCGGGGGCGTTTTTTCAAGGTAACGCTCCACCTTCGCGTCCATATCAAAAAAACGCCAGACCAGTTGTTCTTTTTTATCCCGGGATAATTTTTTGACCCGGGTTTCGCGCCGCATCGCCGCTGAGACAGAATTAAACCGTTCCCAGTAAATCAACACGGCGGGGCGGTGGGCGGCAGTATAACGGGCGCCGGTGCCGTTATTGTGTTGTTTCAGCCGCTCCGCAACATCCAGCGCGATTCCCGAATAGATCGAATCGTCTTTGCACCGGAGCATGTAAAAGAACCATTCGCGGTCCATGATTTTCCTTTTTACAAATGAGGGATTGGCGGAGAGGGTGGGATTCGAACCCACGTTACGATAAACGTAAACTGCTTTTCGAGAGCAGCACCTTCAGCCACTCGGTCACCTCTCCATGTGAAAAAGTCTATCCGGCGGCTAACCATTTTATTATACTTGCCGGCGGCGGCAGCGTCAAAAATATTTTTTGGCGCTTTACAACCGGCGGCGGCAGTCATATTATTATTGCTAACAATCAGACCGCGCCAAAGGCAAATCTGATTTTCCGGAGGTACCATGGAAAAGAAATCACAAAACTGGTGGGATAAACTGGGCAAACCGCAGTACGGCGGCGAAATGACGGTGCGCATCCACACCGATATCAATATTTTCGACCCGTATTACACCGGACATCACTTCCAGGTTTATTCGACCTGGATGGAACAGCTCTTTGCCGACGACTGGACCACAGACCCCGATGTTTACGGCTATAAAATAGGTTTCCATCCCGGCCAATTCGTCAAAGGATTTCTGGCGGAAAGCGGGGAGTTTCAGGACGCGACGACATATGTGGTGCATCTGCGGAAGGGAATCCGCTGGCAGAATAAGCCGCCGCTGCAGGGACGTGAATTCACGGCGGACGACGTCGCTTTCCATTATCACCGGCTCTACGGTCTGGGCAGCGGTTTTACCAATCCCGTGCCGGCGCATACCTCGGATTCGATATATAAAAACCTGGTATCCGTCACCGCCGCCGACCGCTACACCGTCGTTTTCAAATGGAAATCGTCCAACCCGGAGTTCGTGATGGAGACGCTGGTGGGGAACCACGGCCCCACCGCCTGCATCGAAGCCCGCGAAGCCGTCGAAAAATGGGGCGTGCTCAACGACTGGCACTACGCCGTGGGCACCGGGCCGTTTATTTTACAGGATTTTATTCCCGGTAAATCGGCGACTTTTGTACGGAATCATGATTACTGGGGGCATGATGAGCGCTATTCGGCGAATAAACTGCCTTATGTCGATAAACTGAATATTCTGATAATCCCGGATGAGGCGGAAGCTATAGCACTGCTGCGTGCAGGCAAGCTTGATGTGCTGGAAGGGCTTTCTTTGCCGCAGGCCCTGGCCATCGGGAAAACAAACCCGGAGCTGGTACGGTTCACCCGGCCGCGTGTTTCCTGTGACACGCTCGACCCCAGGAATGATGTGCCGCCTTTCAACGACATCCGGGTCAGAAAAGCGATGCAGCTGGCAATCGACCTGCCGGCGATTGTGAAGACATATTACGGCGGTACCGTTGACCCGTACCCTCAGACTTTGACGACCAGCGCGATGAAAGGCTGGGGATTTCCGTATGTTGAGTGGCCTGATGACCTGAAAGCGGAATATGCCTATAATCCGGGGATGGCGAAGCAACTTTTAGCCGATGCCGGTTATCCTCAAGGATTTAAAACAAACATCGTCACCGAAGGCACCGAGAACCTGGCGCTGTTAAAAATCATCAAAGACTATTTTGCCGTTGTCGGCATTGACATGGAAATACGCACAATGGAAAGCACAGACTGGGTGGCTTTTTGCCGGACAAACCGCAAATACGACCAGATGGTCAACCGCCACGGCGCGGGGGCGCTGGGCATGGTCAGCGAGCCGCTGAACCATCTGGAACGGTTCAGGGTCGGTTTCCCGGCCAATTACTCCATGGTTAATGACCCGGTTTTTGAATCTTTCTACAACCGGGCGCTGACCGTCAGCAGTATTGACGAGTTCCGGCAAATCGTCCGTAGTGCCAATGAATATGTTGCCCGACAGCATTTCGCGATATCTTTAGTACAGCCGAATTTGTTCGGTTTTACCCAGCCGTGGCTGAAAGGCTACAGCGGCCAGTTTGGAGCGCAAACCAACCATAATGAATTGTTATCATTCTATCTGGGGCGGTTCTGGGTCGACCGGAAGTTAAAGAAGTCGCTGGGGCATTAACGGGATTTCGTGCCCGGGTATCGGCAATCTTCTGATAAAAAAAGCGGGCTTTCTTAAAAACCCGCTTTTTTAAATTTACTTGAACTTGCTTGATCGGTATGTCCGGACTAGAACGGCATCGGAATAATCGTGATGCTGACCGAGTTGGTGGTCAATCCCTGGTATGTTGCCGTAATCTGGACCGTGCCGGTTGCCATCGCCGTCAATAATCCGCCTGCCGCTTGCGTAAATGCCGCGATAGTCGAATCTGAGCTGTGCCAGGTTACCAGGGGACTCAAATCTGCGGTGGAACCGTCAGAATAGGTGCCGGTGGCGATAAAATTCTGGGTGAAACCCAACTTCAGGTTCGGCGGGCTGGTCGGTGAAATCGCAATAGATTTTAAGGTGGCATTAACTTTGCCGGTAGTAGTGGTTATGGATGAAGATGAAGGTGATGATGTCGTAACATTGTTTATTGCTGTCGTCGTATTAGAAGAAGCAGCCTGCGATGTGGTGGTAGTGACAGCCGGAGATGAGGACGAACAGGCGGATAGGGCCATGGTTAAAACCAGCACTAACCCGATTGCCAGACAGGAACCCATTAGTTGTATTTTATCAACCTTCATAGTAGCTTGCCCCCTTTTAGATTAGTATTTATGCCGGAAATGCCGCCTCTGCCCGGATGGATATTTTTAAGGCTTTTACGTATTATATCTCAATTATTCCGGTTGTCAATATGTGGGATTTTATTGTTCATATGAATATTGTTCTCTTCCACATTTTTTTGATTTAAAAAGCTATTTGATTAACATAATATTGACGATTTTCTTTCTAATCGGAATCAATGGTGATAAACTAAAAGGGCAACGGTTAAGATTTCAGTCACAGGGGTTTACAAAAGAGGAGTCCTAAATGCCAAAAGTTGATAATGAGGTCATCATCAACGCCCCGGTGCAGGCAATCTTTGACTATGTCAGCCAGCCGAGCAACCTG
>Ga0326728_10018599_pt1 | contig 13665 bp, 16 predicted proteins | sample MB3enrmetagenome_FD_207602 | JGI IMG/M metagenome (GOLD analysis project Ga0326728, IMG submission 207602) | Lab enriched peat soil microbial communities from McLean, Ithaca, NY, United States - MB31MN | ecosystem: Environmental > Terrestrial > Soil > Wetlands > Peat | place: USA: New York... | reverse complement strand
CTCCAGGTTTCCCATATTGACCCCGGCGGCCAGAACATGACGGAGCGTTCTACGTACTTCGCACAAACGTTAACAGTATTATATGACAGGTTATTGGTGACCTGTCAAGCGGTTTTTGTCACCCCCCCCTTGTAACGAAATAATCAAGTATCAATAATCAAGAATCAAGCACCAAATATCAAATAAATCCTAAATCCGAATATCGAAATACGAAACAATATCAAAACTAGAAATACTAAATCCTAAACCGCCCTCGCTCTAGCTCCCATGGGTGGCGTACATTGCGGCTTAATGCTAATACATTTTGACTAAGGTCAAAAGTACCTTCAGCTGCGGCTTTCGGAGTATTTCGTTGCGACTCAAAGAGGACTGAGGTTGGAAAGAAGGGACTAAACGGGGCGATTTTGGAGGCTGGATTCCCGATCAGGTCGGGAAAGACAAGGGGCTGAGTTAGTAGGCAGGGAGACCCTTCGCCTGCGGACTCAGGGTGTTTATTATTTCGATATCTTCGGGCTTTTAGGAATTACTCACTTTAAACTTGTCGTAAAATCTTTGTTGGCGTAAAATAAAACCGCAACGACAATTCTGCGAATATTAGGGAGGTTATCATGGCAAAACTCACCGAAGAAGCAAAAACTGTCATCGGGGCGATGCGCCCGGCCTATGTCGCCACCGCCAGCAAAACCGGCAAACCCAATGTCTCGGCTAAAGGCTCGGTCCGCGTGCTCGATGATGACCACGTTTTATTTGCCGATGTCCGCTCCCCGCGCACCATCGCCAATATCAAAGAAAATCCGCAGGTCTCGATTCTCTGGCTCGATGCCGCTACGCATAAGGGCTGCCGCGTCTGGGGCAAAGGTGAAATCATCACCTCCGGCGAGCTCTTCGATAAAACCGCGGCCATGATGGCGTCCCGGAACATGAAAATCAACGCTGTGGTCAAAGTAACGGTCGAACAGGTCGAAACCAACTAGGGATAGCTTAGAATTTAGCAAATAAATTCGAATAATGAAAGAATATCAATATTCCGGTAATTATGACGACCCGCTACTGGCCGAATTATATGACCAGCCTGAGACCTATCAGGATGATATTATTTTATTGCGCAAACTGATTGGCCCGGAAAACCGCTTGATGGGGATGGAAATACCGGAGAAATTACATGATTGAGCTGCACGAATCGTTTTACCCATCTGTTGCCGGGTTTTTACCGGCCCTCCAACTGGATACGGTTATTGCGTATTCCATAGTTGAGAAAAGACAAAAGGGTAGGATTTTTGTCGATAACAAGACTAATCCGCCCTCAGTTTTAATCTGGCATTGTTACGGTGCGGCGGTGTTAACCGGCAATTGCAATAATGTTGAATTTAACCACGGCATTAAAAACCTGTTATTCCGCCGGCATGAGGATAACCAGCAAAGAATCACCATCAGCATCGATAGCGCCGCATGGCAACGGAAAATTGAAGACATGCTGAACGGGCATCTTTTAGTTTATGCTGAGCTCGAAAAAAGACAAGCAGATATCACGGAATTGGGCAAAAGTCATGTCATCGTTCATCGCCGGTTACGGCATAAATTAAATATCGATAGATTCAAAGCAGCTGCCGGTAACATCACAACGCCGGGTAAGTTCATTCTTCGCAAAATCAATAAAGAAATCTACCCCAAAATTACCGGCCGCGTCGTACCCGGCTCATTCTGGGCTTCAGCGGAGGCGTTTTTAAAAACCGGCGCCGGTTATTGTCTGATGGATGGGGATAAATTTGCCTGTGTGTCCTTTTCGGCTTATATCGGTAACGGGCAAATTGATGTCGGCATCGAGACCAATCCGGAATACCGCCGTCGGGGATTAGGCGCGCCGACTGCCGCCGCTATGGTCGGGTATTGCCTGGACCACGGATATCAGCCGGTCTGGGGTTGCCTGCAGGATAACGTTGGCTCTGCTTTAATCGCTAAACAAGTGGGGTTTGATATTGTTGGTTCACATCCTGTTTTTGTTTCACTCGAGTAATCGTCTTTGAGTAATGTTCGAATCAATTCTAACGGAGTGCAGCGGCGATGAAAACTAACCGATTCGAAGCTACGGCGTGTCAGTTATTAACAGCGGCAGGGATAAAAATCAACGGCGGTAGTCCCTGGGATATCAGCGTTCACAATGAAAAGTTCTACCAGGCGGTTTTATCGCAGGCCAACCTCGGGCTGGGCGAATCTTACATGGACGGCTGGTGGGATTGCGCCGCGCTCGACGAATTCTTCGCTAAAATCATCCGCGCCCGAATCCAGGACGGGGTTAAAAAGAACCCGGCCTTAATCTATCAGGTGCTGCTGGCCAGACTGCTCAACCGGCAATCGCGGAACCGGGCTTTTCAAATCGGCGAAAAACATTACGATTTGGGCAACGAACTGTTTATCAACATGCTGGACAAACGCCTGGTTTACAGCTGCGCTTACTGGCAAAATGCGGTGACTTTAAACGCCGCCCAGGAAAATAAACTGGACTTCATCTGCCGGAAAATCGGGCTGCAGGCCGGCATGAAAGTGCTGGATATCGGCTGCGGCTGGGGCAGTTTCGCCAAATACGCAGCGGAAAAATACGTGGCGAAAGTCGTCGGCATCACCGTATCCAAAGAACAGGTGGAGCTGGCTAAAACGCTCTGTGCGGGCCTGCCGGTGGAAATCAGGCTGCAGGATTACCGCGGCCTCGATGAGAAATTCGACAGGATTGTCTCGGTGGGGATGATTGAACACGTCGGTTATAAGAATTACCGCACTTATATGGCCATCGCCCGGCGCTGCCTGGAGGATGACGGACTGTTTTTGCTGCATACCATCGGCGGCAATAAATCGGTGAAATCCGTCGACCCCTGGATTAACAAATATATCTTTCCCAACGGGATGCTGCCTTCGATCAAACAATTAGGCGGGGCCATCGAGGGTTTGTTTGTGATGGAGGACTGGCATAATTTCAGCGCCGATTACGATAAAACATTAATGGCCTGGCATGCCAATCTGGAGCAAAATTGGGATAAATTAAGTTCCAAATATGACGCGCGGTTCCACCGTATGTGGAAATATTATTTATTATCCTGTGCCGGGTCGTTCCGGGCCAGAAGCAACCAGTTGTGGCAAATCGTGCTCTCCCCGAAAGGTGTCAGCGGCGGGTACAAATCAATTCGCTAAATCAGCAGTGCCTTTTCCAGCCGTGCGAATAACGATTTATCTGCGCCGGTCATCTCCAGGTATTCCCGCACCGAGCCGAATTCCCGTTTTAATCCGGTCAGGAACAACGCCATCGATTCTGCCGTCGATTCCCAGGTATAGGCGGGTAGATTTTTTTCTTCTTCCGGCGTATCGGGGTCGTTCATCATATTGGCGACCATTTCCCGCATGTAAGGCGCCGACAAAGTGTAGTCCGCGATGATATCGTCATCGGCTACTCCCAAGACAGCTAAAGTAAAAGCCGCCAGCAGCCCCGAACGGTCTTTCCCGGCGCCGCAGTGAAACAGCAGCGGGAGATTTTTCGTGTCGGCAATAATTTCCAGCGCCGCGATTATCGGTTTGGCATATTCCTGATGCCGGATGCGGAACAGAAAGGCTTCGCCCATGTTCGTGAAATTATAATTTAGTTCTTCCTGCTGGTAATCGAAAAAAGGGGTGCTGAAGTATTTAATTCCGGCACTGTTCAGCAGGGCGACCTCCTGTTGTTGTCCTGCTTTATTGCGGCGGAGGTTTATCACCGAGGTCAATTTGAATTCTTCTTTGAGCCGCTGCAAATCGCGTGCGGTCATCGGATGGATGTAGCCGCTGCGGATTAACCGCTGCCAGGCGACGGTGCGGTTACCTTCAGCGCGGTACCCGCCGAGGTCGCGGCAATTGATAATTTTATCGAAATTAATTTCTCTGGAGTAAGACGGCAATGTGATGCTCCTTATAATTTACCCTCATCCTGCGCTCTCGCACTCTATGGAGTGGGAACCCATTTGGTGCGTTAATCGCTGGTGATGAGCTGCATGACGCAATCGGGACCGCCGACCGTAATCCCGCCGCGCGCGGCATCGCCGTTGCGCCGCCGGTCAATTACATATTCAACTTTGTCATTGAAATGGCCCTCACAGACCCGGACGAAAAAGTTATAGAAATTGCCGTGGGTGAGGTCAACCCCGCCGAGCATGGTCACCGGTGTCTGCCCCATCACCGGTTTGGGTCGCAGCATAAGTTTGTAGTTGACACCAACAAAATAGAATTCGTGCCGGCTGACCTGGAAGACCAGGCCGCCGCCGCGCTCGTTACCGTTGAATTCCGCCAGTCCCATGTAGCCGTCGAAGTCCAGCCGCTGTGCCCGGCCGCGTTTCTTGACCGGTTCTTCTTCTATGATGGCCTGGACCTTGCCGGTGCCCTGGTATTTGAGCAGCAGCGGGATGACCGCTGCCACGCACCGGACGTTGTCAATCCGGCGCTTTTCCTCGGGAAACAGCGAGCCGTCCTCATTTTGTTCGTAGTGGGTAAAATACCCGACGGCATTATAATCGGCGATATTGCGGAACATGTTTAAGCCGGTGTTGGATTCGATGACGAACAAGGGATTGTCCTCGCGGGCATAATTCACGTTGCCCAGTTCTTTCCCTTTGGCATCGCCGTTGTAATTGTCCAGAGAGATGGTATCGATATACGGGGTGCACCATTTGTAGATGTCCAACACCTTGTGTGCCGGTCCGCCCGAGGGATAGGCTTCGCCCGGAATCGGCCACCAGTTTTGCTCCTGTCCCCAGGCGTTGATGAAAGTGGGGATATCGTAGACCGCTTTCCCGGCTTTGGCTACTTCGTTGATGAAGGAGGCGATGCTCCAGGCGGTCATGCACTCCCCGGCATCCACCCCGAAAACCTCCGGCCAGGTGCCGGACGGCTTGCCGCCGGCCTGCTGCCAAAGGTCGTACACCTCGCCTTTGCCTTTGGCTTTCATTGCGGACATTAATTTAACGGGTACGGGACGATCAAACTCCGCCTGTCCCTCAGGGCTGTAATCACGCTCGCTGCCGATAATACCCGGCTCGTTTTCCACCTGCAGTCCGATAACGGTTTGTTCGGTGTCGGCATCCTTGAGGTGCTTACAAAGGGCGGCGAAAGCCTTTTTATCGGCTTCGAGGTTGGCTTGGCAGTGTGAAGAAAGCACCCAGATACTTTTGCCGGTCGGGCAGATTACCCGTTTGAAGCGCTGCGGGTCTGCTTTCATCCATTCCGGAGCGTAGTCCATCACCGCATTCTTCCAGGTCGCGAACCATAAAAAGATGATTTTCAGGTTGTATTTGCGGGCGAGGGCGATTGACGTATCAACGCTGGAAAAATCGAACTTGCCTTCCGCCGGTTCGATTTCATCCCAGAAAATGGCATGGCTGACGGTATTGCCGCGGCAGGCGGTGGAAGCCTGCATGTAAGCCTCAATTTCAGCGGCATCCCGGGCGACATAGCCGCCCAGATAAATGCGGTGCCGTCCCAGCGGGAAAAAAGGCCGGCCCTTAACTTTGAAAATGCGGTTGATAGCAGTCATTTTGTGTTCACTCCTTTGGCGTTAGTGCAAAACACGTTTCGGTTCAGTGCTTAACAGCGACAAGAATAGCAGAATATCGGGGGAACGTAAATATTATTTATCCGCCGGTTATCGGGCTTCCGGCGCGCGATTACGGCGTCAGCCGGTTCATGCCGCGGTAAATATATGATACTTCCCGGATGTTGCTGATATTAAAAAGGCTCATCAGTATACGCGACGGGCCGGGAGCAAACCCGCCGTGCGGCGGGCAGCCGTATTTAAAGAAATTCAGGTAGCTTTCGAACGGTTCCACCGTTAATCCTTTATCTTCGATTTGTTGTTTCAGCCGGTCGTAGCGGTGCTCCCGCTGGGCCCCGCTGGTGATTTCCAGTCCTTTATATAATAAATCAAAGCTCCTGGTGAGCTTGGGGTCGGACTCCAGTTTCATGCTGTAGAAAGCCCGCACAGATGCGGGCCAGTCGTGGATGAAAACAAATTCGTGGCCGTACTTTTCCTGCACGTACTGCGATATCCCCCTTTCTTCCTCCGGACTCAGGTCTTCGCCGCGTTCGTTGGGGATGCCCATACCCGCCAGGATGCTTTTCGTCTCGGCTAAAGTCAACCGGGGAAACGGCACTAAAGGAACGACTACATCCACTCCATAATATTTTTTAATTTCGGCCCCGTACTTTTCCTTGACCGCGGTCAGCACGGCCGTCATTATCTGCTCTTCTTCCGCCATCAGGTCGTTGTGTGATTCGATAAAAGACATCTCGACATCATACATCGTGAACTCGGTGGCGTGCCGCGAGGTGGAAGACGGGTCCGCCCGGAAAGCCGGCCCGACTTCAAAGACCTTCTCGAAGCCGGCTGCCATCGCCATTTGCTTGTAAAGCTGCGGCGATTGTGCCAGGTAGGCCGTGCGGTCGAAATATTTAACAGCAAACAGTTCGGAACCGGATTCGGTGGAAGTAACTACCGTTTTCGGAGAATGGATTTCGATGTAACCATGCGCAATGCAATAGTTGCGGAAAACCTGCTCCATTACCGTCCAGACTTTAAAAATCAAGGCTTTTTCGGGTTTGCGCAGGTCAATCCAGCGCCAGTCCAGCCGCAGCGGTAGTTCCGCTTCATTCCCGGTTTTTTCCGCCACCTGAATCGGCAGTTCGGGTGTTGCTGTTGAGAGTACTTCAATTGTATCCGCCTGGATTTCATAGCCGCCGGGCGCCTGTTTTTCGGCTTTTACCATCCCGGTGACTTTCACTACGGATTCCCCGGAAAGGCTGCCGGTAACGGCAAATGCGGCGGTTTTATCCTTCAAAACCACCACCTGAATCAGGCCGGTAATGTCCCGGATAATGATGAATTTGATTTTACCTTGGTTGCGCAACACGTGCACCCAGCCGCAAATGGTGACTTCCCTGCCTACATGCTCTTTTAGTTGTTCAATCATAATCCTTTCCATCTGTTTACCTCCAGCCAATGACCTAACAAAAAAATCGCCCCCGCAGGACCGCCAATTTTCATCGGCAATACCTGCAGGGGCGATCATTAGTCGCGGTGCCACCCTGCTTTGTTCTCGGAGTGCTCCGGCTAACCGGAATACTCTCTGTTCTGTTACGGGAACTCCCGGAGGGTTCTAATTGCTTTGCAGCTTTCTTCCCCCGGCTCGGCTGTGTTGGCAGCTTCTGCGCCTTTCGTCACTATGATACCAGAGAATACCGGTTTTGACAAAATGCCTCTTTTCTGAAAATATTTTGTTATATCAAACATAAATAAATTATCTTATTACATAAAATAGTTATTGACAAACGATAAGTTATCTGTTTATAATCAAAAAGTAACACTTAAATTAAGGAAGGTGAAACATGGTAAAGACCGGTCAGGTGAAAATGAAAATGCTGGCCAAAATACTGAATGTTATCTGCAAAGTGGCATTTGTGATTACAGCGGTGGGATTTGTGTTATTTTTACTCGCCAGTATCTTTATATCGCTTGTGCCGGCTAAAGATATGGTCGTATCCGGCAATATGTCCGGTTATTTGAACGCCACGTTTGGTAACACGATGTTTAAATTTACTCCGCCAACCATCGGGCATATTATGGTTAAGCCTTTCCTGCAAACGTTGTTTATGTATATTTCCTTTGGCGCTTTGATGGTTTCCGTAATTTTATTTGAAGTCAAAGGCATTCTAAATACGGTGATTGCGGATAATCCCTTTGAAAAAGCTAATTCGAAAAAGTTAACCGTGATTGCCCTGGTTTTAGTAGTGGAATCCGTTATTGTGCCATTCCTGGAAGAGCGAATCATGAAGACGATCATTCAAATGCTGCAAATAAATAATATGAATGTAAGTTATGCCATAGATGGAAATCTGCTGTTTACGGGAATCCTCATTTTAATTCTGGCCGGTGTTTTTCAATACGGCAATTATTTACAGGAAGAAGTAGATTCGACCTTATGAGGGGAAGATAAATGGCAATAATTATTCGTTTGGATAGAGTGCTCGCAGACCGAAAAATGCAAATGAACGACCTGGCGGAAAAAGTCGGAATCTCGAACGTCAACATGTCCAATCTGAAAACGGGTAAAGTGAAGGCGATACGGTTCTCTACGCTGGAAGCGATTTGCAAGTACCTGAACTGCCAGCCCGGCGATATCCTGGAATACCGCCCGGATGTAAAAATACCGGAACAAAACTGAGGGAGATGAAATATTGAATACATACAAAAAAACCGCAATAATCGCAGGGATATTATTCATCATTGCGACGGCTGCCGCCTTACTGAGCACGCCGTTTTTAACGCCTGTTAACGCCTCGAATTATCTCACGGCTGTTTCTGCTCAGGGCAACCAGGTAACAACCGGCGCATTGCTGGCATTTATTGCTGCGGCGGCCAGTGCCGGTATCGCCATTTCGCTGTATCCGGTGCTAAGAAAATACCATGAAGGCCTGGCGCTCGGCGCCGTTGGCTTCAGACTTATCGAAGGTGTTTTCTATATTGTCGGTGTCATCGCCTTGTTGTTGCTGCTTACCTTAAGCCGGGATTTCGTACAAGCCGGCGCTCCCGATTCACCGTATTTTCAGACTTTGGGTGCGTTATTACTCGCAGGATATCATTGGTCCGGCAATGTCGGGTCGCTGCTGGCTTTTTGCATGGGTGCGCTGATGTACTACTATATCTTCTATCAAACCAGGCTCGTGCCCCGGTGGTTAGCAGGCTGGGGCCTTGTCGGCGCCGCAATGTGTATGATAGCAGGGTTATTGGTAATGTTTCATGTTATCGGACCGATGTCAACGCCTCAGGTCGTGTTAGCGCTTCCCATCGCTGTGCAGGAAATGGTTCTGGCCGTCTGGCTGATAGTCAAAGGATTCAACCCATCGGTAATTTCGTCCCGGTCTGTAACACAGATAGAAATGTCATAAAATTACGGCAGTTGAATAAAGAAACGAGTAAAAAATGGAGAAACACAGGGGACATCGTGCAGGTGTTGGCGCCGGCGTTATCTGGTTCATCGGGTGGCTGTTTACCATCGGCTTAGCCAATTTAATCTGGTGGAAAATCATCCTCGGCGTCGTTGTCTGGCCGCTGTTCCTGGGGCAATACCTGAGGTAACGCCGAATTTAGTTGAATGAGTGCCCGTCCAACATTTGTGCTTAATTCACAACTTCAAAAGAACCGATATTAATGTTGATATTGGTTAGTATCGCGGTAAATCCCGTGTTTTGAGATATTTTGCCTTTTATCGCCACGCCCCGTGCCGGAAGGATTGACAATCAAATGTGCTCCAGTATAACATTCAATATCAAGAATTAATCAATTGTCATGGAGTCGCGTAAAATGATTGTCTGGATTATTCTGGCGGGCGTTGCGGTGCTTTTCATCGCCGTTTACGGCACTACCTGGTATATGGGTAAAAAGAGAGCCAAAGCCCTGCAGGCGCTGGCACCCGCGTTGAGTTTCACCTTTACCGCGAGTGGCGATGATATGCTAATCGGCGAGCTCGGCGAATTTCACCTGTTTTCGCAGGGTTACCGCCGGCGGATTTCGAACGTCCTGCAGGGGAAGTTCAACCTGGTGCCCGTCACCGTGATGGATTATAAATACACCACCGGCGGCGGTAAAAGCTCCCATACCTGGACTCAGACCGTGCTGGTGTTCGATTCCGATAAACTGCAGCTGCCGCGTTTTTTGCTGCGCCCGGAGAATCTGTTCGATAAAATCGAAAGTGCTTTCGGGTATAAAGATATCAACTTTGACACCGCGCCCGTCTTTTCCGAAAAATACCTGCTGCGCGGCGAAAATGAAGCCGCCGTCCGCAGCGCGTTCAATGCGGGCATACTGCAATATTACGAGCAGCACCCCGGTCTGAGCACCGAAGCCGACGGTAAAAAACTTATTTTCTACCGCACTTCAAAAGTGGTGCCGCCGGATAAAATCCAGGCATTTCTACAGGAAGGTTACGACGCGTTCGAGCTGTTTAAGGTGAGATGATTGCGGGCGGATATCGAAGCTGTTATCTGTGTCAGATGAACTTTTCCATCGGCACTTCGTCGTAATACCGGCCGTCAATGCATAGCTCATCTTTAAAGAGACCGGCACGCTTGAAGCCGCATGCTTCATAGAGTTTCACCGCATAAATCTGGTCCGGAGTTACCGCCAGTTTGATTTTGCGTATGTCTTTATTTTCCGCGATTAATGAAATCATGCTGTCCATTAATCTTTTCCCAATTCCCTGATTCCGGAAATCACTGTTGACGTACATCGAATAAATACCGGCAATGTGTTTTTTCCCACGGGTCTCAAATGTATACCTGACCATACCGACAGGTTTATCGTTTTCTAGCGCAAACAGCATGCTGCCGATACGGTTTCGCCAGAACTCTTCCGGGCGGGAAATTTCTTCCTCGTACGAACTGCCGAACGCAATCGGATCGGCTTGCAGAGCTTCCAGCCGCAGTTTTCGATAGTCCTGCCACCTCTCCGGCGGCAATTTTTTGATTTCAATCATAAAATGAAGTCCTTTAACACTTACGTTTCATCATATACCAGGGGGATGAAAAAATCTAATAATGCAGCCTGCCAAGCGTCATTTATTATTGCTACATACCTTGACAATCATCATGTTGAATGATAAATTATTTTACATTGTTGCAATTAATTGGTACAGGAAGAAATATTTGGAGGAGTTGCGGATGCCTGTCTTGAACGGTTCGTTTAAAGTCAATTTGAAGAAAATCGCCGCCAATGTTCAGTACGCCGCGCTTTTTTATGATGACCGTGTCGTGTTCGCCCGGGTTGGCGGGCATTGGGCCAATGCGCGTATCTCTTCCGTTGCTGAGGTACATCGGCAGCTGGAACAATTCAGACCGATGCGGGTGGAAGATATTCTTAAGTTGCACAAGAAAAACTTTCAGGTAATGTATACCGAGCTTGTTAAGGTCAAATTGAAAGACGATACGTGGGGAAACATTAGAATCGGCCTTTTGTCCATTGTCACGCAGCGGCAGACTAACTTCGATATTCTGCTCAACCAGGATTTCCTGACATGTGTCAATATTGTCCGCGCGGCTCTGCCGGGCAAGCTTGAGGTAAATGGTGTTCCGTCGCTGCAGCCGGCTGCCGGCACCGCGGGAATCCCTGCCCCTGACACTAGTGCCCTTCAAACCGGATACGTTGACGGCACGATCGCAACAACCGTCAGTAATAAGACGTTGTAGGACATGGAAAAGGCGAAAAACGAGCGTACCGCCAAAGGCGGCGCCAACTGGTTTTTCCTGATCGCCGGTTTTTCTGTGGTTAACTCCCTGATTTATTTAAGCGGCAGTAAACTGACCTTCCTTATCGGGCTCGGTATTACGCAATTAATCGGGGGATATGCCTCCGGTGCCGGCAGTGAAATGGTTCCTTTTGCCGTGGTTTTAACGTTCTTAATCGCCGCTGTATTTGTATTTTGTGGGATTTTTGCGCGGAAACAGCAGTCCTGGGCGTTTGTAACCGGGATGATACTTTACGCTCTCGATGCCTTGCTTTTTATCTGGGTGAAAGACTGGCTGAGCCTCGCTTTTCATGCCTTTGCCCTGTTTGTGCTTTTTGGCGGAGCGGCCGCTACCTTCAAACTCAATAATAAAATGCAGACAACTCTGGAATGATAAAAATAAAAATTATTTGTCTTTGACGGGGAAAAATATTAAAAATATTATTACTGTCCAGCACACTCAATCCGTGCACCATACCAACGGAATGGTAGGTTCTTGGACTGATTGGGAATTAACCGACCTGGGTAAAGAGCAGGCAGAACGCATTGGCATCAGGCTAAGTGCTGAATTGCAGGGTAAAAATTTCACAATGTATGCTTCAACTTTACTCCGTGCAAAACAAACGGCCGAGATTATTGCTAGTCATTTGAACATTAAGCCGATTTTCTGTGAGGTTTTAAGAGAACGCAATTTGGGGATGGCTGTCGGAAAATCAGTCCAATGGCTGCGTGAAAACTTAGAATGCCAAGAAAAAACGATAGATGACAGAATGTTTCACGATGCTGAATCACGCAGAGATGTGTGGAACAGGTTACTTCCTTTTTATCATGAATTTATGGCAAACAACCACGAAAATATTATGATCGTTTCACACGGAGACACCCTTAGCGTTTTTAACGCGATGTGGTTGGGATTAGATGCCGAAATGCTGAACCGATGCAATCTGTCCGGTATAGCCGGAGGCGTTAGCTTTATGAACGAAGATGCCAATGGTATACATATTATAAGGCGATTAAGCGATATGTCATACGCGAGATTATGAGTATTCCTCCCCAATCAGCCGCTACTTTTCAAATCCGCCCTTCAACTGGTTATAGGTGTCCGCTACCGCTTCCGGGATGACCCTCAGCCCGCCGATGACCGGCATGAAATTGGTATCGCCCTGCCAGCGCGGCACGATATGCGTGTGGATGTGGTCGGCTTGGCCGGCCCCGGCCACCGCCCCGATGTTCATCCCCACGTTAAAACCGGTCGGTTTAAAGGTCGCTTTGAGCACCGTCACCGATTTGTTAATCAGGTCCATGTGCTCGTGGAGTTCCCGCTTCGGTAATTTATCCAAGTGCGCGATATGCCGGTAGGGCGCCACCAGCAAATGCCCCGGATTGTAGGGGTAATTATTCATCATGATGAAATTCCATTTCCCGCGGTACAAAATCAGGTTGCATTCATCGTCGTCTTCGTTCGGCAAATCGCAGAGGAAACAGCCTTGCGGTTTCTCCATACGGATGTAGCCAATGCGCCACGGCGCCCAGATCTGTTCCATTTTCCATCTCCGGATATTTGATTACCGTTTAATATTTTAGTCGGCTTGTGCGGACAAGTCAAAGAGCATGTGAAGTTGACGCAAATCGGCCTTTTTTTGTTTATTACCCGGTCGCTCTTCATTCTCCGGCTCCCTTGAGACCGCAGACGAAATACTTTTGCTTGAATATATCAGTTTGCTGAGCTGAGTACCTGCGGAAACAAACTGTCGAGGCGGGGGAAGATGTTAATTCAAAGCGTGAGCACAGTACAACCATACTATCAGGCCATGTCCGGTTGTATTTATCGCTGCCGGCGCAATTTGTTGAATTTTCACGTAAAGGCACTCAATTAGCAGTGGAAGTAATCGGTTCGTCGCCGGGAGGGTTCACCGTTGAGCCGCCTTGTGAATAATTAACCAGAATATCGTTTTCCCCGGGTTTCAAATTGATATCGAATTGTTTACCGACACCCCCGCCGGATAAATCATTAGTATCCGCCGAGTGCGGAGCTACCAGCACTTCAAGTACTCCCGGCGGGAAAAAGTGCTGGCCGATGTTTACATTCATTATTTCAATATCAGCCTGGTTTGGGATATTAACCTTTTGCCATGACCACCCGAATTCGCCGCCGGGTTTAATCAGGTTCACCTGCACATACGGATAATTGGTGGGTGTGCCCATAATCGTGACATTGAACCAGGAAGGTAAATAAAATGATGCTGCAGTGGCGTCAGTCGTTGGGGAAGGAAAGATATCTAAATATACATTATATTTAGCATCAAGCTTAGGGTCGTAATGTAGTGTGTATGCAAATTGATTATATGTTTTTTGAACCGAGTTATCCTCATAGGCA
>Ga0326728_10018598_pt1 | contig 13665 bp, 11 predicted proteins | sample MB3enrmetagenome_FD_207602 | JGI IMG/M metagenome (GOLD analysis project Ga0326728, IMG submission 207602) | Lab enriched peat soil microbial communities from McLean, Ithaca, NY, United States - MB31MN | ecosystem: Environmental > Terrestrial > Soil > Wetlands > Peat | place: USA: New York... | reverse complement strand
CCTTCTTTCTTTTTCCGCCTGCTTCGTCGCCCAGCCCTCCCCCTCCCGCTTCCATGTATAATCGGTTTCTGATCACTGATGGCGGATCGCTGGTCGCTTTCTTCCGAAACTGATAACTGAAAACTGATTACTGATAACTGTCAAATGTCCACCCCCTACCGCATCCACATCCCCATCTACGAAGGTCCTCTCGACCTCCTGCTCGACCTCATCAAAAAGCAGGAAATGAACATCCACGACATCCAAATCTCCAAAATCACCAGCCAATATCTCGACTACCTCCACCAGCTCGAAGTCCAGAACATCGACGTCTCCGCCGAATTCATCTACATGGCCGCCACGCTCATTTACATCAAATCCAAAATGCTCCTCCCGCCCGATCCCTTCGCCACCGAAGAAGAGCAAGCCGTCGACCCTCGCGAAGAGCTGGTCCAGCGACTCATCGAGCACGAAAAATTCAAAAACGCCGCCCAGCTTCTCTACCAAAAACAGCAAATCGAGGAAAACGTCTGGTCCAAGCCCGACAAATCGCTCTACCACGACGAAGGCACCGAAGGCGAACTCGTCGTCTCCCTCGTCGATCTGGTCCGCGTCTTCCAGCAAGTCCTCGAACGCAAAAAAGAAATCGCCCGCATCGATCTCCAGCACGAAGAATTCACCGTCGCCCAGATGATCGCGCAACTCCGCAGCCGCATCCTCTCGAGCGACACCGACGCCATCAGCCTCGTCGAATTCTTCGACGCCTGCCCCTCCCGCCACGCCATGATCGTCGCTTTCCTTGCCCTCCTGGAAATGGTCAAGCTCCAAGCCGTGGCCCTGGTCCAGGAAAAACCATTCGCCGACATCCTAGTGAAAAAATCCAAATCCTTCGACGCCGCCTTCGACGAATCCGGCACCCTCCGCATCGACGCCGAGTATCAGTAATCAGCGATCAGATATCAGCGATCAGGCACCTGCTCCCCCTCACAAATTGTCATCCCGACCGGAGGCCCGCGCCGTGTGCGGGCCGCAGTGGAGGGATCGAGGCAAGATCGCGGGTGGCTCAGGTGCCGGTTTTGCACCTGGCTCTTGGGTTTCCCGGGAACGCCATTCGGGAGAATGGCGTTTTTGACGTGGTTCCTCCGCAGATAGGACGATCGGCCGGGTGCCCCAGGCACGGAGTGTGTGCCTAGGTCTTGGGTTCCACGGGAGCGCCATTCTCCTGAATGGCGCTTTAACCATCCCGTATCCCGCCAATTGGGAGATCGGCCGGGTGCCCCAGGCACGGAGTGTGTGCCTGGGTCTTGGGTTTGGTGGCACAGTCACTCCTGTTTACCTTGAGCCTCGAAGGAACTGTGCTCTTGGGTTTGCTCCGTTGCGTCGCCCAACGAAGTACTTGGCGGTGCCCCATCCATCGCCCGCCTCCGGCGGGAAGGGTGGGCTCTTACGATCGAATGCCACAAACCTTGCTCTGTGTCACTCTTTCACCGTTTTTATCTTCTCCGTGCTCTCTGTGTTCCCATCTCTGTGGCCTCTGTGTTACCGTCCCTCTTCTCTTCGCCTCCTGATCTCTGATCGCTGATATCTGATATCCTCCCCCGCAGCGCTTGGAACTGTGCACTGTTAACTGTAAACTGTGAACTATCCATGACCCACGAAGATCGCCTCGCCGCTCTCGAAGCCATCATCTACGCCGCCGACGAGCCCGCCACCCTGGACCAGCTCGCTGCCGCTCTCGGCGAAGAAAAGCTCGTCGTGCAAGCCGCCCTCGACGAGCTCGTCGCCGCCTACGCCTCCGACGAACGCGGCATCGAAGTCCGCGCCGTTGCCGGCGGCTACAAGTTCTACACCAAGGCCCAGCACCACGACGTCGTCCGCCGCTTCATCAAATCGCTCCGCCCGCCGTTGCGTCTCTCCATGCCCGCTCTCGAAACTCTCGCCGTCATCGCCTACAAGCAGCCCGTCACGGCCCCCGAAATTTCCGACATTCGCGGCGTCAACGCCGCCGGCGTCATTTCCACGCTCCTCGACAAAAAGCTCATCACCACCGCAGGCCGCAAGGAAGTCATGGGTCGCCCCATCCTCTACAAATCCTCCAAGGAATTCCTAATGCGCTTTGGTCTAAGCGATCTCGACGAACTCCCCAGCCTCAAGGAATTTGAAGCTCTGGCTCGCGAAGCTCTCGGCACCGATGAAGGCGTAGCTCCCGCCACCGACGAATCCCTCCTCGCCGCCGCCCCCGCCGACTCGCTGGAAAATCTTCCCGTCTCCGAAGACTCCGCGGGTCCATCGGACGCCGCTAATTCCCAACTCTGTCATCCCGAGCGGAGTGAGGGATCTGCTTCTCCCTCCGCCGCCCAGCCGCCCATCCGTCATCCCGAGCCCGCTGCGGGCGAGGGATCCCTCTTCTCTTCCACGACTCACGACTCACGGGTCACGGATCACGCCTCTCCCTCCTCCCCGGGTGCCCCAGGTGCCGAACTTGCACCTGGGCTCTTGGGTTCCTCTTCCACGAGTCACGAATCACGAATCACGAGTCACGTCTCCCCCACCAACGATGGCACGCCCTCCGGCCCCCTCGACGAAGATCCTCAGCCCCCCTCCGCCCAATCCGCCTCCGCCACCAAATGATTCCCGGGAACGCCATTCTCCCGAATGGCGTCTTTAGCGTCCTTATTCTTGCTTTTCTCTTCTCTGTGAACTCTGCGGCTCCCCTGCTATCTCTGTGGTAAGCCTTTTCTTTCCCCTCTTCCCACCACCCCACCCCATCTCGATGTAGAATGTCTCCAGCACTCGCCGCCCAAAGGAGCCGTTTCCCGATCGCTGATATCCTGACTCAAGTTCTAAGTCTTAAGTTTTAAGTATTAAGTAAAAGTTCCGGGACTCGGTGATCCAGCAGGGCGCATTAGCCTTTGGTTTACTTACAACTGAAAACTTATTACTGACAACTTTCTTCCATGCTCGACCGCCTCCAAAAAATAATCGCCCACGCCGGCATCGCCTCTCGCCGCCACGCCGAACAACTCATCCTCTCCGGCCAGGTGCGCGTCAACGGCATCGTCGTCACCGCACTCGGCTCCAAGGCCGATCCCTCCAAGGACAAGGTCGAAGCCGCCGGCCGTCTCATCGAAGCCGAAGAGGATCACGTCTACCTCGTCCTCCACAAACCTCCCGAAGTCGTCTCCTCCCTCGCCGACCCCGAGGGCCGCCGCACGCTTCGCAATTTCCTCCGCGGCTTTCCCAAACGCGTCTATCCTGTCGGCTCCCTCGACTATGCCGACTCTGGCCTCGTCTTTCTCACCAACGATGGCGACCTCACCTCCGCCATGCTCAAATCCTGGTCCCAACTCCCGCAGGTCTATCACATCAAGATCAAGGGCCGCCTCACCCTCGAAGAACTCGATCGTCTCGGCAAAGAAACCGGCACCCGCCTCCGCACCGTCCGCCAGCCCGATTCCACGCGCGGGCGCGCCGCCAATTTTTGGTACGAAGTCCACACCACCGGTGCCAAACTCGACATTCTCCGCCGCACCCTTTTCAAGGAATTGCATCCCGTCGAAAAAGTGAAACGCATTGCCCTCGGTCATCTCACCCTCGAAGGCATCCCCCAAGGCCGCTACCGCCTCCTCGACACCCGCCAAGCCGACCCCCTCCGCCATCCCGCACCGCCATCCAAACTCCCGCGCCCGTTCACCTCTCCAACAAAATCCCATCGCCACCCCACGCGCCCCCCAAAACCCAGATGCCCCCGCTGATCCTTCACCCGGTTGTGGCACAGTCACTCCTGACTGTGCTCTTGGGTTCTCCGTATTAGGAGCCCTTCGGTTTTTCTCTTGGTTTTGCGTTTTCTTGTTTTGTCATCCCGATCCCGCAGGGCGGGACCCGATTTTATCTTCTGCGCCGTTTTCTGGCGCGTCGGGCCTTTCTTCATTCTGTCATCCCGATCCCGCAGGGCGGGACCCGATTTTTTCTTCTGCGCCGTTTTCTGGCGCGTCGGGCCGCGTAGTGGAGGGATCCTTCCGCCGCGCTTCTCTGTAGTTTTCTGTCGATTGGCATCCCCCCGATGTACTTGAGGGTGCCCCACCCTTGGTTTGTAAGGGTGGGCTCTTACGATCTAACGCCTCTGCCTCTCTTTTCTTTCACTCTTCCCCTCTTCTACTCTTTTACTTTTGTGCGCTTTTACCGCTTTTATCTTCTCTGTGCCCTCTGTGGGAGTCTTCCGTTTCTCTTCGCCTCCTTTATCTCCTTTACCTTATCTACTTCCGAATTCTGCTATCCTTCCTCCGTTCATCAACCAACGAAACATCTCGCCCATGCCCGCCCGCCTCCAAAAAATCCTCGCCGCCGCCGGCATCGCCTCCCGCCGCAAAGCCGAAGAAATCATCGCCGCCGGTCGCGTCACGCTTAACGGCCAAGTCGTAACCGAGCAGGGAACTAAGGCCGATCCGCAAACCGACACCATCTGCGTCGACGGCAAACCCCTCCACCGCCCGCAGCGTTTCGTCTATTTTCTCTTGAACAAACCGAAAGGCTACGTCACCACCGTCAGCGATCCCGAAGGCCGCCCCACCGTCATGCAACTTCTCGGCGAACTCCGCGAGCGCGTCTATCCCGTGGGCCGCCTCGACTACGCCAGCGAAGGCCTCCTCCTACTCACCAACGATGGCGCCCTCGCCCAAAAACTCACCAAAGCCGGCTCCCACATCCCCAAAACCTATCTCGTCAAAATCAGCGGCAAGCCCGACGAACGCGCCATTCAGCGCCTACGCGCCGGCATCACCATCGCCCTTGACGACGGCCGCCGCGTCAAAACCTCTCCCGCCAAAATCCGTCTGGTCGAAGACGCCCCCAACCCGTGGTACGAAGTCGTCCTTATCGAAGGCCGCAACCGCCAAATCCGCCGCATGTTCCAACAAGTCGGCTTCCTCGTCGAAAAAATCAAGCGCACTCAGCTCGGCTCGCTCACCCTCGACGTTCCCCCCGGCAAATTCCGCCCCCTCACCAAATCCGAAATCCACCAACTCCAAAATCTCGCTCGCACTAAAGACGAGTAGGCCGGGTGCCCCAGGTACCGGTTTTGTACCTGGGTCTTGGGTTTATTCTTCGTCTTTCTTGGAGTGCGGCGGCTCGCCGCCGCTTTCACGATTGACCGCTCGCTTCTTTGCACAGTAAACCATTTGTCGTCCCGATCCCGCAGGGCGGGACCCGATTTTCTCTTCCGCGCCGTAGTTTGGCGCGTCGGACCGCGCAGCGCGTTGTTTGCGTCCCGCGCGTTTCGGCGGGATGGAGGAATCTGCTTTTCTTTTCTTCTCCGTGTGAGTGCCCCAGGCACGGCGTGTGCCTGGGTCTTAGGTTCCTCTCCTCTCTGTGGCACAGTCACTCCTGACTGTGCTCTTGGGTTTCTCTTCTCTGTGCTCTCTGTGTTCCGACCTCTGTGAACTCTGTGTTACCGTCCCGCTTCGCTTTTCTAATTCTTGCTCCACTCCGCCCGTAATCCCTGCATAATCTTTTCTCTTCGAATTCGCCATTCCTTCCCACGTATAATGTTTCCACCCCGTTCCCCCGGGATTCACTCGTGCGCCTTGACGCCAGCACTGGCCAACCCCCCAGCCGCCGTGTACTCACGGCCACCATCGCCTTTCTCATTGCCGTCTGGGCCGTCAACTACATCACCGGCAAAATCGCTCTCCGCAACATGGACCCGCTCACCTTCGCTTCTTTCCGCCTCGTCCTCGCCGGCCTTTTCATGGTCCTCATCTACTTCATCTGCCTGCGCCTCCCCGCCTTCGCCGAAGCCGCCCGCGCCCGCCGCGCCGGCTGGTCCCACCGTGATCTCTGGATTTTTTTCTATCTCGGTTTCTTCGGCGTCACCATGAACCAGTTCGGCTTCACTGTCGGCCTGCGCTACACCTCGGTGATCCATTCCGCGATCATCGGCTCACTGTCGCCCGTTTACACGCTTGTCCTCGCCGTGCTCTTCCGCTTGGAAAACGCCACGCTCCGCAAAGTTCTGGGCATGGGCGTCGCCGTCGCGGGCGTCGCGCTCATGGCCGCGGGCGCGGGCATCAGCCGCCATTCGCCCACGCTTCTCGGCGACCTGATTACCCTCTCCGGTTCCCTCGGCTTTGCCGCTTACGTCGTCCTCGGCAAACGCGTCGCCAGCCTCTACGACTCCCTCACCATGACCACCTTCAACTGCATCTTCGGCGCGCTCATCATTCTCCCCATCGCCATTCATCGCGCCATTCTCCTCGGCTCCTTCGCCCATTGGCGCGCCTTCCCCTGGCCCGTCTGGGCTTGCATGGTCTACATGGCTCTGTTCAGTTCCGCCATCGCCTACGTCCTCTACTTCTGGGTTCTGCGCTACCTCGAAGCCTCGCAACTCGCCTCCTTCACGTATCTCTTGCCTGTAGCCGCCACCGCCCTCGGCATCCTTTTCCTCGGCGAGCGCGGCTCCTGGCTCGAACTCCTCGGCGGCCTCTTCGCCCTCGCCGGCGTCTACTACATCGAAGCCGCCCGCGGCCGCTAACCAGTCTCACTTCTCCTCCGCCCAAAGCCAAAAATGTCATCCCGAGCGGAGCGGCCCGACATTTTCTTCCGCGCCGCAGTTTGGCGCGTCGGGCCGCGCAGTCGAGGGATCTGCTTTTGCTTACTTCTCTGTGGCCTCTGCGTCAGCGCCCTTCTTGTTTTTCCTAGGGTTTCCGCTTCGTGTCGGTGTGCCGCACGTCATACACTGTCCCGACGCGGCGGTTTTGGAGTGCGGTCCCGCCACTACGGGAGCGCTTTTACGAACTTAGCCCATCCACCAAACGGTCATCCCGACCGGAGAGCCCGCGTTTTCTGCGGACTCGCAGCGGAGGGATCGCGGCGCAGCTCCCACTTCATCCAGGCGCCGTCTGCGCGAACGCCCCCGCTCAGCTCTTCTGAAACCACCCCGCGGTCTCGTCCACCCGCTGCATCCGAATCGCAAGCTGCCGCTTCTGGATAAACTCATCCACGCCCTGCCGGCAACCCGGCCACAGGCCATAGCCGTCTATGAAGACAATTCCGCCCGCCGCCACACGGAAATGTTCATACGAACAGCGTGGTGTGACTTCATCACAATTTTGCTTTCCCTCCAGGAAAGTCTCGTTCTTTGTCTAATTTTGCACACTTTTCTCCAACCGCCTCATTCATTGACACTTAGCCAATATTCACTGCTCGTTTTCCACACCATACTCCGCCCCTTTCGCTAAGTGGCCGTTAAGCAAAGTGTATAAAATGAGACAGACACCGCCTCACCTCTTTCGTACGATTTTCGATAAGGGTCTGCGCTCCCGGACTCTCCTTCTTCTCCTCCTCCTCTTCCTTGTCCGGCGCGCCGATCCTGGATGAGGATCCCATGTTAGACCATACCAACAGCGGGGCCGAGTCTTATCTGGAGACGGTGCGCCCAGAGAACAACTGTTTCCACAGATGCCGTCCCCTCCGCGTTCTTTTCGTTCATCGCGATTCCACCGCGATTGATTCCTGCCTGCAAGAGCTCAAGAAGGGGCAATTCATTGTCACCTCCGATTCTGTTTCAGGATTGGCGCACTGTGCGAGGCACCGCGGCGCGCCATCCCACGATGTCATCGTGGTCGAGTACCCCAATCCCAGCATCAAGGGATCCCAGGCCCTCCAACTCTTTCTTCAAACGGTGGAGCAGAGCGCTCTGGTTTTCTTGACCACGGATTCTGCCCACGCATCCGGTGCGGAACTGGCCGCTCATGGTCCTTTCGAGTGCGTCGAGCGGCAGCATATGGCCCAATTGCCCATGGCCGTTCGCCGCGCCCTCAACGGAAAAAGATTACGCTCCGAGCTCGAAGAAGCGGAAAAGGCTCTGCGGCACTCGCGATCGGTCTATCGCGCCCTGGTGGACAATCCCTCCTACGGGATTTGCCGCTGCGATGCGGAGGGGAACTTTCTCGAGGTTAATCGGACTCTCGTGACCATGCTGGGTTACGATTCGAAAGAGGAACTGCTTGCGGCAAACCGTGCCTCTCGCATTGTTCTCGGTCTTGGTCATGGACGCTCCTTGGCCGGACTCTTTCAGGACTCGGTGCCCGTCCAGCCAATCGAACGCGAGTGGCAAAGGAAAGACGGCACCCTCCTCAAAGCCAGGCTCAGCGGCCGCGATGCTTTTGACGAGCATGGCAATTTCAACGGCTGTGAAATCATCGTTGTGGACATCACCGAACAGCGCTACATCGAGGAGCAGCTCCGCCATCAGGCCTTCAGCGATTCACTGACTGGCTTGGCCAATCACCGCCGTCTCTTCGATGTGCTGCAATCGGAAATCTCCCGCTCTCAGCGCACCGGGCGAGAATTCGCTCTTCTGCTCCTGGACCTCGACGGCTTGAAAGACATCAATGACAACCTTGGTCATCTCGCCGGTAACCGCGCTCTCTGCAGGCTCGCGCAAATCCTCAAAGACTGCTGCCGCTCCACGGACACGGCGGCGCGCCACGGCGGCGACGAGTTTGCCATCGTCCTGCCGGAGACAGGCGTCGCCTCCGCCTCCTTGGTTACTCGCCGGATTTGCGATCTCCTCGAGAAGGAAGCCGAGGCGCCGGCTCTTTCCGTCAGTGTGGGAATTGCCACCTATCCCCGCGAGGCGGATAGCATCGGAACGCTTCTCTACGCCGCGGACCGCGCTCTCTATGCTATGAAATCCCAAAAACCTCGCGCCCTCCGCGCCGCTGCCGCCTCCTTTTCATCTTCAACTGCGACGCTCTCCGAGTTTCCCCGGGAGCGCATCGATCATCAGGTCATCCGGGGAAGGGATGCGGTCCAAGACTGAACTCCAACCTCACTGTGCTCTTGGATTCTTTCCGTTACGTTGCCCAACGACGTACTTGAGGGTGCCCCATCCTTCGCGAATTGTGCGAAGGGTGGGCTCTTACGATCGAACGCCACGTAACTTCTTCTCTTCTCTCTTGGGTTTGCTTTTTTCCGAGAACTGAGAACTGCAAACTGAAAACTCTAAACTGTGAACTGTCAGCTGTGAACTGTTCTAGTACCGTTCCAACTTGTTTCGGGAATTTGTCGGCAAGTTGGGTGAAGGCCACTACGTGGGAGTCAGCCGCTCGTGCGTTTGGTCCATTTAGTTGGAACGGCACTAGTCGTGCAGCACCACGCTCAACAGGGAGGTGTTGATCTGCAGCCCACCGTTGTACTTAATGAACCCTAGCCGCCGGAACTTATTCATGAAAAAATTGACCCGCGAGCGCGTCGCGCCGATCATCCCCGCCAGCATCTCCTGCGACACTTTCGGCAACATTCCGTGCGGCTGGTCCTCCTTGCCGTAGCGCGCCAGCAGCAGCAGCGCCCGCGCCAAACGTTTCTCGCTGGAGTTGAAAAGCTGGTCGACCAAATCCTCTTCGATGCGGATGTTCCGGCTCAGCACATGCGTGAGGAAGCGGTCGGAGAGCGCATGTTCCGTGTGCAGCACGCGCATCATCTCGTTTTTTTCAATGCGCAGCAGGCTCGTGGCCGCGATCGCGGTCGCCGTTCCCATGCACACGCTCTGCCCCGCCAGGCATCCCTCGCCAAAAAAATCGCCGGGTCCCAGAACCGCCACGACCGCCTCTTTGCCGCTCTCACTGGTCACCGACAGCCGTACACCGCCTTTTTGGATATATTCCACGCTCTCGGCGGGATCGCCTTGCGAGTAAATTTTCTCTGATTTCCGGAACGTTACGATCTGCCGCGCCACGCCGGCCGTCTCGAGGAAAGCACGCAAATCGAAAGCGATCTTATTCGGGAGAGTTGTCTTGCTCTTCTTGGGGCCAGCTCTGGGCATAGCTGCTTTCGAGTCCCGCCCAATTCCTTGATCTTCAAAAAAAACAACCGACTCAAAAAATATAACCCGGTTATGGCGCTTCTGTCAATTGCACAGCATCCAGCTCTTACGATCCTACGCCCCAACCTCTCTTCTCCTGACTGTTTGGCTATTGCGTTTCCTTTGCGGCGTTGCCCACGCGCTTCGGCACAGCTTGATCGATCTGCGGCCAGGCGGGTGCAATCCTGATTCACACAAACCGCACTTGTTGTGCATTTTTGTTGACGACAAAGATGCGGATGTTGTTCGATGCCGGGTCTCCCGGAACCATGAAAAAACCCAGCTTCTGTGGATTGTATCCCTCTGTTTTCCCCAGGATCTTTTCACCATCCCGGAAGCTCACTTCGATCTTCCGGCCGTGGACGTGCTCGTCAATAATTGCTTGGTCATGGTACGTGGGGTTGCCCATGAAGTCCTTCACGAAAAAAACGGCCTTCAAGTCCTGCATCAGCACTTTGACGCCATGTTCCTGGAGCGGTTTATCTGCGGGGAGCACGTTGAAGCAGTCTTTCAGTGCGGAGAAGTCATAGACGTAGCCCTTGAGTCGGCGCCCGTCTACGAACGCGACCACCACTTTGTTTGCTTGCTCGGGTGTTCTTGGAGGTGTGGCCATCAACTCCCCTCCACAAACTTCCTCTCGGATCGCCGGGGCTTAGATCTGGACTGGGATTATCGGTTCGCCGTCTTTGGTTGATTTGAATATACACCCGGCTTGCTCGCCTGCAACCCGAATCTCGCTTCGCCGGGTGCCCAGTCGAGCCATCCCACTGGCGCCAAACCGGATCTGACAAGGGTTCTGAACTCTTAGAAGCTGTTGCACAACGCAGATTAGGACTAATAGAATCAATAAGTTAGCTCGTTTATGCATTACGCTCTAGACTCTTTCGCTCTTCCACTCTTAAACCTCCACCATCCGCCCTTTGCTCCTTCCTCTTCTCTGTGACCTCTGTGTTCTTCCCTCTGTGAACTCTGTGTTACCGTCCTTCCTCTCTTCGTTTCCTGATCGCTAATATCCTCATTCTTCCCACTTTCAACTTTTAACTTTCGACCTTAAACTCTTTCCCACGAGCCCAACCATGCCCAACATCCCGCTCCGCAACGGCGGTCCCAAAGCCCGCGTCGCCGTTATTCCCGGCGACGGCATCGGCAGGGAAGTGACCCCCGTGGCCGTCCAGGTCATCCGCGCCGCCACCGCCAAGCGCAACCGCCCCCTCGAATTCGTCGAGTTTGACTGGGGTGCCGACAAATACCTCCGCGAAAACGTCTCTCTCCCTGACGGCGCGGTCGAGCTCCTTCGCGACGAGTTCGACGCCATCCTCTTCGGTGCTCTCGGCGATCCCCGCGTCCCCTCCAACCAGCACGCTGCAGACATCCTCCTCGGCCTGCGCATGAAGCTCGATCTCTACGTCAACGCCCGCCCCACCGAACTCCTCCATCCGCGCCTCACCCCGCTCCGCGATCGCACCCTCGCCGACATCAACCTCATGGTCTTCCGCGAAAACACCGAAGGCCTCTACGTCGGCGTGGGCGGCTTCTTCAAAAAAGGCACCCCCGACGAGATCGCCGTCCAGGAAGACCTCAACTCCCGCAAAGGCGTCGAGCGCATCATCCGCCACGCCTTCGACTATGCCCGTGACACAGGCATTCCTGCCTGTGCACGTCCTCCCTCTGGCAAATCCCTCCGCCTCTGCATGTCCGACAAGTCCAACGCCATGACGTTCGCCCACGACCTCTGGCAGCGCGTCTTCCAATCCGTCCGCGCCGAATACCCCGAAATCGATTCCCGCCACCTTTACATTGATACCCTGGCCATGGAACTCGTTCGCGATCCCAGCCAGTTCGACGTCATCGTCACCTGCAACCTTTTCGGCGACATCATCAGCGACCTCGCCGCGCAACTCGCCGGTGGACTCGGCCTCGCTCCCTCCGCTAACATCCATCCCGGCCGCACCTCGCTCTTCGAGCCCGTCCACGGCTCCGCCCCCAACATCGCCGGGAAGGGCATTGCCAATCCCTTCGGCGCGGTCCTCGCCTCTGGCATGTTGCTCGAATTTTTGGGCTGGCACGAAGAATCCGGAGTCTTAAAGCAATCCGTGAAGTCCGCCCTCCACGAAAACGTTACCACTCCCGACCTCAGCGGCTCTAAATCAACACTTGAAGTAGCCGACTTCCTAGCCAGCTACGCTGCCAGGCATCTCTAATTCACTTCAGCCATTACTTCATAATCGTCGCCACGCCCCAAAACGGTCATCCCGACCGAAGAGCCAGCGTCTTTTGCTGGCTCGGAGCGGAGGGATCGGGGCACCTGCCCCCCGATTTGCAAGCTCCGGATTTACTGAAAACTGAAAACAAGAAACTGGACACTCAAAAGTCCTCACTTCTTCCGCACCATCGCCGTGATCGCCAACCCCAGCAGGAACCCCCCGATGTGCGCCCACCACGCCACTCCACCAGATGCGCGCCCGCCCACCATCCCGACTCCCTCCAAGAACTGCAACACAAACCAATACCCCAATATCAGGAAGGCCGGCACGGGAATCAGAAAGATAAAGAAGAACGTCAGAATCCGGTGCGTGGGGAAGAGCAGGATGTACGCGCCCATCACTCCGCTGATCGCGCCGCTGGCCCCAATCGCCGGGTACGGCGAACCCAGATTGAAGAGCACGTGCACCAACCCGGAGCCAATCCCGCACACAAGGTAAAAGAGCAGATACCCCAGGTGCCCGAAGCAACCCTCGACGTTATCCCCGAAGATCCACAGGAACAGCATGTTTCCCAGTAGGTGCATCAGCCCGCCATGCAAGAACATGCTGGTGAAGAGCGGCTCGAATGCCGCCTGAAACCCCGCATGCCCGGCCAGGAATTGCACGACATGCGCGGGAATGGTGGCGTTGGCCATCACAAACGCATGCTCGGCCCTCGCCGGCAAGCTCAACTGGTAAATGAAGACCAGCACGTTAGCCATGATCAGTGCGATGTTGACGAATGGCGTGGTGTGCGCCGGGTTGATGTCCTTCAGCGGAATCATGAGTCAGCGGGGAAGCGCAGTCGATTGGATGCCCTACGCATGAGAATGGCGACAGAGTAGCCGAAAGGGCGCCAAACGAAAACCCCGGTCCGTAGCGATGCCGGGCAGGGAAGTGCGTCCTATAATATTGCCCCGGTGGAGTCTTGGTTAACAGAATCTGGAAGCGCCCAAATGCCGCAGTTTCCCCAATGTTTGTGGGGCATTCCTATTGACGGTCTCGCTCGCATTGAAAGCCGCAAGAGGGATTCATCGCACAAAGAACGTGCGATGGAAAACCGTACCTCACTTCGCGGACTCCGTTCGGAATGACGGGTGATAGTGGGGACCGCTCTGGCAGGGGGGGAATTGGGAGTACAGTTGAACCAGCACTGTGTCTTCAGCCCTCGAAACGGGCGAGGAGCGAAGAGTCAATGGCACGGCCGGACACCTTTTGGACATACATTATGGCGAGCGAGTCGGGGGTGCTTTATGTTGGGGTGACGCGTGACCTCGCAAGCCGGGTACTGCAACACCGATCGAAGCTCACTCGCGGTTTCACCGAGAAATACAATGTGACGAAGTTGGTTTGGTTCGAAGCTCATTCGAGCGTGAGAGCCGCGATCTCCCGTGAGAAGGAGATTAATGGCTGGAGTCGCATCAAAAAGGTGAAACTCATCGAGGAACGCAACCCCACGTGGAAAGACCTAGGCCAGAGCTAGGCTCCGCCTCGCGACCTTTTATGGCGAGCGGCCCCTGCCGTCCCTGTGCGCACTACCCACCACCCGTCATTCCGAACGAGTCTGCGAAGTGAGGAATC
>Ga0326728_10018597_pt1 | contig 13666 bp, 9 predicted proteins | sample MB3enrmetagenome_FD_207602 | JGI IMG/M metagenome (GOLD analysis project Ga0326728, IMG submission 207602) | Lab enriched peat soil microbial communities from McLean, Ithaca, NY, United States - MB31MN | ecosystem: Environmental > Terrestrial > Soil > Wetlands > Peat | place: USA: New York... | reverse complement strand
TCCGGCAAAGTACTTTGCGGAATCTGAAAACCTCTTGAGTTTCAGCGGATTGCAGCGATTGCTGCCTTGCCGCGATTTGAACGGCGACCGGCTCCGAAGCCAGTTTGAGAGTGGCCCAAAATAGCTCAGCGCTACTGACTATCAAGTACTTAGCGGTTTGCCGTTTGCCACAAGGCCCTCCGTTTCCTCCCGCTTTTCTACACTTTTGAGAACGCCCGCGACTTACTCGGAAGCCCATTTTGCAGGGGTTCGGACCCTGAACCTCCCACGATGACTTAGTCGGCTTTCGCAACGCACAGAAAATGACGAACTTATAGCCGGACACTAGTGAGGCCTAGCGATGTGTTACTGCCGACGCCAGAAGCGGAGAACGACAATAGAAATTCAACTTTGATTGGTCATGGGACGGCTTGTAGCCCGCGATGGATCAACAACGCTCTGAATCGTAACGGGCGGTGACTGGCGATGTCCCTGCATTCCTAGCGCGAGATCCTTCTCACCAGCAAACCGAGCCGGGCCGATGCCACGTGAACCGGTTGACCATAATGGAAGTGCCCTCTCATCATCGTACCGGCGAGACAAAAAGACGGTTCTGCGCCTCGTTGACGCCATCATGCACCGGCAGCCCATCCGTGGGACAGACCGATATCACTTTGCCAGTCCCTCTTGGCACCACAAAGGAGGTTCCATAATGAAGCCGTGCGGAACCAGAACTCGATATTACAAAATGATGGCAGGTCTGGTGGGCTCCCGAAAGTTCCCGCCCAGCGTTTCGAAGATTATCACTCACAATCCGTATAGAACGTTTCATCCGGCACGAACGCCTCAAATTCGCGGATGCTGTGAGCGCGCTCGCGAAGCGCAACCGCCTCATCATGTCGGTCCAATCTGTCGCAAACATCAGCGTAATCGATCAAAATATCTGACAACCCGGAAGAACGGCACTTCCGAGCCCTTAATGGTGGCAAATAGGGCCTGAGTCGCTCCTCCTCGAGCCTCGCGCAAGCCGAAAGCAGGCTGGCAGCCTCTATCAGACGGCCGGCCTGAATGAACTTCCGCGCAATTCTGTGAAATCGAGACGCATCAGCGACGGCAAGCGGCAGGTGGCATAGCAGCGCAAACTTATCTTTTGCTTGCTGGTCGCGGCCGGCAATGATATCCAGATAAGCCAGACGGCACAATACCAATGCCCGCTGCGACTCGTTCCGCTCACTCTGCTCTTCCAGCCACCTAAAGTAAGCCAGTTAACACCACGGCCGCAGCATCAACTTTCTTGTCGTTCTCTAAAAGATCAGCCAAACAAGACATCGGCGCAAACCAGTCACCGCCAACTTCGCTGGCGTTCTTGAACGAACTCTCTGCCTCGGCGGTCAGGCCAAGGTGATACTGGGCGCCGCCCAACATCGAGTATAGAGCTGCCCGACTGATCAGCTCTGGTGCACCGTCAGGCATAAGCTGCAAAATACTTAACCCACGCGAAGCGAGTCGTACCACCTCCTCGTGGTGCCCTTGTTCCATCTCAAACATACCTAGCAGGTTGAACAACTCGGGCAACATCCGCTGGCACTCCTGGCTTTTAGAAAGCAGCGAGATGGCACGCTTCAGGTGCGCAGCCCCATTTTCTTTATCCAGTGGACCGGCCATTGCGATCGCTCTTTCCATAAAAGCCTGAGTTTCAACTTCCGTATTGTGCCTCCCATTTCGTCAACATGGTATCGCGCCAAGTACCGGCTTGCCTGGTCACCCGCGGTCGCAAAATCGCCAGTCAGAAACAAGAGTGCTACCTTAAGAGAAATGACACGTCTCAGCAGATCATGATGAACACTAATTGAAACCGCCTTTCCGCCCAGAGAATCCTCGGGATCTAGGGCACGTAAGAGAATGACGCAATCTGAAGGCGACCAATGGTTTGTCAGTTCGCGGATGTGAGCCAGGGCAACCGTCGGATCAAGGCGCTGCTCCGAAATCGCTAATCGAATGCGCCGGGACGTTGCCAATAGCTGGTCACTCACTACACACCAACGGACCAAACCATGGCGCAAGCCGTCCTGCGAGTCCGACCGAGCGATTCGCTGCGGCCCAGCGGCCCGCTGATTCCCGCCGGCACGGTGGTGCCCACCAGCCAGTGGTCGTTTGCCAAATGTCCCAACGGCCCGCCCGGAACGCCGAGCACCACGGACATCTGCCTGGCGGGCGGGTTTCAGAACGACCAGGTGTACGAGATTGTCTACTAGGCGACGGGTTCGCCGGTGAGCGGTTTGGGCTACGTAACAACGCGCGATTTCATCTCCTTCCTTCGCAACGCGACGGTGGATGACGCGGGCACTCCCAACCCGGTGGCCCGCGTCAAGCGCGCGCTGTGCCATGGATACTCGATCAGCGGTCAGTATCTGCGAGATTTCGTGTATCAGGGCTTCAACGAGGACGAACAGGGAAGGAAGGTCTGCGACGGGATGATGGTGCATTCGGCGGGCGGGCAAAAGGCCGCCCTGAATTACCGCTTCGCCAGCGACCCCAACTCGACCCCGTTCCGGAGCCAGCACGCCGACCGGGGAGCGCCGGAAACGAATTTTCCGAGAACCTACACGATGCGCACGGACCCCCTGAGCGGAGCTACCGACGGCCTGCTGAAGCGGCCTGCCACCGATCCCCTGATTATGCACGTGAATAGCTCCACCGAGTATTGGGAGCGCCGGGGATCCTTATTGGACACGGATGAAAACGGCTTCACGGACCTGGTGGAATCGCCGAACGTCCGGCGGTACCTGGTTGCAAGACCGCCATCAAGGGCATTTGGACCGCCATTCAGAAGCTTTCCGCCACCGTGCCGCAGACCAGCGAGGCCGCCACCGAGACCGCCGTGCCCAAGGCCAGCAGCGCCAAACCCGCAGCGGAGCCGGAGAAGCCGAAGGCCCAACGGAAGGCCAAGGGTGACGCACCGGCGGCCCAGGGCGCGCCCGCCAAGGGCAAGGCGACGAAGAAAGGCCACCGCCGCGAAGAACGCGCCCAAAGCCAAGAAGGCTGCCAAGGCGCAGGAAGCCGGCGGGCCGCGCGAGGGCACCAAAACGGCTACGGTGGTCGCGATGCTCCAGCGCAAGAACGGAGCCACACTCCCTGAGATTATGAAGGCCATGTGCTGGCAGAAACATACGGTGCGCGGCTTCATGGCTGGCGCGATGAAGAAGGCCGGTTACACGGTCGAGTCCTTCAAGCCGGAAGGGGGAGAACGGACCTACCGCCTGCCTGCGAAATAGCATCAGCCCGCCAGCTACTTCCGCCCGCCCGGCTCCGGCCGCGGCGGGCTTCTTGCTTTGGGCCGTTGACTGTTCCGGACGGCAGAAGCCATGCAGGATCCCGTGCAAGTCGAAACCAAGTTCCTTCGATTGTTGAAGCCCGCAAGCTTGGGCGACGAGATTGACGGCTGGCGCGTCTGCTGGATCGGCGGGTGGGACAAGTGCCACGTGCTGTTCGTTGTGATGGTAAAGCGGTCGCGAAACGGAGAATAAACGTTGTCCGGGCGTCGATCACCGCGCGGCGCCCGCGATTCGCTAATCCTGGCGCAGGGCGGCCATGGGATCGAGCCGCGCCGCTCGGCGGGCGGGCAGCAGGCAGGCGAGGAACGCCGCCGTGGCGAGCACCACGAGAACGCCGCCGAGCGCCAGAGGATCGGTGGCCGGCACCTGGAAGACTTCGCTGCGCAGGAGGCGCGCGAGGACGATAGCCCCGGCGAGGCCGGTGAGCATCCCGGTCAGCACGGGCTTCGCGCCCGAAGCCAGTATCAGCGAGAGCACCGCGCCGCGCTCGGCCCCCAGAGCCATGCGGATGCCGATTTCGTGGGTGCGGCGGGCCACACTGTAAGAGAGCAGGCTGAAGATGCCGGCCGCGCTGAGCGCCAGCCCCAGCGCGCCGAAAAAGGTGAACAACGCCATATTGAAGCGCGGCTGCACGATCTCCTGCCCGACGATTTCCTCCAGAGTGATGGGGCGGCCGACGGGAAGCTCGCGATCCAGCTCGCCGACGGCGTGCTGGAGGGCGTTCATCATCAGCAGGGGGTCGCGAGCCGTGCGGATGGCGAGCGTGCGGCCGGGCGGCGCGACCAGCGTATAGGGGATGTAGACGGCCGGTTCGGGCGGGCTGGCGAGGCCGGCATTGCGGGTGTTGCGCAGAATGCCGACCACGGTCACCTCGGCTTGATTGGCGACGCCGGGCGGCAGCATCGTGGCCGGGACGGTGGCCAGCAGATCGAGATGGATGCGCCCGCCGAGGGGGCTTCGGCCGGCGGGCCAGAGGCGGGCGGCGGCTTCGTTGATGAGCGCCAACCGATCGCCGTGAGCGGTTTCCTGTTCGGTGATTTCGCGGCCGTCGAGCAGCGGAATGCCGAGCGTGCGCTGGTAGTCGGGGCTCACCAGGTTGATCTGCAGGTTGCGGATGGAGAGCTGCTGGCCGGCGATGGTGTAGGAGGATTGCGGGCCGCCGAAGGGCAAGGGCAGCCCGCCATTACCGATGCTGGCGGCCTCGACGCCGGGCAGGGCGCGGACACGATCCAGAACGCCGCGGTTGAAGGCGATGCGCTGCTCATAGGTGGAGTAGCGTTTGTCCGGCAATTGCAAATTGACCATGAGGACGCGGCCGGGCTGGAAACCGGGGTCGACGTGCTGAAGGCTCTGGAATCCTCGGATGGTGAGGCTGGCGCCGGCCAGCAGGATCACGGAGAGTGCGACAGCGGCGACTACCAGCAGGTTGCGGGTGCGCGAACCGGCGGCGCTGGAGTTCGATCCGCGGGCGGAATCCTTGAGGGCTTCGACCAGGTCGAGGCGCGCGCACTGCAGGGCGGGGGCTAGTCCGAAGAGGATGCCGGTGAGGAGCGAAACGGCGACCGAAAAAAGCAGCACGGGGCCGTTGACCGAGATGCGCGCCTCGTTGGGGACGTAGAACTCGGGCATCAGGTAGACCACCCCGCGGGTTATGCCAAGGGCCAGCAGAACTCCGAGAATGCCGCCGGCGAGCGACAGGACGATGTTTTCGGTGAGAAGTTGGGCCAGCACGCGCGGCCGGCCGGCGCCGACCGACATGCGGAGGGCGATTTCGCGGGCGCGGGCGGTGGCCCCGGTCATCTGCAGGTTGGCCACATTGGCGCAGGCGATCAGCAGGAGGAAGGCGACCGCGCCGAACAGCAGTTGCAGGCTGGAACGCATCTCGCCCGATGCCACGGTGATGTCCATGTAGTTGATGAGCGAGGCGCGGAATCCGTTCTTGGGGAAGCGGGCCGGGAACTGCCCGGCGAGCTGGTTTTCAAGCGCGCGGTACTGCTCTTCGGCCGCCTGCCGGGAGACGCCGGGGCGCAGGCGGAGAATCGGAAAGACGGTGGCATCGGCGCGCAGGCTGGTGGCGAGCGGGACCCAGCCGCCGTCGTTGGTCCACCAACCGAAACGCGGCGGCATCACGCCGATGACGGTGCGCGGCACGTCGTCGAGCACCACGGTCTGGCCGAGAGCTTCGGGACTGGAATTGAACAGGCGCTGCCAGGCGCGGAAGCTGAGCACGATGACGGGTTCGGCTTCCCCGCCCGGCTGGACATCGGTGGGCAGGATCGGGCGACCGATCACTGCGGGGACACCGAGAAACTGGAAGGCGTTGGCTGTGACGGCGATGGCGCGGAAATTCTCGGGCGGGCGGCCTCCGGTGAGCAGGGCCATGGCGGGCTCGGTGGCCATCGCCATCGAGACGGCGGGCAACCGTGCGATCAGGCGCAAGTCGGAGTAGGGGCAGTTGGGCATTATGCGGTTGGGATTCTTGGCGTCCTGCACCTGCGGAGCCCAGATCTGGTCGGGATAGGCGTAGGGGTAGGGCGAGATGAGGACGCCATCCACCACGCTAAAGATGGCGGTGACTGCGCCGATGCCGAGCGCCAGAGAACCCAGCGCCACCAGGGTTAGGCCGGGGCGTTTCCCCAGCATACGAATGCCGAAGCGCAGGTCCCGCCAGAGGGTATCAAGCTCCATCTTCGATAGACGTCGCGCCGGCGGATTCGATAGCGGCCGGCGACCGGAAGCCGCCGAGGAGGGCCATCAGGGGCATGGCAGAGAAGCTGGAAAGTCCGGAGCCTAGCGACTTGGCTGGCGTTAAGTCGAGATATCGGTAGCTCCCCGACCACGCCGACCAGCCGATGATGCGCAATCCCCGCCTCTTTCCGAGTGGTGCGTGATAGGGCCGAAGTGGGCGGGCCGGCAGCCGCCGACCGGAGGCCGCGCGGTGGCGGCAAGCGCGATCACCATTCCCGATTTCTCCGCCACGCCCTCCACGCTGGTGTACAACACCGCCGGCAATTCGCGCGCGAACATCTCGCTGGTGGCGTTCACACCCACTGCTCCTGCCGCCGAACCCAGCGGCGTCATCGTGCTGGAAAACTGGATGTCCCGGCTGCGGCGCTAAATTCCCGCGCTGAATTCCCGCTTGACATGCGACAGTTGTCGCGCGTAAAATGTGACAAGTGTCGCAGAAAATCACGCAAGTCCCGACCCGGCGGGAACGGGAAATCATGAACGCCGTTTTCGCCCTCGGCAATCGCGCCTCGGCGGAAGAGATCCGCGCACGCCTGGTTGACCCGCCCGGCGATTCATCCGTCCGCGTCATGCTGGCGAGGCTGGAAAAGAAGGGCTGCCTGAAGCACCATCAGGACGGGCTCCGCTATCTCTATTCCGCCACCATCTCACCGGCTGTCGCCAAACGCACGGCGCTGCAGCAGTACGTGCAGACGTTCTTTGGCGGCTCGCTGCGCCAGATGATGACCGCCCTGGTGGCCGAGTCGTCGTGGACCGATGACGAACTCGACGCGCTCAAAGAAGAAATCGATCGTGTTCGCAACGAAAGGAAGAAGCAGTCATGATGGGCGGACGTGATTGGCCTCCTGGTAGCAGCAGGCGAGCAGGAGGAGGTTCGCCTGTCCTTCGCCTCATGAATCCTGAGGACGCCAAATGGGACCGCCCCCAGGGTGCATAACCCCCCGCCAGTCCTCCTGGCGGCCTGGTCCAACACTTGCTAATTCCTCCCTAACAGTCGCCCGGAGTCGAGGGATGCTCCTATGACGGATGGAACCGAAACGCCTGATGAGAGACCATTACGCTTGGAACCGGAGCCACAAGAGTGGGGGCGATCCAATGCTGTGCTTTTCCACCAATTAGCGAAGTTTCTGGTCTGGGGTGAACAAAGGAAGTCGTCCGCCATAGATCCCAGGAGGGTGGCACTCTGCGCGGTCCAGAAGGCGAAGCCGCCCCCGTCGGGATCGCGGCCAAGTAGCTGTTCGTAGAGCGCAACGATCTGGCGGCAGACCTCGCTGTCTCCGGAACCCGCCTCCGTCACAGGGTATGTCGTGGACGCTGCTTTGCTGGCCACTGTGATGCTGTAGTTCTGCTCGGCGGCGTGGGCATTATTATTGAGCAGCGCCTGCTGCTACCAGGAGGTCTCCGCGCGATAATACTTGTGTGCCAAAGGCCATTGCAATGATATCAGGGAATTATTCGGCCTGATCAAGGAAGTTATCAGGCCCTTGATACGTCCTGTTCCAGCCTGATATCTGAAAATGGAATTCTTCGAGCAAGCTCCATGGAATGTGGATGTTAGGTCGCACAAGAGGTCCTTGATTTCCTGTTCCGTCCCTGTTTTACTTATATCCCGGACCCGTCTTCGAGGGTCACGCAGCAGGCATCTCTGGTGCTCCGAAACGAGAAAGATGCCCGCCCCGCGCGCCTCGTAGTGTCTGAGATAGGGGCGCAGACGCACCGTGCGGCCGCCGATCTCAACAGACATCGGCGCCGGTATCCTCGCTCAACAACAATACGGCATTGCCATGGTTGTTGTGCCGTTGGCGATTTGCTGCAGTTGGTCGTTCGAAAGGTCCGCGGGTCTCGGCGGAACCATGAAGATATCCACGTGCGTGCCTGAGGGCACTTTCAGAAACTGCCTCACTGCCGCTGTCAAGTCATTTGCCGACGCCGGTGGCGCGGATCTCGCGGCGGACCGGATCGGTTCGTTGATAGCGGGGCGCTGACAGCGTTAGCAGGTCGTGAGTCGCGGCGGGCTGTCTAGGCGCACGGATCGACAACGACTTCTGCGTGATCCACATAATTCAGGGTGGTCGACGTATCCGGATCGAATAGGGTGATCTTCACCTCCAGAAGATCCTTGTCCTTGCCGCCGATCTCGAACACATGGCGGAGGATATCGGGGTCGACGTGAACCGAGGGTCCAAAATCAGCTACGAGAAAGGTGGAGATGTGCCGCGGATTCCTGTCGGTATAGGGTCCGAACTCCTTTCCGCCGACTTTGAAGCTGACGACGAGGGTGGGGGGCGTGAATGGATCCGGCCGATTAAACACCACAAAGATCACGGACACTCTCGCGCTCCCCATACAACTCAGGTGAAAAAGGTGTTTCGGCCTCTCGTCAGACATCCTTATGTGATCTTCAAGCGATTCCCTATAGAATTGTTTGTCGAACCCGCTCCCGGCCTCCTGTAACATGATCAGAAGACGCTTAGTGTTCCAGGGCCCCTCGCCTCCCGGCGCCGGCGCCGCCGGCGCGGGATGCTGAGGCGCCGGCGGCCGAGTCGTTGACGGCGGGGGCGTCGGGCGCTGTTGCGTCGGCGGATGGGTCCCAGAGGGCGGGGGCGCTGGATGTTGAGGCGCCGGCGGCTGAGTCACAGACGGCGGCGGAACGGGATGCTGCGGCGCGGGACGCTGCGTCACAGGTGGTGGAGGCGCCGGCGGCTGACCCGGCTGCGGTTGCGGCGTAACCTGCTTTTGGCGCTGCTTCGCCTCCTGCCCCATGTGTTGAAGAGCATCGGTGAGCGGCTTCAGCTTGCGGGCTGTGTCCGCGCCGGCTTTTCCTTCTGCTAGATCGTTCAACTCTTTCGGGGTAGCCTTTTCCAGCCCCCCTTCGAGCTGTTCGATATCCTGCTCCGACATTGGCGCATCCTTGGGAACCCCCATCTTCTGCATGAGCTTCTCGGCTGCGTCGGTTTTCTCGGGTCCGACCGCATCATCGAACTTCAGCAAATCCAAAACGTCTTGCGCGCCGGCGCCCTTGCCCGGGGTGCCCTTCCCAGGCTTCGATCTTCTGGTCAGCCCGAACAGCCCGAAACCCACGTCGATCATCACGCAATCGTCGTCAACAATCTCTTCGGGCTTCGGCAAGGGCTCGCTGACGGTGTCCTTATATTCGAATATTTGGCGCAATCGGCCCAATCCCCCGGGAGTGATATCGTGCAGGACGCCAAGGATTCCCTTCGCCAGATCCGGCAGCAACCGCCCGAACACTGCGTGTACGCCAGTCTCAATCAGCCGGCGCACGTTGCATAGTTTCAGGGCCTGCTCTCCGAGTTTCTCGATCGCCTTTTCCTCCCAGGATTCGAAGATCCACCCGATGAGGTTCGATACGCACAGGGTTTCCCAGCACTGTAGGGTGTGGATGCCCCGCATGACCCACTTCTCGGCTTCGCTCGCGTAGTGAACCACCTCTTCCACAAACTGCTTGACGGCCTCGATCGTGTTCACCACTTTCGCCAGGAACTCGAAGATCCCTTCGAACTTATCTTTGAGGCCGCCGAGGTCCCTGACCCAGTCCTTGAATTCCTCGAACTTGTCTTTCGCCTCGGCAATTACATCGAAATCGAAAATCTCGCTCAGTTGCTCGACGATCCGTTTCTTAATGGAGCCGGTAATCATCCGGATCAGGGTGGGGAGCAGGATGTCCGAGAGTCGCTCGATGGCCTTGGCTACGCCTCTGATCGCCAGCCTGGCGAACACCGATCCGCCTTTGGCGGCACTCTGGAACAGTCCGGTCAGCTTGTCTTTAATCCAGCCGAACACTCCCTGCTTCCCGATTCTTTCGTGGCCCGCAACCAGATTGGCGATCCACACGAATGTTCGCCCGAAAAGCCTGCGGAACTCGCCCAGTCCAGCCACTTCCTCGCTGGTCCAACGGTCGGCCCAGGTGTACGCCTCCGCCGGCTTTGGCTTCAACGGTAGCGGCTTCCCGCTGTCATCCTTGTTTGCCGCCGTAAGCAAATTCTTTACGTCGGGAATCGCAGGCAGCGCGGCTTTACCGCCGCCGGCTTTCTCTACGCCGGCTTCCGCCTGGCCGGCCAGTTCGAGCAGCTTCAGAAACGAGAAGGACTTTCCGCCGGGCTTGCTCCCAACCAGTGTGGACTGGTTGGTTCGCTTGTCGACCTTTATCTCCGGGATGCGGTCTTCTTCGATCACCGAGTGCAGGGCCGCCCGCTGGCGGTTCCAAGGACCGAACTCGAAATCGTCTTTCAGCTTGGGCGGTTTGCTGGTGTCCTTCCGCTGGATGGCCGGTGAGCCGAGAGCCAGCTTGGCTACCTCGTCGTGTGGCGCCCTCGTGAGACCCCCGATCACCTGATCCTGGACCAGCAGCGCCGTTTGCAGCGCTTGCCGTATCTGCTCTTCACTCGGCAAAGGCCGGATATAGGTGGGCCTTGCATAGTACATCCACAGGCCGCCGTGGGCCTTGTACGGTTCCACATGGATGTCGCCGAGGATTTCGACTGGATCGCGTCCGACCGGCGCGATGATCCTCTCGATGCGGAACTTCTTCCTGCTGTTCCTCGATTCTTGCCGGACGTCCAGAAGCGCCAGATTCAATCCCTCTCTGGATGATGAGTTCCCGAACGTCTGTTCGGTGTTCACCGTCAAGCTGGGCCAGCGTTCGGAACGATGGTGCTCCTTTGCCCAACGATTGGTCCACTCTCTGGCCGCTTCAAAGCCGTGCCTGTAAAACTCCAGTTGATCGGCGCCGGTTTGCAGCATCTCCGCATCCGCGGGTTTCATCTCATTCAGCCAGATTTCCTTAGGCGCTTCGTCGATCTCCTCCACGGACTTGGCAGACATCCTGGGCGCATTGACGCGGCCTCTCGCAGCACGATGCGCTTTTGGATTGAGCACGTGGTCCGGAACGGGCGTCGGTTCGTCTTTCTGCCCTACCTCGATACCCCTCGCCCTTGCGAAATAAACCCCAACCGTCTTCTGGTTCGAAGACTTGTAGAGGTCCGCCTCGCCCTGGTAACCAATTCCATAATCGTTTCGGACCGCATTGGGCACGGGAGCCTCGATGCTGATGCCGGTTTGATGCGCATGCCACGTGAAATCCGACAGGATCTCGTTGTGGATGTCGGTTCCGGTCTCGATCTTGCCTGAGTGAGTGTTCAGGGGCGCGAAGAAATACAGGCGCTGAATCGCCGGCCTGGCTTCGCCCGAGTGGAGGGGAATACCCACACGAATCGGCCCCACGCTGCGCGGCTTCAACCGTGCCGGCTGCCGCTGCTGAATGACGTGAGCCAGCTCGTGAGCCATGACGTACGACCGCTCCGGCCCTTGCCGCTCGCCCAGCCAGATGTGCTCGCCGAACGTGAATGCATGCGCCTCCAGCCGACGGTTGAGGTCCTCGGCCGCCGGACCCGTGTGCAGCCGGACCGCGCTGAAGTCATAGCCGAACCGGCTCTCGTAGAACTCGCGGACCTGAGGCATCAGCGGAGCGCCGCCGCGTGCCAGCAATCCCTCGTCTATTGGTCCGTGAGGGCGCCCCTCCGACGGCGCCACCAGCCGGGCCACCTGATCGGCTTCCTGCTCATAGACGTCGCCCGCCTGGTTCACCTTCAGCTTCGGTTGAATCAGCGGCTCCGCTTTGGAGCTGCATTCCTCGCATGGCCCGTCCGCACCCGAGCCGCCGCCGCACGCGCATTTGCGCTGCACATGCAGCGAAGACAGGCTCACGGATGCCGCTGGGATCTCCCGCCGCTCCGGCATACGCATGACCTGGTCGGCAGCGCGATCGGCCTCCCGCTCGTACTGGTCGCCGGGCGGGTTGATTTTGAGCTTGGTCTGAATCGCCCGTGTTCGAGAAAGCGTGCGCAGCAGGGCCTGATTCCCGAGTGCACCGTGCGGTCGCGGCAGCGGATGCGCGCCGAACCCCCTCGGTGCGATTGCCCGGCCGACGTGGCCGGAGTTGCGCAGCTTCAGCTCTCTGTCCCGCTCCGCCGCGCCCACAGGGGAATCCGCGGATTTGGTCGCGGATGGCGTGCTTGGCTTCGCGGTCTTTGGAGCAAACATCGCGCCCTTTTACAGCATGCAGTTGTACGTAGTCCAATCGGGCAGCGAGGCCGGCGAGCGAGGCGGCAGGTTGCTCGGTCCCATCAGGACGTTGCCGGTGATCGCGGCGTTGGCCGTATTCGCGCCGGCGGCATTGGGGACCACCACTGCCAGGCTGCCGCCGCCTTTCCCCTGGTTCATAATGACGTTCCCGGCGACAGCCGCGAATTGAGCCATCAGGGATGCGGTCGAGAAAAGAGTGCTAGTGGAAGAGGTCCGCAGCTTGTTGCCGGTCAGCGTCACCGCCCCGAGCGTTGTTTCGCTGGTGGTTCCGGCAGCGCCGCTAAGAGAAGCGAGGTCGAGGACGGAGAGCGCCCACAGGTTGGAGACGCCCGCCAGGGCTTCGATATCGTTGTTGGCCAGTTGGACGCTGAAGTTCAGGTTGCGCTGGAATTGGATGATGCCGATGGCTGACACGGCCAGGCTGCTGATCAGATTGGCTACGCGCACCGCAAGCGGACTGAGCGTCGGCAGGTTCAGGACGGGCAACCCCACCGGAAGCGGCGGCGCGGGAGTTGGTGGCGCAGGGGTTGGCGGAACTGGAGTTGGCGGAGCAGGAGTCGGTGGCGCGGGAGTGGGCGTGGGCGCCGGCGCGGTGGGGGTGGGCGCAGTGGGCGCGGGGACAATCGGCGTGATCGGAACGGCCACGATCGGAGCAGCAGCAAGCGTCTGGGCAGATACGGGCGCGGCTCCCGTCGGGGCGGCGGGAGCAGAAGGCGTGAGGGCGAGCGGAAGAATGGCGACGGCGGTCCGCCCGCCGCCAGAAGGCAGAGGTGGCGGCGGCGGTCCACTGGGAACAGTAGTCACCACAAGCTGGCGCGATGGAACAAAGGACGCCGGACGGGGATAGGCGATGGCAATGGACGCCATGCGTTGCGCGGCCGCGTTCTGCAGCACCTGCGTCCTCGCGTCGCTGGAGAACGCCTGGTTTGCGCCGGCCACCGAAGCGAGCAGCGGAAGCATGGTGAACCCGGAAAGGCTGGAGCGAACTACGTTGGCCTCGAAAAGGGCCGCTCCCAAAGCGGTGAGGATTAGCATAGGAAAGGCCAGGTTCGAGAAGCTGTTTTCTTCCACCACCAGGTTGTCCAGGCTGGACGGAACCAACGTGCCCCCGGCAAGGATGGTTCCATCGCCCCCGAGACTCAGCGTTTGCAAAGTATCGGACTGGAGATACCCGGCCGACAATGCGCCGGAATTAACTGTGGTTGCCGTAGACAAGGACGAAAGGGCCGCCGGGCCTTCGAACAGGTTTCGCTTGAGCGTGACGGCGGAGCAATCGGCGCCGGCGAAGATGCCGACCGCATACAGCAGTTCGTTGGGCAGCAGTTGTGGATAGTGGAAAACGCAATCCTGCACGTCAAGGCCGCTCGCGCCGGTGACCATCATGCCGATGGCGGCATCCAGTGACAGCAGCACCTGTTCACCTATCGAGGCCAGCGAATTGGCTGACAGATTCGCCAGGTTCAGGCCCGTTTGCGACAGGGTGACGCGCGGTAAAGCGA
>Ga0326728_10018596_pt1 | contig 13666 bp, 12 predicted proteins | sample MB3enrmetagenome_FD_207602 | JGI IMG/M metagenome (GOLD analysis project Ga0326728, IMG submission 207602) | Lab enriched peat soil microbial communities from McLean, Ithaca, NY, United States - MB31MN | ecosystem: Environmental > Terrestrial > Soil > Wetlands > Peat | place: USA: New York... | reverse complement strand
TGTCCCAAAAACGGACATGCCGGGTTATTGCTTCGCGGGGGCCTTGGGCAGATAGAGGGTCGTGGGCGGCTCGTTCGTAGCCGCTGCCAGGAGATGGCGATTGATGAGGTCCAGATAAAAGGCCGCATCCAGGACATCGTCCTTCACTTGGACGTTCTTTGCCAGGTCCAGCGAGCGTTCCATCCATGGCCGAGCGGCGGCATAATCGCCCCGGTTCAGGTAGTGCAGCCCGACGCAAGCCATGGTGTAATAGCTGTTCGGGTCCAGTTGGTCCGCCCGGTCGAAGTAAGGCCACGCCTCCTCCGTCCGCCCCAGCCAGTCCAGGCACCAGCCATAGCCCAGTGCGCAGCCGCCATCCCAGGGATTGAGCTTGGCGGCGCGCGCGAACCAATCCATGGCCCGCGAGGTCAATTGTTCGTAGCCGTCGTTGCCCTCGGCGCTTTGGAGCCGGAAGATCTCGCCGATGGCGCGGGCGGTCGCGCCATTCATCGGCTCGGCGGCAAAGGCCCTTTCGAGCAGTTCGGCTCGAGCGGTGGAGACGTTCTTGGCGCGCGCCGCCCGTGCCAGCCACACGTTCTCGGCCGTGTGGCAGCAGTCCTGCCACGCCAGGTAGCCCAGGCCCGCCGCCAATACGAGCGTCCCCGCCACTTTGGTCCAGAGCCGGGTGGTGAACCAGTAGCGCTCCGTGGCAAAGCGCAGATGAGCGGTGACCATCGCCATCAAGGTTACCGCCAGCAACGCGTTGGCGGGGATGTACATGTTGAAATCGACCAACGAGTGGCACAGGATCGCTATCAGCCCGAGCGTGCCGCCCAGCACCAGGGCGAATTTATTGCTGCCCCGCTTGCCGCCCAGGTCCCGCGGCGCGTTGCGGACAAACCGCCAGCTCTTGCCCACGCCCAGGAAGAACAGGCCCCAGGCGGCGGCAATCAGCCCCGCGCCCACCACTCCCCAATCCGCCAGCGCATTCAGATAATCATTGTGCGCCCGGTCCGCCCGCGCCTGGACCTCCACCGGCCGATACTGGGGAAATCGGAAATCGTAATGACCCGGCCCCGCACCCCAGAGGATATTGTTGCGCCAGACGCGCAACGCCGGCCGCCAGAGGGCGAACCGCGCGTCGTCCCGCAGTTGGCCGCCGGCCACGAGCTGGCGCAGGCGAGTGTGAAACACCTCGCTCCGGGGTATGAGCCAAAGGCCGGCGCCGGCCAACACCAGCAGCAGCGCCAGCGACGGCAGCCGATAGGTCCGATGCGTCAGCAACACCCCAAAAAACAACACCAACGCCACCAGCGTTGAAGCCCAGCCCCCGCGCGACACCGTAACCGCGATGCCCGCCAGGATGGCCAGGGACGCGTAACCCAACACCACCCGGGTCAGCGGCTTCAATCGCCCCACCAGCGTGTAGGCCATGCCCAGCGGCAGGAGCATCTCCAGAAAACCCGCCAGGTGATTCGGACAGATATAAGTGCCCGAGCCGCGATGGGGAAAGGGCGACACCGTGTGCCAGACCCGGTTGGAGCCCGCCAGGAACTGATACGCCGCGTAAAACGAGATCGCCATCGCGGTGAAAATCAGCGTCAGGCTCAAGGCCAGCGTCGCTTCCTGCCGATGGAGATTGTTGATAATGGCCAGAAACAGGAAGGCATAGACCAGGATGTGGAGCAACTCCTGCCGGGCGACGTACTCGATGTCCGCCGTCAGATACCGGGCTATGGCGTAAGTCACAAACGCCACGACCGCCCAGCAAACCGGCGGCCACAGCAACCGCGGCTTGGCGCCCAGCCAGAGCCTGCCAACCCACAGCCCCAGCAACCCAACCATGAGCCACTGCGCCAGCAGAAACGGGTCCAGCAGCCAGAAATCCAGCCGGCAGCCCACCGGCTCCTGCGGCCTCCCGCCAAAGGCCAGCGGCATCGAAACCAGAATCGCCAACGTCAATCCCAGCATCCCCCGCTCGCACCATCGATCCAAGACATTCCGATCCATCGGGCGAGATGCTACGGGACGCCGGCCTCCCGGTCACGTGAATTCAGGGCTCCACGCCTCTCCTTCGCGGACAGGTTTTGGATTGAACATCCCCGCCGAGGAGAGCAGAGTACAAGGGTATGAAACGCCTCAAGGGAGACGCCGCCGACAGTCGAAGGCCGTCGAAGGAGCAGAAGCGGGACGCCGGGCACACCCGCTACTCCGTTTCCGCCTGCGAAGTGAGTCTCCGGGAGACCTTCGACGCCCTCGGCAGCGCCATGGCCGAATTGCCGCCCTCAGACAATGCGGAGGGTGCAGTGGAGAAGATGCTGCGCGCCAACGCGATCTTGAGACAACTGCCCTGGCCCAGCCCTTTCGACGAAACTTGCCACCGGGTGCGTTGCGGAGACGCTCGCGACATGCCCTGGCTGGCTGAGGAGAGCGTTCACCTGGTTGTTACCTCCCCGCCCTATTGGACGCTCAAGCACTACGAGCCTCACGATGATCAACAAAGAGGAGATGCACCACTGGATGCGATCCTTCTGGGCTGACATCAAAGGCGAATCGACCCGCAAGGGTCATCCGGCCCCGTACCCGGTAGCGCTGGCCGAGCGCTTGATCCGGCTCTTTTCTTTCGCCGGCGACACCGTCCTCGACCCCTTTGCCGGCACGGGCACGACGGCCCTGGCCGCCATGGCGTGCGGACGCAACAGCGTGAGTTTGGACATCGAGCCGAAGTACGTCGCCATGGCCCAGCAGCGCCTGCGCGAAGCCGCCTTTCTCCCCACCCCGGTTGGAGCCGTCCGAACCAAGTTCGCATTCAATTGAGCTTCCATGGCCCAGTTCGCTCTCCTCGACACCTTCCGGCGAGACGGCTGGTGGCCAGGGCGGCGCCGGCCTTTGATGAGTTTCAAATTCTGCGCTTCCAGGCTACGAACGTCGCTCCGTTCCCATTCGAGTGGCTTGACTATGAAAGGACCGTGAAGGAGTACGGCGCCCTTCTTCTCCGGGTCTGCCGGGAGTACGATCGCCGCTTTCCGTAAGGCAGGACGCACCAGACAGTCAGACCTCGGTTGGCGGTGGGTCAGGCGGCTGCCAAGCTCTCCTCCGCGTGGCGCAGCACGGCCGTTACCTGCTGACGGGTGACGCCGGGGAACCACTCAAGAAAATCCTCAACCCGGGCGCCGTCCTCGATATTCTCAAACAAGGCGCGAACCGGCACACGCGTGCCTTTAAAGACCCACGCGCCACTCACCTTACCGGGCACGCGCTCGACGGCCGGGCATTGACTCCAGTCGATCATCACCGGCAAGCTGCCATCAATCCCGGCGCCGGGCAAGCGATCGGTGCGGCCGATCAGTCCTCGTTCCGAGCGAAGCTGAATGGGCTTTACCCGCGCGCCTACCCAGGACTTTGCGCGGGAGGCTGACGCCCCCCTCTTGGACCATTCCAGAAGCTGGACTATCTCCTCGTAACGGCCTGGCAGCGAAGGGACAGGCCTGCGAGGGGCAGCCGGCGTGTGCCGCAACTGGCGACAAGGGCATCGCTGCGGCGACCCCTGGCAGCGGCGACCCCTGGCAGTGTCGAAGGTCCCGGCAGCCGCTTTCCGAAGTTCACCGCACCCGGGCTTCCTGACCACCCTGGATCGTCTCCGGCATGAGGACCGGAATGAGGCGGCGCCCGTGGCGGCGGTAAACCCGGAAATGCGAGTCGGTGGTAATGACACGGCAGTGTAGGAGTTTCTCGGTCATGCAGACCAGGCAGGCATCGGCCAGCGACATAGGCAGGGTACGATAGGATCCCTCGAGTTCCAGCAACCGTTGGACCTCGTTTTCCACCTCGAAGGCGACGCGGAGCGCCCCTCGCCGGACAAACTCCAGGACGGAGCGCGGGTTGCCGCCGAAACGCGCGACCAGAAACTGGGCTTCTGAGAGCACGGCTTCACAGGTCAGGAGCGGCGGCTCCAATTCGCCCCAAACACGCTGGGCCCAGGCGTGGTGCGCGTCCCCCGCCACCAGCAGCGCCACGATCGGCCCGGTATCAACGATGTTTTTTTCGAGCGCGGGCATGGTCGGCCAGCATGGCTTCCTCGAGGTAGCGGCGGTTCGTCGAGGCATCACGCGGACCCGGCTGAGAGCCAACCAGGTCGGCAACCAGGTCGAGACAGCTTGGCGGCTTCCGTTGTCGCCTGTGGCGCAGCATCGCCTCCACGCACTGCCGGACCAATGCGGACCTGGGCACGCCCCGGCGGCGAGCCTCCACTTCCACTCCCCGCCGCAGGGCCTCCGGCATTTTAAGGGTCATTGTCGTCACCGGCCAATGGTAATACCCCTTGCTGCGATGCGCAACACGCATCCAGGCTCTGGAGGATCGTGTGCCACTCCTGGCCCTGATTCGCAAGGCCGGATGGCCCCGCTCACCCGGTCTGCCGCTGCCGGCCTGGCTCGCGCCGGCGCCCTTGGGCCGGCTGGATGACGGGCGGCACGGGGGCCGAGGCGGGCGCGGGCTGGTATCCCACGCGCAGGTCGGTGTTGGGCAGGTCGCCCACGAGGTCCTTGAACTCGTCCAGCTCGGAGAGCCATTTGTTGGTTTGGTCCAGGTGCTCGACCGTGGCGTCGATGCGGGCGGTGAGGGTCTCGGCGTTCTTGGTGGCGATGGCGTCGGCGCGGAGGAGTTTGATCTGCTGGTCGAGGCGGTCCTGTTCGGAGACCACGAGTTCCAGGTTGGCGCGGGCCTGTTCGCTGCGTTGCTGGCGCTTGCGCAAGACCTCGAGCCGTTCCAGGCGGGAGGCCAGGTAACGCTGCCGGGTCTCGAGCAGCGCCGCGTTGCCCTGGGTCTTGAGCGCCTCGAGTTCGCCGTTCAAGCGCGCCGCTTCCTCCTCGGCCTCCTTCACCAGTTCCGGCACGCCCTCCCGCCCCTCGGTTTCCAGGAATTGCCCGAGCGACTCCTCGATGGTCAGCAGGCGCAAGTAAGTCCACATCAGCTCGTCGAGCTTGCGCAGGCGCGGGTCGGCGGCCGGTTGGGCCGGGCCGGGCGGGGCATCGGGGCGGGCGGCCTCGATGTCGGCGCAGACCCGGGCCAGGCCCTCGTAGCGTTGGCGGTCTGCCGGGGAAAGCGAGCGCAGCAGCGCGTCCCGGCGCTGGACAAACTCGGCGAGGTTCCGCTCCTCGGCCAGGCGCCGGGCCGCCTCACGCCGGCGATCCACCCAGCGCCGGAACAGCGGCAGGTCCGGCAGGTAAATCCAGCCCAGGCAATAAAGCGTCACGCCCGCGATGAGCCCCAAGACCTGCGCGCTGAGAAAACCCAATCCCAGCGTCACCAAGCCCAGCGCCGCGTGATGCGGGCTCTTGAAAAACTCGCCGCGATAACTTGCCGCTTGCTCATCCATGGGCCTTGACGGGGGCTACACCTTCACCCCCGTGTGCGCCGTGGATTCCTCCTCCAAGCGGCGCAGCAGGGCCTGGCAGAATTCCACAAACCACGGTTTGCGCCGGGTCTCCTCCGGCGGCTCGACCGGACGCGGCACCTTGAGAATCTCGACCAGCCGGCCCGGGTTGGCGGCCATGACATAGACCCGGTCTCCGAGATAGACCGCCTCTTCGACCGAGTGGGTGACCAGGAAGACGGTCTCCTGCCGCTCGTTCCACAGCCGGATGAGCAATTCCTGCATCCGCAGCCGGATGCCGGGGTCCAGCGCGCCAAAAGGCTCGTCCATGAGGAGGATGCGCGGCTCGAGGATGAGCGTCGCCGCGATGGCTACCCGCTGCTGCATCCCGCCCGAGAGCGCCGAAGGATACTTCCGCTCGAATCCTCCCAGTCCCACCTTCTTCACCCATTCCTGGGCGCGGTCCAGCCGCTCGCGGCGCCGCACGCCGCGGAGCTTCAACCCAAAGGCGATGTTCTGGACGACGTTCAAGTGCGGCAGGAGCGAATACTTCTGATCCACCAGCCCGCGATCGGGCCCCGGTTCAGTGACCGGTTTGCCCAGCACGCGCACCTCGCCCTGGGTCGGCGGGAAATGAGGCTTCAGACCGGCGATCATGCGCAGCAAGGTCGACTTCCCGCAGCCCGAAGGACCGACGATCGTGACCAACTCGCCCACATTGGGCGCGTCTTCGACCACAAACGAGACGTTCTCGATGGCCACCCGCGCCTCCGGGCCGTGGCCAAACCGCTTCGTGACTTTGTTGAAAACCACGACGTCGGGCGGAGAAACCGGGGCCGGGGGCTCCTGGGGAGCCGCGGTGTTCGGGGCGGGGGTGGCGTTCTGGGGTTGGCTCACGGCTAATCCTCCCGCCGGTACGGAAACAAGAGGTCGCCCCCGATGCGCCACAACTGGTCGCAGGCCACCGCGATGAGGACGATGACGATAATCACCGCGTAGATCGCTTCGGTCTGGCTGCGCCGTTCCGAGGCCTCGATGAGCCCGCCCAGGCCGTACTTGGGCCGGACGACCACCTCCGCCATGATAATCCAGCCCCAGCCCACCCCGTAAACGCCGCGCAAGTGGTCCCAGAGGTTGGCTTGGGCCACCGGAAAGAGCACGTGCCTGACAAGCTGCCATTGCGACGCCCCTTTGGTCACGGCCACATCCAAGAACGCCGCCGGCACGTCCGCGATGTCCTTGATCACCAGCGGCAACAGCGCCACAAAGCAGCCGATGAACAGGAAGCCGATCTTTTGCGCCTCGTCGGTCCCGAACCACATCATGCTCAACGGTATGAAGACCACAATCGGCACGTAAGCGCCCACCAGCGCGAGCGGGCGAAAGAAGGCGGCGATGGGGGGAAAGGTGGCCATGTAAATGCCCAAGGGCAACGCCACCAGCGCCGCCAGCCCGAAGCCCGCGCCCACGCGCAGCCAGGAAGAAACGGCGCTGCGCACCAGCCCCTGCTCGAAGTGCAGCGGCCCGAACGCCTTGAGGACCTCGAGGGGGCTTGGCAGAATGAGCGGCTGCACCAGCCGCTGGGTAGGCTCGCCCCGCGTGACAAACCACCACACGGCCAGCACCAGCCCAATGGACAGCGCCGTCAGGCCCATCGCCCGCGTGTAGGGCAACTCCGCGTGCACCCGCAGCTTCGCCACCCGCGCCACCAGCGTGAGCAGACCCACGAAGGTCACGGCGAAGAGCAGAAAAGGAGCGAACTGCGACATAGCTCAATATTCAATTCTCAATCGGCCTGAGAACCACGCCGGCCGGCTCCATCATTCCAGCGGCCCCAACACCCGGCCCGGTTAAGCCCCTGCCTCCAATGGGAACACCTTCACCTCTACCCGTCGGTTCTTCCTGTTGTGTTCGGCGTTGCCCGGGTCGGTGCAACCCGGCACCGGGTTGTCCCAGCCATTGCCGATGACTTTGAATTTGTTCGGGTCGAACTTGTATTTCTCGGTGATCGCCTTGCGCACGGCGTCGGCACGGTCGTAGGAAAGCTGGCGGACGAGGTCGGTCGGGACGACGCCTTTGCGGCTGGCATCGGTGTTGCCCTCGATGATGAGGTAGGCATTGCCGAACTTGCCGGCCAGCTTGCCGATCTCCTCGAGGGTGGCCGGGATCGTGGGGTCGTATTGCGGATTGAGCGCCGATTGGTTGGGTTCGAAGGCGATCATGACCGCCTTGGTCAGGACCTGGCCGGCGCCGGCCTCGGCGCTCATATTGGCCAGGGCATTGGGCCGGAAGGTCGGTTGCGAGAGATCGACCACGTCCCGGTAGGCCTCGGCCATCGCGGCCAGCACCGTGTGGGCCTTGACCTTGCTGGGCGGGACGGTGGCGCTGATGGTGCCCAGGGACTTGTAGATCGTCGAGGCGCTGTTCCAGACCACCTCGAAATTCGCCGGATTGTAGGGATCGAGGAAGAACTTCGCGTTCTCCCGGTAATTGGTCAGGTGCGCGTCGCCTTCGGTGATGCCGCCATCCTTGCCGATCATGCTCTCGCAATCGGCTTGCTTGAGCTGGAAGGCCTTGGCCAGGGCGGCGGCGGCGGCTTTGGGGTCTTTGCGCACCAGGTCCATGCCCTCGAAGATGCCCTGCACCAGCCCGGAAACGACCTGGGCGTTCTCGTGAAAGAAATCATTGCGCACCGCCCAGACATCGGCAATGAGATGATTGGCCGTGCCCGTCGTCACCACCAAGCGCGTGCTCTTGTCCCGGTCGGTGATGCTATAGATGTCCGGCGACCATCCCACAAAGGCGTCGTAGCTGGGGTCGCTCACGAAAATCTTCGCCGCCGAGGGCGCGTCCGAGGCCCACTTGAAGTCGAGGTCGCCGGGGTCGATCCCCGCATCGATGAGCAGCGACATGATCAGGTAATGGCTCGGGGAGTTCTGGGCCAGGACGACCTTCTTGCGCTTGCCCCCCGCGCTGCGGAAATCATTGATGCTGCGAATCTCGCCGCGCGCGACCACGCCGTCGCCGCCCGCCGACCAGTCCACCTGCTGGCAAACCACCGGCACGGTGCGCGAGTCCTTCACCAGTTCCGGGGCGAACAGCGCGATCATGTCCAGCGTGCCCCAGAGCACGTGGCTCCTGCCGCTGGCAAAGAGGTCCCGCGCCTTGACCGGGTCGTCCACGATGTCCAGCCGCACGTAGAAATTGTGCTTGCGGCAAAACACGCTGGCGTCATTGGGCTCGAGTCCGCCGTTGGCCACGATGATGGGCGCCCAACCCGGCCACACATTGATGGGAAACTTGACGATCAGCTTCCCGTCTTTGCTCTCCCGCGAGTAGTCGCTCACCCCGCTCACGGCCGGAATGCCCGACCGCTGCACCAGCGTGGCCGGGTTGGTCCCGATGAGCAGCGGAATGCTGGCGGGGTCCACCGGGGCATGGACCGCCTTGCGGATTTCGTCAACATTGACCGAGAGCTGTGGCGGCCTGACTTGGGGGGCAATCTTGTCCCACCAGCGCGCAACGCCAAAACCGACAATCCCCAACAGCAGGATCGTCAAAATAATTTTGCCTCGTGTAGTCATAGGTCAGTGGATTGATGATGGGGTGGATTCGCGGATTGATGGAGGGGTGGATGAATGCAGCAAGGGGCTGGACGCCGGCCTGGACGTTTCATTTTTCCTGGATCTTCTGCCGTTCCGGCTGGGCCGCGGCGGGCGGGGCGCTGGCGGCCGCCTCCGGCTGGACCAGCCCCATTTTCTTCCTGTATTCCTGGAAGAGCATCGCGCCCCGGACTTTGCGCGCCTCCTGCTGCCGGGCGATGCCCGAGCCCATCTCCTTGGCCAGGTCCAGCGTGGCGCGCATCTGGCCCTGGCCGGCGGCGGCCGATTGGCGGAGCTGCTGCATCGATTGGCCCATTTCGCCGCCCATCATGCCCTGCAACTCGGTGATCGAACTCTTCATCATGCCGGAGAGGCTCTCGAGCGAGCGGCCGATGGCGACTTTGGCCTTGACGGTCTCGAACTCGCGCTGGAACCGCTGGATCTCGCGCAGGCTCTCGGCGATGACCTCCGTGTTCTGCTTGTAAAGCTGTTCCAGGTTGTCGGCCTGGCTTTTATTGTCCTGGAGGTCCGCGTCCAGGGTGGCCAGCTCCTCGGCGTAATGGGAGCCATTGGCCTCGTCGTTGGCGTTGGCGGCGGCCTGGAGCAAGCTCTGCAACTCCTCGCGCTGGCGCTCCTGGCGCTTGATCTGGTCCCGGAGCAAGGCGATCTGCCCCGCCAGTTGGCCGTTGGCATAATGGGCTTTGTCGGCCTTGGCCCGCGAGTCGCGAATCCCGCGCTCGACCACCGCCTGATTGATCGCGTCGGTCTCCGTCGCCTTCTCGGCCATCAGCCCCAGCCAAATGAATACTCGTTTAATCGCTCGGAACATAGGGTCTCTCCAGGTTGGTTCAGGTTATCGGGGCGCGATATGAATCTTGGCTGCCGCCGGCAGGCGGCGGGGTGGATGCCCGAAGCCACCTCTCACGCGCCCAGCTTGGGAGCGCGCCCCGGGCCGGCGGGTGGCGCGCCCGCTCCAAGGCAGCCCGCGCCGTCATCCGTGCGGGTGTCAAAATGGCTATCAGGTTCGTGTTCATTCCGGCCCATTCGCCTGCTGCTGGCCGCGCGCGCGCCGCCAGCATCGTTACCAGCCGCGTGTGACGATGTCAACATATCCCCGACCCGCTCCCGCGCGCACCTACAAAACCTCGAGCCGTTTATAGCATGCCCCGCTTCGGCGGGCGCGCCCAAATCACTCTCCGCCTTCCGGCGTCTTGCCCCCGTCACTGCCCCACGGTCCGGACCCTGTAGCCGCCGGACTTCTCGTCCGCCTGCAGTTCGAGCAGGCCTCGTCTTTTGGCTTCCCCCAGCATCTCGTTGAAAGAGCGGAATCCGTAAGCGCGCTCGTTGAAACCCGGGTTCCGGCGCTTGAGGGCTTGCTTGATCATCGAGCCCCAGATGGGCTCATCCGCCTCGCGCTCCTGGCTGATGGCCTCGAGCATTTCCACCAGCAAAGCCAGCGCCTTGTCCAGTGACGGCCCTTTGTCTTCCCCTCGGGCCGGCTTGGCGGCGGGCTCGCTGGGGGCGGCGGCCTTGGCCACCTTGGAGGACTCCGCGCGGACCAGGTCGTCGTAATAAATGAACTCGTCGCAATTGTTGATAAACAGGTCGGAGCTCGAGTTCTTGACGCCCACGCCGATGACCTTCTTGGCGTTCTCCCGCAGCTTGCTCACCAGCGGCGAGAAATCCGAATCCCCGCTGATGATGACAAACGTGTTCACGTGGCCCTTGGTGTAGCACAGGTCCAGGGCATCCACCACCATGCGGATGTCGGCCGAGTTTTTGCCCGACTGCCGCAGGTGGGGAATCTCGATGAGCTCGAAGGCCGCCTCGTGCAGGTCCGCCTTGAAGGTCTTGTAACGCCCAAAGTCGCAGTAAGCCTTCTTCACGACGATGTGCCCCGTCAGCAGCAAACGCTCGAGCACCTTGCGAATGCTGAACGACGGGAAATGCGCATCCTGGGCGCCCAGGGCGATGTTCTCCAGGTCCAGGAACACCGCCATCGTCTCGTTGGAGTCTTGAATGTTCATGTTCGGGCCATTCTCCAACGACTGACCCCCACTTTTCAATCCCCAAATGACTGCGGCCGAGGGAGGGGGCGCCTGCGCATTTTCTCGCGCCTCGCCTATCTTGCCAGGCGCCGGCGAGGAGCGGGAGAACCGGATCGGACGGCCATTTGGACCATGGTCGCGCGCCCCTGCGGGTGGGGGCGTTTGACAAACCGCGCGGGCGCGGGCACGGTGTAGCGTGCTGTGATAAATAATCGTAATTTCAATCATTAGCCCAATGCCCGCCCCCGGCCTCAAGCCTAACCCCGATCCCCCTCCCAGCCCCCAACCTTATCCTCGACCAAAGGAGTGTCTATGCGCTGCCCTGTGAATCGAATTGTCTCCGCCCTGATCTTGGCGCTGCCGTTGCCGGGCGTCCTGGTCTGCCTGGCGCAGGGGCCGCCGGCTGGCGCCGGGGCCGATGACGCCCAGGAGCGGGCGATGCCCGCCACGGGGGCGCCAAGCGGCTACATGATCTTGGCCTGGGGAGGGGTGGGACGGACGTTGTTTGCGCTCAAGGCCAACACCCGCTCGGCCAAAACCGGCGTGGTGGCGGCATTGCGGGACCTGGGCCAGGTCTTCGATGCCAAACCCGCCGTCACTGGCGACGGTTTTGGCGATGCGGAGGACAAGCAGTGCGGCGGTTCGTTCACGGCGAGGTTGAAGGGGCAGGCGATCAAGGGGTTTGTGGCTTGCGGCGTGGGGCCCGAAGGGGCGGCGGTCACGGTCGTTTACGACCGCGCCGATGCCCCGGCCTCGGAACTGGCCACGCTGGTGGCCGCTGCCTCGGGCCCGCCCAGGCAGTGGGTGGTCCACCCGCTGGCCGGCGGCAGCGGGACGCTCAAGCTGCCCGCGGACTGGAAGGTCATTCAGAGCACCCCCATCGGGGGCGTCTTGGCCGAAGGACCCGCGGGGCAAAGGATCGGGCTGGGGCTCGGAGCGGAGGTCGTTTCCCCCAGCTCCCCGTTTGCCGCGCAAATGCGCGCGGCGGGGAGCATGCTCGTCGCGCCCTTCTCCGAGCCGGCGACCGCCTTCAAAACCCTCGTGCCGCAGCTCAGCGCCATGGCCCAACGCAGCGGTGACCTGCCCTTCTATTTGAAGAGCATCCTCTCGGTGTCGAACGCGCCCGCCCAGCTTCCCAACGGACGGGCGGCCTGGATCGAGTGTGCCTACGTGCGGGGCCGCGGCAATGGCGCCGTCGAGTACCGCGAGAAGGCGCTCCTCGAGTGCTATCCGCTGGGTCCCATGGCCTGGGCCTTCTCGACCAGTTACGCCACCGCTCCGGAGCGGATTTATGACCGCGATCTCCCGCTCATGAAGGAAATCGCCCAATCCTGGCGGCTCAACAACGAGGCCATCAGAGACAACACCAGGAGCATGATGAACGCGCAGAATCAGCGCGTCGCCGCCTTCGAGGACTCGATGCGCCAGGTGAACCAGGCCTTCGAAGGTTTCCGCCAGTCCATGCGCAACAGCGAGCTCGCCCGCGAGAAGAGCAACGCCGATTTCGACGAAGTCATCCGCGGCTACCGCACGGTGGAAGATACCCAGACCGGCGACCGCACTGACGTGAACCTAGGCTGCTCCAAGCAGGTCGTGGACAGGTTGAACGAAAGGGCGGGCTTCCAGCGCTACAAAGAAATCCCCCTCCGCGACCAGTAGCCCGGGGCGATGTTTGGCTTCCTCGGAGCGCACGGCCGGCGGCGTCGATTCACTCAATGGGAAGCCGCCAGGGCTTTTCGCGGAAAATGGCCGGGGCGACGGGCGATTGGGTTTTGGCGTGCAGCCAACCGTGCACACCGGCGAGCAGAGCTTCCACGCGCCCCTTGAGGTCAAGCGGGTCCCCCAGCACCATGCCCCACGTCCAAACTTCGCCGGAGGAGGTGAGAACCACCCCGATCGGCCCGTGCATGCCGGCGGCCGCGGCGTGAACCGCGCCGGCGGCGCAAGCGACGCAATCCTTCTGAAACCACACTCGCCGGAAGCGCACCGGCTTATAGGGGCCCTGGGGACCGTTGGGTTTGCCCTCGGAGGCGTCCATCAGCCACAGGGAGCCGTCTTGCTTGGTCAACCCCTGGCACCACCAGCCCGTGCAATCGGAAAAACCGCGCCAATCTGAATCCGTGCCCACCCGGGTGGGCGTGCGCTGGGTGGCCGGGTCGGCGGCGCCGGTATAGACCTGGCTTTGCTGGCCCCAGGCCCAAAGCGTACCGTCGGATTTGATGGCGAAGACCGTACGGTCGCCGAAGCCCACGTCCACCCAGTTGGTATCCGGGCTCACGCGCGTGGGGACCACGATTTGGACCCTTTTTTGGGCCAGCGCCCAATCGGGATTCTCCCCCCAGTACCAAAGGCTGCCATCCGCCTGCGCGGCGACGGTTTCCAAGCCCTTGGCCCATACCCGCACCCAATTCGTGGCCGAGCCAACTTGGACGGGCACTGAACTGCCCTTGGTCGAGCCGATGCCCACCGACCCCGCCCAATTGTTGCCCCAGGCCCACAAAGTGCCGTCCTCCTTCAACGCGACCGAATGAATGCCGCCGGCGGCGGCTTGCTTCCAGTCGTTGCCCAGGGCCGCGAGGATGGGGAACGGAACCGGCCTAGGCATGGTGAGCTGCGGTTCCACGCTTTCTCCCCAAGTCCAAATGGTGCCGTCTGATTTGAGC
>Ga0326728_10018595_pt1 | contig 13667 bp, 10 predicted proteins | sample MB3enrmetagenome_FD_207602 | JGI IMG/M metagenome (GOLD analysis project Ga0326728, IMG submission 207602) | Lab enriched peat soil microbial communities from McLean, Ithaca, NY, United States - MB31MN | ecosystem: Environmental > Terrestrial > Soil > Wetlands > Peat | place: USA: New York... | reverse complement strand
CTCATGGCGAGGCGGTAATTGACCAGGCCCAGTTTCATAAACCCGCTCAAATCCCGCGCGCGCAGGCTGGTGTAAGTGGTCAAGGCGTCTCTGGCGGCGGCCCAATTGGTCTGCTCCAGCTCCAGGCAGCCCAGGTTGTAATCGGCCTCCGCGGCGCCGTTCGGGTCCAAGGCCCGCGCCGCCTCATAACCCGCGCGCGCGGCGGCGGCGTTGCCGTCGCGGTGGTAGGCCAGCCCGAGGAGATTGTGCGCCTTGGCCTGCACCGGCAAGGCTTCTTTGGCGAGCAAGTTGGTCGCCTCCGTCAGCGCCGCGATGGCCTCGTCATACTTGCCGGATTGAACCAGCCGATCGCCCCGGCGCAAGGCGCGAAAACCCGGAGGCCCGCAACCGGTCAGGACCAAACAGGCGGCGGCGGCGATGGCGAACGCGCAGCGCCCCCGTTTTTTTGTCGTCAGCATCCAACCAGCGTGGTAGCATGATGCGCCGATGGTGTCAAGACGCGCCGACGGCGGACTGTGAAAAATCTTTTTGCTTTTGGAATGATTGGGCTTGCGGCGGCCGGGGCTTTTTCCGGCCGCGGCGGCGGCTTGGCCAGGGCCGACGGGCCTCCCGTCCAGTCCCGGGTGGTGATGGTGGAGGATGCGCAGGCCACCTCCGCCTTCGAGGCGCAGCCGGCCATCGTGCAGGACATGGTCAACCGCGCCGTGTTGAAACTCACGGGCAAGGAGAATATCGTCCAGGCTTGGCGCTCGATTGTGTCCACCCAGGATGTCGTCGGCCTGAAGGTCTATTGCGCGCCGGGACCGACCAGCGGCACGCGGCCCAGCGTGGTCAGCGCGGTGGTGCGCGGACTTCTCGCCGCCGGGCTGCCCCCGCACAACATCGTCATCTGGGACAGGCAACTGGCGGACTTGCGCGCGGCCGGTTTCGACGAGTTGGCGGCGCGCTACGAGGTGCGGCTGGCCGGCAGCGCGAACAGCGGCTACGATGAAAAGACCTTTTACGACAAGGAACTGCCCGGGGAACTGGTGTCGGGCGATTTTGAGTTTGACAAGTACGGAACCAAAACCGGCCGGAAATCCTACGTCAGCAAGTTGTTGACAGACGATCTGACCCGGATCATCACCATCACCCCGCTGCTGAACCACAATTTGGCGGGAGTCACCGGGAACCTTTACAGCCTGGCGACCGGCAGTGTGGACAATCTGGCGCGCTTTGAGTCGCAGGCGGAGCGTCTGGCCGAGGCGGTGCCGGAGATTTACGCCTTGCCCGCCTTGAGCGACCATGTGGTTTTGAGCATCACGGACGCGCTGATCGGGCAGTATCAGGGGGAGAACCTGAGCATGCTCCATTACTCCAAGGCCGTGAACCAGATCTGGATCAGCAAAGACCCGGTGGCGCTGGACGTGCTGGCCATGCAGGAACTGGACCGGGAGCGGGCGGCCCGCAAAATGAGCGCGGGCAAACCGAACGCCCCACTCTACCACAACGCCTGGCTGCTGGAGCTGGGCCTGGACGACCCGGCCAAAGTGCAGATTGATTTGGTGAAGTGAAATTACTTTCAGGACTTGGCGCTTGAGCTTTGGTTTTTTTCCGGTAAGATAATCACGATGTCTCAGGGGTTACATTTATCGCAACGCATGTCGTTGTCGCAAGTGCTGGCGCCGCAGTTGCAGCAGTCGCTGAAACTGCTGCAGGTGCCGACGCTGGAATTGAAGGCGCTGGTGGAGCAGGAGGTGCAGCAGAACATCTGCCTGGAAGAGGTGCCGACGGCGGAGATGGAGCAGATGGACCGGAACCGGGACGAGGGCAGCCCGGCCAATGATCCGGCCGACCTGGCGGAACCGCCGACGGATGTGATGTTTGATCCGGCGACGGAAAAGCCGAGCAGCGCGCCGGTGGACGATTTTCAGGCGGAGTTTGAGAAGCTGGCGAACATGGACCAGGAATGGCGGGACCATTTTGCCCAAACCAACCTGCCGGCGCGGCAGGGGCCGGAGGCGGAGGAGCGGCGGCAGTTTATGTTCGACTCGCTGGTGGCGGGGACTTCGCTGCAAGAGACGCTGCTGGAGCAGATGCGGTTTTCGGAAATGACGGAGGACCAGCGGCGGATCGGGGAGATGATCATCGGGAACATTGACGAGCGCGGGCGTCTGAACGAGAGCGTGGACGCGCTTTCCTTTTCCTCCGGGGAGACGGCGGAGAAGATAGCGGAGGTGCTGAAGATCGTCCAGACTTTTGATCCGGCCGGGGTGGCGGCGCGGGATTTGCGGGAGTGCCTGATGCTGCAACTGGAGCGGGCCGGCAGCGAGAAATCGGTGGAATACCGCATCGTGCGGGACTTCATGGAGGCGCTGGAAAAGCGGAAGATGCCGGAGATCGCGCGGGGCCTGGGGCTGACGGTGGAGGAGGTGCAGGAGGCGGTGAAGCGGATCACCTGCCTGGAATTCCACCCGGGCCGGGAGTTTTTGCCCGATGACGACCACTATATCCTGCCGGAAGTTTTCGTGACCAAGGTGGGGGATGATTATGTGGTGACGACCAACAACGAGCAGATTCCGCATCTGCGCATCAGCAATCATTACAAGGACCTGATGTCTCGCGCCGACGCCCCGGCGGAAGCCCGCGAGTATATCCGGGAGAAGATCCGGGCGGGAAAATTCCTCATCAAGAGTTTGCAGCAACGGCAGCAAACCATTCTCAACATCGGCAAGGAGATCGTCAAACGGCAGCGGGAATTCCTGGACAAAGGCCGGGCTTATCTCAAGCCGATGACGATGGTGCAGGTGGCGGAGGTGGTGAAGGTGCATGAGACCACCGTCAGCCGGGCGGTGTCGAACAAGTACATGGAGACGCCGCAGGGGCTTTATGTGATGAAGTTTTTTTTCACGTCGGGCATCCAGACCGCCAGCGGCAACGGGCTGTCGAACACGAGCGTCAAGGACATGGTGGCGGCAATGTTCTCGGGGGAGAATACGGGCAAGCCGTTGTCGGACCAGGAGATCGTGAAGATGCTCAAGGAAAAAGGGATTGTGATTGCGCGGCGCACGGTGGCGAAGTACCGGGCGGAGTTGAACATCCTGCCCTCCAATTTGCGGAAGGTTTATTGATGCGGGCGCGCCCGGGCAAGGGCGGTCGCTGCGCGGTGAAACCCGTGACTTTTTGGAGTGCGGCGGCTTGCCGCCGCTTTGTTCCGCGCAAACCGTGCCCGATCCGATAGCGGGAGCAAGCTCCCGCACTCCAAATTTGCCGCCCTCATCCTTCGCGTTTGGACAAGGACCGCATTCGCACCCATAAAAAGAGTCGAGGAATCGCAGATGCCCGCCCGGCTACTTTTTTGCTTTCAAGGCGGCTTTGGTGGCGGCCTGGAGTTCTTCCAATTTGGGTTTTAGTTCTTCCTTGGTGTCGCGCTTCATGCGGTCAATGAAAAGAATGCCGTTGAGATGATCGTATTCATGCTGGATGACGCGGGCCAGCAGGCCGCCGCAGGAGAACTGGATGGGCTGGCCCTTTTCGTTGGTGGCGCGGACTTCCGCCTGGGCGGGGCGTTCGATGTCGCCGTAAATTTCCGGGAAACTGAGGCAGCCTTCGGGAGCGGTGACGCGTTCGCCGGCGGGTTGGACGGCGGGGTTGATCAAGACCAGCGGCATGATGGCGGCGGGGTCGGCGTCCTGGCCGTCCAGTTTGAGGGTGGAGGGGCGGTCGGTGACGCCGCGCAGGTCCAGGACTGTCAACTGCAAGGCCTGGCCGATTTGCTGGGCGGCCAGGCCGATGCCCTTGTTGGCGTGCATGGTTTCCAGCATGGCGGCGGCGAGGGCCTTGATTTCCGGGGTGATCTTCTCGACGCGCGCCCCTTTTTGGCGCAAAACGGGGTGGCCGTATTTGACGACCTCCAAGGTCACGGGAGGTTTGGGGATGGGGTGATTGGACTCGGTCACGGGGTCACCAACCGCGGTTAAGGAACTCGGCCAGGGCGGGGATGGCGGGGCTTTGGGCGGTGCGCACATAGTAACCGCTGGCGGCCACGCCCGCCAGCAGGCTCAACTCGTTGTCCAGACCCAGGAGTCTTCCCAGGCAAAAGCCGGAGTTGAAATGGTCGCCCGCGCCGGTGGTGATCTTGGGCCGCGCGATCCAGGGGCCTTGGGCCAGACTGGCTTTGCCATCGGTGACGGCCAGGGCGTAGGCGACGGGATGAACCAGGAGGGTGCCGACGCGCAAATGGGTGGCGATGCGGCAGGCCGTTTCCGCCAGGGCTTCCGGGGTGGCGGATTGAGGTTTGACGCCGCAGACTTCGGCAATTTCCAGGGCCTCCTTCTCGTTGAGGCCGAGGATGACATCGAAATAGCGGCCAAAGCGGACGATCAAATCCAGGGCACGCAGAATGTCTTCGGGGGTGCGTTTTTCCGGATCGGCCAGATCAAAGAACATGAGGCGGCGCGGCGCGGTGAGGACGGGGCAGACGTCGCGCAGGATGGCTTCCCAGAGGTCGCTCATGTAGGGGAGCATGGTCCAATTGACAAAGGCGACGAGATCGGCGGTGTTGAGTTTGGCGGTGAATTCTTTGAGGCCGTAGCGGGCCTGGATGTTCTGCCAGGTGATTTCCTTGAGCGAGGCATGTTTGCCAATCATGATTTTTCCATCCTCGAACTCCAGGGCGTCGGTGGTGCCGGGTTCGGCGATGCTGTGGACTTCGGCGCGGGCGGCAAAATCGCGGAAAATGGGATGGAGGTTGGGGTAGCCGAGGTTGCCCAGGTAGGTGACTTTCAAGGAGAAGCTGGCCAGGGCGTTGGCCATGATGGGGCCGTTGCCGCCCAGTTTGGTGATCTGGGGAACCAGTTCGAGGTTGGCGCTGCGGCCGGCGGCGGCGGCCACGCGCTCGGCCAGGCGGGCGATGGTGGGCAGGCGGGTGAAGGATTCGGCGTTTTCCCGCTTGTCCACCACATGCAGGATTTCATCCACAAAACCGTCGAGGCCGACAAAGGCGCTCAGGGTGGCGGCGCGGGCGGAGGCGGCGAGGAGTTTTTGGGCGCAGGCGGCGCGAAGGTCGGGTGTGTTCATTGGGTTCGGTTGGTTTGATTGGTCTGTCAATACTGATAATTGGTTGTGGCTAATGGAGGTCCATGCCGGCCAGTTTCAGGGATGGGAGGGATGGGAAGCATAGGAAGCATGGCGGTTGTTGCTAGTTGAGGTCAACGCCGGCGAGTTTGAGAAAGCGTTCCAGGTCGTCGTCACTGAAAAAATGGATTTCCACGGCGCCCTTGCCCTGATGGTAACGGAGGCGGACTTTGGTGCCGAAGCGCTGTTGCAGGCGCTCTTGCAGGCCGGCCAGATGGGCGTCGGCGGGGGCGAGGCTCTTCCTGGCGCCGGTTTTTTGGCCGGGCTGGTCCTGCATGGAGGCGACGAGTTCCTCGGTTTGGCGGACGTTGAGGGATTTCTTCAAAACGCGGTCCGCGGCCAGCCGCTGTTCTTCGGGCGAAGGCAGGCCGAGAATGACCTTGGCGTGGCCGACGGAGAGGCGTCCCTCGCGCAGAAAGGCCTGCAGCTCGGGCGCGAGTTTCAACAGGCGCAGGGCGTTGGCGATGACGACGCGGCTCTTGCCGACCTTGGCGGCGGCCTGCTCCTGAGTCAAATCGAATTGCCCGATCAACTGGGCGTAGCCGCCGGCTTCCTCGATGGGGTTGAGGTTTTCGCGCTGGAGGTTTTCAATGAGGGCCAGCTCCAGGGCGGCGCGATCATCGGCCTGGCGGACGATGACGGGGACCTCGGCCAGGCCGAGCATCCGGGCGGCGCGCCAGCGGCGTTCGCCGGCGATCAACTCGAAGTGATCGTCCTGGAGGCGGACAATGAGCGGCTGCACGATGCCCTGTTCCTAGATGGAGTCGGCCAGTTCCCGGAGGGATTCGGGGGAAAAATCCTGGCGCGGCTGCAACCGGGACGAGCGGACCCGGGCGATGGGGATCCGCTGCACGGTTTCGGAGGACGCCACCGGCTCCGGCCCGGCAGGGACGGGGAAGGCCGGCCCGGCGGCTGGGCCGGACGCGCCACTCGCGCCGAGCAACGCGCTCAGGCCTCGTCCTAGAATGGGTTTCGCCATGGGGCAGAAGTTACGGGCAAACGGGGGAAGGGGAAAGGGAAAAATGGGGGAGTGGGTCAGTCACGGTAGGGCGACTCTGTCGAGGCGTGACTTTTCCCAGAGAAATCGAGTTTCGGCTCGACAGGAGTTGCCCTACCACCATGGACCGACGCATTCCAAAATGGGGGATGGCCAGGGAGTTGATGGCTCGCAGAGGCCGCGGAGGCGGATTATGTTGCCAGGATGAGCATTAAAGCGGAAAGAATGGCGGCGATCATGGCCGGGCTGGAGGAGGGCGGGAAGGCCGTGCCCGGAGTGGACCGGCGTTATGCGGGTTTTTTTGAGTGTTTCAATCGCGGGCTTTTTTATGAGGCGCATGATGTGCTGGAATCGCTCTGGCTTGAGCAACGGGGCGGACCGAATGGTTTTTTTTACAAGGGGCTGATTCAATTGGCGGGGGCGTTTGTTCATTTGCAGAAGGACCGGACGGGGCCGGCGGCGGCGCTGTTGAAATTGGCGCGGGCGAATTTGCGGCGGTATCCGGCCGCGCATGAACAGTTGGATGTGCGCGCGGTTCTGGTTCTGATGGATGGATGGCTGGGAAAGCTGGAGCGGGGCAGGGGCAATCCGCTGGCCGATGAGGGGCGGCCTGTGGTCGCGTTGCTAAATGGACGGACATGAATAAAGGGACATGGCTCCGCTGGAGCGTCGCCCTACCGGCGCGGCGTGGTAGGGCGACGCTCCAGCGGAGCCATCCCAAGAGATCCGTTGCGCAGTGTCCCTTTAACGCAGTGTCCCTTTAATGATGTCCGTCCATATCAAGGGGTCATAATGGACGCCGGGGCAGAGCCATTGCAGCGCCCAATTATGGATCGGGGTTCAGGAGGGCATCATGCCGGTTTTGCGGGCGTAATTGAAGAGGCCGCCGGCATCCACCACGGGGCGGACATCGCCGAGGGGTTTGAAGGGGTGGGCCTTTCCGGTCTTCTCAATGGTGACGGCGGCCTGGTCCAAATCCACGCGGACGACATCGCCGGTTTGCAAGAGGTCGCAGAGGCGGTCGGGGCATTCGCACGGATAAAGTTCGCCGGTGGCGACGGAGTTGCGGAAGAAAATGCGGGCGAAACTTTCCGCCAGGACGATGCGGCAGCCGGCCGAGCCGAGCGCGATGGGAGCGTGCTCGCGCGAACTGCCGCAGCCGAAATTGCGGCCGGCCACAACGATGGGATAGTCGCTTTCGAGCCTGCCTGCCTGGATGTAGCGGATGGGGTAAAAGGAGTCGGGCAAACCGGCGAGGGCGTAGCTGCCGAGTTTCTTGTATTCTGCGGGGATGGTGGGGACGAGGTTGAGGTACTGGGCGGAGATGATTTGATCGGTGTCAATGTTGTCGCGCACCACGTAAACGGGGCCTGTAAAAACAGATTGCATGGGGGGAATGTGCCCGAAACGGGCGGGATTTCAAGAGGGTTGTTTGGGGGAGGGGGAACGGGGGTGGAGGAAAGGACGAAAGGGACAGAAAGGACGGAAGGGACGGATGGGAGATGCGCGGCAAATTTGGGGGGTTATTTGGGGGAGGAGGCTAAATAGGACGCGAGTTGGCGGCGGCGCTCGGGAACCGGCAATTTGGCCAGCCGGGCGACGGCCTGGTAGAATTGTTCGAGGTCGCCGCCGTTGGCGCGCAGGAGGGCGTCGAAGGCGGGCACGAGGTCGTAGTAGGCGGAGACGGTGTTGAGCTTGGCGTTGTTAATGGGTTGGGCGAACCATTCGTCAAAAGGGGATTGGCCGCCCCAGGAGGCCTTGAGTTCGGCGTGCCGGGCGCGGAGTTGGGCGATGATGTCCTGTTTGCGGGAGAGTTTGGCGGCGTCGGACAGCTTTGGGTCGGCATAGAGGGCCTGCAATTGGGCGCGGGCGGCCAGGACGAGGTCAACAAACTGACGGTCCTTGTCCAGGCCCGCGCAGTAGCGCTCGTAGGCCGCGGGGGTGGAGGCGGCCAGGAACCACCGGCGCACGCCCTCGGCGGCAACCGCGGTGGCGAAGGCTTCGTTGAAGGGGGTGTCGCCGGGCACAAAGAGACGCCGGTGGGCCAGTTCGTGGAAAATAATCTCCGCCAGAGAGGAGTCGGGTTCGGCGATGAAGGTGTTCAAAATGGGGTCATTGAACCAGCCGAGGGTGGAGTAGGTTTCAATGCCGTCCACGTAAACGTCCCAGCCTTTTTTAGAGAACCCATCGGCATAGCGGCGGGCGGGCCGTTCGTGGAAATAGCCGCGATAGCCGGCGCGGCCGACGATGGGGAACCACCAAGTCATGGGTTGCAGCGAAAGGGCGGGGGAGATGGTGACGATCCAGACCACGCAGGGGCGATGGAGGTCGGTATATTTGAGATAGCTCTGTCCGGCGGGGAGATGGAGTTGTTGGGCGGCGAACTGGCGAATTTTCAGAATGGTTTCGAACTTGGTTTTGAGGGGGGCGGGTGTTTTTGGATCGGCCAGGAGCGCGGGGATGGATTGCTCATGGGCCAGGATTTCGCACTGGCCGGCAATGGCCTGCGGATAGTAGCGGACGGCCTGGCAGCCGGTAAGGGCGGCGGCTATCAAGGCGCAGGCCAGTCCGCCGAAACAACGGGGGAGACGAGGGCGGCGCGAGGGGGGTGCGGCGGAGTCCAAGCTGAGTTGCTGCTATGGTAATGTGTTGGTCGCGGGAGTGGCGGAGGGGGCGCTCCGCGCGCGCCCGGCGGGTCCCGATGTATCGGGACCCGCCCTACCGCAATTGCGCGCTCGGGGCCGGCCCACTGCTGCCGATGCTGCCATTGCCGCCGAGGGCTTTTTGCACGGCCGGTTCGAGGGCTTCCCCGCGCACGTTTTTGGCGATGATCTTGCCGTCGCGGTCGAGGAGGAAGGTGGCGGGGATGGACTGGATGCCATACTTGACAGCCAAGTCGTTGGTCCAGAACTTGCCGTCGTAATACTGGCGCCAGGGCATGTTATGCTCCTTGGTGAAACTGATCAATTCGGGCTTGTCGCCCTCATGATCCAGGCTGACGCCGATGATCTCGAAGCCCTGGGGGTGATATTTCTCGTAAACTTTGGCGACGTTGGGGACTTCGCCCACGCACGGGGGGCACCAGGTCGCCCAAAAATCAATCATCACCACCTTGCCTTTGTAGCCGGCCACCGAAAGGGCCTTGCCATCGAGGTCCTTGACATCGAAATCGGGGAAAGGGGAGGCCACGGCGAGGGAATCTTGAATCTTGCGGGCCGCTTCGCCCTGCTTGAGGCCGGCCAGGAGTTGGTCCACCCGCTTGGCGGAAGTGGAGCCGGGGAAGTCGCGCTGGACTTGCTTGAGCATCTCGGTGCCTTTGTCGGCTGGAGAATCTCCACATAGAGGGTGGCTTTCATGAAGGCGATCTCGGCCACGTCGTCGTTGGTTTGGCCTTTGTGCCTGGCCAGCAGGGTGTCGAACTCCTTGAGGGGGCCGGCCAGCTCGGCTTCGGTCCGCTTGCCCTCTTTCAGGCTGGCGTTGATGCGGGCGACCAAGTCCTTTAACTCGGTGGCGGCGGCGCCGGAATCGGCGGCGGTGGGAGCGGCGGCGCGGACGCCGCAACCGGCAACCAAAAGGGCCGACATGGCGAGCATGGTGAGCAAACTGTTTTTCATAAGCATCCTGAGTTTAAAATGGTTGAGCGACTTTCCAGAACAAAGAGAGCACGCCGGGGCGCGGAAAGCAAGAGGAAACGGCGGAGGCACAGAGATTAAGATTAGGATAAAATAAGAGCCGGGCATTGCCCGGCTCAAAAGGTGATGGGGTCCGGGAGCGCTCACCTGGCGCACAAGTCGTAATGAGGCCAACAATCATGCCGCCCGAACCTCATTACCAGCACGACCCCTCTGCCAAACCACCACCGGGCGGCAGTCCTTCTTCACTGTATATGAGCAGGGCGGCGGCCTTTTTGTTCAAAATAACCTTAGAAAAAGACCTTCCACTCCACATCCTTGCCGGTGGGCGTCTTGAAGTCCACCATCAGCAGATTCCCGTCCGTCTTCATCGCCGCCGCAATGCCGTCGCTGACCTCCACCCGCTGCGCGCGGAAACCCTCCGGCACATAAATGCGCAACTGGTAGGGATCTCCCGCCACCGCGCGCGAAAGGCCTCGCAGCACCCGCTGCGGCCCGTCGTAGCCCAGGTCCTTGATGTCAAAGGCCAACTGCCGCACATGCCGGCTGGTGGAGACCAGCACCGGCCGGTTCTGCTTCTCCACCATGCTGTAGACGTCGCAATCGTAAGGACTGAGCGGGCGGGTCGCGAAGGTCCCCTGGAAGGTGCCGATGAGCTTTTTGCTCCAAAACTCATACACCACATACTCCTTGTCCGCCTCCAAGCGCAGGTCTTTCACGGCGTCCAGCTTGGCGGTGAACTGGGGCGGGTTGGTGCTGGCCTGCATGGTGTGGGAAAAGTTGAAAACCGCCAGGACGGACGATTTCCCGAAGGGCCGTTCCACCGGCAGGTTCCAGATCTGCGCGGGCTTGTGAACGAACAAGTCCACCGGATAAGAGACATCCATGGTCGGCGGGCTGATCCGCTTTAAGAGTTCAATCCGGTCTTCGGGGTACGGCTCGTTGAAAGCTTCCGAGACAAAGAGCACGTTGCAGGCGATGGCATGAAAATTCGCGCTGACCTTTCCCTCGCCATAGTTGAACCTGCCGTCCGATCCCCAACTCGGATTGAACTTGTAAATGTGAAAACCGTCCCCGTCGTTCCAAAACACCCGGCCGCTGTAAAAGAAACGGATGGCGCTGCCATAGAGCGATTCCGTCAACAAATGTTTGTAGCTCGCTCCCAACTCGTAACCCCCGTCCGCATCCTCCGAGGTCCGGCAAATGTCCACAATTCCGTAGGAATGATCCACTACGTTCATATTCGAGCGGATGACCTTGCGCGGCGCCTTTTGGTCCGCCGCCTCGCGCCACGGCAGGCCGGCCGCGTGATAGGTTTCCAGCGAGGTCATGTACGGGTCGTATTGGCCCGGCCACTTGTCCCACCAGTCCGAAAAATCCATCTCCGCCCGGCCCGTTTCCTTCTCATGCCCGGTGGCCCATTGGAAGGCGCGATCATGCTCGATCTGAATGGTCTTGGGATTGGAAAAATCAATGACCTTCTCGCCCCCGTACTTGACCGTCTGGATGGGGAGAAAACAATCCGGCGGAAAACTGTTCTGCCGGTAGGGGCGCCCCTGCGTGCTGCCACCCGCGCCATAGATGCCAAAACTCCCCCCGCCGCCGGCGCCCATGCCCCAGTAGAAATCAAACAGGCCGTTGGTCTGAAAAAACCGTCTTGCGCCGGCGTCGCTGCCGCCGGACATGTAGCTGTGGAACCGGCTGTAATCGTTGGCCACCCAATCCAGGTCATCGAGTTTGATCGGCCGCCGCTCCTTGAGGCGGACGTCGCTGGCCAGCGCGATCAAGTCCCCCTGGTGCTCCATGGCCCGCAGCGCGTCCTGGTTGAAGTCAATCAGCAGCTTTTCGCCGGCAAAACTTTTGCCCGGAGGCATCGTCACTTTGTAGCTGCAATATCCCCGCACCTGCATCCGGTCCGGCCCCTTCCCCAGCCAGACCGAGGCGACATCGAACCTGGAAGCGCCCTTCATCGTCGTGACATGGCCCATCAGCAGGCTGTTGCCTGAGTCGCTGTCCCGCACCACATGATTGACCATGTAAGTTTTGGGCGTGACCAGATTTATCACCGACCACAGGTCGTAATAGTCGCGATTGCGCGAACAAGTTCCCAGGGTGATCCATTTGTCCGCCGTGCCGCCCAGCCGCGCATCGTTCGACACAAAGTAATCCATGTCGCCAATGTCCACCTCTTTGCCGGTGTTGTTCGAGCGGCCCAGGCTGACCAAAATGTCGCTGTTGGTTTTGCCGGCCGAGACCTGATACTCGAAATCCAGTTGCCCGGCCTTGGTCCCGCGCAGCGTCACGGTGACGAACGACCCGTAGAGGCCGGTGTCGTTATTGTTGACGGCGCTGGTGATCGTCCAGCCCGAGGCGTCGTCGCCGGGAAGGAAGTGGACGTCGTTCAACTGCATCGGCGTCCCTTTGACTTGGGCCGACCAGCGCGCGTTGTCCGCGTCCACCTGAAGCAGGAGGTTCTTGGTGTCCAGAGTGATGGGTGGCGCGGCCCGGCCCGGCAGAGAATGACTGAGCGCGATGAAGGCAGTCAGGAAGGAAACGCTGATTGGGATGGTGGTTTTCATGGTTTGTTATCGTTGAAGCATGGCTGAACACACCGATTCGGCCGCTTCGCGGAAGCTGAGGTGAAAAATCATGGCTGAAGCGATGATGAACCAGGACACGGGCGCGATTCAACGAAAAAAGGCCAAAACGGGTAATGCGCCAGTGACGGATGGGATGGGAAAAGCAGGGCGGGTCCCGATACATCGGGACCCGCCGTCGGGCATTGGCAGAGGAAGCAACGTCGCGCTGCGGTGGTGCGGCGGGCAGGGGACTGCCCGCCCTACCAGCCATAACTGACGCATGACCAAAACTGTGAGGCGGGGCGAGAAAAAAAATCCTAACGGCCGACAAGGCCTGGATCCAGCCCAAAGCGGGAGCAAGCTCCCGCACTCCAAGACGGTGCGCGTCCAAGGCGCATGCCCGATGTGCCGACAGGTCATGGAGCGAGCGCGACAGCGCCGCTTTCCCGTTCGCGCCCACCGGTTTGTCTAGCCACCAAACACCAACCTTACGCTCTTCACCGGCGGGCAGTCCCCTTGTGCGCCATAGCCTCGGCAACGGCGCATGCCCGCCACGGCGCGCACGGAGGGCGAGCCCTACCACCTATGACCGGCGTATTACCGAGTTCCGGCCGGGAGGAACACCTCAAGGGTGCGCAGAATTGAAAATTGGTCATTGGTTATCGCTGAGATGCCCCCCGGTTTTGGCGGTAACTTTTGCGTTGTCAACAGCGGCGGCCCCTTTACACTGCGCGCATGAAACACTCTGCGTCACTTGGAAAATTTTCCTTTGGCATGGGCGACCGCTTTGCCCATCAGGCCAAAGCCCAATTGCAGGCGGTGATGATGGCCGCCAGCCACGGGGTCGAGGTCACCCCCGTCTGGAACAAATCCAATCGCGAACACCTGATCGTCGGCTCCCAGCCGCCCAGCGTGCGGGCGGCGGCGGAAAAGGCCGTCGCCGAACTGGGTTGGAAAAAGCCCTGGCATGTGGACGCCGACCACATCCGGCTCGATACCGTGGACGCCTTTCTGGATTCCTCGGATTTTTTCACCATTGATGTGGCCGACTCCATCGGCCGGCCCGCGCCGGAATCGGCGTTGCGGGCCTTTGTGGACCGTCATGCCGAACTGTGCGGCCGCCTGGAAATCCCCGGCATCTCGCGGACCTTTGACCTGAGCCGCGCCGAAGTATCCCGCGTGGCCGGCAAATATCTTTGCGCCGTGCAAGAGGCCGGGAAGATTTTCCGCCACATCGCCCAGGCCAAGGGCGCCGGGAACTTCATCGCCGAAGTTTCCATGGACGAAACCGACAGCGCGCAGACGCCGCCGGAACTGCTCATCATTCTGGCGGCTATGGCCGAT
>Ga0326728_10018593_pt1 | contig 13667 bp, 13 predicted proteins | sample MB3enrmetagenome_FD_207602 | JGI IMG/M metagenome (GOLD analysis project Ga0326728, IMG submission 207602) | Lab enriched peat soil microbial communities from McLean, Ithaca, NY, United States - MB31MN | ecosystem: Environmental > Terrestrial > Soil > Wetlands > Peat | place: USA: New York... | reverse complement strand
AGTTTTGATAGTGTATTGGCCATCGACTTCTTGAAGAGTGCCCACAATTATTGCTGTCTTGGCGTGGCCGGCCAGTGCAGGGCCGCTAAAAGAGACCGTCACAAAAGATACGAGAACAACTAATGCCGCGAATGTTAGAATCCTTTTCATCTTGTTTCTTCCTTTGATTTGAACGTAATTGCAATCCGCGCTGATTCCGGCTTTGCCTATCAGCCTTTAGAATTATTTTGTGTAGAAGGTAAGCCCACGCTGTAAATTAGAATAACCATCTACGCTATTACCGGTAATGTCGAAAACCAATTCCTGGAAAGAATACGTATGCGGGTTTTTATCCTCACGTGCATTGAGCTTTATAGCCTGCATGGTACCCTTATCTAATCACCAACAAATGCTCAGGCAAGTTTTGAACCCGGATTTTACGCTAAAAAGCTCTTAGAACTCCTGGAAGGCCCTTTAAATTATCGCAAGCGGCCGGGGAAAGCGAGAGCGGTGTCGGCCATAATCTTCTGAAAAACACAACCGAAGGTCAGGCGTTATGGGTAACCTTTAATAGACCCTGGAAACTACCCTTGCGTGAAAATATGCCCATTTTCGTTTTGCCGCTTCCTCGACAACTTTGCCTCTTTAGTTGAGCGCTACCGTACCGACATCGGCGAGTAATTCGATTCTGCTACGATTTACCTGTCCTCGCGCGTGCGGGTTTTTCCGGCACCTGGAGATATCGAAATACCAAATAATATCATTATATTATAAGGGAGATGCCGACATATTATCGCATTACGATCGTTGCCGGTTCCAGAAGGAAGTCGAAAGGAAAGCTGCATGAAATCAAAAAAAATTATTCTGTCGATTGTTTTTGCGGCGATTACCGCGGCGGCGGGAGTTGTGTATGCGGATCCTCCTGGGCCCCGGCCGCCCGACCATGACATGATCGGGCATCTGAGCATTCAGGATAGGGCCCCGGCGTTCAGTTCTCCTGAAGAAAGAATGGCCCCGAACGGTGACAGAGAAAGCCACTATCCGCCATATTATCATCCGGAGCGAGATTAGAGGGCAATTCTCAATTTCAGTATAAGGAAAGCATGAGAGGCTGCGATTACCGAAAACTCATAACCCATGTGGCTGGCGTGGCTGTGTGGTATTTTGCCTGTTTACACACGCACATTTCCAGACACACTGCTTGCCTTTTTAATAAGAGTATAGAATAATTGAGCAGTCTCGGTTGCTCCAGGAGCTTTTTGCGAGTGGAATCCGGGTACTGGATGCACTCCAGTGCCCGCTAGTGGTGGGATCGAGACATTATTCGGAATAAAAGTGCATCCCTTGTCAGCAAAAGCATAAAGCGGGGATGGTTCGATTCGAAATTTTTGAAAACCCCAGGATCTGTTAACATTTAACGAGAGGAGAACACATGTGTAGTTCGAGAGCAATGAAGTTTATTTCCGTCTTAGCGTTCTTCGGTATCCTTGCTCTGGGTTTCACAACTCTAAGTTTAGCGCAGACCTCCGGTCAGACTCCTGGAGTGCAGCCGCCTCAGTCCAGTGGCGACGTCAGTAAGGACTCGGCAGCGCCGCCGAAGGCTACGGCTAAGCCCGATTCTTCCTTCGGTCAGAAGCCTGGCATGCCGGCGGGTCAGAGCATGGCCGACCCCTCTAAGAACTCGGCAGGGAAGCCGAAGGCTACCGATACGTCCAGCTCTTCCTTCGGTCAGAAGCCTGGCATGCCGGCGGGTCAGAGCATGGCCGACCCCTCTAAGAACTCGCTAAAACCCGGTGCTGACTCTAATGTGGGGAACGCTCCGTACCCTGACTACGGCAAGCAGGGAGGAACGTACAATAGATAGGTCCGGCTTCCCAAATTCCTTGAAACGCCGGTACGTAAATGTATCCCGGGATATTCGGGTTCGGATATCCCGGGTTTTTCTTTTTAGTTCAAAAGACGCGACACCCACTTCCCAAGTCAGTCGTCCATAGATAGCCGAACTGACGGACCTAAGCCTCTCTGATCAATTCTACTGCCAAATATGGGCTTTGCTTCGAACCCTCGTCAAGGATTTGCAGCCGGAGGGGCTCTCATCGCTTATTTAGAAGTGTCATTTTGCGAATCATCCGAATTCAGCAGACGTGTGAACGCCGCTACGACCGCTGGTTGAGGTTTGCGTATAGGCGGGAAAGACTGATATTCTTCCCAGCCGCCGCCAAGGGCCTTATAGAGCCCAATGTATTGCTCGGCCGCCGTTTGATGTGAAGAAACATATTGTTGTTCCAGAGTATATTCCTGCCGTTCGGCATCGATGACATTTAGTGCGTCTGTCAGCCCTCGGTCATAGCGCTCGGTTGCAAGGCTTACGGCTTGTTGGCTTGCCGCTAGAGCTTCGCTCAGGTTATGCAACCGATCTTGTTGGCCCAGATAAGAGTCGATGAATGTATCAACTTCACGAACGGCATTGAGCACTGTTTGCTTGTATTTTACCAGCAACTCGCGGGTACGCAGATCTGCAATATCGACAAGGGCATCCAGTGTGCCAAAATCCAGTATTCGCCAGCTAACCGATGGCCCGATCGACCATATGGAACTTTCTATATCCGGAGTAACGCCAAGCCCCTGTCCCTGATACCCGGCAGCGCCCGAAAGCTCTACATGCGGAAATAAATCCGCCACTGCTACACCAATGCGGGCCGTTGCGCCGGCCAGTTCGCGTTCGGCTTGTCTTATGTCGGGGCGGCAGCGCAGCAGGTCGAGTGGTATGCCTGCAACGATTGTTTCGGGCAATTGAGGAAGCATTTCCGGTTTTTCAAGTTCTTTGGATAGATCTTCAGGAAATTGTCCAAGTAAAACGGCAATTACATATTGAGTTGCATGGATTTGCGCAACCAAAGGCATTTTCTCGGCCTCTTCCGACGCCAATTGACGTTTAGCCAGTGTTAAGTCTAATTCATTGGTAATGCCGCGATTAAACCGTTCCTGAGTTAAATTGAAGTAATCCAGCGCAACACGCGTATTCTTTTCCAGAACAGCTAATCCCATTTGGAAGGCACGCATGTCGACATAGGCGCGTGCAACGTCGGCAATCACCGAAATCAACACTGCGTTACGCGCCGCAAGAGCCGCTTCGGCGTCATATGCGGCAGCTTCCATCCCGCGCCGGTATTTGCCGAAAAGATCGAGCTCCCATCCGGCATCGAAACCAAAAGCATGCGTAACTTGCTTCAGCCCCTGGGTGTTGGTGGCAGCGACAATTGGCGGGGCCGCGCGGCCTCGGGAAATGTTGCTTCCGGAGCCACGGCCCCCGCCGCCGCCGGCGTTTGCTACAGGCAGAGCTTCTCCCATGGCGACAATTTCTGCAGTCCGCGCTTCCTGCATCCTGTCCAGGGCAATCTCGATATCGGGGTTGTTCAGGATAGCGCGGTCGATCAGAGAATTCAGTTCCTCATCGCCCAGCGCCTGCCACCACTTGGCGGCATCTATGACAGGCTTGTTGCCGGTATCTTCTGCCGGTTTTTGTCCTTCAGGCGTTGTTGCAACGAAGCTCTTCGGCATATTCATGACGGGAGAATGATAATCGGGGCCGACCGTACAGGCAGTAATGCAAAAACAGGCCACCGAGCCAACCAAAAGGTTACACGTCAGCAGCCTGTCTACTTTTTTGCGGTTATTGTTCTGGCTATTGAACATGCGCAATGCCGGCCACTAATTCATGCGCTTCGACAGTATCGCCATCGACAATCTGGTTGCTGATATTCAGGGCAACCCTGTCGCCGGCTGTAACACCCGGCCCAAGCTGAACTGTATTTCCGTTATCGCGGACTATCGTCACTTTGCGAAAAGTTATGCGGTTGTCGTTATCGACCACTCCAACATGGGGGCCATCCGAACGAAATACCAGAGCGGCTGCGGGAACTTGCACCAAGTCCTCGGTTGGGACCTGAAAATCGACATTGACATACATCCCGGGCACCAGCGTATGGTCGGGATTGGGAATATCGGCTTCAACCCGCAAGGTGCGCGTCTTTGGATTGATGGAATTGGCGGTGCGGGTTATTTTTCCGTTGAAATCTCGGTCCGGGATGTTGCCGGCCATAATTTTAGCAGGAGCGCCCACCTTGATATCACTGGCCGCACTCTGTGGCACATTGACGAAAACACGGATGGGATCGTCTTTTACCATGCGGTAAAGCGGCGTCATATCGGTTCTGCCATCGGTAACCAGATTGCCGATATCGATATGGCGCTCGGTGATTATGCCGTCATAAGGCGCCTCGACCCGCTTGAACTGGGTCAGTACCGTATAACGGTCGACGACCGCCTGATCGAGGCCGACTTGCGCTTTCGCCTGGTTTAACTGGGCTATCGCGCTGTCATAACCGGTTTTCTTGGCATCACGTTCCTGTTCGGAAACAACGCCCTTTGGCGAATCCTTCCACCGCTGGTAAGTAGTCTTTGCAAAATCGGCATCGGCTTGCCGCGCGACGACGAGCGCCTGGGAAGCTTTTACTTTGGCCTGAGCGGCGGCAAGTTTAGCGTCCAGATCGGGAGTTTCTATAGTCGCAAGGACCTGCCCCTTCTTGACGTGGTCCCCGATATCGACGTTCCAGGAGGCTACATAACCATCCACCCGCGCATAGATGGTGCTCTCATACCATGCGGCTGTTTCACCCGGTAAGGTCAAAGGAAAAGATGATGGGCAATTTTGTACCGTAATCACATCGACCAGTTGCGGTGCAGAAGCTGCTCTATGTGTTTGCCTGGCTAAATCACCCTGGGAGACAGATTTCGTGTGTTGGATGAAGAAGAAACCGATAATAAGCGCTGCAGCCACTACGGCTGCAAACCTTTTCAGTTTTCGTCCAGTATGAGGTTTATCCGGCGTTGCACTGTGATCGGCGGAAGACTGCTGGTTATCAGGATGCGCTGTATCCATAAGGATTGCCTCTTTCAGTCCGGGTTTACTGGTTGATTGGAAGAAACCGGGACCCGACGCAGAAGATAGTACATCGTGGGGACGAAGACAAGCGTCGCAAAAGTGGCGAACACCAACCCTCCGATGACTGCACGGGCTAACGGAGCATTTTGTTCGCCGCCTTCACCGATGCCAAACGCCATGGGAACCATGCCCAGGATCATTGCGCCTGCCGTCATCAACACGGGCCGCAAGCGAGTGTATCCCGCTATCTCGGCGGCAATCCATGCGTCGTCTCCTGCTTTCATACGCTGATTGGCAAAAGTCACGACGAGGATGCTGTTGGCAGTAGTGAGGCCGATGCACATCAATGTTCCCATAAGAGCCGGAACGCTGAGATGCGTCTGCGTCAGATAGAGCATCCACATAACGCCGACCAGAGCAAACGGCACTGCCATCAAAACGATGAGAGGGTCGATCCAGCTCTGGAAATCCATCACCAGGAACAGGTAAACCAGCACAATGGCAAGAGCGATGCCGCCGAATAACCCGGAATAACTGTCGCGCATCGTTTCAGCTTGTCCGCTTAAAACGACGGAAATAGCTTTTGACGGGTCGGGCCGGTTGGCGGCGATTACTTTGTCGATATCGTTTGCTGCCGAACTGAGATCGCGTCCCTGTATGTCGGCGTCTACATCGAAGACCGGCCTGATGTTATATTGCGACACTACCATGGGTACGGTGCTTCGGCCGAATTTAGCTAAGTTCGTCAAAAGTTGGGTATGCGTATTGCCTTTTTGGACGGAGACGGTCATCGGCATCGTCTCTAAATCTTGAGCTGAATTTATGCGGTAGGTAGGCGTCTGCACGACAAGCGGATAGCTGACGCCGTTGCGTGGGTCTACCCAGAAGTTCGGCGACGTTTGAGCGCTGGAATTGGTGGCTACCAAAACATTGTTCGCAACATCCTGCTGATTGATTCCAAATTGGGTTGCAAGCGTCCGGTCGATGTCGATAGACAGCGAGGGCGCATTCGGGACCTGAAAGACATGTGAATCCACGACTCCCGGCACGAACTGAAGATCGCGCGTTAGTTTTGCGGCCAGATCATAAGCCTCCTTGTCATTGGGGCCGGAGACCCGGATATCGATCGGTGACGGTTGACCGAAATTGAGCACCTGGTCGACAATATCGGCAGGTTGAAAGAAAAATTGCATTCCGGCAAAACGCCTGGGCAACTCTTGCCGAAGTTTAGCCATAAGGGCCGCTGTGGGTGCATGTTTTGGTTTAAGAGAAATAAGGATTTCACCGTCCATGGGCCCGACTGTGGCTGAATCGCTCAAGGCAATATTGATGCCGCTGTAGGGCAGTCCAATATTGTCGAGAATGACGTCGATCTGTTTATCCCCGACAATCTGACGAATGGCGCTTTCAACCTTGGCAAATTCTTCCTGTGTTTGCTCAATCCTTGTTCCTGGCGGTGTGCGGACATGGAGGCGCATTTGGCCCGCATCGACTTGCGGAAAAAAGTCACGCCCCAGACGCGGAAACAGAAATAATGAAAACGCCATCAGGACAATAAAAAAGGCAACCGTTTTTGTGGGTTGGGATAACGTCCATCTTAGGCTGTGGCGATAGGTTTCTCGAAATGCATCGAAGCCATGCTCAAATCGTTTATGAAAGGCGCTGAAAAGATTTCGCTTAGGGCCCGGCGGCGTGGAAAGCCAATCGGATTTACTATGAGCCGCAACTGACGAACGCATCAGGTACTTGAACAGCACCGGCACAAGCGTGAAAGAGAGCGCCAGACTGGCTATCAGCGATACACAGACCGACAATGAAAGCGGGGAAAACAGGTATTTTGCCGTGCCTTGAAGCAGGAAAACCGGCACAAAGACAATACATATGCACAGTGTCGACAGGAAAGTCGGTGTGCCTACTTCACCGGCCCCGCCAATAATGGCCGTTTCCAGGGGGCCGCCCAAACGCAGATGACGCTCGATATTCTCGATTACGACCGTGCCGTTATCGACCAGAATGCCGATCGCAAGCGCAAAACCGCCAAGAGTCATGGTATTGAGCGTCTGTCCGCCGATATACATCACCAGAACGGCTGTGATTATAGACATCGGAATGGAGGCAAGAATAATGAGAGTCAGCCGCCAGTTGCCGAGAAACAGCAGGATCATCAGGGCCGTCAGGCCTGCTGCCATCGTACCGGCCATAACGACACTGTTGAGCGCTGCTTTGACGAAAAGCGATTGATCGAAGATCGCTTTAATGGAAACGCCCTTTGGCAGGACTTTCTCGATATCCGGCAGTGCTTTCCGAACGCCGTCAATGACAGCCAATGTCGATACGCCGCCTGTCTTGCGAATAGTCATAAGGGCGCCCGGTTTTCCATTGACGGAAACCGAGTTGGTTTGCACCTGAAATCCGTCATGCACATGCGCTACATCGCGCACGAAAACTGTTTTTCCATGTAGTTCCTTAACCGGGAATGCGTCGATTTCCTTGATGATATCAGGGCTGCTGTTCATCGTAAGCGTGTAGTCCCTGGAACCTATCTTGACGTCACCCGCAGGTAGAATCACGTTTTGATGTGCCAATGCGTTACTGACATCTGAGGGTGACATGTGCCGCGATTGCAGCGCCTGCATGTCGAGGTCGACCATGATGACGCGTGGTTTGCCTCCATAGGGATAAGGCACCTCCGCGCCATGAACGATGGCGAGATCGGGGCGGATAATATTCTGCCCTATATCGTTTAGCTTGGTGTCCGGCAGGGAATCGCTGGACAGGCTCAACTGAATGATCGGAACATCCGTCGCGCCATAGCGCAGGACCAGCGGCGGCGTGATATTGGGCGGCATATATTTGAGTACGGCCAGCGCACTGCTCGCTATTTGCGATACCGCGCGGGTTACATCCGCGCCTTCATGCAAAAAGACTTTCTCGACGCCAACGCCATTGTAACTGGTCGCCTCTATGCGGGAAATATCATCTACAAGCGAGGCCATCTGCCGTTCGTGGAGCGTCAGGATGCGGTTCTGAATATCCTTTGCATTCATGCCGTTATACGTCCAAACGACGCTGACGACCGGAATGTTGATTTCAGGAAAAATATCCACCGGCATACGCGAGGCGGCGCCAATACCCAATAAGCATATCAGAATCAATGCCGCGACCAATGTATGGGGCCGCTTGAGAACAAAAGTAACTACCGACATGGAATCTCCAAAGAAGAAGGAACGCACGGGGGAATAGACCCAAAGGCCGCAGTCTTCCATGCTTTTGGTGATCGCATCTCGCCCTGCAGACAACGTGGAGGCGAATCATACCGGAAATAAAAGTCCCTTGAAACTGTGGCCTTCCACAAATTAATCCTAACTCTAACTATCGATTCGGTCCTATTCAACATTCCAACCTCAACGACAGATCTTTTTCTTTCTGTAAGTCACAGAAAGTATTGTAATTATCGCTTATTTTCGGCGGTGTGGCCCCTCCCAATTGAATCGGCAACAAAGATTTTCAGGATAACCCTGGCAAAGTTAAGGGAAGATTAAAGATCAATTAGAAGATTCTAATGCGAGGCTGCGAGTCACTTGCCTGGAAGGCGGCAGCAGGCAGTAGGAAGCGGGAGCGTGGATTGTTTCAATAAATCGGGTAGAACCAGAAAGAAGTAGGTCCATTGCCGCCTCCGCCGGCTAACCCCTCATACGACCAGGCCATAAACACTGCATTGGACGGCAGTTTTAGCTTGGAGTGAAAAGGGATTGACTCGAATGAGTCGCGATTGGTGACCAGCCCGTCTGATTCGAGGACCCTGCCGTTTTCATCCAAAAATACGGCGCTGAGGCGAAAATACTGCAGCAGGGTATAGCCTATCCAGAAATAGGCAAAGCGGACCTTGCCGGACAGGTCTATTTTGCTTTGATCTCGAGAATATCTGTACTCTACGGAAAGGTCCGGCCCTTTCCACAGCCCGGAGTAGCTGGGTTGGGCAATGGAGAGTCGATCGGCCGGAGGAACAAACCCGGCGCTGGCGGTATCAGCGGAGATCTGCAATCCTGCGATGCAGAGAACCAAAGTAATCAGGGATAAAAGGAAGCAAGATGGCATTTTCATTTAGAATTCCAGTATGCAAGTTAATCTCCCTATAAAGTAAACTTCAGTTAATGGAAAATCATCCGGTAAAATCAGCGCCTGTTTCAAAAAATCGCGGCGGCAAATGGCCATCGTAGGTAACTGCAACATGAATGCAAATCGCATTTACCCCCTGCGTCCTGCTTGGGTCCTGAAAATTGAAGTAAACAAACATGAAGGCAATGCTTGATCTTTACTGCTTCAACCACACGTAGGTGACGTAGCCTCCTGAAATAAGGAAAAGGATGATGAGAAAAGGAATCCATCCCTTAAAGAACTCGGGCCACGCCGATCCAATGACTATACCGAGGGAAAGCAGGGCAATCTTGAAGATACCCGCCTGCCACCACTTGAGCGTAAAATCCTTGAATATGTTCATTTGCGGCTCCCTTACCAGCTTCTTAATCGCTCATTAAAGTCATTTGAGATGGGCAGCGCTCGATCACCGGGGCCTTTTCATAGCCCTGGAGCATCGCGACAGTATCGATAGCGCCTCGAAAGGCTGTTCTATCTCAGGGAAAGAAGGGACCCCCCGTGATTCTATGAACTCCTTGCACTCATCCTCGTAATGCTTGTCGCCGCTAAAGGTCACCAGGATCGGTTTTTCCGGATACTTCTTTGCCAAATCCACTATAAAGTCAAACGGCGGTACGCCGGTATCTTCCGTAAGCATGAGCACTGCGACAACAGCATCGATATTCGGGTCCTTCAGGACCGCTTCCATGCCCTCCCTGTAACCGAACTCAACCCCATGCACCGAAGCCGAAGCCCAGATATCGACGGGATTCCTCATCCTGATAAATGGAGGGCTGATTTGCTGAATCCTCTCCAGTGCTTCAGGTGTGAGGTCAGGCACTTCGAGCCCCAAACGGACGCAAAGGTCCGCCAGACTAACCAGCATAGCGCCGGACGGGGCGAGAAAACTTATCCGTGGTCCCTTCGGCAAAGGCGCCATCGAAAGGGCTTTTCCGGCAAGGATCAGTTGTGAGTAATCCCGTATTCGAACAATACCCGCCTGACGAAGCAAGCCGTCAACCAGGCGGTCCTCGGCGCCCATGGCCGCTGTATGCGCTACGGCGGCATGCCTTCCCGCCTCGGTGGCGCCGCTCTTGAGTACCACAACCGGCTTGAGTCTGGTCACCTCCCTGGCCACCTCCAAAAAGCGTCCCGGCCTCTTGATGCTTTCGAGGTACATGATGATCGCACTCGTGTGTGGATCTTCGGCCAGATACTCGAGGGCGTCACTCTCGTCTATATCGATCTTGTTCCCCAGACCGATAACCCGGCTAACGCCGAAATGCTCGGCGGTCAGGATGCGTTTCATGGTATGGGTGGCAAAATTGCCTGTCTGTGCCACATAGGATACCTTGCCGGGTCTGATCCTGCCGAGGGGGAAAAACGTGGAAGTGAACCGATGCGGCGTTGAGGTGTGACCCGATGTATTCGGGCCCATCACACGGACCCCCGTCTTTTTGATAATATCGACGATCTCATCCTGAATCCTGACGCCGGATTCGTCGACCTCGGCAAAACCGCCGGCAGACAGTACTATATGTTTGATTCCCTTCTTTGCGCATTCCCGGAGCGCCCCGGGCGTATCTTTAGCTGGAAGGATGATGACGGCCAGGTCGATTCCCTCCGGCAAACTGTCTATAGAAGCATAAACGGGCAAGCCTGAGATTTCCCCTCCTTTTGGATTGACCAGGAAGAGTTTGCCCGCATAGTCATTGGCCAGGATATTCTTTATCACATCGTTTCCGGGCTTGTGGGCGGTTGCAGAGGCCCCGATAATTGCTACGCTTTCCGGTTCGAAAAAAGGACCGAGTTCTTTTTTCATTGTCCGTTCTCCAAAGTATTTGTGTGCGTGGCTGAAGAAGCCGTGCCTGACTCGATTCGGTCATGCTGCCGGAAGAGGAGACCTCGCGCTGAGCACCACGAGAGCGTCTACTGCCACAGGTTTTCCGTCCGGGCGAATCTTGAGGGGGTTTATATCGACCCCGATCACCTCCTCATGTTGGAGCCCTATCTCACCGAGCGCCACCAGGGTCCGGCATAAAACATCCAGGTCCACGGCAGCTTCTCCCCTGAAAGGTTCAACGATCTTTCTCCCGCGAATCTCTGCGATCATGTCCCGGGAATCCGCAGTGGTCAGGGGGGCAATCCGAAAGACGATGTCTTCGAGGACCTCCGTCAGGATTCCGCCGATACCGAACATGACGCATACACCGAATTGAGGGTCTCTCATCAGTCCGCAGACGATTTCCCGGCCGCCTTTAACCATTTCCTGAACCAGCAAACCTTCGCTGCCTCCAATCTTAAGAAGGCGCTCGCCCTCTTTTCTCACTTCGTGCTCATTGCCGAGGTTAAGGGCCACGCCTCCCACCTCGGTTTTGTGGGACAGGCCCGCTCCTGAAGCCTTCAAAACAACGGGAAATCCAATTCCTGAAGCCAGTGAAGCAGCTTCGGCGGCATCCCGGGCAATAACCTCGTGCGTTACCGGGATGCCAAAGCTCGACAGCAGTTGTTTGGATTCGTGCTCACTGAGAGTAGACCGTCCTTCTGCCAGGGCTTTCTCGATCAGATTCATAGACTCCTCCATCTATGTGGCATTTGTTTAATGCCGGATTGTGCCCCGAAAGACTTCCGGAACAACCCAAAGAGCCCGCAACGGCTTCTTCGAGCTACGGCAAATATAATGTGAATCTTGAGGCACGAAAGGTCAGGTATGAGTAAAAATCATTTTTGGCAAAATTATGGCTGACATTCAGGCGAAGGAGGGCATCTTATTAAACTGGAATTCCCGCTGAGAAAACGGAATGCGAACAGCTTATCATCCCATTGCAGCCTGTCTGTCCACACGGCGTCAGCATCCACACCATTTTTTCGTACCCATAATTTGTAGTTTGCAGTGAAAACAGGCTTGCCAGTTTTTTCATAGCTCATGTTGAAATCGTTGTCTATTTCAGCGCAGTGACTCGGACTGGAACACTCGTAATAAGAAACCGTTTCCAACAGTTCAGGGAGCAACTGTTTTCCGTTCCGGCCAAATACACCCAAGATTTTTTGCAGTGTGCCGGTGCCTGTGTTTCCCTCGAATTTGACCAGGATGAAGTCGGTTCCTCTTTTGAGCCAGACAGCGTGTGATACGGTAGCTTCACCATGCCAGGAGGTGATTCGGAATTCGAGAGCCTTGCGGAAGTGGCCGTTTGGGGTAGGATCGTAGATACCGACCCAATGCCGCCAGCCGAAAATTGACTTGCCCCGACCCGACATCCGACGACATCACCGATATTAGACCAACATCAGTGAATCCTTTTAGTTGCCCGCCCACTCTGCACTTAACATTTCACACAGCCTCCACGGACGCTGTTGCCCAGTGAGGGCCTCGCAACCCTGCTCGTAAGGGTTTCGTGATGTTCGCTCAACCATCTTTCCTATTTCAAGGCCGACTCCTTACTTTCCTTGCCTTCCCAAAGGATAAGGCATTATGTGAAAGACCACTTTCAGTTTATTATTATCCTCCAGTATTATTGGACCAGTCTTATGCTCATACCAATAGTACTTCAAAGTAAGCACTGCAATTCTTGAATCATTAGGATCTATCCAACTGGCAACTAATTGTTCAACTCTTGGATCTCCTGAAGTAGTTCCGTCTATATAAGACTGCCACGTCCTATCGCAACGATAGAGATTATGAAAGAATGGACGATATCCCAACTTCATCATCTCGTAATCGTAAAAAGATAATACAGGCTTGGCAGGATAAAATATAGAAACATCGTATGATGTTGACTTGGACATGGTAATATTATCTAGACGTGTTACAGCATTTTCCACAGATTGGAAAATTGGAATTGGAAATGAGCTAATGTCAGATGGCAATTCCGCGCACCTGCCACGTGGTTCATAGATACATGGATTTATCAATTGGACTATAATAATTACAAACATAAACTTAATAATCACTAATAAATATCTGGTCATATCATCTCCACATTAGACACAAATTATGTGTAATGTACACTAGTAATTTATCATCCAGTTATAATCTAAGTTCCATTACGACGAATGAATTATAGGCTTACTCGGATATCTCCTTGAGATTGTGAAAGAGGATAAACCATACTAGCATGCAAACACTGAGGAGGCTTTCTCCGGATAACTACCCCCCGGCACTGAGATCGTTGGTACAGCGAACGGACACAAAAATGAGTTCCGAAGCTTCCACCATCAACAATATTATTACCGCGCAGTACATTTTGTGTTGAGATTGCCAACGCTTATTATCTTATTCCCTTGACATTTAGAGGAACTAAAAATTACCTTGTTCTTAGCATTTTTATACAAACGGATACCTTTTCCATGTTCTTTGCAAGCCCCAGCCTTAGTATTTACAGTCCAGTCGTATTCAACATCGTAGTCGCCGGTACCATTTTCCGAGCAGGTAATACTGGCAACACCTTTGATAAAACTTTTAGTGCAAGTAGAAGAAGCAAATGCTGATGTGGAAAACATTCCGAGAACCAGTATACTCAAAAACACTTTAACCAGTTTGAACATTTGTGTATCTCCATTCTCATTAAACATTAATAATTCTGAATTGCGATAAGCTCTTAAGTAG
>Ga0326728_10018591_pt1 | contig 13667 bp, 10 predicted proteins | sample MB3enrmetagenome_FD_207602 | JGI IMG/M metagenome (GOLD analysis project Ga0326728, IMG submission 207602) | Lab enriched peat soil microbial communities from McLean, Ithaca, NY, United States - MB31MN | ecosystem: Environmental > Terrestrial > Soil > Wetlands > Peat | place: USA: New York... | reverse complement strand
GGAGAAGAGTACGATGCTGACCGATGAGCACATCGGCCGCCTGTTCTCGGTACCGGTCCAGGTGCGACAAGAGAATGGATGGTACTACGCAACCGGGTACTGACGCACCGGGCGGCATGATCTTTATCTGCAGGGAAAAGGAAAAGAACTCTTTACCCGTCAGGTGCCGGCCCTGCCGTACCTGATGACCTATTCACCGGTACGTGCCGGCCTTTCCGAAATACCGGCCCGGCTCGCTCCGGCTTTCGAGGTTTTCCATGGCAAAGATCCAGCAGCACACCCAGGTTCCCGCAACGCCGCTCCCGATTGTAATTGCCGGTGCTCTCGTGAAGGGAAAGGAAAATTACCTGACTATCGGTGCGTACGGCATAATGTCAATTCAGCCGCCGGTAGTCTATATCTCCTCCATGAAGGCACATTACACCAACGCCGGGATAAAGGAGACTGGCTATTTCACCATCAACGTTCCCCCGGCGGGGCTTGTCCGCGAGACGGATTACTGCGGCCTTGTCTCGGGCCGCGAGATCGACAAATCCCGTATCTTTACTTCATTCTATGGGAAAGAAAAGCATGCCCCGATGGTTCGCGAGTGCCCGGTAAACGCGGTATGCAGGATAATAAAGACCGTGGACCTCCCCGGCAACGACGTATTCATCGGCGAGGTGGTTGAGTACTACGTGGATGAGGACTGCCTCGCGGATGAAACCCCGGATCCGAAAAAAACTTTACCGCTCCTCTTATACGGCCGCTTGTACCGGAAACTGGGCCGGGCCGCAGGTACTGCATTTGCAGCCGGTAAAACGCTCATGAAAAAACTCTAGAAAATCTTTTTTACCCTGTACGGCGCGGCTGACACAGGTATATGATTCGGGGTTATTGTGCCCAAAATCAGGTACCGGACTGTTACCTGTGAATAAACGGCACCGGGGAAAGCCCGAGCAGGGTATAAAAAAAAAGAAAACGGGTTCTGTCGTCACGCAGCCGGAGCAGATGTAACTGCTTTTTTTGCGCCAAACGAGGCAACGATCGCGGCGAGGCCGACAACAATTGCAAAGATCCCGGCAACAAACGGCACGAGCGCGGCAGAGACCAGCGGGAAGATCAGGAGCAGGATCCCAAAGAGGAGGCTGATGAACCCGAGGACCCCGTTGCCGGCATCCTTCTGCGAGAACGCGAGGTAGAGGTGAGACCCGCCGATGAAGCATGCCCAGACTCCGATAATGATAACGAAGAATGCCAGGAGGAATATGGTACTATAGAGAGGGTACGCAAGGATGATGATACCTGCAATCAGGTTGAGAACCGCAAGGAAGATCTTCCATCCCATGCCGGTCCGGTCGACCGCAAGGCTCGCAAGCGAGAAGATCCCGCCCACCAGCCAGTATGCGCCAAGGAAGGTGACAAAGACAAGTGTCGTGATGCCGGGCGATGCAAGGAACATAATCCCTATGATAAGCGAGAGAATACCCCACAGGAGAAGGATCCACCAGGGATGGAATCCTGAAGCACACCAGCAGCACGATTGCGAAGAAGCATCTGTTTCAGCCATACTTTTACCTCATATTTTTATACGTGAATTCAGCCCACAGGGTATTTGAATATTGCTTTTTGGGAGCGGGAAAGCTCCCGTTCCCAGTCGTTATTTCCCACTTAATGAGAAATTACGGGAAATGCAGGACGTGAGATGCACTCTCCTGATCCCGTTGTTTATTCCGGTTCCATCGGATCGTTCCCGCTTATCTTATGAGATGCCATTGCAGCGTTTATACCTCCTTCATCCCGATCACCCTCCGGATCTGCTCCTGTGTCTCTTTTGGCGTCCCGGTCGTGTTGAGCAGGTAGCAGTCGGTCCGGTCGATAAGGTCGCCGGTATACCGGTCCCGGAGTGCAGTCTTTCTCGCGTCTCTCACCAGCAGGTGCGGGTTGAAGTACCCGTTCGATGTAAAAAGTGAAAGCGCCTCATCTTTTTCCAGCCGGCAGAGGATCCGGGAATCAGCAGGGTCCCGGTGGAGGATAATGAGTGTCCCGAGCGTGGAAAGCGGCAACAGCCTGCCTTTTCCCACAACCCACCGGATGTCGGCGACCGCCCGCCCGTCTGCATCATATTCGTCTGCAGCAACAAGCCCGTCGAACTCCTTCCATATCGCGGAAAGGTCCTGACGGATGTAGAAGTTCCGCTCCGAGCCATACGCGAGGATTTCAGGGCCGAAGACCCGGGTAAAGAACCAGTCGTCCGAGATGATCCGGGCATGCGGATCGCGAAGGAGGCCGTAGGTTTGCGTTGTTTTTCCCGCGCCCGAAACTCCGACCATGCCAAGGCCCTTTCCTGCAAAATCCACGCAGGCGCCGTGGACCGATGAGATGCCATGCTCGTCCTCCAGAATATCGCCGCACAGGCCAAGCGCGATGGATTTGATCCAGCCATAGTAAGAGAAGTTAGAGAGGAACGCGGTTTTTGAATACGGATCGAACTGTACCGTGTTGTCGCCTGCTGATGGATCTTTAAAGACATAGAGGCGGCCGTGCGACCGGATGTTCTGGGACATAGGGGAAAAGTTTTCCTGCCATGTTTCGAGCAGCGCACGATCATCGGAGATCAGCTTGATACAGCAGCCAAAGATCTCGGACTTGATCTCGTACCTGGCCCGGGGCGCACAGCGCCCGGCGAGTTGTTCTTTTTCCTCCGGAGAGATCAGGATAACGTTGTAGGTCATGAATTTGCCTCGGACGTGACGCAGTTCTCTTGATAATCCGGCGTACCGGCATAGGATGCTTTCGGTCAGAAGATATCCGGACCGATCATGTGGTAAAAATAATAACGGGGCGTTTTTCCTGCTGCAGGAAAAAATTCCGGATCCCCGGGATTACTGTGCAGGATGATCCGGCGCGCCGTAACCAATGCGAGGTGGTACCGAACGCATCCGGTGCCCGTCATCCTTCCCGGTACGGCCCCAAAAATACGCCCGTAAAATCGTCAGATTCCCCCTCCCGAAATTCCGGGCTTATATGTTCCCCTATTTACCAAAATACGTGAAAATTGAGCCCCATATAATGCCCTTTGCGGCCCGATATTCGCGTTCTGGCGGCCTTTATTTTCCGGATCATGCTGCGGACAATTTCACCCGGTATCTGCCAAAATAACCCCATTATCGAGTTCATTTTAATTCGTCCGATTGGGAAAATACAGCATATTTGGAGTTATTTTTAAACGGAGCCCGGTACGGGCTTCTTTTGGGGTTGTCAGGCCCAAATCGGGGTCCAGATTGAGGCCGGATTAGAGCAGGTCAAAGAGGCTACACATGGGAGGTTCCACACTAGGATTCTTTATTCCACGTGGAGCCCATGCCGGATCTTGCTTCCCGGTTACGGTATACGTGGCCCACCTCCACATCCTGCGTGCGACAAGCTTTCGTACTATGAAAATTTTCGAAAACAATCTGATTACCTCTGCCGAAAAAAAATGAATGTGCCGCCCGCCTCCGGATCAGAAGGATCTTCATCAACCGGATGCACTAAATCCTCATCTGGCAGGAAAACCAACCGGAGAATAACGTACACCATGTCCAGCCTCCGCCCCGATCGAATTGTCCGTTCCCGTCGCAGGACCGTCTCGCTTGAGATCACGGCCGATGGGGCGCTGGTTGTCAGGGCACCGCTCCAGGCATCGGAAACCTGGATCCAAAAACTTGTTGAAGAGAAGCGTGGATGGATCGAAAAGAAGGTGGCTGAGGCACAAAGCCGCCCGTCTCCCGGGAAACGGTGCTTTGTTGCCGGCGAACCCCATCTCTTCCTCGGAAAGACCTACCCTCTTTCAGTGCTGGAGGAAAGTGACGCCGGGATCACCCTTGGTGACCAGTTTTATATCGGCGACCGGCGGCTGCCGGAATGCCGCGATCTCCTTGTCGCATGGTACGCAGAAAAGGCAGCTGAGATCCTGCCGGCCCGGGTTGCCGGCATCGCGGCCATCCTCGATTATGTCCCAAAAAAGATCCGGATTTCAGATGCCCGACGGCGCTGGGCCTCATGCAGCACGACCGGGACTCTCTCGTTCTCATGGAGGCTTGTCCTTGCCCCTCCCGAAGTTATCGATTATGTTATCGTCCACGAGCTGGTCCACCTGCGCCAGCCGGATCACTCGGACCGTTTCTGGAAGAAAGTCGAAAAAGCCATGCCGGATTACGAGCAGCACCGGCGCTGGCTTCGTGAGAACGAACGGATGCTTGCGCTCTAAAGTAAAGAGGCCCGGGCGATCATGCTGCCCTGCCCGGACACTCCCGGCACGTCACCTCAATATACTTTATGAGGGCAATGATAATTCAGGGAAGTATCTGATGGCGCACGTGCTGGTATCACCGCTGAACTGGGGACTCGGCCATGCCATGCGCGACATCCCGGTGATCCGGACCCTCCATGCTCACGGTCACGAGGTGACTATCGCCGCGTGCGGGAACGCCCTTGCGGTCCTCAGGCAGGAATTCCCGGACGCTCCTACGATAGAGTACCCGGATTACCCGGTTCCGTTCAGCTCCGGCCATCTCTTTGTTCCCCGGTTCTGTGCATGCCTGCCCTTCATGCTCAAGGCAGTCGCCCGCGAGCACGCAACGCTGGATGCGATTCTCGCAAAGGATCACTATGATCTTGTCATCAGCGATAACCGGCTGGGGGTCTTCTCATCCCAGGTCCCCTCGATTTTTATCTCCCACCAGCTCCACTACCACCTCCCGCTCCTGTACTGGCCGGCCGAGATCCTTGCCATCCCGGCAAACATGTTCCTCCACGAGCAGTATAACCGGATCATCGTGCCTGACAATCCCCCGGGCCCCCTCTCTCTTGCGGGCAAGCTTTCCCGGCCCCAGACAGATGTGGCCCGGGACCGGGTTTTTTTCTCAGGCATCCTTTCCGGTACCAGTCAGATGGCCTGCACGCAGGATCTCGATTATCTTGTCATCATCTCTGGGCCGGAACCGCAGCGAACAATCCTCGAAAAGATCATCCTTGCACGGATCGGGGAGCTCAATGGCTCCGGTGTGGTACTGCTTGGGAATCCGCAAGGATCGAAGGCCGCGTTCCGGCGCGGGGACTGGACCTGTATACCCTATGTCCCGACCGAGGTGAAAGCCGAGCTGATGAACCGGGCAAAGTGCGTGATCTGCCGTTCGGGATACACGACCTTAATGGAACTTGCCGAACTGGGAAAAACACGGGCGCTCCTGATCCCGACCCCGGGGCAGACCGAGCAGGAGTACCTCTCGTGGTACTACCGGGAGAAAGGCTGGTTCCATTCAGAGGCGCAGGATAAACTGGATCTTATAGATGATGTGGCAGCGACCAGAAATTATCCCGGGTTCCCGGCGATGTCAAAGACTGCGGAGAACACGCATCAGCTCTACGAAGAACTTCTCGCGGGGTATCTCGAATGAGGCGTACCTATGGATGAACTGATCCTTCCTGGCACGGTTTCCCTGATAATCCTGTACGCCGGCATCGCGCTCGTGATGTACGGGATCCTCCGGGTGCTTATCTGGGTTATTGAGGCCGCTCTTTTCGGCAATTACCTGATCTTCTGTGGGATTCTCACCGGGATCGCGGGGATTGTCATTGCCTACATTCTCATAGGCCTGTGGCTGCGCCGGATTGAAATCATCTGATCTTTTTTATGCAGGCCGTTGGAAACGGTGTGGAAAAAAATGGTTTTGCCGGGCTCATACATCCGGTTTTTAAGCGGGCTTTGCCAGGTTCACCCGTTCGAGCGCGAGTGCAGCCTGGTTGGCAAACGCAGTCAGGATCCGGGACTGCTCGTACGTGATGACACCGTTTGGCTCTGCCGGCTGGACTCCCATTATCCCAAGGACTCCCCGCGAACTCTGGAGCGGGATATACCTGAGTTTCGAACCGTGCAGGGTATCGGTATCGTATCCTGCAACAGTACCGTGCTGGAAGGCCCATGTTGCAACGGCGATGTCGTCCCCATCCATCACAAGCCCCGGGCTCTTTGCGTGCGCTACGAGGTGGCCGTTTTCGGGGAGGAAAAAGACACTTTCCCACTGGAAGATCTCTGTTATATGTTGGCCGACCGCGTTCATGATAGAGGCGGCATCCACTGCCCCGGCAAGGTCCTGTGAGAGGGCATAGAGCGTGCTCGTCTCTTTCTCGCGGATCTGGGCTGCATCGGCATGCCGGCGGGCGCGAGCCACGAGCATGCTGATAACCGTACCGACAATGATCATGCCAATGAAGGTGACAAGATACTGGGTGTCGGAGATCCTAAACGTCAGGTACGGCGGCACGAAGAAGAAGTCGAACGCAATCACGCCGACGACTGCAGTGAAGATTGCAGGTCTGAGGCCACGCTTGAACGCGATAACGACAACGGCAAGCAGGTAGAACATCAGCTGATTGACCGGGGAGATGAGAGGGTGGAACAGCCACCCGAAGATGGTGACGGCGACCACGAGCGTCAGGCTGTCAACGTAGTCCCGGGGCGGCGACGCTGGCAACAGGGGTTCTTCAGCATCTACCGGTTTTTCCGGCAGGTCCTTGCCGCTGCTGATCACGTACACATCGATGGGCCCACTGTTGTGGATGAGCTGGTCGACCACCGAGCCAAAGACAAATTCCTGCCACCGGGGGCGCAGGGTCTTTCCTATGATAATCCGGGTTACATTGTGCTGCCGTGCGTACTCAATGACCGTGTTTGCCACGTTGAGCCCGAACAGGCTTGCTGTTGTTGCCCCCAGTTTTTCTGCAAGCTGGAGTGACTTGTCGACCTGCTCTTTTGCTTCCCGTGAGAGCCGGTGATGTGTCGGCGTCTCGATATAAATGGCGCACCAGCGTGCATTGATACGGTCGGCCTGCCTGCGGGCGGTCCGGATCAGCCGTTCTGCAAGCGGACCCGGGCCGATGCAGACAAGAAGGTATTCGCCAACTGCCCACGGGCCGGGGATCGATCGCGTCTGCATGTATGCAAGCATCTGGTTGTCGACCCGATCTGCTGCCCGGCGCAGCGCAAGCTCGCGGAGGGCATACAGATTTCCCTCGTTAAAGAACTGCTCTATTGCCCGGGCTGCCATGTCAGGCACGTACACCTTCCCTTCGCGGAGGCGCTGGAGGAGCTCGGGCGGTGCAAGATCCACGACCTCGATCTCTGACGCCTCATCGATCACCCGGTCCGGGATCTTCTCTTTCATGATGACGCCGGTGATCCGGGCTACTACATCGTTGAGGCTCTCGATATGCTGGACATTGAGCGTGGAGTAGACATCGATACCCGCTGCGAGCAGCTCTTCAACATCCTGGTACCGTTTCAGGTGCCGGGAGCCGGGAACGTTGGTGTGGGCCAGTTCATCAACGAGAACCAGCTGTGGGTGTGCGGCGATGATGGCGTCGAGGTCCATCTCGGTGAGACTCACGCCATGGTACTCGATGGTGCGGACGGGAATGATCGGCAGGCCTTCCATGAGCGCCTCGGTCTCGCGCCTCCCGTGGTGCTCGACATACCCGATCCTGACATCGATACCTTCGTCTTTTTTGAGGTGTGCCGCTTTGAGCATCTCGTAGGTTTTCCCGACCCCGGCAATATATCCCAAAAAAATCTTGAGTTTGCCCCGTTGCTTCTGCCGTTCTTCTTTCTGTACGCAGGCAAGCAGGGTATCGGGATTAGGACGTTGATCGGGTCGGCATTCGGTGGGATTGGGCATAGCTCAGGCTCACACTCCCAAAAAGACAAGCAGCATGTCAATGATCTTTATCCCGATAAAGGGGGCAATGATCCCGCCGACACCATAGATCAGGATATTGTTCCGCAACGCCTCCTCTGCTGACATCGCATGGTACTTCACCCCTCTCAGGGCGAGCGGGATGAGAATGACGATAATGATGGCATTGAATATCACTGCGGAGAGGATCCCATCATGAAGTCCGAGAATATTGAGCGCGGTAAGCGACGGGTAAGTGGAGGCAAACGCGACCGGGATGATGGCGAAGTACTTGGCGATATCGTTTGCTATGGAGAACGTGGTCAGCGCCCCCCGGGTCATGAGGAGCTGTTTTCCGATCTCGACAATCTCAATGAGCTTGGTCGGGTTGGAGTCGAGATCGATCATGTTTGCCGCTTCGCGGGCCGGCTGGGTGCCGGTATTCATGGCAACCGCAACGTCCGCTTGGGCAAGTGCAGGGGCATCATTTGTCCCGTCGCCGGTCATCGCCACCATCCTTCCTCCTGCCTGGTACTCACGGATCAGTTTTAATTTGCTCTCGGGCGTTGCTTCCGCAAGGAAGTCATCGACACCGGCCTCTGCCGCGATAGTTGCGGCAGTAAGCCGGTTGTCCCCGGTGATCATGACGGTCTTGATGCCCATCTTACGGAGCTGGACAAAGCGCTCCTTGATCCCGCCCTTAACGATATCCTTTAAGTGGATGACCCCGAGTGCCTTCCCATCCTGTGCGACGACAAGCGGGGTGCCTCCGGCCCGGGAGATGGTGTCAACTGCCTCCCTGAGCTGGTCCGAAACAAGGTTCCCGCTGGACTGGATGTATTTAAAGAGGGCATCGGCGGCGCCTTTCCTGATGTGGAGATCGCCCTGGTCGACGCCGCTCATACGGGTCTGGCTGGAAAACGGGATAAACTGCATGCCGGCACCGGGCCCCGAGGCCCCAACTGTCCTGCCCCGGAGACCGTACTTTTCCTTTGCAAGGACCACAATGCTACGCCCCTCAGGGGTCTCGTCGGCAAGTGAGGCGAGCTGTGCGACACCGGCAAGATCATCGATGGTGGTTCCATCAACCGGGATGAATTCGACCGCCTGGCGGTTCCCAAGGGTAATAGTACCAGTCTTGTCGAGGAGAAGGACATCCACGTCCCCGGCAGCCTCAATTGCCCTCCCTGATGTTGTGATCACATTTCTCTGGATCAGCCGGTCCATACCAGCAATTCCTATTGCAGAGAGGAGTCCTCCGATAGTGGTAGGGGCAAGGCAGACAAAGAGCGCCACGAGCACGGTGATGGTAATCGTGGTACCGGCACCTGCGGCCTGAACGCTGTATGCGGAGAATGCATAAAGAGCTGCGGCGACGATGATAAAGATCGTGGTCAGGCCAAGCAACAGGATATTGAGCGCGATCTCGTTTGGTGTCTTCTGGCGCTTTGCCCCCTCGATGAGGCTTATCATGTGATCGAGGAAACCCTCACCGGGGTTTGCGCTCACCCGGACGATCAGCCAGTCAGAGAGGATGACTGTCCCGCCCGTGACTGCACTCCGGTCTCCCCCGGCTTCGCGGATGACCGGCGCACTCTCTCCTGTGATAGCGCTTTCGTTGATCGAAGCAATGCCTTCGAGGATCTCGCCGTCCACCGGGATCGTGTCCCCCGCCTTGACATAGAAGAGATCGGATTTTTTGAGCACTGATGAGGAGACCAGTGTAACGTCAGACTCGCCGGGTTCAACCCCTTTGGTGATACGGTACCGCTCGCCCAGCCGTTTTGCGGTTGTGTCCTGCCGCATTTTCCGCAGGGACTCGGCCTGTGCTTTTCCCCTTCCTTCGGCAAGGGCCTCGGCAAAGTTCGCAAAAAGCACCGTGAACCAGAGCCACGCGGAGATGGCGCCGATAAATCCGGCCGGTGCCTCACCGGCACCAGTGAGCGCCTGGAAGTACAGGACGGTTGTAATTGCGCTGCCGATCTCGACAGTGAACATCACCGGGTTCTGGATGAGGGTCCTCGGGTCGAGCTTGAGGACCGCGTCCACGACTGCACGCTGGTAGAGGCCCGGGACTGCCGCCGGGTTGCGGGGCTTTTTCGCTTCAGACATGGATCAGCCCTCTTGCGACCATTCCCATGTACTCCGCGATGGGGCCAAGCGAGAGCGCTGGCAGGAAACTGAGTGCCCCGATAATGATGATAACAAAGACCAGCCACAGAATAAACAGCGGACGGTGGTCCCTGAGTGTCCCTTCGCTGGGAGGGACGATCTTTTTTGTGACAAGCGATCCTGCAAGTGCAAGGGTCAGGATAATGATCACGAAGCGCCCGATGAACATCGCAATCCCGGTCGTGATATTATAGAACAGGCTGTCCGCGTTCAGTCCGGCAAAGGCGCTGCCATTGTTCTGGGAAGCTGAAGTATACGCGTACAGGATCTCGGTGAAGCCGTGCGGCCCGGGGTTTGCTACGCCGGCCTGGCCGGCAGTTGTAAGGACTGCAAGGGACGTGAAGGCAAGGATCATTACGATGGGGATGAGAATAATGATGGTGGCCATCTTCATCTCATGCTGCTCGATCTTCTTACCGTAAAGTTCCGGCGTCCGTCCCACCATCAGGCCGGCGATGAACATCGCAATGATGACAAAGATGAGCATGCCGTACAGGCCGGACCCTACACCGCCGAAGACTACTTCACCAAGATGTATGTCAAAGAGTACGATCCCACCGGCAACAGGCATGAATGAGTCATGCATCGAATTGACCGCACCGCAGGAGGTACTGGTGGTGATCACGGCAAAGAGGGCGGAGGGAACGATCCCGAACCGCACCTCCTTTCCTTCCATGTTCCCACCTGACTGGAGTGCTGATGGGGTCTGGTCTACCCCAAGCGGGGTAAGCACCGGGTTCCCGCCCTGCTCGGACCAGATGGCAAAGCCAAGGAGCGGCAAGAAGATCAGGGTCATGGCGAGGATGAGCGCGACACCTTTGCGCCTGGATCCTATCATGGTTCCGAATGTAAGACAGAGCGCGGCGGGGATAATGATCATCGCAAGCATCTCAATAAAATTTGAGAAAGGTGTGGGATTTTCCAGCGGGTGCGCAGAATTGGCATTATAGTACCCGCCGCCGTTAGTCCCAAGCATCTTGATTGCGACCTGCGAGGCGACCGGCCCCAGCGGGATGGTCTGGGTTGTGACAAGTGCTCCCGTGCTGTCATTGATAGGGTCAAGGAGCGGCACGGTGACCGGGCCGGAAAACGTCTGGGGTGTTCCCTGCGAGACGAGCACAAGGGAGATCACCAGAGCTATGGGGAGGAGGATCATGATACTACGCACCAGGAGCACCCAGAAGTTGCCGATGGTTGTGGCCGACCTCCGCGAAAACGCATAAATGAGCGCGATAAGAACGGCAAGCCCGACTGCCGCCGAGATGAAGTTTTCAACGACAAGACCGACCATCTGCGTGAAGTAGCTGACCGTGACTTCCGGCACATATGCCTGCCAGTTGGTGTTGGTTGCAAAACTGATCGCGGTATTGAGTGAGAGATCCCAGGGAACAGCCCCGAGTCCTGCCGGGTTGAGGGGCAGGACCTGCTGAACTTCCTGGAGAATAAAAACAGCACCGATACAGGGGATCGCAAAGACCATGACAGCGATGGCAAACTGCTTCCAGTCCATCTCTTCGTCAGGCACGACACCACAGGCAGTGAGGGCTTTTGTCTCGAACCATGTGAGAACCGGGGAGAGGAAGTTCGGTTTACCGGTGAAAATCTTTGCCATCCATGAACCGAGTGGTATCGAAATGAGTGCAACGATGACAATGAAAAGAATCACTTGGATCCAGTCCGCGATCCTCATGCCAAAGACCAGGTCGGGCGGATGGTTCACTGGGAGGGGCGATGATCCGGCCTGCGGCACGGAGATCGTATGCGCCGAGAGGTCGTCAAGGGCAAGGTTCAGCGAGAGGACATTGACCCGGGGCTCGCCGAAAATCCCGAACTGGCGGGGCTCGATCTGGGAGGCGACAAGTGCTGAGACATCAGCCTGTGAGAGGTTGCGTTCGCGGGCTACGCGGGGCACCTGGTAGTACGCGGCCGCGACCGAGATGTCCGGGTCAAGGCCGCTTCCTGACGCCGTGACCAGATCGACCGGAATCGGGTTGGTGTTGCCGGGATCGACTGCGTGCAGGGCATCGATCCGGGCCTGGGCCTGCTGCACGAGCGCCGGGTTATTGGGACCGAGATTGGATCCCGACGATGACCCGGCATTGTAGGGCACCGGTGATGTTGCAGACAGGCGGCCCCAGAAATACTGCGGGGACGAGAACGGCTGGCCGATCTGCGAAGACCCGGCGAGCTGCCCGTTATGTGTGATGAGATCCCCGTTTGCCTGGGACGGGAATACTACCTGTGCGATACCGGTGACCACAAGCGGATAAAGAACACCCACAAGAAGAGTGAGCACTAAAAAAATCAGCACCGCAGGTTTTACCTGTTTTTTGATCATTACCCCGATAGGATCGGCAGTCATGGGAGGATAACCTTTCTTTTGAATCTGGTGATGCCGGGCGAACCCGGCAGTCGCGCCATCAGGTGTTTTTCTCCTAGGTATAAATATGCCCTTGTTCCCTGTTTTACAAAGAACGCCTGATGAGAACAGGTGTTCCGGATTGATTTGCGGTTGATTAAAAACCGTACAAAAAAATACGATAGAGCCGATAGAAAGCGGGCGCGATTTTAAGGGTGGTAAGGATTGGCCCCGGTAATGCCTGAACTGGAGAGGACGGCATTCAATGTGGGCTACACGTTTGCGCTCGCCTTTGTCAACGGGTCCTTTCGGCTCTGAAGGACCTGCAACAGGAAAACCGGGATCTGCTTCCCTCCGATCCTGACCAGGATCCCGAGGCGTACTGCTGGCATCACCATGAAAAAAACATCAGAAAAAGTGGGGATGCCGGACCGGTTCCCGTTCTCCGGGTACCCGGAACCGATGGCGATCCTGCTGATCGGTCGAGACTGCGGCCGGGCAGATCCTTTTCAGGGATCACGCTGTTCTCATGACGATCTGTACCGCAGTGTCGTTGTCCCAGAATACGGTCCCGAGGGTCATGGTGACGACAACCGTGCTCCCGTCAGCCCTCATCAGCCGGACACCATTCAGGTCCATCCGCGCACCATGTGCGGCCTGGCCGAGGCGCTGCCGGAATGTCTCCTGGAACCCCGGGTCGATCATGCCCGCAATATCGCACCTTGCGAGGTTTTCCCCGCAGCTGGCACCGAGCAACCGGCTGGCGGCAGGATTGACGTATATGATCTCCCTCTTCCGGCAGACAAGGACACCTTCAGGCAGGTACTCGACAAGGGAGCGGTACCGCTCCTCGCTTGAGGTGATCTCCTCGACGCTTTTGACATAATCCCTGATAAACAGCGACGCGATGACGAGAATCAGCGCAAAAAAAACCCTATCGATAAGCGCATATTCGATCGGTATATCCCGGGGTGACAGGAAAAGACTGGCTGCCATAAGGATGATAAAAACGCCAGCAAGGAGCGGCGGGGCGTACTTCCAGCTGAGGTACATGGTTAAGAAGAGGGGAATGAGATATAGGATCCAGACCACCACGCCCAAGGGTGTGATGACGTCGATGACAAAGATCAGTGCCGTTGCGATGATGATACTGGTCACAATGCGGAGAAAGTCGCCCCTCCGCTGGACCGGCCAGGTGAGCCGTTCCGTGTCCGCCATAGAAGATCCTGTCGGATAGTATTATAAAAATCCTGTGGATAGTGAGGGAGTGCCCCGGGGTATTCCATTCCTCATTAAAGCCGGGCCGCACCCGATTTTCACGTGCAGCGGCAAACCGTGCAGATCTCAGGCATCTCGCCCGGGATACCTTCCCACTCTTTTTTGCCCTGGCAGAGCACGCAGGCCCGGTCACCAATTTCCGCACTGTCGGCCACCCGGTGCGT
>Ga0326728_10018590_pt1 | contig 13668 bp, 12 predicted proteins | sample MB3enrmetagenome_FD_207602 | JGI IMG/M metagenome (GOLD analysis project Ga0326728, IMG submission 207602) | Lab enriched peat soil microbial communities from McLean, Ithaca, NY, United States - MB31MN | ecosystem: Environmental > Terrestrial > Soil > Wetlands > Peat | place: USA: New York... | reverse complement strand
GTTCGGCGGCATCGCGATGACCGCGGTCGGCCGCGCGGCGGGCTCGGTGGTGATGGAGGTTCGCCGGCAGTTCAAGGAAATGCCGGGGATCATGCAGGGCACGCAGCGTCCCGACTACGGCCGCGCCGTCGACATGCTGACCAAGGCGGCGATCCGGGAAATGATCGTTCCCTCGCTGCTGCCGGTGCTGGCGCCCTTCGTCGTCTACTTCGGCGTTCTGGCGATCTCCGGCTCGAAGGCCGCGGGCTTCGCCGCGCTCGGCGCCGCGCTTCTCGGCGTCATCGTCAATGGGCTGTTCGTCGCCATCTCGATGACCTCGGGCGGCGGCGCCTGGGACAACGCCAAGAAGAGCTTCGAGGACGGCTTCGTCGACAAGGCCGGCGTCAAGCACATGAAGGGCTCGGAAGCGCATAAGGCGTCGGTGACCGGCGACACCGTCGGCGACCCCTACAAGGACACCGCCGGCCCCGCGATCAACCCGCTGATCAAGATCATCAATATCGTTGCGCTGCTGTTGCTGGCGATCCTCGCCCAGCACTGACGGCGCGCGGCAAGACGCGAGAATCGAGGGCGGGGCTCGGCCCCGCCCTTTTTTTGCGCGTGCGATCGGGCCGATCGTCGTCAGTGCGGCAAAGCGCCGCGCAGCAGGACGGCCCGTCGTCGCTTAGAGCGCTTCTAAGCGCGGATCGGGGGCGCCGGACCCGGCCGCGAGCATAAGCGACCGTGCAGTCGGCCGCGATCGCCCTGGAGGCGCCGGCGCCGGCCGTCAGGTGAACCGGAACAGCCCGGTCATGATATTGCGCAGGAAGTTCGGCTCCTGGCCTCCGGTCGGCGTCGTGCGCGAAACGAAATCGAACACCTTGCCGTCCTTCATGCCGTAATTGGCGATGCGCTCGACCTTGCCGCTCTTGTCGAAATAGATCGCCAGCACGCTCTGGTCGGCTATCTTCGCCGGCATGAAGGCGAGCGGGCGCGATATCTTCTGGCCGATGTAATACCAAGCGTCGCCGCCCACCGTCGAAGTCGTCGACGGCGTGCCCATCAGCGTCAGCGCCTGCGGTTTGGTCGTCGCGCCGATCGTGATCTGATCGAGAGATTGCTGATCGACCTGGTAGCCGCGATCGAAGTCGCCGTCGTAGCCGATGCATCCGCCCAGCGCGGCGCCGAGGGCGAGGACGCCGGCGAAGGCTGCGAGGCGATAACGCAGGGGACTGTGGCTCGGCCGCATGGGCGTTCTCCGCTTCGACGGGAAGCTTTTGTTCTTGCCAGATGGCGCAGCCATGCCTAACCCAGGGCGCTGATGAAAAGCAAGGCGTCGCATGATCCTCGCCCGCTGGCGCGCCCGGCGCGCCAACCGCATCCTGATTGAACAGATTCACGGCGAGATCGTGGCGGCGGCGCGCGCTCCCGCGCTTTATACGCGTTTAGAGGTCGCCGACAGCCTCGAGGGCCGCTTCGAAATGATCGCTCTGCACGCCGGACTGGTGATGCGCCGCCTCGGCGGTCTCGGCGAAGTCGGCGCCGAGATCGCGCAGGATCTCGTTGATTGCGTCTTCCGTCATTTCGAGGACGCGTTGCGCGAAATGGCGCTTGGCGACGCTGGCGTCGCCCGGCGCATGAAGAGCATGGCCGCGGCCTTCCACGGCCGCGGCCGAGCCTACGGCGAAGCGCTGGCCGCGCGCGACGCCGAGGCGCTGGCGGCGGCGCTGGCGCGCAACGTCTACGGCGCGAGCAAGGTCTCGGACGCGCCGCGCGCGCGCGACCTCGCCGCTTACGCCCTCGACGCCGCGCTCGCGCTCGAGGGCGAGGAGATCGACGCCTTTTCCGGCGGCCGGTTCGGTTTCCCCGCGGCGTTGGGAGAGGCGAGATGACGAGCGAGGCGTTGTTCAGCCGCCCGGTGCGGGTCGAGGCCGTGCCCAAGGACGGGCTCACCCGGACGATCGAGGCCGACCCGGCGGAGCGCGCGGCTCTGGCCGAACTCAATCGTTTGCCCGGCGTCGCCAAGCTCACGGCGACGTTCACGCTGCGCCGCGCCGGGCGCGCCGGCGTGCGCGTTTCCGGCGTCGTCCATGCCGAGGTGACGCAAACCTGCGTCGTCTCGCTGGAGCCGTTCCCCGCCACGCTCGACGAGTCGGTCGACGTGCGCTTCGCGCCGAGCGCCGATGGGAGCGCGGCGCGGCACGGGGCGCCGGGCGCCCCCGCCGATGCGATCCTGCTTGACGCGGAGGACGCGCCCGACCCGATCGTCGACGGCCGGATCGATCTCGGCGCGCTGGCGGCCGAGTTCCTGGCGCTGGGGCTCGATCCCTATCCGCGCAAGCCCGGCGCGCAGTTCGCGCCGCCCGAGGACGTCGCGGCCAAGAAGAGCTGAGCGGAGGCGCAATTCCGCCGCGGCGCGGTTCGACGTCGGCGCCGCGGCCGCAAGTCTTTCGGCGCTCGAGAACTGTTCAATCCACATCAATGCGCCGCAAGAAAAACGGGCTTGCCGAATGCCCAATAAATAATCAAAATGATGCATCGGTAATCGGAGTTCCGGTCCGATCGGGGGGCGGCGGCCGCGGGGTCGGATCGCGCGCCCAATTGGGGGTTCACATGGATCTCGTCACAGCCTCGGCGATCAGTATCGGCTTGCTCGGAGGCATCGGCGCATTCCTGCTGCTATTGGCGCCAGCCACGTTGGGTCTGACGGTGTGGACGGCTTTGATCGGTTTCGCTACGTTCTACTGGTTTGGCGGCAAGGAAGCCGGTCTGGCCAAGGCGATCACCCACAACATATTCGGCGCGATACTCGGCTTGATTCTGTTGTTGCTGGTCGAGCTCGTCCCGCTCAGCGGCGCGATCGGGGCGCCGCTGTGGATCGGCATTGGCGTGTTGATCACCCTCTTCATCCTTGTCGTCGCCTCCAAGTGGGCGACGCTGGGCAGCATTCCGGCTTCGCTTCTCGGCTATGCGCCGTTGCTGGCGTACGTCGGCAAGAGCGCGACGGCGGTTTCGCTCGACAACCCGTTCGTCGGCGTCGTGATTTCGTTGGTCATCGGCGCGGTGCTCGGCTATCTCGCGGAGAAACTCACCGCCGTGTTGGCGAAGAAATAAGCGCTTCGGCGCTGCCCGGCGCGGCGGACGCTCGGCGTTCCGCCGCGTCGATCGTTTCGAGAGGGGGAGCGCGCCAAACGCGCGCGGCGCCGATCGCGTTTGGCGCGTTCCTGCGAGAGGTCCGCCGGGTTCTCGATCAGGCGCGGCGCGCCCCCGCAAGAGGCGATTTTCAGACGATTTGCGCCTTCAGGCGCGCCTTTTCGGGTTCGTCGACGCCGGTCCGCGGCCGCTAATTCGCCACATCGGCCCCCGTTTGAATGCGCGACATTGCCTTGCGCGACGAAGCCGCTATTGTCCCGCGCGTCGGCGGGTCAAGGCGCGGTCAGGATAGAAATTTGGATGAACAAGGACGTTCGCATAGCGCTCGACGCGATGGGCGGGGACCACGGGCCGTCCGTCGTGGTGAAAGCGGCGTCGATCGCGCTCGTGCGCCGGCCCGACGTCGACTTCACTCTGTTCGGCGACGAAATGGCGATCGCGCCGCTTCTGGCCGCCTATCCCGCGCTGGCGCGCAAGGCGCGCATCGTCCACTGCGAACTCGCGGTCAAGATGACGGACAAGCCGAGTCAGGCGTTGCGTTTCGGGCGGCGCGCGTCGTCGATGTGGCTGGCGATCGAGGCGGTCAAGAAGGGCGAAGCCGATTGCGCGGTCTCGGCCGGCAACACCGGCGCGCTGATGGCGATGGCCAAAGTGTGCCTGCGCACCATGGCGCAGATCGAGCGCCCGGCGATCGCGGCGATGTGGCCGACGCTGCGCGGCGAATCGATCGTGCTCGACGTCGGCGCGACGATCGGCGCCGACTCCGAGCACCTCGTCGATCTGGCGATCATGGGCGCGGCGATGGCGCGCATCGTGCTCGACATCGACAGCCCGACCGTCGGCCTGCTCAACGTCGGCGTCGAGGAAATCAAGGGCATCGAGGAGGTCAAGGCCGCCGGCCGCGTCCTGCGCGAGACGGCGTTGCCGCACATGCGCTACCATGGCTTCGTCGAGGGCGACGACCTCGGCAAGGGGACGGTGGACGTCATCGTCACCGAAGGCTTCGCCGGCAACATCGCGCTCAAGACCGCCGAGGGGACCGCCAAACAGTTCGGCCGGTACTTGCGCGACGCGTTGAACCACAGTTGGGCGTCCCGCCTCGGATATTTCCTCGCCCGCGACGGGTTTCGCGCGCTCAGCGAGAAAATGGATCCGGCGCGCGTCAACGGCGGGGTGTTTCTCGGCCTTGACGGCGTCGTCATCAAGAGTCATGGCGGGGCGGACGCCGAGAGCTACGCCGGCGCAATCGAGGTCGGCTACGAAATGGTTCGCCAAGAACTGCTCGGCAAAGTCCGCGAAATGATCGCCCAGGCCAACGAAGCGCGCCCCCCGGCCGCGACGGCCCCGTGAAACTCATGCGCTTTCGGGAACCTCCGCTTTCATGAATCCGACGATCATGCGCTCCGCCGTGCGCGGCATCGGCGCCTATCTACCGTCGCGCGTGCTCGGCAACGCCGAGCTGGGGACGATGGTCCACACCACCGACGAATGGATCGTGCAGCGCACCGGCATTCGCCAGCGTCACATCGCCGCAGAGGACGAGACCACGTCGAAGCTCGCCGTGAAGGCCGCTGCGGCGGCGCTGGCCGACGCGGGGCTCCGCCCCGCCGACATCGATCTCATCGTCGTGGCGACCTCGACGCCGGACTACACGTTTCCGGCAGTGGCGACTCAGGTGCAGGCCGAACTCGGCATCGTGCGCGGCGTCGGCTTCGATCTGCAGGCGGTTTGTTCCGGCTTCGTCTTCGCGGTGGCGACAGCGGACAAGTTTCTTGTTTCCGGTTCGCACAAGCGGGCGCTGGTGATCGGCGCCGAGACGTTTTCGCGCCTTCTCGATTGGAGCGACCGCACGACCTGCGTGCTGTTCGGCGACGGCGCCGGCGCGATCGTGCTGGAAGCCGTCGCCGGCGACGGGGCGAGTTCCTCGCCCGGCGTCATAGCGACGCAACTACGCTCCGACGGGCGCCATCGGGCCAAGCTCTATGTCGACGGCGGCCCGTCGAGCACCAAGACGGTCGGGCATCTGCGCATGCAGGGCAGGGAAGTCTTCAAGCACGCCGTCTCCATGGTCGCCGACGTCGTCGAGGCTTGCTTCGATGAGGCCGGGGTCAGCGCCGCCGACCTCGACTGGTTCGTGCCGCATCAGGCCAACCTGCGCATCATCGAAGCTTCGGCCGACAGGCTCGGCGTGGCGCGCGAAAAGGTCGTCGTCACCGTCGATCGGCACGCCAACACTTCGGCCGCCTCAATTCCCTTGGCGCTCGACGTCGCGGTCAGGGACGGCCGCATCAAGAAGGGCGACCTGGTGATGATCGAGGCGGTGGGCGGCGGGTTCACCTGGGGCGCCGCGCTGATCCGCTGGTGAAGGAGTCGCTCTCGTGGGCGCGAGCGCCGGACGCGCGCCTCGTCGCGACCGTCATGGTCGGCTGGGACGGCCATCGCGGCTGGATCGATTACTTCGCGGTCGTCGCCGCCGAACGGCGTCGGGGCTTCGGTGCGCGAATTCGGCGCGCCGCCGAAGCCTGGTTCGCCGAGCGCGGCGCGCCGAAACTCAATCTCCTGGTGCGCGCCGAAAACGCGGCGGCGGTCGGCTTTTACGACGCGATGGGCTATCGCCGCGGCGACGTGCTGATGATGCAGCGCGCGCTCGGCTGACGACGCGGCGAACCTGCGACCGCTGGCGGCATTGACGCGCGCCGAGCGTGCGGGGATGCTGAGCCATGTCGATGTTGTGGCTGCTGATTCTAGTCTTCGTCCTGCTGTGCGCCGGCGCAGCGGCGGGGTTCTTCGTCAGCTCGCGGCTGCCCGAGCGACACCGCGCGCCCGAGTCGATGGACGTTGTGCAGCTCGCGGTCGGCCTCCTCGCGACCTTCGCCGCGATCGTGCTGGGCCTGCTGACCTCTTCGGTCAGCTCGGGCTACGAGACCGCTTACCAAACGCAGGCCGCCTTCGCCGGACAGCTCGCCCAGCTCGACCGCTGCCTGCGCGACTACGGCCCGGAGACGCAGGCAACGCGCGCGAAGCTGCGGACCTACGTCGCCGCCGTCATCGTCAGCACCTGGCCCTCGGAGCCGGCGCCGGCCGACGTCGCCGTTCCCTACACGAATATGCGGCGGACCGGCGAAGAGCCGATCCTGACCAATCTGATCGACGAGATCGGGATCGAAACGCGATCGTTGGAGCCGACGGACCGCTTGCGCCAGAGCATGGCGGCCGCCTGCATGGGCCAATACGACGAAATGATCAAGAGCCGCTGGGCCGTGATCGAAAGCGTGCACGGATCAATCTCGACGCCGTTCTATTGGCTTCTCGTCGCCTGGCTCGTCATCCTGTTCGCCAGCTTCGGCCTGCGCGCGCCGCCCAACGCGCTCAACGTCATCGTCATCGGGCTGTGCGCCATCTCCATCAGCACCGCCGTCTTCGTCATCGTCGATTTGGACCACCCTTATGGAAGCCTGTTCGGCATATCGAGCGAGGCGATGCGCAACACGCTCGTCGACATGATGCGCTGAGGGGCGGCGAATTCGCGATCGCTTACTGCGTCGCCGCCGCTTGTTGCGCCGGCGTGGGGACGGCGCGCGGCGAACGCATCAGGATCGCCAAAGGAAAGCAGGCGAGCGAAAGGATCGTCATCAGATAGAAGTCGTTGGAATACGCCATCACCGCCGCTTGCTGCGTCACCAGCGCGTCGAAAAGGCCGAGATCGCGCACGGTGCGCGTCCCCAGCGCCAGCGCGTCGGGTAGCCGCATGGCGTCGTTGAACGGCGTGACGTGCTCGACCAGCTGGCTGTGGAAATAAGCGGTGCGGCTGACCACGCGCGCGATGAGGACCGAAATGCCGATCGAGGCGCCGATGTTGCGCGCCAGCGTCCACAGCGACGTCGCTTCGCCGCGCAATTCGCGCGGCAGCGTGGTGAAGGCGACGGCGTTGAGCGGCGTGAAGACGAAGCCGAGGCCGAAACCCTGCAGCATGCCGTTGACGGCGATGGCGCCGGCGGAGACGTCGTCGTTCCAGCCGACCATCACCCATTGCGCCAAAGCGGCGATCGCCAGGCCGACCAGCATGAACGGGCGCGCGTCGCGCGCCCCCAGCATGCGGCCGACCAGGCTCATCGCCACGAACGTGCCGATGCCGCGGGCGCCAAGGAGATAGCCGCTGGTCAGCACCGGATAGCCCAACAGGTTCTGCAGCAACGGCGTCAGCAGCGCCATCGTCGACATCAGGACGAGGCCGTTGAGAAACATCAGGCCCATCGCGAGAGAGAAGTTGCGGTCCCTGAACAGCCGCATCTCGATGAACGGGCGCTTGGAGGTGACGCAGTCGGTGATGAAGAAATAGAAGCCGACCACGGACAGGATCGTCTCGATCCAGATCTCGTTCGAGTCGAACCAGCCCTGGTCCTGTCCGCGGTCGAGCATCAATTGCAGCGCGCCGACGGCGAGCGACAGCGACAGGAAGCCGAACCACGAAAACGACAGGTCGCGGCGGACGCGGCTCTCCGGCATGAACACGGCAAGGCCGATCGCCGTCAGGACGCCGAACGGCACGTTGACGTAAAACACCCAGCGCCAGGAATAGTCCTCGGTGAGCCAGCCGCCGAGCGTCGGGCCCAGGATCGGCCCGAGCATGATGCCCATGCCCCAGATCGCCATCGCCGCGGCGCGCTTGGCGGGCGGATAGGCGTCGAGCATCACCAGCTGGGCGAGCGGCACCAGCGCCGCGCCGAAGACGCCTTGGACAAGGCGAAAGATCACCATCTGATCGATGCTCTGGGCGGCGCCGCACAGCATCGAGGCGAGAGTGAATCCGGCGGTGCAGACGACGTACAGCCGTTTGCGGCCGAACCGCGCCGTCATCCAGCCGACCGGCGACGTCATGATCGCCGCGGCGATGATGTACGAGGTCAGCACCCAGTTGACCTGGTCCTGAGTGGTCGACAGCGAGCCCTGCATGTAGGGCAGGGCGACGTTGGCGACGGTGGTGTCGAGCACCTGCATGATGGTCGCCGTCATCACGAAGATGCTGACCATCGCCCGGGTGAACGGCGGCATTTCGCCGTCGCGGGCGGCTTGCGCTCTCATCGCGCCGCGGCGGGCGCCGACGCCGACGGCGGCGCGAACCATGACTCGACCCAGGAGACGATGTCGCCGCCCACCGCGGCCAGGGTTCGCTTGTGCTCGGTGTCGATCGAGATCACGGCGCTCATGCCGGCGCGAAGGTTTGCGACGTCCTGATCGGGGTCGAAGGAAAAGCGCAGCGGCACGCGCTGCACCACCTTGACCCAATTGCCGCTGGAGTTCTGCGGCGGCAGGATCGCGAATTGCGCGCCGGTGCCCGGCGCGATCGAGGAAATCCAGCCGCGCCATTCGCGTCCGGGAAATGTGTCGATCGTCACGCTGGCGCGCTCGCCGACGCGCACGTAGGTGAGGTCCGATTCCTTCGGGCTGGCGTCGACCCACAGCCCCGTGTCGGCGACGACGGCGAACACCGGCTGGCCCGCGGGCGCGACGCGGCCGAGTTCGATCTGGTCGACCTGCGTCGCCACCCCGGCGATCGGCGCGGTCACGTTCGTATTCCTCAGATTGCGCTCGGCGTCCTCTACCTGGGCCTTGGCCTGGATGTAGTCGGGGAAGGTCTCGATCGAGGCGTCGGGCCCGCCGCCGAGCTTGACCGTGGTCGACTCCTGCCACCAGCGCGAGAATTCGAGAATCTGCTTGGCCTGCACCAAGGCGGCGTTGGAGGTGTCGAGTTCGAGTTCGGTGCCGGCGTGGGATTTCACCAACGCCGCCTTGCGATCGTAGTCGGCCTGGCGCAGATCGACCGCCTGCTGGCCCATCGCGATCTGCGCTATATTGCTCGCATAGGACGAGCGCAGATTGGCGAACTCCACCCGCGCCGCCGCCAGACGGCCTTGCGCCAGCTCCAGCGCGATGCGGTAAGGCGCAGGGTCGATGTCGAACAGCGGATCGCCGATGGCGACGCGCTGCCCCTCGACGACGTGGACGGCGACGATCGGCCCGGTGATCTGCGGGGTGATCAGCACCTTGTCGGCGCCGACATAGGCGTTGTCCGTCGAGACGTAGCGGCCGGCGGCGAGCCACCACATGAGGCCGAGCGCGAGCGCCGCGAGCGGCGCGACGACGAGCAGGAAAAAGCGGACGCGCTCGCCGCGTCGCCGCGGCGTCGGCGCCGAAGGGGGCTCCGCCGCGGACGAGACGACCGGCGCCGTCGCAGGAGCCGGCGGCGAAGCGGGAACCGGAGCGCGACTTAGGGGCGGCGGTTCGCTCGAGCGCTCGCGCGGGCTGGGAGAGGCTTGCGACACGTTGCTAAACTCCGCCGGTCAATTCGTGCTTGAGATTGGTTTTGATGCGCTGAAGACCGGCGGCGAGCCCGGCGATCGCCTCATCGTCGAGACCGGCCAGCGCGTGCGCCATCACCGCCTCGCCGAGGTCGCCGAGCTTTTGCAGCGTCGGCGCCGCCTCCTCGGTCAGGAACAGCCGGTTGGCGCGCCGATCGGCGGCGTCGTCACGCCGCTCGACCAAGCCGGAAGCGGTCAACTTGTCAACGAGGCGCGCGAGGGTGATCGGGGCGAGGTCGAGCGCGTCGGCCAATTCGCACTGCTTGACGCCTTGGGCGCGCTGCAACTTGACGAGCACGGCCCACTGGGCGCGCGTCATATGCACTTCGCGCGCGCGTTGATCCGCATACGTGCGCAGCATGCGCGCCACGTCGTGCAGGGCGAACGCGAGTTCGCGGGAACGGGTGAAAGGCGTCACGTCAATCTCGCTTATTATATGTCAGCTTATAATAAGCGTAGAGCGGCATCGCAAGGCCAATGGCGGCGAATCGCGCGAAAAATCGTTAACGCGGCGTTGTCGGGCGAGCGTCCGCGCGCCCGTCGGCGTCGGGGCGAACGCTCGCGATCCGCTCTCTCGCGCGCTCCGCTGCGAGCGCGCGCCATGCGACCGCGACGCCGCTCGCGGGGGCGCGCGCGTCCCTCTCGAGGACGCCGACGGTCGGGCCAGCTATGCGAAATTCTCGTCCGGTTCGCGCGCGTCTCGCCGATAATCTTCGACTTTGGCAGACGGAAATTCCGGACCGTCGCGTCCGGTCATGCATGTTTTGCATAAGCGAGCGGTCTGTGTCAGCATTGCCAAGGCGCAGGCGCCGTGAGAGAGAATCGGGGCGCGGAGGCCGAGCAAATCGGCGCGAGAGGCACGAGGGAGGCCCGATGAGCGACGACCCGAAGGGCGACGCGCCGGAAACGCGGGAATGGCTCGACGCGCTCGACTCGGTCGAGGCTTTCGAAGGCCTGGAGCGCGTCGACGAATTGCTCGACGCCGTCGTCGTGTCGGCCCGCCGCAAGGGCGCCAAACTGCCGTTCGCGGCCAATACCGCGTATCTCAACACCATCGGCGCCGCAAGTCAGCCCGTGCACCCCGGCGTGCGCGAACTCGAGCGGACCATCCGCCGCTACGTCCGCTGGAACGCGGCGGCGATCGTGCTGCGCGCCAACAAGGAATCGTCCGAGCTCGGCGGCCACATCGCCAGCTTCCAATCGGCGGCGACCCTCTACGACACCGGCTTCATGCATTTCTGGCGCGCCCCCGACGAGACCCACGGCGGCGACCTCGTCTATTTCCAGGGGCACTCCTCGCCTGGAATCTACGCGCGCGCGTTTCTCGAAGGGCGCCTCAGCGAAGAACAACTCATCAATTTCCGTCAGGAAGTCGGCGGCAAGGGGCTTTCGTCCTATCCGCATCCCTGGCTGATGCCCGACTTCTGGCAGTTTCCCACGGTTTCGATGGGGCTCGGGCCGCTGATGGCGATCTATCAGGCGCGGTTCTTGCGCTATCTCCAGGGCCGCGGCGTCGCCAATACGGCCGGGCGCAAGGTCTGGGCGTTCTGCGGCGACGGCGAGATGGACGAGCCGGAATCGCTCGGCGCGATTTCGCTGGCGGGCCGCGAGAAGCTCGACAACCTCATTTTCGTCGTCAACTGCAATCTGCAGCGCCTCGACGGGCCGGTGCGCGGCAACGGCAAGATCGTGCAGGAACTCGAGGCCGGTTTCCGCGGCGCCGGCTGGAACGTCATCAAGTGTCTTTGGGGCTCCAACTGGGACCCGCTGCTCGCCATGGACAGCTCGGGAAGGCTGCGCCAAGTGATGGAGGAATGCGTCGACGGCGATTATCAGGACTTCAAGTCCAAGGACGGGGCTTACGTCCGCAAGAATTTCTTCGACCGCTATCCCGAGACGGCGGCGATGGTCGCCGACTGGAGCGACGACCAGATCTGGGCGCTGAAGCGCGGCGGCCATGATCCGATCAAGGTCTACGCCGCCTACAAGGCCGCGGTCGATCACAAGGGCCAGCCGACCGTCGTTCTCGCCAAGACCGTCAAGGGCTACGGCATGGGCGAGGCGGGCGAGGGTCAGATGATCGCCCATCAGCAGAAGCATATCGGCGACAACGCCTTGAAGAGCTTCCGCGACCGCTTCCGCATCCCGGTCTCCGACGCCGAGATCGCCAAAATCCCGTTCGTGCGGTTTGCCGAAGGCAGCGCGGAGATGAAATACCTGCGCGAGCGCCGCGCCGCGCTCGGCGGTTCGCTGCCCGCGCGCCGCCGCGTCAGCGCGCCGCTGGAAATTCCGCCGCTCTCCGCGTTCGAGGCGCTGTTGAAGCCGACCGCCGAGGGGCGCGAATTCTCCACCACCATGGCCTTCGTGCGCATCCTGACGACGCTGCTGCGCGACAAGGCGATCGGCTCGCGCATCGTGCCGATCGTGCCCGACGAAAGCCGCACCTTCGGCATGGAGGGACTGTTTCGCCAGATCGGCATCTTCAGCCAGGTCGGCCAGCTCTACCGTCCGCAGGACGCCGACCAGCTCATGTACTACCGGGAAGACTCCAAGGGGCAGATCCTGCAGGAGGGCATCAACGAGGCCGGCGCCATGGCCTCCTTCATCGCCGCCGGGACGTCGTACTCGACGTCGAACACGCCGATGATCCCCTTCTACATCTACTACTCGATGTTCGGATTCCAGCGCGTCGGCGATCTCGCTTGGGCGGCCGGCGACATCCGCGCGCGCGGCTTCCTGATCGGCGGCACCTCCGGGCGCACCACCCTCAACGGCGAAGGGTTGCAGCACGAGGACGGCCACAGCCACCTCGTCGCCTCGACCATCCCCAACTGCGTCGGCTACGACCCGACCTACGCCTACGAGCTGGCGGTCATCATCCAGGCCGGCCTGAAGCGGATGTACGGCGACAACGAGGACGTCTATTACTACATCACCACCCTCAACGAGAATTATCCCCATCCCGGCATGCCCGAAGGCGCCGAGGCGGGGATTCTCAAGGGCATGTACAAGCTGCGCGTCGTCGAGGCGGAAAAATCCGGCCCGCGTCTGCGCCTGCTGGGCTCGGGGGCGATCCTGCGCGAGGTCGAGGCTGGGGCCGAGCTGCTCGCCAAGGATTTCGGCGTCTCCAGCGAGATTTGGAGCGTGACCAGCTTCACCGAGTTGCGCCGCGACGGTCTGGAGGCGGAGCGCTGGTCGATGTTGCACCCGGAAGCGCCGCCGCGCCTTTCCTACGTCGAGCAGGTCCTGCACAAGGGCGTCGGGCCGGTCGTCGCCGCCACCGATTACGTCAAGGCGATTCCGGACGGCGTCCGCCCTTATGTTCCCGCCCGCTACAAAGTGCTGGGCACCGACGGCTTCGGCCGCTCCGACTACCGGCGCCGGCTGCGCTCGTTCTTCGAGGTCGATCGCTTCCACGTCGCGCTGGCGAGCCTGAAGGCGCTCGCCGACGATCAAATGCTGCCGAGCCGGCGGGTTTCCGAGGCGATCGCCCGCTACAAGATCGATCCGGAGCGAGCGAGCCCGGCGCGGAGCTGATCGGCTTCGCGTTTTCCCCCAAGGTTTGACCCGGCGCGCGAAGGAGATACGCCCGTGGCGAAAATCGAAGTCAAAGTGCCCGACATCGGCGATTTCAAGGACGTGCCGATCGTCGAGATCCTGGTCAAGACGGGGGATCGGGTGACGGCCGAGCAGCCGCTGCTGACGCTCGAATCCGACAAGGCGACGCTGGACGTGCCGGCGCCGGCGGCGGGGGTGGTCGGAAAGATCGTCGCCAAGGTCGGCGACAAGGTGTCGATGGGATCGGCGCTGCTGACGCTGGACGAAGCCGAGGCCGCCGCGCCGGCGCCGACCGCCGCCAGCGTCGCGCCCGCCAAGGCAGCGCCCGCCGCGCCAGCGCCCGCTGCGCCCCCGCCCGCTGCCCCCCCGCCCGCCGAGTCCGCGCCGGCCAAGGCCAGCCCGGGCTTGCCCGACTTCTCCGGCGTCAACGCGGGGCCGGCGGCGCGCCGGCTCGCGCGCGAACTCGGCGTCGATCTGACGACGCTGCGCGGCTCCGGCGAAAAGGGCCGCATCACCCCCGACGACGTGAAGATGGCCTTTCGCGGCGGCGGATGGGTCGGCGGCGCGGCGTTGCCGGAGATTCCCGCCGTGGATTTCGCCAAGTTCGGTCCGGTCGAGA
>Ga0326728_10018589_pt1 | contig 13669 bp, 14 predicted proteins | sample MB3enrmetagenome_FD_207602 | JGI IMG/M metagenome (GOLD analysis project Ga0326728, IMG submission 207602) | Lab enriched peat soil microbial communities from McLean, Ithaca, NY, United States - MB31MN | ecosystem: Environmental > Terrestrial > Soil > Wetlands > Peat | place: USA: New York... | reverse complement strand
TCGCCGCCGCGGACGATGCCGCGCAAGCGGTCGGCGAAGCTCTTGAGCACTTCGTCGCCGCAATCGTGGCCGTAGGTGTCGTTGACCCGCTTGAAGTGATCGATGTCGAGGATCATCAGCGTCAGCGGCGCGCGGCGGACGCGCGCGTTGTCGAGCATCGTGGCGAGATGATTTTCCATGAAGCGGCGATTGTTGAGGCCGGTCAACGGATCGAACAGCGCCAGTTCGATCGACTGCTGCACCTTTTCGCGCAACGAGTCGGCGTAGCGCTTCTGCCGCAACTGCGTGCGCACCCGGGCCAGCAGTTCGTTGCGGTCGACCGGGCGCGCAAGGCAATCGTTGACGCCCATCTCGAGAGCGCGCAACACGCGCTGACGATCCTCGAGATCGGCGATGACCAGGATGGGAAGGCTGCGCGTGCGCTCGAGCGAGCGGATTTGACTGCACAGCCTGAGCCCGTCGTAGGAGCTCAGGCCGAGGCTGACGACGACGAGGTCGATGTTGTCCTCCGCCGCCTTGAACAGCGCCTCGTGCGCGTCCGGCTCGACATGGACGTTGTGATGGGGGGTCAGGGCCTGGGCCAGGCGCTCGGCGGAGCTGGCGCGATCGTCGACGATCAGAACGCGGCCGCGCTTGCCGTCGTCGGCGTTCGGCGTGGCGAAGGGCTCGATCATGCCCAGCGCGACGGTGGTGTTGGCGCGATTGCGCAATTCGTCGATCACCACCTTGAGCCGGGCCAGCGAACGCACGCGCGCGATCAGCGAGACCTCGTCGATCGGCTTGGTGAGAAAATCGTCGGCGCCGGCCTCGAGGCCGCGCACGCGGTCCGCCGGCTGGTCGAGCGCGGTGACCAGCACCACCGGCAGATGCGCGGTGGCGATCTGGCCCTTCAACCGGCGGCAAACCTCGAAGCCGTCCATGTCCGGCATCATCACGTCGAGCAGGACGATGTCGCACAGCCCTTGCTCGCAGACGGCGATCGCCTCCGGTCCGTTGGCGGCGGTCAGCACGTCGAAATATTCCGCGTTGAGGCGCGCCTCGAGCAGCTTGACGTTGGCGGGGATGTCGTCGACGACGAGGACGCGCGCGGTCATCGCTGCTTGGCTCCGAGAAAATGGTCGATCGTCTCGAAGAACTTCGCCACCGAGATCGGTTTGGACAGATACGCCTCGCATCCGCCCTGGCGGATTTTTTCCTCGTCGCCCTTCATCGCGAAGGCGGTGACCGCGATCACCGGAATTGAGCGCAGCTCCTCGTCGTCCTTCAGCCACTGCGTCACTTCCAGGCCGGAAACCTCCGGCAACTGGATGTCCATCAATATCAGGTCGGGGTGGTGGCGGCGCGCCAATTCGACCGCCTCCATGCCGTTGCGGGTCTGCAATATGCGGCAGCCCCGCGTCTCGACGAGGTCGTTGAACAGCTTCATATTCAGCTCGTTGTCCTCTACGATGAGCACGGTTTTCGGCATGGGAGGTTCCGCGAAGGGCGACGCTGCGGGCGCGCTGGCCATCGGCGAGCCCCGCGCAACATAGTAAGCCGGAGACCTTGACGAAAGGAAAACCGGATGGCGCCGCGGAAGGTTAACGCCGAGCTGTCCACCGGCGAGTTTTTCGAAGAATCCGTAGCGATCGCCGCGCTCGGCTTTCTCGCCGCCGATGCGGCGCGGCTCCAGCGCTTTCTCGCCGTCAGCGGTCTCGGGCCGCACAATCTGCGTCAGGCCGCCGCCGACGCGGGGTTCCTCGCCGCCGTCCTCGACTATGTCGCGTCCGACGAGCGCCTGCTGATCGCCTTCGCCGCCAGCGAGGGACTGGATCCGGCGCGGATCGCGCGCGCCCACGCGAGCTTCGGCGGCCCGCCGCCGCGGGGCGATCCTTGAGGCCGGGCGAGGCGGCGGCGCGCGCGCGCTTTTGCCGCGACTGCCTCGCCGAATTCGCGCCCGCGCCGGGAGCGAGCGCGCGCTGTCCGCAATGCGCCTCGCCGCGCGTGGTCGACGCGCGGCGCGCCGACGGGCTGACGATCGCGCACGTCGATTGCGACGCCTTCTACGCCTCGATCGAGAAGCGCGACGATCCCGCGCTCGCCGACCAGCCGGTGATCGTCGGCGGCGGCGGTCGGCGCGGCGTCGTGGCGACCTGCTGCTATGTCGCGCGCACCTTCGGCGTTCGCTCGGCGATGCCGACGGCGCGGGCGCTGGCGCTCTGTCCGCGCGCGGTCGTCCTCGAGCCGGACATGGCCAAGTACGCGCGCGTCGGCCGCGAGATTCGCGAGCGGATGCAACGGCTGACGCCGTTGGTCGAGCCGCTGTCGATCGACGAGGCCTTTCTCGATCTGACGGGGTGCGAGGGGGCCAACGGCGCCGGCGCGGCGCTGACGCTGGCGCGCTTCGCCCGCGAAGTCGAGACGCAAGTCGGCGTCACCGTCTCGGTCGGCCTCAGCGATTGCAAGTTCCTCGCCAAACTCGCCTCCGACCTCGACAAGCCGCGCGGCTTTTCCCTCGTCCCGCGCCGCGAGGCGATCGCGCTCATCGCGCCGATGGGCGTCGGCCGGCTGTGGGGAGTCGGCAAGGTCGCCGAGGCGCGCCTCGAGCGTCTCGGCCTGAAGACGATCGGCGACCTGCAGGCGCTCGACGAGGCCGCGGCGGCGGCGCGCCTGGGCGAAGAGGGGCGCCGGCTGTGGCGCCTGGCGCGCGGGATCGACGACCGCCGGGTGACGCCGGAGCGCGAGGCCAAGAGCGTCTCCAGCGAGACGACGTTCGAATATGACGTGTCGGACAAGGCCGAGCTGACGCGCGTGTTGCTCGCGCAGTGCGAGCGGGTGGCGGCGCGATTGCGAAAGGCCGGCCTCGCGGCGGGCGGCGTAAGGTTGAAATGGCGCGCGCCCGACTTCACGCTGCGCACGCGCACCCGCTCGGGGTTGGCGCCGACGCAGATGGCGCCGCGGCTTTTCGCCGCCGCGCGCGCGCTGCTCGACGCGCTGCCCGAGGGCGCGCCCTATCGGCTGATCGGCGTCGGCGCGTGCGATCTCGCGCCGGCTGGGGAGGCCGACGAAGCCGACCTCATCGAAGGCGATCGCCGCCGCGAGAAGGCGCGCGAAGCGGCGATCGCGGGCTTACGCGACAAATTCGGCGCGCGCGCGATCCAGCGCGGCCTCGCCTTCGCCCCCGCGCCAGCGTCCGCGCCGCGCAAGCGCTGACTATTTGGCGCAGCTCGGCGTCGGCAGCACTTCGAGCCTGCGGAGCTTGCCGCTCAACGCGAACGAGCCGTAGTCGAGCTTCAGCGAGCCGGAAACGCCGTTCTCGTAGAGATCGAAACTGAGGATGTATTCGGGCGGCGCGTCCTTGGCCGCCGCGTCGAAATAGGACACCGCGACCGGCCAGCGGCGGATCTTTCCGAGCGCGTCGGCGAAGGCGGTCTCGGGCGTCGGCGCGCTCGCCTGCTTGCCGATCACGGTGAAAGTCTCGAAGACCTTCTTGCCGGTGTCGGAGCCGTCGTAGACGCGCGCCTGCATCACGCCGCCGCCCTGCTTGGCCTGGGCGATGATGCGCTCGATGTGTTCGGTGGGGAAGAGAACGTCGGCGCCGAGCCTCAGCGTGTCGGCGGAGGGTTTGCTCAGCGCGACGGCGATCTCGCCGCTCTCGGCGCGCTTGGCCGAACCGACGACGGCCGGGCTGGCGTCGCCCGCGGTTTGCGAGTCGATCTGGAATTTCAGGCTCTTGGCGTCGCCGTCCTCGAACGCGAGGGCGCGGATGTCGGAAGAAATCGGGTCGCCTTCGGAGCGTTGCAGCTCCGTCGATTGGCGAAAGTTCGAGGCGTAGCCTTCGCAGGGCGAGCCGGTGAATTCGTAGGCGATCAGCCCGGCGGCGGCGACCGGCGTCTGCGAATTGGGCATGCCCGTGGAGGCGGTCTCGGCGAGCGTGATTTCATAGACCGCGCGGTGCGAAGCCAAGGGCAGGGCGACTTCGGCCCGCGCCTCGCCGATCGTTGCGGCCAGGGCGAGCGCCAGCAGGGCGTTGCGGCGGTTCATGGATGCTCCCGTCGAGCCCGCGCCGATCCGGCGCGGCGGCTTCGGCCCGTCTTATCGCCGCGATTTTCGGCGCTTTCGTGGCCGCTCCGGGCCGCGCGCCGTCAGGGCTCGTCCGGCTCGCCGACGGCGCCCCACGCCTGTTCAAGCGGCGTCGGCCCGTCGAGCGGCTCCTCGTCGGGGCGAAGCGCGGCCTCGTCGTCGGGCTGGGGAACGCCGTAACCGGGCGGCAGCTTGCCGTCGAACAGCCCGGCGCCCTGCAATTCGTCGAGCCCGGGCAGATCGCCGATCGCGTCGAGGCCGAAATGGACGAGAAACGCCGGGGTGGTGCCGTAGGTGATCGGGCGGCCCGGCGCCTTGCGGCGGCCGCGCATGCGCACCCATCCGGCCTCCATCAACACGTCGAGCGCGCCCTTGGAGACGACGACGCCGCGGATTTCCTCGATGTCGGCGCGCGTCACCGGCTGATGATAGGCGACGATGGCGAGCGTCTCGATCGCCGCGCGCGACAGCTTGCGCTTCTGCTGATCCTCGCGCGCCAGCAGCCAGGAAAGATCGCTCGCGGTGCGGAACGCCCAGCGGCCGGCGACGCGCACGAGATTGACGCCGCGGCCGGCGTAGCAGCGTTGCAGCTCCGCCATCACCGCCTCGACGTCGGCGCCCTCGGGCAGGCGCGTGGCGATGAAAGCTTCGTCGAGCGGTTCGGCGGCGGCGAAGACCAGCGCCTCGGCGACGCGCAGGTCCTCCGGCGCGACGCGCGGCGGGATGGCAGTTTCGAACAATTGCGCGACGGTTCCCATTCTCGTTTTCTCGTCCTAACTGAAGTCGTCGCGTCGGGCCAGCCCGTCGCCGCGGACGGCGCGCACCCACAACGGCGCGAAGGCTCTCTCCTGCCGCAATTCGATCTGGCCTTCACGAACCATTTCGAGCGAAGCCGAAAAGCAAGAAGCGCGCGCGGTGCGGCGCATTTTCGACTCGACGCCGTAGGCGATCAGCCACGAATCGAGTTCGGTCCAGTCGCTCGCCTGGCCCATCAGACGCGTCAGCGCTTCGCGCGCCTCGGCGAGCGACCAGACGACGCGCGCCAACAGGCGCACGTTGGCGCGGGCGTGTTTCTGGCTCTGCGCGGCGTAGGCGGACAACAGATCGTAGAGGCTCGCCTCGTAGACGACCGCCGTGGAGGTCGCGATTCCCTCCGGCGCGCCGCGGGCGAAGAAGTCATGTCCGAGCTGCGGCCGGCCGAACAGCGCTTCGGCGGCCTTGCGGATCTGTTCGAGACGATGAAGGCGCCGCGCCAACGCGCCGGCGAGTTCGGCCGCCTCGCCGTCTTCGGCCTTCGCCGGCGCCGGCAACAGCAGGCGCGACTTGAGATAGGCGAGCCATGCCGCCATGACGAGATAATCGGCCGCCAGCTCCAGGCGCAATTGGCGCGCCGCCTCGATGAAAGCGAGATATTGCTCGGCGAGCGCGAGCACGGAAATGCGCACGAGGTCCACCTTTTGGCGCCGCGCGAGTTCGAGCAGGAGGTCGAGCGGCCCCTCGAAACCATCGAGATCGACGGTGAACGCCGGCTCGCCTTCCGATCGCTCGACGAAAAAGTCGTCATTCAGAACCGAAACGCCGGCCACGAATCACCTCAACTTCGCCCAGGTCGATTCTGACGCGCGATGACGGCGACCGCAAGGCGGGCAAGCGGAACGTCCACAGAGGGGGTGCGCCCCTTTCCCCCGGCGCTTCCGCAGTCGGGTCGACGCGAGCGCTCGGGCGGTGCGACGATCCGCGCCATGTGACGGCCGCGGAAGCGTGTTAACCAGGGTTCGCGGCGTTCCCCTTTTCCCGCCGCAGGCGAAGGAGGGGCTCGCTTTTTCCCTTTAACCATCAATATTTAGGTAAACATTTGGTTTCCGCGCCTGACGGCGTTGTAACGATTGCAATCGGCGATTGCGTCGGCGTACCGTCATCTTCGCAGGCCATAGTTCGGCCAACGATACACCCTGCGGAGCGCTCGGGTCCGCCGCATCTCCCGGGTCCGTGGGGTCGGCCGGTCCGGAAGCAGTTAGGAGTGGCCTCCTCGACGCTGCTTCCGGCCGGCCTCCATATTGTCAGTGGCGAAAACGCCAGCCGCCGTCATGGCCGGGCTTGTCCCGGCCATCCACGCGGCGGGGCGCCACGCTGGTTCCCGCCTGACGCGGGAACCCCTCGGCATATTCTTCAACTGTGCGGCGGCTCCACGGCGTAGATGGCCGGGACAAGCCCGGCCATGACGAGTCGTCAATTTCGACCGTTGGCGTGGTTCGGCGGGTTTTAGTAGCGGCGCAGCAGAGAGACGAGCTTGCCCTGGATGCGCACGCGGTCGGGCCCGAAGATGCGGGTCTCGTAAGCCGGATTGGCCGCCTCCAGCGCGATCGAGGCGCCGCGGCGGCGAAGGCGCTTCAGCGTCGCCTCCTCCTCGTCGATCAGCGCCACCACGATGTCGCCGGTCTCGGCGGTGTCCTGCCTGCGCAGGATGACGGTGTCGGCTTCGTATATTCCCGCTTCGATCATCGAGTCGCCGCGCACTTCGAGGGCGAAATGCTCGCCGCCGCCGAGGAATTCGGGCGGCATGGCGATGGTGTCGACGCGCGTCTGGATCGCGGCGATCGGCGTGCCCGCGGCGATGCGGCCCATCAGCGGGATCATCACCGAGCGCGCTTCCGTCTCAGGCCCCGAACGCGGGCGCGCGCGCCCGAGATTGCTGGCGATGACGCTCGGCGCGAATTTTTGTCCGCGCGGCGCGCCGACCGTCGCCGATTCGGGCAGGCGCAGCACCTCGATCGCGCGCGCGCGATTGGGGAGGCGACGGATGAAGCCGCGCTCCTCGAGCGCCATGATCAGGCGATGGATGCCCGATTTCGAGCGCAGATCGAGCGCGTCCTTCATTTCGTCGAAGGAGGGCGGAACCCCCTCGGCCTGGAGACGCTCATGAATGAAGCGCAGCAACTCGCTTTGCTTTCTGGTCAGCATGGCAGGCTCCCCCGCGGCTGGCGCCGCGAATCGACTTGATGCGCAGGACGGCGTGAGAATCACCGGCAGGCGTAAACAAATCACGAACGATGCGTATACGTTCCCGGTGTGTTCTGCAAGAGGGGGGCGATATAATACTTCCCATACCCAACCCCAAGATGTAGGGTGCGGCGATGATGGAGGCGCGCTATGACTGCGCCTCTCATGCAGCCCGATCGGGATTATCCGCACGGGCTTTGGAGCCTGTGGGACATCATGATTAATTACTCTCTCTTCGGCCTGTGCAAGGTGTTAGAAGGGCTGCAGAGTATTCAAACTGAATTTGAAACAAGGGTCGATTGGATTAGCGCCGAATTGAAGGGCGGGACTCCTTACGATGAGATTATGAAGAGTGGTATTCCTCACGCGGTAACCGAAACCGATAAATCGGAATTATACAGTTATCTTAAGCTAGCGGCCGGAGAGGCGGAGCGTCTAAGCCTGCGCGAAGTGTATAACCGCGTTGGTCGTTTCAAGATGCGGCTTGATAATGGCAACATATCAATTAACGAAGTCGCAGTTGAAATTAGAGTTTTGAGAGAGACGTTCGAAACCGATCTCCAGAAGGTTTATTTTCACCACTACGATCCAAATAGAGTGGTGTTACTTAACACAATCAAAGGCCAGTGGCTAAGAATCTTTTTCAAATTCAACTCTATGGAGCAGCCCATAACATGCGCCATCGATTGCTATGCGTTAGGGCTTTACAATGGCTGTGTATTTTACCTGATGAACGTAATGGAAGCGGCGGTCCATAAATTTGGTAAAAAGCTCGGAGTCAATCTGATCCAGAAATCTCCGGGGAAGAGAATTAGGGAATTGAATTGGGAGAATATATTAAATGAATTGACTCCTAGGCTTAAGACCCTGCCTCAGAATACCGTTAAGCAGAAACGCTTATTTGAAAAATACTCGACAATGCAGGCGTTTCTGTACAGCATAAAGGACGCATGGCGAAACCCGACACTGCATCCGCGCGATGATGGTTACAACGCGTCGGAAACGTTGAATATAATAAATCAGGTTAAATCCTTTTTGTCAGAACTGTCTGAATCTTTGTGAGGGGCCCGATGCGTGTCTTTGCGAAAAGGCTTGCTGGCGAGGGCGCGGATTGCGTCAGGCAACTTATCATCTGTTTCTGCCGCACCAGCCTTCTGTGCCGCCTCAATGAAGCGTTCAAACTGAGGTTTCTCGGCCGATCTTGGAGGTAACTTTCGTGGCATCTCAATGTGACCCGAGGCTTTTAGAGAACCAAAAAGCCGAATTACAAGAAATATTTCACCTCATCGCCGTGTCAGATTTACGAGGCGATCGATTTCTTGGTCAATTGCGTCTCGCGCATACCGAAGGGCTCCTACCTGAATTAATGCGAGAGATTGGTTTGCAATGGCCCCAAGAGGGAACGGTCCCGACGCAGTCGGGACCGTCAATTGCGCCGTCGTCGGGACAAGCAATTCGACCGATTCCATCACCAACGCCTCATCGGGGTTATCCGCGAGTCGCATCCGGATGGATGTTTCTGAGATCGTGGTTTGGACGTGTTGCAAAGCCATAACGTCACCCTCTCTTCTTTTTTGGGCGCTTCTCAGTGACTAGTCGTTTGATAGGTCAACCTCTTGCCTTTGACGCCGAGCAACGCGCGGTTGGCGCGTGCGGCGTCGTTGACGCCTCGAATCGCGCGATTGCTAAATCTGAAATCGAACTCGGCGAGATAGCGGTGCAAATGTTTTTCCTTGCAGTGCTGATATACGCCTTTCATGCCGCGCTTGAAAATCGAGTAGTAGCCTTCGACGGCGTTGGTCGAAACGAGCTTGTCGCCTTCATAACGGGCGTATTCATCCTTCGCGTGGTTCACGGTGTCATGGCTGGCGAACTCGGCGCCAATCTCGGGATACCAAGCGGCTTGATCGGTCATGATCGCGGCTTCGCGCGCGACGTTGGCTCGGATGACGGGCTTAAGCTCGGCGAGGGTGGTTCCGGTGACATGGAACGAACACGCCGAACCGCCGCGTTCAACGAGGGTGAGAGCGACGTTGCGATAACCGCTGCGACCGCCTTTGATGTTCTTAGGCGCGGGAGCGCCTTCGATCCCGCCGATAACGGTTTCGTCGATTTCGACGGTCCCGCCGCTTCCGCCCATTGGAGACAGATCGCCGGTCCGCATAGCCTCTCGGATGCGGTGCATGAGAAACCATGCGCTCTTAAGGGTCACGCCCAAAATGCGATGGATTTGGTTGGCCGAAATGCCTTTCTTCGACGAGCAAATCAGATGGATCGCCTGCAACCACAAGTGCAGCGGGATATGCGAGGACTCAAAGATGGTCCCCATCCGCACGGTGAAGGGCTTGCGGCACTGGTAGCACTTGTAAAGACCGACCCGGGTCGATTTGCCCTGCATCTTCGAAATGCGCTCGACGCCGCCGCAATGAGGGCAGTGCGGACCTTCTGGCCAAAGCGCGGCTTCGACATAAGCGAAAGCGGCCTCTTCATCTTGAAACTGTCTGGCGGTGAGAATTGGGCTGGCCATGGCGAAAACTCCTATGGCCGAAACACTAGCAGATGGGGGTGGGTATGTCAAGTATAATATCGCCAGAGGGGGGAGGCGAGGGGACCTTGATTCTTTCTCGGCAAGGAGTACGTTCTATTCGTGCCGTGATGGGGGCTCAGCTCTACGAGAAATCCACACAAAGAGAAGCATGGCATCGCATCCGACATAGCCCCGGCCACAATTGACCGGGGCTTCACTATTTTTCGGCATCGACACTCGCGCGCAAGCGCAATTCTCCGGCGATCGACAGGGCTTACGCTGCCACGCCCGTAAATCCCCAGTTCCAGCCGGCCACGCCGCCCCGCCGCCGTCAAGCCGCTTCGCGGCTGCTTAAGCTGCGCTTCGCCCGCTTCGCCCGGACGAATGCTTCGCGTTCGCCTTGAGGCGCCAGCGGCGGGACGGCGCGGCAAGAGGCTATCAAGGCCCGTTGCTGACGAAAAGCGCCCGAGGGTCGCTTTTCGTCAACAACGGGCCGCGACCGGCGCTGTCCGAACCAGGACACTGAGTAATTTCGCGGTCGGTTTTAGTAGCCGCAATCGTAGTACGCGGGGTTGCAAGTCTTCGTGACGACCCCGGGGCCGCCCTGTCCCTGAAAGCTGTGTCCAAGCGGCTGCTTCCAACCCGAGGGTGGCGGGTCACGAGGAGCCGCGCCGGCGTGAGTCGTCAGCGCGCCCTTGCCGGGGGCGGACGGACTCCCAGAATGTCCGGCGACGCCGGCCGGGGCAGAATGTCCGCCGACGCCCGACGAAGGGTTGACGCCCGGACCGACGCTCGACGAAGGGTTGATGCTCGGACCGAGGCCCGACGAGGGGTTGACGCCCGGACCGACGCCCGAACTCGCGCCATGCGCCAACCCGGGCGTCGGCGCGGCCGTCGCGCCGAGCGCGACGGCGGCGAACAAGACCGCGACGATTTTCAACAGGGACTCGCTCATCGACGCCTCCTGGGTTTCGCGGCGACGCCGTTCGGCCTTCAACCGTCGTCATCGATCGGCCGCAGCGCGTCCGCCTGCGAGCGACAAAGCGATTTCGCCTACCCCTTCATGTATGCGGACGTCGAGCGCGGTCAAGACCAGTTCTTGCGTTGATTTGAAACGAGGCTTGCGGCGGCGGGCGGCGAAAGGCGCCGTCGCTGGGAGGGCGCGGGCTTACGGTGACAGGCCCGTCATAGCGAGGGGCGCGTAGGGCGATCCCGTTTGACTTCGGCCGCAAGTCGAACGGCGTCACGCCGCCGCGAGCAGCAGCGAGGCGTCGAGAAACCACGCCGCCACCGAAACGATGAAGATTCTCTCGAACAGGCCAAATACGCGCCTGAGCGCCGGAATCAGCGTAATGGCCATCGGCCAGACGGACGTCCAGACGACCAGCGCGAGCGCCGCCAACGCGCCATGCAGGCTGAAGCCCGGCGCGTCGCCGCCCAGCATCGGGGTGAGCTTCACCGTGAAGAACACCGCGAGGGTGAAATAGGCGATGGCGATCAGGTAATGGACCAGCCCGCTGCGGGTCAGCTTCTCGCCCTCCAGATCCGTGGGGAAGAAGAGGATGAGGATCTTGAGCAGGACATAGGCCGCGAGCTCGGCGATCTGCGCGTTCGGCGGGGCCCTCGCCAACAGCATCGCCAACAGGAAGCAGCCGGCGCCCAGCGCCGAAAGCAGCGCGACCGCCTTGCCCCGGCGGGCGTACGGGCCCACGCAATAGTCGCTGACCGCGTTGCCCATGACGCTGTAGCCGGTGGGCAGAAAATGCATGTACGCAAGCCCGACCAGATAGGCGAGATTGAGGACGGCGGCGAAGATCGCCAACGGCTGCGTCATGGCCGTGCTATTAGGCGTTCTGTCGCCGAAGGCAAAGGCCCCGCGCGCCGATCCCGACCGGAGCGCGCAACGCGCCCCGAGCATCGGCTGCGCCGGCGTGTCGCCGCGGCGCCAAATTGAAAGGGCGGGCCGCCTTCCCGGCGAGCGAGAAGGGGTTTACGGCTTCGCGCGGCAATCCGCCGACATTCTCCAGCCTTTCAGGTCCGAGGCCATTTCGACCATGAAGGCCTTCTGCGCATCCACGGGACCGCTCAGATCGTCCGAGAACTGGCTGTGCGCAATGGTCGCGCCGTGTTCGCGCGCGATCGCTTGCGCGCGGAGCGCAAAATCGTCGCCCTCGGCGTAGAGTTTGAATTCCTTGCCCGCATCGGCGAACTCCGCGACATAGAGGTCCTCGCCGGGAGCGTCCGGGTGCGCCACGGCGACGATGGTCAGATTTCCCTTCGCCCGATGCAGCGTGAACGGCCCCGTCGGCGACGCCTTGTCGTCCAGGAAGGCGTACTGGGTCTTCTTGTTTGCGCGCAGCGCCACGAGCCGCGCCTGCCGCGCGGCGACGGTCCTCTTGCCATTGGCGTCATAGGACGCGCAGACATAGCCGTTCGCGGCGGGCGCGACCGCGTCGCCGTCGTCGAGCGAAAAGGGCTCGTCGTTGGTCGAAACGCATCCGGCCAAAGCAAGCGCTGAGAGAAGCGCCAGGCGCCGCGCAACCGTCATCGGATTCCCCGTTTCGCCGTCCCGCGCGAGGCCCGCTTTCGCTCGCCCGCCGCGGCGCCATTGTAGCCGCGCCCGCCGAGCGCGGCTACAGATCGGCGGCGCGCCGCCGGAGCGGAAATGGCTTTCCGATAATCGAAAATCGTGCTAGAGTGAAGCTACCTGGAGTCCGGCCCGCGGCCCTGCTTTGGGCGACCGCGCGGCAAGAATTCGGGGGAGAAGCGATGCGGCCCTTGACAGTCGGCAACCCATTGATTTTGCACGATCCGGCCAAGAGAATCCTTGACATTCCTTGACGTGGCTTGACATTTCTTGACATTTCTTGACGAAACCGGCCGGAAACTTGACGGGATTTGACGATCTGCTTGACGGCGGCGCGACGCGCGCCGTGTTTCATGCGAGGCCAAGCGCAATGGGCGAGTCGACGGCCGAGCGGGCGGCGACGTGGGACGAGCGCTACGCCGGCGAGGGCTTCGCCTACGGCGAGACCGCCAACGCTTATCTCAAGAGCCAGCGCGGGCGGCTGAAGGCGGGGATGCGCGGGCTGGTTCCGGGCGACGGGGAGGGGCGCAACGGCGTCTATCTGGCCGAGCAGGGGCTGATCGTCGACACGCTCGATCTATCCCGGCGCGGCGTCGCCAAGGCGCTGGCGCTGGCGCAAGCGCGCGGCGTCGCGCTCAACGCGGTTGAGGCCGACGCGCTTGGCTGGGACTGGCCGCGCGAGGCTTACGACGTCGTCGCGCTGATCTTTCTCCATCTCGCTGAGGACGAGCGGCGCGCGCTGCACGCCAAGGTCGCCAGCGCTCTCAAGCCCGGCGGGCTGGTCATCCTCGAAGCGTTCCGGCCCGAGCAGATCGCGCGTCAGGCGGCGGGCGCGCGCGGCGGGCCGCGCGATGCGAACCTGCTCTATCGGCTCGACGACTTACGCGCGGACTTTTGCGGGCTCGACGCGATCGAGCTGACCGAGGCGGACGTCGATTTCGACGAGGGGGCGCTGCACGTCGGCAAGGGCGCCGTGGTCAGGGCGATTCTGCGGCGGGCCTGACTGCGGCCTCACGCGTCCCTCAGCTCGATGCGCAGCGGAACGTGATCGGAGGCCTTTTCGCGCCCGCGCATCTCCTTGTCGATTTCGACCGATCCCAGCCGATCGGCCGCCTGCGGCGAAAGCAGGAAGTGGTCGATGCGGATGCCGTTGTTTTTCGGCCAAGCGCCGGCCTGATAATCCCAGAAGGTGTAGAGTCCGGCTTCGTCGGTCGCCGCGCGCAGCGCGTCGACGAAGCCGAGCGCGAGAAGTTCGCGGAACTTGGCGCGCGTCTGCGGCAGGAACAGCGCGTCCTTTTCCCATAGCTCGGGATGGGCGGCGTCGCGCGGTTCGGGAATGACGTTGAAATCGCCCGCCAGCGCCAGCGGCTCCTCGTATTCGAGCAGCTTGCGAGCGTGGCGGATCAGTCGGTCCATGAACGCGAGCTTGTAGGAATATTTCTCGCCCGGCGCGGGATTGCCGTTGGGCGCATAGACGCTGGCCAGCCGAACCG
>Ga0326728_10018587_pt1 | contig 13671 bp, 13 predicted proteins | sample MB3enrmetagenome_FD_207602 | JGI IMG/M metagenome (GOLD analysis project Ga0326728, IMG submission 207602) | Lab enriched peat soil microbial communities from McLean, Ithaca, NY, United States - MB31MN | ecosystem: Environmental > Terrestrial > Soil > Wetlands > Peat | place: USA: New York... | reverse complement strand
AGCCTGGGCATGCGGCTGGAGAACCTCACCGACCAGCGGCGCGAGACCCTGGGCCTCAAGGAAAAAGGCGGGGTGCGGGTGTATTCGGTGGAACCCGACTCGTTTGCCGAAGACATCGGGCTGATGGCGGGCGATGTGCTGCTGGCCATCAACCATCAGGCCATCAATACGGTGGACGATGTGACGCGCGTCCGCAACACGCTGAAGCCCGGCGATCCGGTGACGTTCCGCGTGCTGCGAAAAGCGCGCGGGCCCAATGGGGAGTGGGACTCGGTGTTTGCGGCGGGCACTCTCCCCACCACTCGCTGACCTGTGCAGCAGGGCCGCGGCGCGGGCGCCGGCGCGCCGCGCTAAACTGTACTACAGGCATGCGGACCATTCTGTGCTGGGCGGGCATCGCCGCGCTGGCGGCGCTCGGTTGGAGCGCCGATATCACAACCCCGGCGAAAGGGCCGGCGGCGCCCAAGAAGACCGTCGCAAAGCCGGCCGCACCGGCGGCCAAGAAGAAAGCGGCCCCTTCGAAGACTGGCGTGTCGAAGGCCGCGACGGCTTCCGGGACCACGGCCGTGCACCCGGCCGCTTCGAGAACCGGCGTCTCGAAAGCGGCGATGGCCTCCAGAACCACCCCCTCGCACCCCGGCGCGACCAAAACCGGAGTCTCGAAAGGGACGGCGGCTTCCAGAACCACGGCCGCGCACCCGGCCCCTTCGAGGACCGGCGTCTCGAAAGCGGCGACGGCCCCCAGAACCGCAGCCTCGCACCCCGGCGCTACCAAAGCCGGCTCCAGGACCACGGCTTCGCGACGCGGGAAGAAAGGCCCGGCGAAGCGTGTCACGTGGCGCAACCGGCAACTGGCGCCGACGCCCCAGCGATACCAGGAAATCCAGCAAGCGCTGGCCGCCAAGGGCTACCTGAATCCCGAAGATGCCAATGGCACCTGGAACCAGGCGTCGGTGGACGCGCTGAAGAAGTTCCAGGCCGGGCAGAACCTGGATTCCACGGGGAAGATCAATTCCTTGTCGCTGATCGCGCTGGGGCTGGGCCCTAGACGGGAGACGGCGGCGCCTAAGGCTGGCGGTGAAAGTCCGCCGGCGCCAGGGCCGTGATTGACTCCTGTCAAGAATTATGGCCGCTGATGAACACCGATAAACGCGGATTGAAAACAGAATTCTTATCGGCGTTCATCGGTGTTCATCGGCGGCCCTGATGCCTACTTCTCCCCTACCCCCAACACGGTTTCGAAGTGCGGCGCCTCCTGCTCGCGGAACACTACGGCTGTCTCTACGTTCTTGAACCGCGCGGCCTTCAAATAGCGCTCGATCTCCAGCTCCGTGAATCCCAGCCACAGGTCCGCGTACATCTCCCGCGCTTTGTCGAAGTGGTGCCGGCCCAAATCGAGGATTGCTATTCGCCCGCCCGGCTTCAGAATCCGCCACGCTTCCGCGATGGCCCGCTCCGGATGCGCGGCGTGATGCAGCGCCTGGCTCAGAAACGCAAGGTCCACCGTGCGGCTGCGGATCGGCACGGCTTCGAGATCGCCCAGCCGGTATTCCAAATTGCCGATCCCGTGCTTGCGCGCCAGCTCGGCGCCGAACTCCACCATCTTCTCGGAATTGTCGATGGCGATCACCTTCCGGGCCCGCTGCGCCATCAACTGCGAGAGGGTTCCCTCGCCAGCGCCCAGGTCCGCGATCACCATCGGCGGCATCAGCTTCAAGAGCGCTTCGGCAATGCCTTTCCACGACCGCCCCGGCACGTACTGCCGGCCGAACTTGCCCGCCATCTCGTCGAAATAGCGCCGCATCTTGTCCTGCCGCTGACGCATCGCCAGGCGCAGCGCCTGCCGGTCCTCGCCCGCTTCGGGGATTTCGCGCGCCGCTTTGCGCAGCAGGCCCATCAGCTCCGCCGGCGCTTTGAGACGGTAGAAAGCGTTCTTCCCCGCCCGCCGGTCGTCCACCAGCCCGGCCTGCTTCAACTGCGCCAGGTGGGTCGAAATCCGGCTCTGGCCCTGGGCCAGGATTTCCTGCAGCTCCGCCACCGACAGCTCTTCCTGCTCCAGCAGCAGCAGCAGCCGCAGCCGGCTCGGGTCCGACGCCAGCCGCAGGGATTTCAGGATTGACGCCATAACTGGAAAGTTCTAATATCAATGTATCAAGATTTTTAGATACAAGGGGGTAACCCAATGAGCATTGCAACGCTGAACCAGGCCGCCGCCGGATTCAAAGTCGCCGATCTAACGCTGGCCGATTGGGGCCGCAAGGAGATCTCCATCGCGGAGCAGGAAATGCCGGGCCTCATGGCCATCCGCCGCAAGTATGCGAGCGAGAGGCCCCTCGCGGGCGTGCGCATCACCGGCTCGCTGCACATGACCATCCAGACCGCGGTGCTCATCGAGACGCTCGCCGCTCTGGGCGCTTCCGTGCGCTGGGCAAGCTGCAACATCTTCTCCACGCAAGACCACGCGGCCGCGGCCATTGCCGTCACCGGCGTTCCCGTCTTCGCGTGGAAGGGCGAGTCGCTCGAAGACTACTGGTGGTCGACCTACCAGGCGCTCAGCCATCCCGGCGGCCAGGGCCCTCAACTGGTGGTCGACGATGGCGGCGACGCCACGCTCCTCATCCACAAGGGCTACGAACTGGAGGAAGGCAGCGACTGGGTGGAGACACCCTCCGCCAGCCACGAAGAGAAAGTCATCAAGGACCTGCTGAAGCAGATCTACGCAGAGGATCCCCAGCGCTGGCACCGGGTGGCGAAAGAATGGCGCGGCGTGTCTGAAGAAACCACCACCGGCGTCCATCGCCTGTACAAGATGCACGAGGCCGGCCAGCTCCTGGTCCCCGCCATCAACGTGAACGATTCCGTCACCAAGTCGAAGTTCGATAACCTGTATGGCTGCCGCGAGTCTCTGGCCGACGGCATCAAGCGCGCCACCGACGTCATGGTGGCCGGCAAAGTCGCGGTAATCTGCGGCTATGGCGACGTCGGCAAGGGCTCCGCGCAATCGCTCCGCGGCCTGGGCGCGCGCGTCGTGGTCACCGAAATCGACCCCATCAACGCGCTCCAGGCGGCCATGCAGGGCTTCGAGGTCACCACCGTCGAAGACACCCTTGGCCGAGGCGATATCTACGTCACCTGCACCGGCAACCGCGACGTCATCACGCTGGAGCACATGGCCAAAATGAAGGACCAGGCGATTGTCTGCAACATCGGCCACTTCGACCACGAGATCCAGATAGACCGCCTGAACGCTTCCTCCGCGAAAAAGACCAACATCAAACCGCAGGTGGATTTGTATACCTTCCCCGATGGCCACGGCATCTTCATTTTGGCGGAAGGCCGCCTGGTCAACCTGGGCTGCGCCACCGGCCACCCCAGCTTCGTCATGAGCAACAGCTTCTCCAACCAGACGCTGGCCCAGATCGATCTGTGGAGGAACCGCGACATGTACCAGCCCGGCGTCTACACGCTATCCAAGAAGCTGGATGAAGAGGTGGCGCGCCTGCACCTGGAAAAGATCGGCGTGAAGCTCACCACGCTCACGCACAACCAGGCCGAGTATCTGGGCGTGCCCGCCGGAGGCCCGTATAAGCCGGACCATTATCGCTATTAGCACGCATGTTAAATTGAAGAACTGTACCGCAGGAGGCCAGTTTGGCACACACTCAAAAGTATCTCTTTACGTCGGAATCCGTCACCGAAGGTCATCCGGATAAAATTGCCGACCAGATTTCAGACGCCGTTCTGGACGCGGTCCTGGCGGACGACGCCACCGGCCGCGTGGCGTGCGAAGTGCTGGTCACCACCGGCACTTGCATTGTGGCCGGTGAAATCACCACCACGACCTACGTAGACGTTCAGCGCATCGCCCGCGGAACCATCGACTACGTGGGCTACAACGACGCCAGTTACGGGTTCGATTGCCACACCTGCGGCGTGCTCAACCTGATCCAGTCGCAATCGCCCGACATTTCGATGGGCGTGGACACGGGCGGCGCCGGCGACCAGGGCATGATGTTCGGCTATGCCTGCGACGAAACCCCGGAGCTGATGCCGCTCCCCATCATGATGGCTCACAAACTGGTGCACCGCCTCTCGGAAGCGCGCCGCCAGGGCATCCTGGAATTCCTCCGCCCCGACGGCAAAAGCCAGGTCTCGGTGGAATATGTCGATAACCAGCCCAAGCGCATCGAGGCTGTGGTCGTCTCCACGCAGCACAGCCCCGATGTTTCGACCGATGAGCTCCGCCGCGAAGTCCAGAAGCACATCATCGACGCGGTGGTTCCGTCCCAAATGGTGGACTCCCAGACCAGGTACCACATCAACCCCACGGGCCGTTTCGTGGTGGGCGGGCCGCACGGCGATACCGGTCTCACCGGCCGCAAGATCATTGTCGACACCTACGGCGGCATGGGCCGTCACGGCGGGGGCGCCTTCTCCGGCAAGGACCCCACCAAGGTGGACCGCTCGGCCTGCTACATGGCGCGCTACATCGCCAAGAACATCGTGGCCGCGAAGCTCGCCACTCGCTGCGAAGTGCAGCTTGCTTACGCCATCGGCGTCGCCGAACCGGTATCGGTTTCGGTGAACACGTTCGGCACCGGCGCGATTCGCGACGACCGGTTCACCGACCTGGTGCGCGAGACTTTCGGCTTGACCCCGCGCGCCATCATCGACCACCTGAAGCTCCGCCGCCCCATCTACCGCAAGACCGCCGCCTTCGGCCATTTCGGCCGCACGGAAGACACCTTCACGTGGGAGTTTACCGACAAAGCCGAAGCCCTGAAGGAGCGCGCCGCCGCCCACGCCGCCGCTCACTCAAGGTAGTACTGCGAAGGGGACCGCGATCTGCTAACCTGACAGGCCATGAACTCGTTTGGCCGGGATCTGCGCCACGGGGCGCGCCTGTTATGGAAGGCCCCGGGATTCAGCGCGGTGGCCCTGGTGGCACTGGCGCTCGGCATGGGCGCCACCAGCGCCATCTTCAGCGTGGTGGATGCCGTGCTGCTGAAGCCGCTGCCGTTTCGCGATCCACAGCGCCTGCTGGTGCTGTGGGAAAAGAACCCCGCTCAGAACCTGCTGAAGATGTGGGCTGCCCCCGGCAATTTCCTGGAGTGGCAAAAGCAGAGCCGCACGCTGGAGCCGCTGGCCGCCATTCAGGATGTTTCCATCAACCTGACCGGAGGACCGAACGGCCACATCGACCCGGAAGAACTGCGGGCGGAGCGCGTTTCTGCGAGTCTGTTTCCGCTGCTGGGAGTGCAGCCGGTTGTGGGGCGCGCGTTTCGCGCCGAAGAAGACCAGCCTGGCCGCACGAATTACGCGCTGCTGAGCCACGCGCTTTGGCAGCGGCGGTTCGGCGGGGACCTTTCGATCGCCGGCAAGGCCATCCGGCTGCGGGATCAGAGTTACACGGTAGTGGGCGTGCTGCCGGCCGGTTTTTCGGTGCTGGATTCCGCGGTGGATGTTTGGATTCCGCTGGGTCTCGATCCGCATGACGTTCGCGCCGCAGGGATGCGCTTCCTGACCGTCATTGGCCGGTTGAAAGCGGGAGTGGAGATGGACCGGGCGAAAACCGAGATGGACCTCATCGGGAGACGGCTGGAACAGGCCAATCCGGCGCTGGACAGAGGCTGGCGGCCATCGCTCTATCCGCTTCGGGAGCAGTTGGTGGGCCGCGTGCAGCAGGCGCTGCTGGTATTGATGGCGGCGGTGGGGTTCCTGCTGTTGATGGCCTGCGTGAATGTGGCCAACCTGTTGCTGGCGCGCGGCGCCACGCGGCGAAAGGAGATCGCCATCCGCACCGCGCTGGGCGCCGGCCGCGGCCGGATTGTGGCGCAACTGCTTTCCGAGAGTATATTGCTGGCGCTGGCGGGCGGGGCGCTGGGATTGGCGCTGGCGCGCGGCGTTGTGGCGCTGGTGGCGCGGCTGGGGCCGGCCAGCATTCCGCGGCTGGCGGAAGCCAGCGTGGACGCCCGCTTGTTTCTGTTCGCGCTGGGCGTATCGGTGGCGACGGGCATTCTATTTGGCATCGCGCCGGCCATGCAGTCGTCGGGCGGCGATGTCAACGCGGCCCTGACGGAGGTCGGCCGCGGCGGCACCAGCGGGCGCTCCGGACGATTGGTGCGCAATGCGCTGGTGGTCGCGGAAGTGGCGCTGGCGGTGGTGGTGCTGATCGGCGCGGGGCTGCTGATACGCAGCTTCGTGAGGCTGCGGTCTTCCGACCCGGGATTCCAGCCCGCGGGGCTGCTGACCCTGCGGGTGCCGCTGGCGGGCGGCCGGAATGCGGCGCCGGACCGGCGGATCGCATTCTTCCAGCAGGTGGCGGACCGGCTGGCGGCGCTGCCGGGAGCACGCGCGGTGGGCGCCGTGAATGGGCTGCCGCTGACGGGACTGGGACTGGGATCGACCTTCGCCGTAGAGGGGCGCCCGGCGCCGGCGCCGGAACAGCGGCCCATCGGGCTGCTGCGGTCGGTTAATTCCGCATACTTCCGCGCCATGGGGATTCCGCTGCTGGCGGGGCGCGTGTTCGCGGACTCGGACACCAGCCAGGCGCCGCCGGCGATCGTCGTCAACCAGACGCTGGCGCGGCGTTTTTGGCCCGCGGGCAATCCCCTTGGCGGACGCCTGGTGGTGGATGCCAACCACGCGCGCGTTTCCCAGATCGTCGGCGTCGTGGGAGACGTGAAGCCGGAGCGGATCGAAACTAAGGACTGGCCCACCATCTACTGCCCCTATGCACAGGCGCCTGCCGCCACCATGATCATGGTGGTCGAAACCGCGGGCCCAAAGGGCGCCCAGCCGCTATCGCTGGCCTCCGCGGTGGAACGCGAAGTGCACCAACTCGACCCGGACCAGCCTGTGGCGGACATGCGCTCCATGGAAGAGGTGATGGATCAGGCCATCGCCGGGGCGCGGTTCAACACCGTGCTTCTCGGCGTTTTCGCGCTGATCGCTTTCGTGCTGGCGGCCGTGGGGATCTACGGCGTAATCTCCTGCGACGTGAGCGAGCGGACGCACGAGATCGGGATTCGAGTGGCGCTGGGCGCGCAGCCGGGCGATGTGCTTAAGCTGGTATTAGGGCAAGGGGCGCGCCTGGCGGGATATGGAATCGCAACCGGCCTGGCGGCGGCTTTCGCTCTCACCCGGTTGATGGCCGCCATGCTCTACGGCGTGAAGGCAACGGACGCTTACACCTTCGCGGCCATCCCGGTGTTGTTGGGAGCGGTGGCCCTGGCAGCCAGTTATGTGCCCTCGCGGCGTGCCCTGGCGCTGGACCCCGTGGCGGCGCTGCGGCACGAATAGGACAAGTCATGATCGCACTTCGCAATGTCGAGAAATTCTATGAAGGCGGCTTCGGCCGGAGCTACGTGCTGCGCCGTATCAACCTGGAAATCAAAGAGGGCGAGTTTGTCACCATCATGGGACCCTCGGGCGCGGGGAAATCCACGCTTCTGAGCATCCTGGGCATGCTCGACGGCGCCTGGACCGGCGAGTTCGAGTTCGTGAACCACCAGGTGCACCGGATGAAGCCGAGGGAACGCGCGGAGCTGAACAAGAAGTACATCGGATTCGTGTTCCAGAGCTACCATCTGATCGACAATTTGACGGTTTACGAAAACCTGGACATACCGCTCTCCTATCGCAACGTGAAGAGTTCCGAGCGCGCCGCCGCGGTGTGCGACACGCTCGACCGGTTCCGCATCGTGGGCAAGCGCGACCTGTTTCCGAGCCAGCTTTCGGGCGGCCAGCAGCAGCTCGTGGCGGTGGCGCGGGCGGTGATCGCCAACCCCAAGCTGATTCTGGCGGATGAGCCCACCGGGAACCTGCACTCCAGCCAGGGCAAGGAGATCATGGAGCTGTTCAAGAAGCTCAACGACGAGGGGACGACCATTGTGCAGGTGACCCACTCGGAGACCAACGCGGCTTACGGACACCGGGTGATTCAGCTTGCCGACGGGTGGATTGTGGGGGCCTGACCTACCGCCTACGCAGCCTGCGAACCGCCAAACGCCCTACCGGGGACCTGTTCCACGGTACAATAGCCGCCATGGTACGCGCTTTTTTGGCATTGCTCTCGCTGGTTTCGAGCGGGCTGCTGCTGGGACAGGCCGGCCCCTTCGACGTGCTCATCACCGGGGCCAGGGTGATCGATGGTTCCGGCGGCGCGTGGTATTACGCCGACGTCGGGATACGGGGCGATACCATCGCCGCGGTGGGGCTGCTGGCCGAAGCTGGCTCGACCATTCGCATCGACGGGCGGGGCCTGGTGGCGGCTCCCGGCTTCATCGATATTCACTCGCACGGGCGGCGGGGCATTTTCGCCGTGCCCACGGCGGAGAATTACCTCCGAGAGGGCGTGACCACCATTGTCGAAGGGCCCGACGGCAGCTCTCCGGTGCCCCTGGCGCCGTTCCTCGACAAGGTCCGGCAGACGCCCATCTCCATCAACTTCGCGACCATGGTGGGGCAAGGGAGCATACGCGAGCTGGTCGTCGGGCTGGCCAACCGGAAAGCTACGCCCGAGGAAATCGAGAAGATGAAGGGACTGGCGGCGCAGGCCATGCGGGACGGAGCGTTTGGGCTCTCCACCGGCCTCTACTACGTGCCTGGGAACTATACGCCGACCGAAGAGGTGATCGAGCTGGCCAAGGTGGTGGGGCGGATGGGCGGCATCCACATCTCGCACATGCGCGAGGAGGCGTCGCACGTGCTCGACAGCGTGCGCGAGACCATTCGCATCGGCGAGGAAGGCGGCCTGCCGACGCAGATTACACATCACAAAATCATTGGCCAGACCAACTGGGGCAAGAGCGTGGAAACGCTCAAGCTGGTGGAAGAGGCGCGGGCCCGCGGCGTGGACGTGACCATCGACCAATACCCCTACACGGCGTCGAGCACGGGCATTTCCTCACTCTTCCCGCAATGGGCGCTGGAAGGCGGGCAGAAGCCGATGGCGGAGCGGCTCTCCGCCCCCGCGACGCGCGCGCGCATCAAGGCCGCCATCGTCGAAAACATCCGGCTGGACCGCGGCGCCGGCGATCCCCGGAACGTGGTGATCGCCAATTGTGCGTTCGACCGGAGCCTGGCTGGCAAAAACCTGGCCGATATTACACGCGCGCGCGGCGCCGAGCCGACCCTGGAGAACGCCGCCGACAGCGCCATCGAGCTGCAGCAGAAAGGCGGCTGCCAGGCCGTTTATCACGCCATCAGCGAAGACGACGTGGTGCGGATTCTGCGCTCGCCCTACACCATGATTGCGTCGGATGGCGAGATTCCCGTGTTCGGCGAGGCGGCGCCGCATCCCCGCAGCTACGGCACGTTTGCGCGCGTGCTGGGCGTTTACGTGCGCGAAAAGAAGGTGCTGACGCTGGAAGAGGCGGTGCGCCGCATGTCCGGATACCCGGCCCAGCGGCTGAAGTTGTGGGACCGCGGCCTGTTGCGTCCGGGCATGAAGGCCGACGTGGTGTTGTTCGATGCGGACCAGATCGCCGACCGCGCCGAGTACGAGCGGCCGCACCAGTACTCGGTGGGCGTGCGCGACGTAATCGTGAACGGAAAGCTGGTGCTGCGCAACGAGGCGGTCACCAGCGAGCGGCCGGGACGCGTGCTGTACGGGCCGGCGCATCAGTAAGGTCGGCGGAGGGGTTGGCAGACCACAAAAGGCGATGGTCTGCCCCACGCGTTACAATGTAAAGCTATGCCGCTTTATCGGATCTACCGCATGAAGGATTCGCCACGGCAGCAGTTCCGCTGGGCTCCGCACGTCGCCGGTTGCGCCTCGGTCAAACCCAGGGATTACGAACAGCGCGGCCAGGTGGAGGCGCTGAATGAATACGACGCGTGGCGGGGCCTGCGCGAATCGGGAGACCCGCTGGCGGTAGGCGACCTGGTGGAGACCGAGGCCGGCCAGTTGCGCATCTGCAAGTACGTGGGTTTCGAGCCGGCCCAGTGGGCGCTTCCCGAGCCCAAGCAGCCGGAACCGGAACCCGCAGGCCAGTCCACGGCCAGTTAGGAGGCCAGCATGTCCGAATACCGCCTGGGCGACATCATCGACGATTATTGCGTGCGCTGCAAGCGCATCATGAACCACGCGGTGGTTTCCGTGTTGAACCGCGAGCCGGCCAAAGTGCGCTGCCGGACCTGCCACAGCGATCACGACTACCGTCACGAGCAGGTGCCGCCGTCCAAAGGGGATCTTCGCAAGGCTGCGTTGTTTCAGGAGGTCCTCAAGACGGTCAGCCCCGACGAAGCCCTGGCCGAAGCCGCCCTGCTGGCCGACCCCATCGTGGAAGAAGCGCCCAAGCCCAAGGCCAAGCCCAAGGCCAAGGGTAAGGGCCGGAAGTAGACGGTCCGCCGCTACAGAGTATAATCTCAACATAAGGGAGGATTCCTGTGGCAAAAGACAAGAGTCCCAAAAAGGAAGCAAAAAAGCCTAAGAAGAAGCAGTGCTAGTAGGGGCCGGGCATGCCCGGACCGTACGAACGCGGTGCGGGCGGGTTCCGTTATGGAAACCCGCCCGCAGCCACCAGGAGCCATTATGCGCACAGAGTGGGTTGCTAAACGTAAGAACGACAAGATTCGCACACAGATGTACTACGCCCGCCAGGGCATCGTCACCGAGGAGATGCGCCACGTCGCGCGGCGGGAAAATCTGTCTCCGGAGCTGGTTCGCTCCGAAGTGGGCCGCGGCCGGATGATCATCCCGGCCAACGTGAACCACGTGAACCTGGAGCCGATGTGCATCGGTGTCGCTTCCCGGTGCAAGATCAACTCCAATATCGGGAATTCCGCCGTCCTGTCCAACGTCGAAGAGGAGCTGGAGAAGTTGCGCTACTCGGTGAAGTACGGCGCCGATACGGTGATGGACCTCTCCACCGGCGGCGACATCCCGGCCATCCGCAAGGCCATCCTCGAGGCTTCGACGGTGCCCATCGGCACGGTGCCGATTTACGAAGCGCTCTCGCGCGTGCGGCGCGTGGAGGACCTGAGCGCGCGGGTAATGCTGGACGTCATCGAGGAGCAGGCCGAGCAGGGGGTGGACTACATGACCATCCACTCGGGCGTGCTGGTGCAGCACATTCCGCTCACCACCAGGCGCATCACCGGCATCGTCAGCCGCGGCGGCTCCATCCTGGCCGAGTGGATGGTCAAGAACCACCGGCAGAACATGCTCTACGAGTGCTTCGAAGACATCTGCAAGATTTTCCAGAAGTACGACGTATGCTTCTCGCTGGGGGACGGGCTGCGTCCCGGGAGCGTGGCGGACGCGAGCGACGAGGCCCAGTTCGCCGAACTGGAAACCCTGGGCGAGCTTACCAAAAAGGCTTGGGAATACGACGTGCAGGTGATGATCGAAGGGCCCGGCCACATTCCCATGGACCAGATCGAAATGCAGGTCCGCAAGGAAGAGGAGATGTGCTACGAGGCCCCGTTCTACACGCTGGGGCCGCTGGTCACCGACATCGCTCCGGGTTACGACCACATCACTTCGGCGATTGGAGCGGCCATGATCGGCTGGTACGGCGCGTCCATGCTGTGCTACGTCACGCCCAAGGAGCACCTGGGCCTGCCCAACCGCGACGACGTGAAGGCGGGGATCATCGCCTACAAGATTGCGGCCCACGCCGCCGACATCGCGCGCCATCGCCCCGGCGTGCGCGACCGCGACGACGAGCTTTCCCGCGCCCGCTACCGCTTCGACTGGAACCGCCAGTTCGACCTCTCGCTCGACCCCGAGACCGCGCGCGCCATGCACGACGAAACGCTGCCCGACGACGGCTTCAAGGATGCGCACTTCTGCTCCATGTGCGGCCCCAAGTTTTGTTCCATGAACATCTCCGCCAAGGTGGAGAGCTTCACCGCCGAAGAGGCCGCTGACGTTGCCAACGGAACGGCGGCGGAGAGCCTGGTGCGGATCTCAGGCGACGATTAAGCTGCCTGCACTTTGTGCTACCATGTAGGCATGAAGCGGCAGGCAGCCGTCCAATACACGATTCGCGGCATTCCGCGGGAGGTGGATCGCGTCCTCCGCCAGAAAGCGGCACGCCGGAAGCAGAGCCTCAATCAGGTGATTCTGGAAGAACTCACCGTAGCAGCCATCGGCGGCCAACCGAGAGCGGACTTCTCCGACCTCGCAGGCGCATGGACCCCGGATCCCGCGTTCGACGAGATCCTGGCCGCGCAGCGCCGGATTGATCGGGACAAGTGGAAGTGAGAGTCGCGCTGGACACCAACCGGCTGACCGATCTTTTTCAGGGAGACGCCGCTCTGGCGGAGCGGCTGGGCCTCTGCGACGAAGTCTGGATTCCGCTCGTAGTTCTGGCGGAGATCAAGGCTGGGTTCCTAGGGGGGACCGAGCGGCATCGCAATGAGATCCTGCTGCGAAAGCTGCTCTCCAAGACCACGGTTGGGGTTCTGCTCCCGGATCGGGAAACGGCTGAGCACTACGCCCGGTTGTTTCTTCAGCTCAAGCGCGCCGGCACCCCGGTTCCCGACAACGATCTCTGGATCGCCGCACTTGCGCTGCAACACGACCTGCTGCTGATCACACGCGACAAGCATTTCAAGAATATCCCCCAGTTGCTGCGCGGGTAGGATAGCCGCGGGCGGAAGGTACTACACTCGGGAAATGAGCCAATCGAATCGCCTCGATGGCGATGCAGCGGCGGTCGGCCGGCATTACGACCTCCACGAGGAGGCGGAGAGGGCACGCCTCGAACAGTTCTGCCCGGTGGAGTACGCGATTACCCAGCGGTATTTGGACCGCTTCGTGCCCGAGCGCTGCCAGGTTGCCGAAATCGGTGTAGGCGTTGGGCATTATTCCGAGTTCCTGGCCCGCCGCGGCTGCCGCCTCCACCTGGTAGACGTTTCCGCGCGCCTGCTCAACGCGGCCCAGGATCGTCTCTCTGCCGCCGGATTGGCGGAGCAGATCGCCAGCGTTCACCTCGCCTCGGCAACCGACTTGCCGTTGGCGGATTCTTCCATCGATGCCATACTGCTGCTGGGCCCGCTTTACCATTTGCGCGACTTGCGGGAGCGGGAAAAAGCTGTCCGGGAAGCTCGGCGCGTTCTCAAGCCAGGCGGGGTCGTGGCCGCCGCCGGGATTAATCGCATTACATTCCTTCGCGATATATTCCGCTCTCCCGATCCGTTCACGGCGCAATTCTATGGCGCGGAATTCGCGGATGCCGCACGATCCTCCCGGCCGGACCTTGGTCGGGAAGGCTTCATGGCGCAGTTCATCGCCACTGGGACGCTCGATCCGCGGCACGCGCCGCCCATTGGCTATGCCCATTTGACGACGATATCGGAGTTTCGTGAACTCCTGACCGCTGAGTTCGAAGAAATCGCGCTGCTGGGAACCGAGTCGTTCACCTCGGCCTGGCAGGACCAGTGGAAGTCGAAGTCCGCAGCCGACATCGCCGGGTGGCTTGATATTGTGGAAGCTACTGGAAAAACGACCGAAGGCATGGCTTACTCCGATCATTTCCTGTTTATCGGGCGTCGCCCAGGCCGGGTCGCCTGAGTTCGCCGGAATACCCGAGCCGGACTCCATGACTTACCCAATCAATTCGAGCAGCCCGTCTATAAGCTGGTCCAGCGCATCGGCGTCGAGAGCCGCGATCCTCTTGCCAAGATGATCGACGGAAATCGTCCGAATCTGCGGGATCT
>Ga0326728_10018585_pt1 | contig 13671 bp, 12 predicted proteins | sample MB3enrmetagenome_FD_207602 | JGI IMG/M metagenome (GOLD analysis project Ga0326728, IMG submission 207602) | Lab enriched peat soil microbial communities from McLean, Ithaca, NY, United States - MB31MN | ecosystem: Environmental > Terrestrial > Soil > Wetlands > Peat | place: USA: New York... | reverse complement strand
GCCTTCGATGGAGCGCAACACCTCTCCCACGGTGAGCGATTCGGCGGCCCGGGCGAGCAGGTAGCCCCCCTCCGCGCCGCGGCGCGATTCCACGAATCCAGCCTGCTTCAATCCCACCAGGATGACCTCGAGAAACTTCTGGGGGATCTTCTGGCGGCGGGCAATATCGGCGATTCTCACCGGCTCGCCGGGACGTTGCGAAGCCAGGTCGAAGATTGCCTGCAACGCGTATTCGCCTTTCACGGAAATCTTCATAGGGACTGGGCAGCGGGATTCACCCGTATCCTACTAGAGATTGTAGGACATGTCGAAGCAGGGCGCAAACGATGGGCAGGTATGGGCCAAACGGCGCCGCGCGGTCATCCGTGCCGAGCGACATATAGCAGCAGGCCGAAGATGACCACGGGAATCAGAGCCAGCATCAGATAGAACAGAACGGTCCGCGGCCAGGAGGCGCGCCGGCGTTTCCAGTCGCGCAGCTCGGGGCGCTCGGCCACTCCGACCTGGTCCAGATGTTCGAGGTCCCAGGCAAACTCCCGGGCGCTTCGATAGCGGCTCTTGGGATCGCGTTCCAGGGCCCGATAGATGACTTCCTGCAACTCGGGCGTGACTTCGGGATCGGCCTCGCGCGGCGGCTTGGGATTGTTCAGCAGCCGGTCGTTCATGATGGCGAATGGATTGGGGCCCGAAAACGGAGTCTCCCCAGTCAGCATTTCGTAGAACATCACGCCCAAGGCATACACGTCGCTGCGCGCATCTCCCCGCTTGCCTTTGACCTGTTCGGGGGAGATGTACTCGGGCGTGCCCATCACCTGCGAGAGTTTGGCGAATGTCAGGCGGCGGGCGCCGGCCAGGGAAGCGATGCCGAAATCGATGAGTTTGATGTGGTCCTCATCGTCGACCATGATGTTCTCGGGCTTCAGATCGCGGTGGACTACGCCGTGGGTGTGGATGTACTCGAGGGCGTTGCAGATGCCTACCGTGATTCGAATCGCGCGCTCCGGAGGAAGTTTGCGCCGCTCCCTCAGAATCTCGCGCAGCAGGCGCCCCTCGGCCCACTCCATGACCATGTAGACCTGGCTGCGTTCCTGGTCGGTGAACACCTTCATGACGCCAGGGTGATCGAGGTCCTTGCCAATCTCCTCTTCGCGGGCAAATCGATCGAAGAGGACCGGGTCGCATTCCATCTCGGGATGCGGAACCTTGATGGCGACCGGACGGCCCGTGCGCAAGTCGGTGCCCTGGTAGATGGAAGCCATGCCGCTGCGCGCCACCAGGCGGTCAATGCGGTAGTGATCGAGTTGATCGCCGGGATGGACGGGAGTCATTAGGCGAGCTTGTACGGGCGTCCCCGGTACATGCCCACACGTTCCACGCTACGAATGCGAATGAGCTGTACACTCACATTATCGTTGCCACCTCTTTGGTTTGCAAGGTCGACCAGCTCTTGAACGGCGTCCTCCAACCTGGCGTGGCGGGTCGCAATCTCGGCCATCTCCTGCGGAGTCACCAGGTCATGCAGGCCGTCGGAACACAACAGGAGCAAATCGCCGGGCAACACCTGGTGCTCACTGGTATCGACGTTGACGAACATCTCGTTTCCCAACGAGCGGCTGAGCAGGTGACTGGTCCGCGCTTGCGCCGCCTCGCGGGTTGAGAGAACACCCAGAAGCACCTGCTCGTTGGTTACGGTATGGTCGCGCGTCAGGGCTTCGGCGTGGCGATGGCGAATGCGATAGCAGCGGGAATCCCCCACGTGAGCGACCACCACCCGGTCGAAGCGCAAGGCGCAGGTCACCAGAGTGGTTGCCATGGCCGAGCCGCCCCGCCCGGTCGCCATTCCGGTCTCGAACACTTTCGTGTTGGCTTCCCGCACCAGACGCGGCAACAGCGCCGAATGCTGTTCCCCATTGCGCGCCCGTTGGAACCCCGCCAACAGGGTCTCCACCGCGGTGCGGGAAGCCACTTCGCCCAGCTCCTGGCCGCCCACCCCGTCGGCCAGGACGAACAGCCATTCGCGTCCGCCGGCACGCGCGGATATCTCGGGGAACGCGTACCCGAGATAATCCTCGTTGTGGTCGCGCACCATTCCGCGGTCGGACGCCTGGGCGAACTCGAGTTCCAGCATATTCACGCCGCGGACGTGCGGCGCGGGACCATGGTCGTCCGCCCGCTGGCCTTGCTCGAGCGCACAAAGTAAATCCCGCCGTAGCACGCCCACACCGCCGCGATTCCCAAAGCCAGCAGCGGCTCCATCTTAGTACCGTATCCCAGGAAGGGACCGATCAGATAGAACGACATGCACGCCAGGTTCGCCAAAAGCCCGAACACGGGAATAAACAGATGGCGTATGGCGCTGAACTTCGGATGCCGGTGGTAAGCCACCATACAAATGATGCAGCTCAACCCGTACAGCAGGAAGGTGCCGAAATTCGACGCCAAGGTAACCGTGAGCAGCGAATTGGGCATGGCCGCCATTCCATCGTGCGTGGTGTAGCCGAAGCTCGACCAGAAACCCGGCGGCAGCGATTTGATGGCGGCGTCAGCGGGCGCGCCGGCATCGCCGAACGCCAGCATCACGCCCAGGCAGCCGACCACCGCGGAAATCGCGGCCAGCGTCCAGATGGCCCGATGCGGAGTGAGATTCTTGGAATGCAGCAGGCCAAAGTGCTCGGGCACCTCCGCATCCTTACCCATGGCGTAAGTAACGCGCGCCCCCGTATTCATGCAGGAGAGCGTGGTGCCGATGATCGCCAGGAACACGGTGAACGCTTCGGTCAGCATGAATGCGCGTCCTCCTCCGGGACCGAAAACCGCGTTGCCCACGACGATCATCATGTCGCCGATGGGCGCCGCGGAGCTTACCGCATTTTGCATGTGGTAACCGCTGTTCAGGAAGTAGTTTGCGGCGAAATACTCGAACAGATAACAGAAGGCGCCCTGGACGAGCAGTGAGGTGATGACGGCGATGGGCACGTCGCGCTTGGCGTTCTTGGCCTCGCCGCCCATTGAAGTTACGGATTCAAACCCGACCAAAATCAGGATGGCGACGGTAGCCTGAATGAACGCCCAACTTACGTTGTGAATGCCCACCACCGATCCGGCGCTGGAGTGGGACATGAAGTTGCCTTTGTCGTCCTTTTCGGGATAAGTCACAAGGTAAGGAGCCGGCTTTCCGGCCCCATCCAGCAGGGGCTTGGGCTTCCCGTCCGCGTCGCGAACAATGGTCTCGGTGGTTTGCCCGTTGACGGTGGCTTTGGTGGTGGCGAACTGATAGTTGTAGGCATCGCCCGAGGTGGAATCGAACTGATAGCCCACGCTCCCCGCGGGGTGGCTGGTGCGGTAACCCAGGGCCAGCGCGGCGAACAGCACGAGCGCGGCGATCTGAATCACATTGATGGCGATATTCACCGCCGTGGACCCGATTATCCCCCGATGGGCGATATAGGCAATCAGAAACGAGAATGCGACGGCGATCAACATCATGAACGCCGTGCCGGGGTTCGTAGCGCTCATGAAATTGGGCCACAATGTACCCGCCAAGTAGCCGCAAAGGATTCCCATGACCGCTACCATCACCCCGGGGTAGATCCAGTAGTAAAGATGAGAGGCCCATCCCACGATGAACTTGGCCAGCCGCGCCCAGCGCCAAACGTCGTCGTGGTTCAAGAACGATTGCTCGGCGAAGTAATACGAACTGCCGGTTCCGGGATAGAGCTTGGCCATCTCCGCGTAACAAACGGCCGTAGCCAGGCACAGCAGAAGCGCGACAAAGATTCCGATCCACATGGACGGAGAAGTCTGGCCCGTGCCTGCCTGAATCACAAACGTGAGCCAAAGAAAGGCGCCGGGAGCGATGAGCGCCATGGCGTTCATCGTCAGCCCAGTCAGGCCCAGAGTCTTTTTCATTGTGACTTCGTTGTTATCTGCCATATATGTCTCCTGGTAAGAAAATGGTCGACGCGATGCCAGCGCCTGAATCTACGGTTTCTTCTCCGCTATATTGTTGCCAAACATGTATCCTATTTCAGCCATGGCTCGCGGCTGGTTCGCATCCTTGCCCGCGGGACCGAAGCCGTCACCCGGCGTGATGCTGCTTAGGTGGACATAACCAACGTCTCCGCGAAAGAAGAAGCCGCCGTATTGAAAGGTGGGCGTCACAGTAATCGAGGTGCCCGCGCTGCCCGGACCGTACATCAGGTTGACCGCTTGCTGGGCCGCGGTTCCGGAGCTCGCAATGTATTCAAAGCGCAGCGGGAGCGCGAAACCGTGCTTGAAGGCGCGACTCACTAAGATCGCGGCGCCGTCGGTCGACGCGCCCTTGACGACGCCGATCGTCGCGTTGGTGGGCACATTGGTGTATTGCCAGTAGGGTTGGACAATCCAGGACCCCTTTGTGTATGTGTAGATGATGGCATACATGCTGCTGTTGTTTTGCACGGGTGTGGCCAGGGTCTGGAATTTTGTCTGCCCCAAGTTGCCCATCGCTTCGAGCGCCAGGCTATGGGGCCCGTTGGCATAAGTTAGCGAACCGCTCAGCCACGAATAGCGATTGGAATAGAAGCCGTCGTTCCAACTGACCGAGGCGGTGACTTTGCCCATGGTCTGATTCACCTGGATTCCTCGATTGACGGCGTTTTCCTGATTCCACAACAGGCCGCGAGCGATGTTCATGTTTTGGAAGGTAAACGTTGACTCGGCGCCCATGAGCGTGGGCAGCGCACCCACGAGGATAGAGGTGTTCTTTCCCGCCTGTAACTTCAAATAGGCCACGGGCACCGGGCCATACAGGTTGGACACCGTCTTATCAGTGGCCAGGAAAGGAACCCCGAGATCCGGAATATTGTAGGCGCCCGCCTGCAGGTAGAACTGAAACCAGCCATCGGTCTTCTGAATAAACACCTGTCCGTTACTCAGGGCCGCTTGCGTATTGTTGTCGCCCGGAACGTGATTGCCCGTCCACATGCCCAGACCGTCGAGAATGCCGTTCACGGCGATTTTGCCGAAAGGTCCGGCGTCGAAGATGGCTGGGGGAAGTCCCGCCAGCGGACCTGTTATGGATGGCGAGGGGAGCGCTGCCGGGGCTGGAGGCGCGGCCGGCGGCGGTGTCTGAGCCGCGGCCGTTTCCGCCGCGGAGGAATTGTCCGGCGTAGCAGCCGTCTGTGCGCTGGCCGTCGCCGCCAGCGCCAGGGATACGGTCAAGAGAATAGCTACACGAATCTTCCGCATGTCATTAGCTCCTAATAAAATGAAGTAGGTGATCAGCGACTAAGCTGGTTGCTTATGGCCATGCGGACTGGGCGGCCATCGTGACGGGTAATAACATTTAATTTAGCCGTTCCCGAGCGCAAAAGCGAATAGATAATTTCTATGGGAATCATTTGAAAATTCCCGTGGGTTGGCTCGCGCCGCGGTGTGCGCGATCGGTTATCCTGAATTTGGCGCTATGAGAATTGCCGGTTTTCTGCTGCTCCTGGCGGGATGGGGAATCGTCCTGTGCGCAGTCGCGCTTCTCAGGCCGTCTTCCCCGATCGCCGGCTTTGTGGCGGCTGGAACGGGCGTGGAAGTACTGGGGCTGGTGCTGGTCGTCCGCTCCCACCGCCTTCTTCGGAGGGAGAAGAGATGACGCAGCTTTCCGAAACAGCCACGGCGCTTTGTGTTCTGCTTGTTTTCCTGGTTCCTCTGGCCGCCGCGGGACTTTCCCTGATCAATGCCGGCTTGGGCCGCTCGCGCAGCGCCGCTCATTCCATGCTGTCATCGCTCGCGATTCTCGCCGTCGCGGTCCTCGTCTACTTCTTCTGCGGGTTCGCCTGGCAGGGATTTGCGGCCGGGCCCGCGCATGTGGTCGCGGTGGCCGGGAAATCATGGAACTGGATTTCAGCCGAACCGTTTTTCCTTCGAGGGTTGCCACCGGAAGCCTCTCCGGCCTCGTTGGTGGCATTGTTGCAGATGTTCAGCGTGGGCCTGGCGGCGCTGATTCCGCTGGGCGCCGGAACCGACCGCTGGCGCTTGGGCGCCGCCTGCGCGTCCACGGCCCTTCTGGCCGGCTGCACCTACCCGATATTCGCTCACTGGGTGTGGGGCGGCGGGTGGCTGGCGCAACTGGGGGTGAATTGCGGCCTGGGGCGCGGCTTTTTGGATGCGGGCGGCGCCGGTTGCATTCAAGCGGTGGGCGGCCTCACGGCCTGGTCAATCGCCTGCATTCTGGGACCCCGGCGGGGCAAGTACGCCATGGATGGCGCGCCCGCGGCCATCCCCGGCCACAACGCCGTGCTGGTTCTGTTGGGCTGTTTCCTGGCGCTCGCGGGGTGGTTTGGCCTGAACTGCGCCGGTTCCATACTGTTTGCCGGCGTCGCGCCGGGAGCGGTGGCGGGGGTGGCCATCGACACCCTGCTCGCGGCGGCCATGGCCGCGCTGGCGGCCGCGGCCATCACCCGCGCGCGCTTCGGCCGGCCGGATGCTTCCCTCTGCGCCAATGGATGGGTGGCTGGCCTCGTGGCCAGCAGCGCGGCGTGCGCTTTCATGGCGCCGGCGGCGGCGGCGATGACTGGACTGGTGGCCGGCGCGCTGGTCACGTTCTCGGTGGAGTGGCTGGATATACGGCTGGGAGTCGACGACCCGGCGGGCTCCATTTCGGTGCATGCCATCGGCGGTATTTGGGGCCTGCTGGCGCTGGGCATATTCGCCCGCTTCCCCGGCGATTCAGGCCAGTTCGTGGCGCAACTGGCGGGCATTGCCACCCTGCTCGGTTTTGTTCTGCCGCTGACATACTCTCTGAACTGGCTCTTGAACCGGTTCTACCCGCAACGGGTGGCGGCCGAGGGTGAGCGGCAAGGCATGGACCTGTATGAGCTGGGAGCCGGCGCGTATCCCGAATTCGTCATCCACCGTGAGGATTTGACCCAGGGGTAAGTGCAGCCGTATGTGTGGCTTAGCAAGCACCCCGCTCCCTAACGGTCGCGGCTCTATTAAAAACTGCATCGCGCCTATCGATTTTTTCTATTTGCAGGAATGCGAGGCTTGTCTCTAAAATTGAAAGGGGTCATGTGTGGCTCGCCCAAGAGTTTTCGAGCCGCCGCATCCAAAGTTCGTCTGTCAGCAGAAATCCTAAGGAGATAACAAGTGAGTCCTAAAGAAGTGTTGGAATTTGCCAAGAAGAACGATGCCAAGCAGCTCGACCTGAGGTTCACCGACATTCCGGGTTTGCAGCATCACGTTTCGTACCCGATCGGCGAGCTGGAAGAAAGCAGCTTCGAAGAGGGCTTCGGCATGGATGGATCGAGCATCCGCGGCTGGGCGGCGATCCACGAGAGCGACATGCTCCTGATCCCCGATCCGGAAACCGCGATCATGGATCCTTTTGCCGAGTTCCCCACCCTGGTGATGATCGGGAATGCCAAGGACCCGGTCACCAAGCAGCGCTACGAGCGCGACCCGCGCTGGATTGGCCAGAAGGCCGAGCTTTACCTGAAGAACAGCGGCGTTGCCGACTCCGCCTATTTCGGCGCGGAAGCCGAGTTCTTCATTTTCGACAACGTGAGCTTCGATCAGAATCAGCACGAGGGTTACTACTTCATCGATGCCGAGGACGGGCGCTGGAATTCGGGCCGGCGGGAGAACAACCTGGGCTACCGGCCGCGCTACAAAGAAGGCTACTTCCCGGTGCCGCCGACGGACCATTACCAGGACCTGCGCAGCGAAATGGCGCAGACCATGATCAAGTGCGGAATCATCATCGAGTGCCACCATCACGAAGTGGCCACCGGCGGCCAGGCGGAAATCGACCAGCGGTTCGACAAGCTGGTGAAATCGGCGGACAATATGATGCTGTTCAAGTACATCGTCCGCAACGTCGCCAACCGGCACAACAAGACGGCGACGTTCATGCCCAAGCCGCTGTTTGCGGATAACGGAAGCGGGATGCACACGCACCAGAGCCTGTGGAATGGGAGCAAGCCGCTGTTTGCCGGAGACGGCTATGCCGGTTTCAGCCAACTCGGGCTGTATTACATCGGGGGGCTGCTGAAGCACGCGCGGGGGCTTTCGGCGATCATCGCGCCCACCACCAACAGCTACAAGCGGCTGGTGCCGGGCTACGAGGCGCCGGTGAACCTGGCGTATTCGCGGCGGAACCGGTCGGCGGCGTGCCGGATACCGATGTACTCGGCCAATCCGAAGGCCAAGCGGGTGGAATTCCGGCCACCGGACACCGCGGCCAATCCGTACCTGGCGTTCGCGGCGATGTTGATGGCGGGGCTGGACGGCGTGCTGAACAAGGTCGACCCCGGCGATCCGCTGGACAAGGACATTTACGACTTGTCGCCGGAAGAGATGAAGAGCGTGCCGTCGATGCCGGGATCGCTCGAAGAAGCGCTGAGCTGCCTGGAGGAAGATCACGGGTTCCTGCTGCGGGGCGACGTTTTCACGGAAGAACTGATCGAGACCTTCATCGACTACAAGCGCAAGAACGAAGCGGATGCCGTGCGTCTGCGGCCGCACCCGTACGAATTCGCTCTGTACTACGACATTTAGTTCGCTCGGAGCCGCGACCGTCAGGGAGCGGTCTTCATGCAAGGCACCATCGTTCAAGTCAGTGTTTCACTCGGAGGCCTCCCGAAACGCGCTGTTTCGGGGGGCCTCATCACTCCGTTGGGCATCCAAGGCGACCGTCACGCCCATCCCGCCGTGCATGGCGGTCCCCGCAAAGCCATCCTCTTAGTTGCTTCCGAAGTCATCGACGAACTCATCGCGCGCGGGTATCCTCTGTTCCACGGAGCGTTGGGCGAGAACCTCACTACCCGCCGCATTACCATCCGCGACATTCGCATCGGCGATCGATTGCGCGCCGGCGGCGCCATCCTTGAGATCACCGAGCCGCGCAGTCCCTGCTCGGCGCTGGATGTTTACGGCGAATCGCTCCAGGAAGAAATCTCCGACGACCGCGTGCGGGCGCTCGACCACACTTCGCCGCGCTGGGGCATGAGCGGTTTCTATGCCAGCGTGGTGGCGCCCGGCCCGGTGCGTCGGGACGATATAATCTCAGTCGTGGCCAAGTTGGCCTGACGCATGCGGAGTTCGCTCGAAGCGGCTATGGCAATCCGGCTGGGGGCGGTGCTTCCGGAGCGCATCGCCACGCGCATTCAACTGCTGCTGGCTGCGGCCCCGGACCAGGACGCGGCCATGCGCTTTCTGGAACGGCTGCGCGTGGAGCAACCCTCGGCTTTCGACCGCATCTGCAACTCGTCGGCCGCGCTCCAGTGGGCGGTGAGTCTGTTCTGCTACAGCACCTTCCTCTCCGAGGCCGTGCTGAAGAACCCGGAACGCATCCTGGAAGTGGCCGCTTCGGGCAACTTCTACCGCGTTCTCACGATGGACGAGTATGAGGAGCGCCTCTTCGAGTTTCTCGGCGCGGAGTACCTGGGCGTGCCCTCGGCCGTGGATCTGGCGCGCTTCCGCCGCCGCCAAATGCTGCGCATCGTTCTACGCGACGTGCTCGGGGTGGCCACGCTATCCGATGTGGTCGAGGAGCTTTCGAACCTGGCCGACGCCATCCTGAGCGTGGCGTACGTGCGAATTCGCGCGGAGTCCGTCGCCCTCTATGGTGAGCCGCGCCTGCCCGATGGGCGGCCGTGCGGCTTCTCGGTGATTTCGCTGGGCAAGTTGGGGGGCAAAGAGCTGAATTACAGCTCCGATATCGACCTGATGTTCGTGCATGGCGGCGACGGCGAGACCGATGGCGACGCCAGCCTGAGCAACAAGGAGTTCTACAAGAAAGTCGCCAACCAGTACACCGCCCTGCTCTCCACCTACACCGCCGAGGGCCAGTGCTACCGGGTGGATCTGCGCCTGCGGCCCGACGGCACGCTGGGGGAGATCTCGATCTCCGAAGACGGGGCCAAAACCTATTACGAACAGCGCGCGCGCGACTGGGAAAAGCAGATGCTGATCAAAGCGCGGATCTCGGCCGGCGAGCCCGAGCCGGGCGCCGGACTGCTGGAGTTCGTCGAGCCGTTGATCTACCGGAGTTCCCTGGATTTCCGCGCGGTGGAGGCGGTCTCCGAAACGCGCCAGAGAATCAGCGAGAAGCTGGCCGCCCGGCGCGGTCTGAAGAGCGGCCTCGATATCAAGCTCACGCCCGGCGGCATTCGCGACATCGAGTTTCTGGTGCAGTGCCTCCAGCGGCTGCACGGCGGCCGCGACTCGTGGGTGCGCCATGGCGGCACCATGTTCGCGCTCTTCCGGCTGCGCGACAAGGGCCTGATTTCCAGCGGCGAGTACGCGCGCTTGGCGGCCGCCTACCAGTTCTTGCGGTATATCGAGCACCGTCTTCAAATCGAAGAGGACCGCCAGACCCACACGCTCCCCTCGGACCCCATTCAGTTGGATCTGCTGGCTCGCAAGATGCCGGCCGAAAGCACCGGCGCCATACTGACAGGCGAGACGCTCAAGGAGAAGCTGGACGAGCACCTGGCGGCTGTCCGGGAGGTCTACGACCGGGTGGTCCACGCGCAGAAGCCCATGTACTACACCATCCCGCCCGAGCCCGCGGCCGCGGAAGAGGAAGGGGAGACTCAGGCGCCGGCGGACAACCTGGCGCGCCTCTTGGAACAGCGCGCGCCGCAACTGGCGGAGGCCGTGGCGAGCGCCGGCCTGCGCCGCGGCATCGAGCGGTTCCAGCACTTCCTGGAGAAAAGCGTGGCCGGCGCAGACCTCCATAGCCGCCTGGATGGAGACCCCAAACTGGCCGCCAGCGTGCTCGATATTTTCGAGCACAGCTTCTACTTTGCGGACAGCCTGCTGCGCTACCCGGAGCTGCTGGATGAGATCGGGCAGCCGCTTCAACTCGAAGGCGAACCGCTGGAGGAGGCCGAATCGGTGCGGCGCTTCTACCGCCGGCAGATGCTGCGCATCCAGGGCGAAAGCATTCTCGAGGCCGCCCCCATCTTCGCCACTCTGGGCAAGACTTCCGCCTTGGCCGATCGCGTGATCGACGCGGCCTACCGCATCGCCCTCACCGAAGCGCCGCCGCCGGCGAGCGCTTCCTACACGCCCGCGGACCAGATGATGGTGATCGCGCTCGGCCGCCTGGGCATGCGCGAGTTCGACCTCGGCTCGGACGCCGACCTGGTTTTCGTCATCCCCGACGCCGACGCCGGCGAGCACGCGTTCTGGACCGGCGTCGCCGAACGCATGATCCAGACCGTGAGCTCCTACACGGGCGAAGGCGTGATGTTCACCGTCGATACCCGCCTGCGCCCCGACGGCCGCGAAGGCAACCTGGTACAATCCGAAGCCGCGTATAAGAGCTACTTCGCGGGCCACGCCGAGGCCTGGGAAGGCATCACCTACATGAAATCGCGCGCCGTGGCGGGCAATGTGGAACGCGCCACCGACTTCCTGCACGAGTTGCAGGACGTGGACTGGCGGCGCTACGGCCAGAGCATGCGTTCGCGCGAGGAATTGGCCGAGATGCGGGCGCGTCTGGAGCGGGAGCAGGGACCGCGCAATCCGCTCAAGGCCGGCATGGGCGGTTATTACGACATCGATTTCGCCTTGATGTACCTCCGGCTCAAGGGCGCGGGCATTTTCTACAAGGTGCTGAACACTCCCGAGCGCATCGACGTGATCGAGAAAATGGGCCACCTGGACCGGGAAGACGCCGATTTTCTGCGCGAGGCGGCCACCTTCTACCGCGCCGTCGATCACGGCCAGCGAGTCTCCACGGGCCACGCGGAGGGCAGCCTTCCCACCTCCCCGGCGCAATTTGAGGTGCTTACCGGCCTGGTGAAACGCTGGACGCCGCCGCATCTGCACGAGCAGCGCCTGGATGCCACGCTGAGGGAAATCCGCCGGCGCACGAGGGACTTCTTCAACCGGCTGTTCGGAAGCGCATGAGTTCCGCTATTATCGAAAGAGACGGCCATGAGTCTGGAAGAAGCCATCCTCGAGAGAGTTCGCCACCTTCCCCCTGCCAAACAGGAGGAAGTGCTGCGCTTCGCGGATGGTTTGCAGCGCCAACCTGGCGTGAAGCCGGTCCGGACTTCCGACCGCACCAGGGAGACGAGGTGGGTTCGAGACAACCGCTCCGCCTACGCCGATCAATGGGTGGCGGTGGAAGGCGATCGTTTGATTGCCGCGGGTCTGGATGCACGAACGGTCTTCGCTGCAGCAAGGGCCGAAGGTATCGAAACCCCTTTCGTGGTACACATCCTGCCGGAAGATTCGCTCCCCTTCGTTCCGGGCTGGTAGGATGTCCGTCTCGCTGGAATTCTCCGTATTGCATCAATACAGTTCCTCCGCGGAGGGAATCGAAGTCCCTGTTACTCTGCGCATTGGCGACCAATCGGTCGACTTGATAGCAAAGCTGGATACGGGCGCTGCTCACTGCATCTTCGATCGCAGATACGCGGAGATTCTGGGGCTGGACGTCGAATCAGGCCGGCTTCAGCGCTTCCGGACCGCGACTGGCTCCTTCGCCGCCTACGAGCACGAGGTCACGCTCGAAACGCTTGGCATTGCGTTTTCAGCGGTCGTCTTTTTCGCCCAGGACGCTGCATTCACATGGAACTTTCTGGGCCGGACCGGGTGGTTGGACCGCCTTCGCGTTGCCATCATCGACTATGATCTTGCTCTCTATCTGGGTGCGTACGACTCAGGACGGCCGCCTCGGGCGTAAGCACAGGAAGCCACGAGGCGAACCGTCCGGCCTGCCGCAGGGTGCGCTCAGCCGCGCGCGGATTCGCGCGCGAGGCCCTCGTGCACCAGCATTTTCAGGAGGGTCTGGTAGCCGATGCCTTTACGGCCAGCGATCTTGCGGGCCTGTGCGAGATCGGCTTCCGGCAGGCGGATCGCGATTTGCACGCTGCTCTTCTTGTTCAGCATCGCAACCAGTCTCGATCCCCCGGCGGTGGTTCGCTTCGATTGGGCCTCACTGGACTTCTGCTTCACATAGGCGCGCCCCGCCTTGCTGGCCCACCAATCCGCCTCCTCGCTCTCGGTCTTGAATCTTGGCATTTGCGGCGCTTTCTTATTCATTGGCCCCACTCTCCTTGCGTCCGCCTCTCGATATAATCGCGCTTTTGCCCGGCGTCGAGATCGTAGGCCGTCACCACCCGGATTCTGTCGCCGCGCTCGGTCACGATCACGGCGAGGAAGCGGCCCGCGTTGGTTTCGCCGTAGTACACGAAGCGGCATTCACCCTCAACGTCTTGTTCGTAGACCGGAATCGGATCGTTAAGGAGCGCCTCTTCTGCCTCCTCCCGCTTGACGCGGTGCGCCCGAATCTTGCGAAGGTTGTTCCGGTCCCACTCGAACATCGCTTTTCCAATTGTATATGCAATGCATAGGCAAGGCAAGCTTCAGGGGGGGATAGGAGCTAGAGGCGTCGGAAACTGCCCCCCTCATACGCGGGGGGTGGTGCCGTAACGGTTCAGCAAAAATACGGCAGCAAAGTGACGGGCAGGAAAATCGCGCTGCGAATTTTGCGGAATGGAACTGGTGAGGGCGACGGGCACATGCGCATGGAAGCCAATCGCAAGACATCGTTGCGGATTCCGGCGAAGCCGATCACTCATTCCGAACTGATGGCGATCACTGTTCCGAGTGATGCCGATCGCCGTCGGAGCGAAGCGACGCTGGGCTGTTCTTATCATGCAGGAGTGATCGACATCC